>TARA_R110000868_G_scaffold376831_1_pt1 | contig 123345 bp, 84 predicted proteins | sample TARA_R110000868 | Tara Oceans TARA_R110000868 (sample SAMEA4397489) | marine metagenome | biome: Polar Biome; feature: [SRF] surface water layer (ENVO:00010504); material: water (ENVO:00002006), including particulate matter (ENVO:01000060) such as... | depth 5 m
TAAACTGGGCACGCGCGCGACCCAAAACAACGCTTATCGCCGGCGGCGTGGCGGGGTCAAGTTCATTTTATGCAGCAGGAGTGTGGAAATGTGTCGCTACCGATGTGAAAAATTCAGTTCCACAGTCGAATAGCAATGTGAGTCATGAACCCATTGTTGCCCGCGCGCAGCGTGATGCCGGGTGCGTCGTTCTGGAGTTCTTTCTAAAAAGTGAGTATGTCATGCGCAGGTATTATGCCGAACTTTGTGTGGACGTTTTTTCCCTGCACATCAGGGCCGTTGGGCTATTGGCAGTGAGGGAGGATGAACTTCCAACAGTTGTTTTTGACTGTTATTGGTGACAAGCCCGCATACATGAATTAACATAACAGATCAATAAATCCTGATTCGTATTCCTGTCCTAAAAAACTGACCTTCCGAGGCGCTCCATGAAACTCCTGTCTTCATTCGCTTTCCTGATCATCGGTTGTGCTTTCTCAACACCTGCGTCAGCAGACTGGCCGCAATTTCGGGGAGACGCTGCCCGCAGTGGATACACCGAAGCCCCTCTGCCCAACCGCATGGAACTGCAGTGGACGTTTCGGACAAAACACGCTCCCGCTCCCGCCTGGCCGACGCACACCCGCATCAAGTTTGATGAAGTATTTCAGCCCATCATTGTCGATCAGACGGTGCTGTTCGGCAGCTCGGCTGATGACCAGCTTTATGCCCTGGATCTGAAAACGGGAGAACTGAAATGGAAATTCTTCACCGCAGGGCCGATCCGTTTTGCACCAGCGGCCTGGAAAGACCGCGTGTTTGTCGCCAGCGATGATGGCTGTCTTTATGCGCTGGCCATCAAAGATGGTTCCCTGCTCTGGAAAAAACAGGGGGGACCGCAACGCAAATTCATCATGGGCAACGACCGGCTCATCTCACACTGGCCCGCAAGAGGCGGCCCGGCAGTGGTCGGCGATCGGGTCTATTTCGCCGCAGGCGTCTGGCCTTCGGATGGCGTTTACCTTTATGCCCTCGATGCTGCAACGGGCGACGTGATCTGGGACAATCAGAATTCCGGTCAAATGCTGATGAATCAACCCCATGGCGGCGCGAGTGCGAAAAGCGGCGTCTCTTCTCAGGGTTATCTGGCTGCCAGCCAAGACCAGATTTTCATGCCCACCGGCCGCGCAGTTCCCGCGGCTTTCGAACGGTCGACCGGGAAGTTTCAATATTATCATCTGCAGAAAAATCAACAGCGCGGCGGTGCCGATGTGGTACTGGCAGATCAGTTTTTCTGTAACGCCGGTTGTCTCTACGATCAGACAAACGGCGACCTGACACAACAAACGGGAACCGGCCCGATGGTCGCCACGTCGAAAGGAATTCTGCGCGGCAGCGGTCAGTCCCTGATTTACAGCGAATGGTCGGACACACCTGCCCGCGACCGGAAAGGGAAACCGATTGCCGTCAGACAGCTCAAGGAAAAACGCCTGATCCCGCTGGATTATGAAATCACCGATCTGATCATCGCCGGCAACGACGCGTACTGCGGCTCTCACAACAAAGTGACCGGCGTCGATTATAAAGCGCAGGCCAACTCCTGGTGGTCGCATGATATCAAAGGGACCGTCCGCGGCCTGGCGGCCTCCGATGAATGTCTCGTCGTCAGCACCGATCAGGGCGTCATCAGCTGCTTTGCGAATGCTGAACCCAATCAGACAAAGACCAGAAAACGTCCCTTCAGGGAGATGCCTTTATCCGTCAGGCAGATTTATTCCACAGCCGCACAAGAAATCTGCGACAAAACCGATGTCAAATCCGGAATCTGCATCGATCTGAATGCGGACGATGCGTACCTCGCAGCCGCGTTGGCCCGGATTTCGACTTTCCAGATATATGTCGTCATGAAAGACGCGGAACATGCCGCTACTGCGCGTCAATTTCTACATGATGCAGGTTTATATGGTTCACGGGTTGTCGTGCATGTCGCTGATTCAGAGCAGCTTCCCTATTCCAAACACTTTGCGAACCTGGTGATCTGCTCTGCTTCACTCTACCGGGATATGACCCCGCAACTTTTAAGCGAAGCCCGACGCATCCAGCGTCCTTATGGCGGTCAGTTTTGCCGGGGACCGGTCAGGAAAATGCAGGTGGAAACCAAAGCCGACCTGCAAGGGGCCGGAAGTTGGACGCACCAGTATTCAAATTCAACAAACACCGTGAACTCGGATGATGAAATCGTCAAAGGGCCGCTCAAAATGTACTGGTATCGAGACATGGATTTCCAGATTCCCAATCGTCACGGTCAGGGTCCCGCGCCGCTGGTGAATCGGGGCGTGATGGTGGTCGGCGGTCTGCATGGTTTATGTGGGCTGGATGCTTACAACGGGCATACGCTCTGGAAATACAGACTCAAAAACAATCTCACCGATATGAATGGCATTCACCATGATCTCAGCACCGCGGAAGTCGGCAGCAACTTTTGCCTGGGCGGCGATGATGTCTTTGTCAGCAAAGACGACGTTTGTCACCAGATCAATTTGAAAACCGGCAAACTGGTACGGAAGCTGTCCACGCCCGTCAGCCGCGACGATCCGAATCAGAACTGGGGGTATCTCGGTTATCATGACGGCGTGGTATATGGCTCCGTGAGTAACGACGCGCATTATACCAGCCCCCGTTACAAAGGACTGAAGCTGCGAAATGAATCGGTGCTGTTTTTTGCGATGGATGCGAATACGGGTACTCTACTCTGGACCTATCAGCCGGAATATTCGATCCGAAACAACGCGATTACGATTGGCAATAACAGCGTGTATCTGGTCGACCGTGAGATTGCCAAAGCCGACCACATTAAAGAAGCACGGCGGAACGGCCGCCCCAATCCCCCGTCGCCGGAAGACGCGTTACGCAAAGGAAAGCTGAAAGCGTTCCACGCCAAAACCGGCAAGGATCTCTGGCACGACGATCAGGAAATTTTCGGGACACAGCTGGCGCTTTCCGAAGACCACGAGATCCTGCTGATGTTTTATCAGGGAATCCGGCATAATTTTTTCCAGCTCCCCTCTGAAGTTGGCGGGCGCATGGCGGCCATTGATGCGAAGACCGGCAAGCGGATCTGGGATATCAAAGCCGAGTATCAGTCGCACCCTGTCATCAACGGCGACAAGATCTATGCCCAGGGGGGTGCCTGGAATTTAAAAACCGGCAAACCCATCGATTTCCAATTCGACCGCTCCTACGGCTGCGGACAGATCTCTGCCAGTAAACACATGATGGTCTTTCGCTCGGCGACACTCGGCTATTTGGATCTGACCCGTAAAGCCGGCGTCGAAAACTTTGGTGGCATCCGCCTGGGCTGTTACATCAACGCGATCCCCGCCGGCGGTCTGGTGCTGGTTCCCGATGGTTCGTCTCAGTGTAACTGTTCGTATCAAATGCAGGCGTGGTTCGCTCTGGAGGGAAGCGAGTGAGCAGATGTATGGTCAGAAAACCTGTTAAAACCAGTGGATTCTCAATAATTTGAGAATTAAGTGGTAGTTCTCCTGGAAAGCGTGCGTTAGGGTTCCTGACGGATCCTGTTCCGCGACACTTAAAACATGATGAAATTCAACGAACAGGGATACATCGAACTTACAGGGCCCCCAGCAGGGAGATCGATTCTGATGAAATTTCTGATTGCGTTTGCAGCTGTTGCCGTATTAATTGCGACTGGAGTCTCTTCTCATCCGCCACGTGATAAGGGAGATCGGGGCTGCCGGCGACCGGAGGGTCCCCCTCCTGATCCATATATGATTCTGTTTGATACTGACCAGGATGGCGAAATTTCCCCAGGGGAAATCGAACAGTCAGGCTCTGTGCTCAAGAAACTGGATCGTGATCAGAGTGGCACGCTGACACGAGATGAAATGCCGCGCCCCCCACATCCTCCGCGAGATCATCACCCCGGTGCGGAGCATCACCGACGACCAGGAGCCAATCGCCCCCCTCGCCCCGGAGCAGAACCAATGCCAGAACAAAGGCAACAGAAAGCAGTCTCAAAAAACACTCCTGCTGACACGGTCATTTTTACAGGAGGGTACGAAACAGATCCTCGTGATCACGGACGCCCGGTCGCTCTGATTGCCGCGGCACTCGGCGTCAAACCCGAAGTCTTTCGTCAGGCATTCAGTAACGTGAAACCCGCACGCGGCGGTGATCCTTCTCCCGCCCGGGCGCGTGCCAACAAAGAAGTATTGATGGCAGCCCTTGGAAAATACGGTATCACCAATGATCGGCTGGACAACGTATCGAACTATTACCGCTATCAACCTGAACGCGGAGGCCTCTGGAAACATACACCTGCCACAGCAAAAGCCATCATCAAAGAAGGAACGGTGACCGGCTTGCAGATCACCAATGCAGGATCGGGTTATATGACGCCTCCCAAAGTAACTATTGCCGGCCATGAAGATGTAAAAGTAAAGGTCGCGCTTGAATTCAGCCAGGACTTTTCGAAAAACGGCAGCATTAAATCATTAAAGATCGTGAAATGATGACATCGGTGATCGCACGAAGTTAACTGTGCGCGCGATCACCCGGCTCACTTTCAACCAGCTGACAGGGCACTCGCTTTTTGCTGCAGCACTTCCAGCTGAGCGTCGATTTTATCTTTCGCAGCTGAACTCTGATATAAAGACAACAGTTCTTTGGCCGCATCACGCAATTCGATATAGGGACCTTCGTATTCGCTGGCATACGCTTCCAGGGACTCCATCAGAATCGAAAGATTCTGAGCTGCCTGCTTCGGACTTTTTTTGGCTGCCGCGATAAAATCATCAATCGACTTTTGAGCAACCTTGCTCTTTTCCGTTTCAGTAGGTGGAGGCGACGATTCACGACCACCACAACCTGTCGCTGTAAAAGTAATCATGATTAATGCGATGCAGCAAAGCAGCTGCTTATAATTCTCAATACTGTTTTTCATTTATAAAATCCTTTTATCCGGGGATTAAAAAAACAGCTCCAATAGACCCTATTGGAGCTGTCGTTTATCTGCCAGGCTGGATCAGACAGATTGTTTAAAATTCACCAATCACATTGCCATCACCAATCGACAACAGGTTGAGATAAGTGGTTTGATCCACATTTTCGGAGATGAATCGAACAGCTCCATCAGCCATGGTGAAGTGCACGCCTCCCACATGAGAACTGCGGGCTGCCTGACCAGAACCTGCATTTGTATCATCTGGATTATTTCGACGGTTGAAATCGTTATCGGAAGTATTATTTGAGGCATACGGAGTCCGATCATAAACCTGTGCATTCGGAGTCAGGATCCCATTAGAATTCCGTCCGGCAAACAAAGCTCCAGTACACCAACCCCAGGCTCCCTTGTCATCTGAAGTGGCTGTCCCCACCACGATTTCTCCCAACATAATCGTATTTGAAGTTCCATCTTCGACATCACGAATTTTTGCGCCGTATTGACCCACCGCGCTGAACATTCCGCGACGAGTATTGTTATGATCAGATCTGGTCAATGCAGAACCTGATCCAACAGCAGCGGCGTAGGTAATTCTTGAAAACCCGTCATGATCCTGAGTCAAACGGCTACGGTCCACTTTTGTCTGCGAGGGACACTTCAAACTGGGGATGATGGCCCGTAAAACACTGGAGCCAGTATTAGAATTCGCACTGCGGGCAGGCAAGCTCATATTGTAGTTATTATACAAGGGACCCTGATCCATGAAGGGTAAAACCTGCACAACCCAAGTGGTTCCCCAGAGTGCATCCCGTCCATTTTCAGGAGCAACACCAACACCGTACCAGACAGCGCCAGGAGGAAAAGTACGGTGTGAATCATGATAGTTATGTAATGCCAGACCAATCTGTTTCAGATTGTTTTTACAGGTACTGCGACGAGCTGCTTCTCGTGCCTGTTGCACAGCGGGAAGTAACAGAGCAATCAGAATCGCAATGATGGCAATCACCACCAGCAATTCAATTAATGTAAAACCTCGCTTGTGTGAGACGTTCTTCGATCTCATGAGTTCAACCCCTTAAATATAGTAAATATAAATTGAGACAATACCGGAAATACTGGCATTGAAATGAGAGCCCGGGTCACTCGCTTTAGTAGATTAAAAGCTGGGCGGATAAGAATGGCTTTACATTTGAAATGAACGCAAATCACTTCTGAAATGAACGCAAATCACTTCAGATAGCGTTTATGAAAGCATCACTCTTCTAAAGTTAATCTAATAGGAATTTTAGAGTTTTATCGGTTAATGACAACAAGAAGAATTCTTTAATTCACAGCATAATAGAAAATAATTTATTCCGTATAGTGTATTCTCAGTGAACACGCATTACTCAACAAAATTAACTATTTATTGATATGTAAATCATACTTCTACGTATAAATCAACGCTGCCCCGACATTCCATCATTATGAACTTTATCGAAGTAAGATCCGATTTCCTGGCGGCTTCTATTTCTGTTCAAAAGATGCTTCCAACTTGCGACGCAGCTTTTCTTAACTTACATTAGAAAGCTGAGACATCACAAACCACAGTCGAGTTAACAAGCAGCATCAGTTCACAAGGAAATCCACATGAAAAGATTGACGACTAACCTGAAGTCAACCAACAGACTCGCACTCTTGTTCTGCCTGTTGACCGTTAGCCTTTTTCATTTTGGACAGTCTGCAGTCCATGCTGAAACAGAGTGGAAAGCAGGGATCGCCAAGGCAGTCATTACCCCCCAAACCGGTGTCTGGCTCGCAGGCTACGGGTCCAAGCGATTGCCTGATGGAAAGCTGCATGATATCTGGATGAAAGCGCTGGCCCTCGAAGATGATAAAGGTCATCGTGCCGTGCTGATCACCAGCGATTTCCAGGGGGTCCCCCGCAGCATGAGCGACCGCGTCTTCGCTGAGATCAAACAGAAATTCCAGCTCGAACGCCATCAGATCATGTTTACCTTCTCGCATAATCATTGTGGACCAAGACTCGGTGATGACCTTTACGATTACTATCCTGTTGATCCGATGCAGGTCAAACTGGTGAATGAATACACTGACCGCATGGTTGTTAAAACCGTAGAGATGATTGGAGAGTCACTGAAAAACCTCGCCCCTGCTCGACTGCAGATGGGCAATGGTCACACCACCTTTGCCGTCAACCGTCGCAATAATCGTGAAGCCGATATTCCCAGTCTCCTCAAAGCGGGAAAGGAACTGGTCGGACCGGTTGATCATGCTGTACCCGTCATGACTGTCACACGCCCCGATGGCAAGCTGGATGCAGTCCTGTTTGGATATGCCTGTCATCCCACGACACTCAGCTTTACTAAAGTCTGCGGCGACTATCCCGGCTTTGCTCAGCTGGAACTCGAACAGAAACATCCCGGTGTTACCGCCATGTTTGTCAACACCTGTGGTGGCGACCAGAACCCGCTTCCCCGTCGCAAAGTCGAACTTTGTGAAAAATACGGCCACATGCTGGCAGTCGCCGTTGAAGAAGTCTTACAGAAACCACTCGAACCCATCTCCGATGGATTATCGACCGCGTTTGAATACGTTGAACTTCCCTATCTGAAAACCGTCACGCGTGCTGATCTGGAAGCTGACCTTCAAAGCAGCAGTGCCATCAAAAAGCGCTGGGCCGAACGACTGCTGAAAAAACTTGACTCCGGAGAAAAATTTCCATCGAGCTATCCCTATCCGCTGCATGCCTGGCGACTGGGCAGCAACATGCTGATGATCGGCATGGGGGCGGAAACCGTCGTTGACTATGCCTTGAAATTCAAACGCGAATTCGGGCCGGGTACCTGGGTCTGCGGTTATGCGGATGACATGATCTCCTACATCCCCTCCAGACGAGTCTGGCTCGAAGGAGGTTATGAGGGAGGCTATAACCTGTATGAATACGGTCGCCCGGCTTATCGCTGGGGACCGGATACAGAAACCCTGATCTCAAATTCCGTCGACAAACTCGTCAAACAGGTTGAACGTAAATCTGACTGACTGTTTCCAGTTCAACTTACGCTTCAACAGATGTGATCGGTTTGCCTGTGAGTACTTTTTGTACCAGTGGATGGGCGAGGAGCTGCTCCCGCTCTGCTGCAGTCACAGGTCGCATTGGCTGCGGAGCAAAGTTGCCGGGGATCCCTCGCTCGTTCATCAGTGTTGTGACCGTCGAAAACAGCGGGGCAGAGAACGTTGTCAGCAATTTCAGTAATGCCGATAGATCCTGTTGCACCAGCGCCAGCCGATTCCAGTCTTTCACCAGAGTCGCTTCCACCATTGCTTCAATCCATTCCGGCACCACAATATAAATTCCATCCAGATGTTCGCGTACTCCTGCCTGCAACAGGACATCCATCAGATTGGGCTGTGCGACGATCACGCGGAACTCTTCCCCCACCGCATCGATGACAGGACGAATCGTCGTGAAATGATCCGAACATTTAATCCCCCGAATATTGGGATGTTTTGCCAGTTGCAGAACGGTATCGACTTCCAGTTTTGTACCGGTCGTCTGCGGCAGATCGTAGAGGAACACGGGCCGGGAACTCAGGTCGGCGAGCGTCTCAAAGTAATCAACCAGGTCACTCTGACTGTACTTGAGGAAGTAAGGAGAGATCACCACGATACCATCAATGGCAAAATCTTCTACCATGCGAATCCGCTCACGCGTTCGCACAAAACTCGTATCTCCTACTCCCACCAGCAGCTCAGCATGTCCCGCATTGAATTGCACGCTCCGCTCTACCAGCTCACGGTAAGTTGAATCTTTCAGCAGCTGCATCAGCCCCATCGTTCCTGCGACCAGAAAGCCATTGATGCTATGCGTCAGCTGGTCCTGAATCTGTGCTTCCAGGCCGGCTGGATGCAGATCTTCTTCCGCTGTCAGTGGAGTTCCCAAAGCGGTAATCATTTTCAACGAGTGAGTCATGCTGTATTTCTTTCTAAATAATAATTCAAGCCGTCTGATCGATAAATTCAGCTAAGGAGATCACGGGACTGGTCGTACCAGCTAACATGCGATCAACCGATTCCTGATCCTTGAACCCACTGCCCGTAATCACACAGACAACGGTCTCTTTACTTGTAATTTTACGTTCGGCGGCTGCCTGTAAGATGCCTGCCAGCGAAACAGCGGCAGCAGGTTCACAGAAAATACCCTCCTGACGCGCGAGCAACGCCTGGACCTCATATACAAATTCGTCTTCCACCAGATACCCACTGCCACCGGTATCCCGGCAGGCAGCAATCACATCGTTCCCATCCAACACACTGGCCACCTGCAGTCCCCCAATTTTCGTCGTACTCCGACAGGTCTGGGCACGATCGGTCCCTGCCAGTAACGGACCGGCGATCGTATTGTTTCCCGCCGGTTGCACACAATGAAATGCTGGCAGTCGTTTGATTTGCCCTGCCTGACAAGCAGTCTGAAATCCACGATAGACGGCCAGCAACAGCCCTCCCCCTCCGGCACAGCAGAACAGATGATCGATCCCCCCTCGCTCATCAGAGATCTGGCTAACCAGTTCGCGACCAATTGATTCGACCCCTGACATCCCGATGGGATTGAACTGGTAGCTGCTGACCTGTAACTCTGTGTCGGCGGCGGACCCCAGATGTTTCAGATACTTGAACACCTTTCCCGAGATTTCCGGATCGGCACCAAACCCCTCAATCCGCCACACGGTCGCCCCATAAGCCAGCATCTGCTTCAGCTTGTTTTCAGGAGCACCGATAAATACCGCAACCTGGCAATCCATTCCCGCGGCAGCACAGTAAGCCGCCAGGGCGGAACCCGCGTTTCCACTCGAACAGGTCACCACCCTTTTCTTACCCTGTGACAGCATGTCCGTGACAGCTGCAGCAGCAAAGCGATCTTTATAGGAACCGGTGGGATTCACCGTTTCCAGTTTGAAATATAAATGATCAAGCCCCGCGTCGGGACCGATTCGACGTGATTTAATTAAAGGAGTATGCCCCTCTCCCAGCGTGAAATACGCTGACTCCATAACAGTTCCTTTTGTAGAGATGCCTTTAAGCGGTTGTCTGATGCACGAACTCGATGAGCTATTATTAAATTATAATTTCGCTCGCAACATCAGCAATCTTCATCAAAACGTCATGAAAAGTCTTGACGATCAAATAAGCAATTATATGATAATAGATCAGTTTATCATACAATCTTTTTGTTTGTAGTATAATGCGAACGTAATAATAACGAACTCCTCTTCTGGAATTTCATGCCCGTTCAATACAGGCAGTTATGTTTTCGCTTTAAATTGCACTTCATACTGTCATCTAGGGCGCTCACTGGAAAGCAGCTAATCGATGGAAGTATCGCGTGACGATATCACAATTCCTACAACGGAAGCCCGAACGTTGAGTGCCGAAGTCGCAGACCATCTTTGTGAACGTATTCGCAGCAAACGCCTGGCTCCCGGCGATCGACTGGGAACCGAAGCAGAACTGGCAAACCAGTTTGGCGTCTCGCGAACGGTTGTTCGTGAAGCCGTCGGTTCTCTTAGAGGGCTGGGGGTAGTGATTGGTCGACAGGGACGCGGTCTCTGTGTAGCGGAAGCGGACAATTTTTCTGATGTACTCAGAAAAGCCCTGGTCCCCCAGGTCGCCAGCCCCCAGGGTTGGCGGGAATTACAACAACTACGTGCCGTGATTGAAATTGGTTCCATTGCCCTGGCAGTCGATCTGATCACGACAGAAGAAATCATCCGCCTGCAGACCATCGTCTCCGAAATGAAACGCGTGATGAAAAAAATAAAACTGGATCCCAAGGGAGCCAGTAAAGCATACAAAGAGATGGACTGCCTGTTTCACCAGACAATTCTGGCAGCTTCTCACGGCAACTTTGTCAAACAGTTTCATGGCGTGCTGCTGGATTACTTTCATGCCGGTGACCTGTATGGTCAGGCTCCCACAATGAAAGGGCTCCGGGAACACGAATTGATCGCCAACGCAATTGCCGACCGGGACACCGATCAGGCAACCATACATCTGACCGACCACCTGAAACCGCAGTTAAAAGCACCAACCCAACAATAACGGAGAAGAACGAGTCGCTCTGACATCTGAATACAGAAATTGAAACTACGATACCTCAGGCGCGGATATCGAAACAATAAACAACAGCTTCAGCTTGATGAACTGATTCCTGCAGACCTCAGACAGAACCGTTCCGTGTTCAGTCTTACAGCAGAATACGCACCTGTGTGCCAGGGTGATTATATCGTTTATATTTTCTGAGCTTCGTTTGATGGAGACGATTCAATGTTCCTGACTGATTACGAAAAACGACATCGTGGATTTACTTTGATCGAGCTACTGGTGGTCATTGCCATCATCGCGATCCTGATTGCCCTCCTGCTGCCAGCGGTCCAGCAGGCCCGTGAAGCAGCCCGCCGCTCCTCCTGTAAAAACAATTTCAAGCAGGTCGGCCTGGCTTTACACAACTACCACGACACGTTCACTGCCTTTCCCATCGGGGCTGGCATCAGTGGGGGATGCAGCGGGTACTCGGGCGCGCATCTGTTTTCCTGGGGCGTACGGATCCTGCCTTACCTCGATCAGGCAAACATTTATAACAATCTCAACTTTTCCGGCTCTACTCCATTCGTACCAGCAAACTTCAGTTCCAGTACCTGCCTCGTTCCCGTCCAGCCCTTCCTCTGCCCCAGCAATCCACAACCTGACGCCATCGTCAATAAAGCAGGCGCATTCGCAGGCGCTCTGCCGGATGGAATGGGGAGAACCGATATGGGAGGCGTTGCTGATTCGATCAGCTGGAAATGTAACAGTGGCTCCGGAGTGCGTCCCACTTCAGTAGGTAATGGCGTCCTGTTTGCCATCTCGCGAGTGAAAATGCGCGACATCATTGACGGTGCCAGCAACACACTCATGGTCGGAGAAATTACAGGTTCTCTCGCCTCCTCAGGTCTGAATGGAAATTCTTATACAGGCTATGACGTCTTTGATACCAGTAACGGTATCAATAGCATCGACACTGTCCCCGGAGGCGGTACCTTTGCTTTTCGGCCCCAGGGATTCTCCAGCTTTCACGTCGGTGGAGCACATTTTGTACTCGGCGATGGCTCAGTCCGCTTTCTGTCGGAAAACATTGACCAGGGCACACTCTCCGCAATTACCACCCGCAATGGACGTGAAGTCGTAGGCGAATTTTAAACTGATCATAGTTTATAGTTTATGGACTCTATCCGAATCTCGATTCAAACGCAGCCCCACTCTAACGGGGATGTCACGAGGACGCCTGCACCCTGCAACGACGCAGGGTAAAGCAGAGTCGAATAAACAATTGAAAGGAGGCAGAGATGCCTGAATTAAAAATCATAATATGCATTCTGATCAGCCTGCTGCTGGCAGGTTGTGGCAGGATCAGCGATGCCCCCGACCGTCGGATTGTCACGGGAAACGTCACTCTGAATGGCACTCCGCTTGAAGGTGGTGTCATTCGCTTTCTTCCCCAACCCTCTGGTCCCATCGCCGCGGGGAAAATTCGCGATGGCAAATATGAAGTCACCAATAAAGGGGGAGTCCCTCTTGGAAAACATAAAGTTGAAATCAAAGGGACTCCGATTCTTCCTGAGGATACCACCGGAATGTCGCTTGGTGAAATTGATGCAGCGACCAAACCCGCCATCAATGTTCCCGAAAAGTATTACAAAGACTCTCAGCTTGAGGCGACAGTAGAAGCAGGCCATGACCCGTTCAACGTTGACTTCGAACTGAAAGACTGACTTTACCCAATTGGATTATAAGGTTTTCCGAAATGCTGCAGCGCTTCATCATAGCCTCGTTCCTCGTTTCAATCTGCTTCTCATCATCAGTCACACAGGCGGAATGGAACCATCCCCAGACGAAAAAACTACCGCATCAGCACCTGGGCCCCTTTATTAAACTGCAGAATGGCAACCTGCTGGCTCCCGATGCAAAACAGTCTTTACTCAGCACCGATCAGGGAAAAACCTGGGAAGCTACCCCCCTGTACCAGGAACCGTCCAGGTTCCATACCAGTAACGAACGCGCGCTGCTGCAGACAAAAAAAGGAACCATTGTCCTGGCCTATATGAATCTGGCGGAACGCAAATTTCACTGGAACGATAAACAGGGAGGCCCACAGCCCGATTGTTATCTCCCGGTGTACATCGTCCGCAGTACCGATAACGGAAAGTCATGGCTTCCGCCTCAGATCCTGCAGGACCATGGCTGGTGCGGTGCCGTCCGCAGTATCATTCAGACGCGCTCCGGTCGCATTATCGTTGTCGTCTCCCAGACCATTGCCAATCCGGGTCGACATGTCATGCTGACCTATTACTCCGATGATGAAGGAGCCACCTGGAACCACAGCAACATGATTGACCTCGGCGGTTCAGGCGATCATGACGGCGCCATGGAAGGGACGATCGTTGAACTGAAAGATGGTCGCATCTATGCCTTAATCCGCACAAAATTCGGACGCTTCTGGGAAGCCTACTCGACTGACGAAGGCGCCTCGTGGCGCACCATTCAACCTTCAGAGATCCCGGCCAGCAGTTCGCCCGCCATCCTGCAGCGACTGGAAAGCGGACGGATTGTCATGCTCTGGAACCGCTTCCGTGACCCCGATCGCAAACTCGGGCGACGGGAAGAATTGTCGATCGCCTTTTCCGACGATGAATGTAAAACCTGGAGTGAGCCGGTTGTCATCGCCCGCGATCTGACACCAGCCGGGAAGAAATACGAAAACCGTGTCTCATATCCGTATGTCACGGTAATTACGCCCGGAGAACTCTGGATCACCACCATGCAGGGCCCCGTAAGGCTGAGTTTGAAAGAAGCTGATTTTCTGAAATAACTCCAGCTACCATTCCACCCCACCCCCATACTCAACTTCCTGCAGAGTAATTGTTTAAGCCCTCTCCCAGCTGCCCGTAATCTTCCACGCAACGCAAATAACACTTATTTGCGTTGCGTGATTTCAATGTTTCTCTGATTCTTCTTAAAGCTATTTTCAGAGAATCGCTTTATTTCCGCTTTACATCAAGTATTTATTTGAGTATCACGAGATAGACTCAAGGAAACGGGTGGTTTTAATTCCCCTGCTTATGTGCATCAATTTGCGTCACATTCATTATCTTTGATCTTTCAGGAAGCCTGAGGTCTGCTATGAATAAGACTGCTGAACTCGTCACGGTAAAGACAGTCGCCAAAGCGGCTGACTGCGCCGTCAGCACAGTCAGCCGTGCATTGCGTGACGACCCTTCCATCAGTGATGCCGCCAAGCAGCGAATTCGCCAGGTCGCTGAATCGCTAGACTATCGCCCCCTCAGGCGCCGCCGTCCTAAGAAAGAAAACAGCCAGAACCCAGGCAGCGTCCTGGCCGGAAAACGATTGCTCGTTGTCTCCCTGGGACTGGATCGCTCTTTAATTTCACTCCCAGTCGTCAGCTCTGCGATCAGCGGAGTCGAAGACGCGTTCTCTGAACTGGGTGTCCGTTTTCAGATCGCCCATATTCCCGACCTGCAGGCAGTCCCTGCTCATCTGGATTTTGACCAGACGGATGGTCTGTTCCTCATTGGTGCCCTGCAGGGAAAAATGCTGATCGAATCCAATAGAACATTAATGGAACGACTTTCTCGCATTCCATCAGTCTGGCTCCTTGGCAGACCCCAAGGTTGCGAGGGTGACTGTGTAGGTGCGAATGATGTTCTTCTAGGCGAAAAGGCAGCCGACTATCTCGCCGATCACGGACACCAGCATGTCGCCTTCCTCAGTCCTAAACCAGATCACCTGATTATGACGAATCGCGAAACCGGCTTCGTCTCCCAGGCAATGCGGCGCGGCCTGGATATTCAGCGCTTCGTCGATCCTCCTTCCCGAGGCTGGAAGCTGCCGATCAAACCTCCACTTTCAACAGACGCCGTTCAACACCTGGTCGATCAACTGTTGAATGCCAGCAAACGTCCCACAGCAATCTTCGCCGGAGCAGACAGTGTCGCCGCGGTCGTCTATGGATCACTGGCCCGTCGCGGAATTAAAGTGGGTGATGAGATCAGCGTCATTTCCGGCAATAACGACCATGCATTTATTACCGGCCTGTATCCACATCTGACCACGTTTGACATTCACGCACATGACATCGGTCGACTGGCGGTCAGACAACTGGAGACCCGACTGTCCATGAACAATGCCATTGCCAATGTCGACTTAACCCTCGAACCACACTTGACTCCTGGCGAATCAGTCCGCCAGCTCTAAAACTGATTACAGCCCCCTGCTCCGAATGAGGAAACCAGATATGCAGCCGCTCAACCGCCGTCAGTTTCTCACCACCGCCAGCATCGCCACAGGCGGTCTGCTGGGACTCAACAGATTACAGGCAGCAAAACCAGATAATCCGGAACTCACGCTCGGTTTCAGCCTGTATGGCATGCCTCACATGAAAACAGAGGAGGCACTCCGTATCGTCGCCGACATCGGTTATGACTCGGTCGAACTGGCTCTGATGAACGACTGGGACGCTACCCCCGCCAAACTGAACTCAGAACGTCGATCTTCAGTTGCCAAAACGCTTGACGAAACCGGATTAAAGTTGACCTCATTAATGGAGCACTGCATTCTAACCGGTTCCAAGGCCAGTCAGCAGAAAGTCCTCGAACGCTTTAAACAGGCTGCTGAACTGGGACACGATCTGCGACCCGACCATCCACCGCTGATCGAAACGGTCGCCGGAAGTGGCAAATGGGATAACCTCAAAAACGAAATGCGCGACAACCTGGGTGAATGGGCCAAAGTTGCCGCCAGCACAAAAACCATTATCGCCGTCAAACCACATCGGGGCGGCGTGGTCGATCATCCCGAACAGGGTGTCTGGCTGGTCGAACAGGTCAACAGCCCCTGGATTCGCCTCGATTATGACTACAGCCACTTTACTCATCGGGATATTTCACTGAAAGAATCCCTGCAGACCATGCTGCCTTATACCAGTTTCATACAGGTCAAAGATACGATCATGAAAGACGGTAAAGTCAGTTTCGTGCTGCCTGGCGAGAGTGGGGAGATTGACTACGTACAACTGCTCAAACTGGCAGTCGCAGGCGGCTATCGAGGAGATATCTGTTGTGAAGTCAGCAGTATGGTCTTCCGTCAGAAAGGCTATGATCCCGTTGCCGCTGCCAAAACCTGCTATCAGAATCTGGCCCCCGCTTTCAAACAGGCGGGAATCAAACGAGGTTAAACCATTTTCAGCCCCCGAGCACAAAAGATTCGCACATGACTCAATACCAACGAATCCCACTACTCGTTCTGATACTGGCTGTATTATTCAGCCAGCCCGATTCAGTCTGCGCAGCAGAACCAGTCAGACCTGATACCAGCCAGCTCGAATTTTTCGAACAGCATATCCGACCGGTTCTGATAGAAAAATGCGCCGACTGCCACTCCGGTGATGCCGACGCTGAAAGCACACTGGCCGTCCATTCCCGCGCGGCTCTCATTCAAGGCGGCGATTATGGTCCAGCGATTCTGCCCGGAAATGCGCAACAGAGCCTGTTGTTTCAATCCATCCAGCGAACTCATAAAGAATTGAAGATGCCCCCTGATGCGGATGAGAAACTGAAACCGGAAACCATCACCCATTTCAAACGCTGGATTGAATGGGGCGCTCCCTGGCCTGCTGAAAAATCAAAGCCAGTCACGACATCACAAAAAAACAAACCACAGAAAATGACAACCTCACACTGGTGTTTTCTGCCGCGAAAAGAACTCGCTCCGCCAACCGTCAGCAACCCCAAATGGTCGGTTTCTCCCATCGATCGTTTTATTTATGCACGACTGCAGAAAGAACAACTCCAGCCCGTCGGCCTGGCTTCCCGGCGAACTTTAATCAGACGCGCTACCTTCGATCTGACCGGATTGCCTCCCACGCCCCAGGAAGTCACAGCGTTTGAGGATGACCCGGAAACTGATTTGAAAGCATTTACCAGAGTAGTAAACCGACTGCTGTCATCCCCGGCATACGGCGAACGCTGGGGACGCCACTGGCTCGATGTGGCTCGCTATGCAGACACCCAGGGCGATGTCGGGGATTTCCCCATTCCCGGAGCCTATCTCTATCGCAACTGGGTGATTGATGCGTTCAACACCGATCTCCCCTATGATCAGTTCCTGAAAGCCCAGCTTGCCGGAGATATTCTGGCAGAACGCGAAGCCGATCCGGAACAGGCTCGTCAACTGAAAATCGCGACAGGCTTCATTGCCCTGTCGCGACGCTTTGGTAACACGCGCTATGAAGATCAGAACCTGACCATTGACGACACCATCGACACCGTCGGACGTGGCATCATGGGTGTCACGTTGAAGTGTGCCCGCTGCCATGATCATAAATTCGATCCGATGCTGGCCACCGATTATTACGGCCTTTACGGTATTTTTGAAAGCACACTTTATCCGAGTATGGGTGCTTCCAATCAACCCTCGCCGGCACAGCTCGTCTCTGCAGAAAACGATCCCGATTCGCAGCAGAAAATCAATGAATACTGGGATCTACTCAGCTATTACCAGCATCAGATTCGCAATCACTTCCGCCCCTGGCTGAAACCGACGCTCGAAGAGTATAAAGACGTCACCGCAAAAATTGAAGCAGCGAAAAAATCCAAAAGCCCGACAGACAAACTGGAACAGCAACGTCAGAAGCTCCTGGCAGCACATAAAGGTAAATTCCGCGAACTGATGCTGCACGGTTTACCATGGCTCAAAGCCGAAAAAGCCCGACTGGTAAAAGCGCCTCCTGCAGAAATGCTATATGCTGTCATTGATGGCAAACCGCATCACTCTCGACTGCATCGACGCGGCAATCCGGAAAATCCCGGAGACATCGTTCCACGCCAGTTTATCAATGTCATCTCAACATCAAAACCGGAGATCGACAAAACGGAATCCGGTCGCGAGGAGCTGGCCGAATGGCTCACCGACCCGACTCATCCTCTGACCGCACGGGTGATTGTGAACCGACTCTGGTATCACCACTTCGGACAGGGTCTTGTCAAAACAGTCGACAATTTTGGCGTCTTAGGCGATACCCCATCTCACCCGCAACTGCTCGATTACCTCGCCGGTCAACTGATTGATCAGCAATGGTCGCTCAAAGCCCTGCATCGTCAGATCATGTTAAGCCGCGTCTATCGACTCGACAGCCATGACATCACAGAAAACTCCAACCGTGATCCGGACAACGTCTTTCTCTGGAAATATACCCGCAGACGTCTGGACGCCGAATCCATTCGCGATGCCCTCTTGTCTGTTTCCGGCGAACTGGATCGTGAACAGGGAGGACCGCACCCCTTCGTCCCCTGGCACAAAAAAGGGTATAGCCTGAATCGTCCGTTTCATGAGGATTTCCCAACAAAGAAACGCAGCGTCTATCTGATGACGCAGAGACTTTATAAACACCCGTTTCTGGGCCGGTTCAATGGACCGGAAACCAACGAAACTTCGGGCACCCGGGACAGCTCCCACCTGCCGACACAGGCGCTGTACCTGATGAATGCACCACTCCTTCCCGAACTGGCAGAAGCGTTTGGCAAACGAATTCAGCAATCGGCGGCGACGGAGGAAAAGCAGATCAGCCAGGCCTACCAGCTCGCATTCAGTCGAAACCCGACCGCTGTAGAACTGTCAGAAGCAGCGCAGTTCCTGGAATACTATCGCGAAGCATTAAAAACAGAACAGCCTGATGAAGACACAGACGCCGGTCAGAATGCGTGGACAGGTTTCGCGAAAGTTCTGCTCACCAGTAACGAATTCTTTTTTATCGATTAACATTAACGCTTCGAATGAAAACAATCAGGTTTGAATCTATGCACGACTCATCCTTCTTCTCACGTCGACAGCTGCTGCAAACAGGACTCGGAACAGCCGCCGGACTCGCTTTGTCGAACACACTGCCAGCGGGACAGGATCTGCCTCACCACCCCCCGGCAGCCAAACATGTCATCATGCTCTACATGTCAGGCGGATATTCGCACGTCGACACTTTCGATCCCAAGCCCGAACTGACCCGTCGACACGATCAGTCGATCGGCGATGAAAAAAAAGCGGCCGTCTCCGGACAGCCGATTGTCGAACGCTACCTCAAAGCGCCTCTCTGGAAGTTTCGCCCCAATCAGGAATGCGGAACGGAAGTCAGCGACCTGTTCCCCCACATTCGCAAGATTATGCATGAAACGGCCCTCATCCGCTCAATGAACAGTGATCACCGCGATCATGGTGAAGCCACATTGCAACTGCATACGGGCAGCACCACAGCCGCCATGCCCGGCATCGGTGCCTGGTTAAGTTACGGCTTGAAGTCATTCAACCCGAACCTGCCTGCTCACGTCGTCATTTCAGAACATCGTCCTTACAATGGACCTCAACTCTGGGATTCCAACTTCCTGCCCGCTGCCAACGCAGGGGTGCGCGTTGTCCCCGGTGATGATCCGATCCCGTTTCTCAAATCACCTGTTTCACAATCGCGGCAGCAGCTGGAACTCGCGCTGTTGAGAAAAATGAATCAGCGTCACTTTAATCAGCGTGACCACGATGCCCAACTGGCAGGCCGCATGTCGACGTTCACCACAGCCGCCGGGTTGCAGAAACAGGCGCCTGAGGCACTCGACCTGTCAAAAGAAAGCAAAGCCACGCTCAAACTTTATGGTGCCGACAAAAAAGATCAGTCCAGCTACGCGGCTCAATGTATTATGGCACGTCGACTGGTTGAACGGGGAGTCCGCTTTGTCGAGATCATCGATGCAGTCGGTGCCTGCCGGGATAACTGGGACGCGGCACATCGCGATATCGCATCCCACGAAAAATATGCCCGCCGTGTTGACCAGCCGGTCGCCGCTTTGCTGATGGATCTGAAACAACGCGGCCTGCTGCAGGATACGCTGCTGGTCTTCTGCACCGAATTCGGTCGCACTCCCTGGGCGCAGGATGGAAAAGGCACGAAATCGCGTAACCATCACCCGGAAGCCTTCTCCTGCTGGCTTGCTGGCGGCAATGTCCGCGGCGGCGTGGTTCACGGGCAGACCGACGATATCGGCAATTATGTCGTCAAAGATCTGGTGCACGTTCACGATTTCCATGCCACCATTCTACATATCATGGGGCTGGATCACGAGAAACTGACCTACCGCCACGCAGGTCGGGATTTTCGACTGACCGATGTGCATGGGCACGTCGCCAAAGAAATACTCCACTCATAAAATCTTATTTCAGAAACACAGGCACCGACTGGCGTTTTTTTCGACAGCGCTGACGTTATTTTCAACGCCCCTTCTAAAACAAAATCACTGACTTTTCAGCCTTGCCTGCCTATACTGAAAAAGATGAGCGCAATCCAAAGCGGAACAGCTTTTGCGACATCTTATCGACAACAACCCTCCCAGCATTCATATTCAGGAGTAATTAAGAATGAACTGGTTTCTACGCCTGATGATCATCGGCTGTCTCTGCTGGAATATCAGCCCTCTTTCTGCAGCAGGACCGGATTCAATAGAGTTGAAAGCGTCCCGTGACAAAGCGATCAACTTTCTGAAGAACTCACAGAATGAAGATGGCACGTGGACCTTCAGCGAAGCGGCGGGAATCTCAGCTCTGGTGACCTCGGCGCTGATTGAATCTGGCGTCCCTGTAACTGACCTGACCGTGGACAAAGCGTTAAAGATACTGGTCTCCTTCTGTCAGGAAGATGGTCGTATCTGCTCTGCCCGCAGTCAGCACTCCGGTTACGAAACCGCTGTCGCCTTGATGGCATTACAGGATGCCAACCAGTCAGGCAAGTACACACCCCAGATCAAAAAAGCAGAACAGTTCCTCCGCAGTCTGCAGTTTGATGAAAGCAAAGATATCAAACCCAGTGATCTGGAATATGGCGGCGCAGGTTATGGCCCCGATGGAGGCCGTCCCGATCTCTCCAATACCGTCTTCATGATAGAAGCCCTCAAAGCCGCCGGTGCGAAAGCCGATGATCCCGATATCCAGAAAGCACTCACTTTTGTCTCTCGCTGCCAGAATCTCGAAAGCGAATTCAACACGTCTCCTGCAGCTGCCAAAGTCAATGATGGCGGCTTCTACTACAATGTCTCTGCTGGCGGTGCCTCTCCTTCTGGAATAAATCAAGACGGTGGCCTTCGCTCCTACGGCAGTATGACTTACGCTGGTCTGAAAAGTATGATTTACGCCGGTCTGACTCCCAAAGACCCGCGCGTCAAAGCAGCTCTCGACTGGATTCAGAAAAACTACACCGTCGAAAATAACCCGGGCATGGGAGATAACGGTCTCTACTATTATTACCAGTTGTTTGCCAAAGCGCTCGACACTGCCGATCTGAAACAGGTCAAAGACAGCAAAGGCCAGGAGCACGACTGGCGTAAAGAACTGGCAAATCACCTGTTTAAAATCCAGCAGGAAAACGGCAGCTGGGTCAACTCCAAATCCAATCGCTGGTTTGAAGGAGACCCGAACCTCGTTACTGCTTACACACTGCTCGCCTTAAAGAACTGTGAGCCCAAACCAGCAGCAGACTGACGCTCAGTCCTTTTTATCCGGATTTGCCAGTGAGCGCTGTCGCAGCCAGTCTCCGGCGCGATCCGGCCAGGTGTCGACGTAGGAATCATCTACGGGGCGCATCCCGTAGCCATGACCGCCATTCTCGTAAATATGCAGCTCGCTGGGCACCCCGTTTTTCTTTAAAGCCGTATAGAACAGAATACTGCTGATGGGCGTCGCATGGTCATTGTGTGCATGAACCATCAGTGTTGGCGGCGTGATCTTATTGATCGTCAATACTTCGTTTAACTCCCCTGTTTTTTCATCGACCAGTCGCCAGGGATAAATCAGCATACTGAAATCGGGTCGGCACGAAACCTGATCCACATCGTCAGCAGCTGCATAGGCTCGCTCTTCAAATCGGGTCGTTATCAGAGCCGCGGCCTGACCGCCGGCGGAAAAACCGATCACACCAATCTGCTCAGGCTTAACTTCCCATTCTGCAGCCCGCTTGCGGACCAGGCTGACAGCACGTTGCCCATCCTGTAAGGGACGTTCTGAAAACGGAGGCAATTTGGCATCCGTCTGCGCGCGAGGCTCAGGTTGTTTGGTTCTATAATGCGCAACAAACGCGGTAATCCCCAGAGAATTCAACCACTCTGCCGTTTCAGATCCCTCTTTATCCGCGACTACATAATTGTAGGCACCGCCCGGAAAAATCAGGACCGCTGTCCCGTTGCGTTTCCCTGCCGGTGGCTGAAACAGATGCAACTGAGGTCGCGTGATCTCTTTGATGCGAGTCGCCGGTGGATTTTCGTTCGCCCGCCGTTCCAGTTTAACACCTGTCTCACGGGTTGTTTCTCCCGGTGCGTTCTGCTCCCAGAGATCAATCACGGCATCCGGCTCGCGTGCTTCAACCAGCGAGCTGAAACTCATTCCTGCCATTAATAAGAACAACCATGTATTGTTAAACCGTCTCACGCCAGTATCTCCTTGATGATATTTGACGGTTCGACGCCCGTCAGTTTGAAATCCAATCCCTGATGTCGATAAGTAAACCGCTCATGATCGATGCCCAGCAGATGCAGCACCGTTGCATGCAGGTCGCGTACATGCACCGGATTCTCGGCAACATTATAACTGAATTCATCAGTAGCCCCGTAGGTCAGTCCGGCTTTAACACCGCCGCCGGCCAGCCAGGTGGTGAAGCAGCGTGGATGATGGTCGCGGCCCCCTTCGGGACTGTCCCATTTCCCCTGCCCGGCAACACCGCGACCAAACTCGCCACCCCAGATCACCAGTGTCTCATCTAAGAGACCACGCTGTTTGAGATCTTTGACGAGCGCTGCACTCGCCTGATCGGTATCACGACAACGGGCAATGCACCACGAACTTAAACGGCTGTGATGATCCCAGTCGGGATGAAACAGCTGCACGAACCGCACGCCCCGTTCAATCAGACGCCGGGCCTGCACGCAGTTGGCAGCATAACTTCCCGGACGCCTTGAATCGGGTCCGTATAACTCGAACGTGGATTCCGGTTCATCACTTAGATCATTCAGCTCGGGAATGCTGGACTGCATCCGCCACGCCATTTCATATTGTCGAATCCGCGTTTCAATTTCCGGGTCGCCCGTTTGTTCCAGTCGCAGCTGATTCAGTTCGGTTATTCCGTTTAACATGCCTCGACGAATGCTGCGGGGCATGCCATCGGGATCGCGCAGATAGAGGACAGGCTCTTTCGCATTCCTCAGTTTGACCCCCTGATATTGTGAAGGCAGGAACCCACTCCCCCAGTAATGGTCGTACAACGGTTGATCACTGGGTCGCTTCATCTTCGAAATCAGCACCAGGTAATCCGGCAGATTCTGATTTTCGCTGCCCAGCCCGTAACTGCTCCAGGCACCAATGGAGGGTCGTCCCGGCAACTGATGTCCGGTCAGAAATTTCGTCATCGCGGGAGCGTGGTTGATCTGATCAGTGACCATCGACTTGATGAAACAGAGCTCATCCGCGACTTCCCCATGATAAGGCAGCCACTCTCCCAGCGTCGCGCCGCTTTCACCATACCGCTTGAACTTCGTGCGGGACGGCATGATTAACTGCTTCTGATTGGCAGTCATCGTGGTCAGCCGTTGTCCGCCGCGTACACTCTCCGGCAGTTCCTTGCCTGCCCACTTCATGAGATCGGGTTTGTGGTCGAACAACTCAATCTGAGATGGGCCGCCCGACTGAGTCAGGAAGATCACATTCTTCGCCCGCGGCGGTTTGTGCGGCAGATCTGCCAGGCCGATATTAGAATTTGGTTTTGCAGCCACACGACGTGTGCTTTCTAACAGACTGAGGGCCATCGCTCCCAGACTGACGCCGGCTCCACGACCCAGAAAATAACGTCGGGTTTCTGCCAGTGCGGCGTTTTCATTTGAATTATTCATGAGTCATCGCCTCATCCAGGTTAAAAACCATACTGGCCACCACCATGTAAGCAGCCAGTTCCTCGGGCGAAACTTTATTTTCGGCTGGAGGCTGTCCACTGGAAATCAGCTTCAAAGCTTCATCGGGTTTCTTGCGATAATAAGCAAAAGACTGCTGCTGTTCCTGTTTCAGAACTTCCGACTCCCGCTGCTGTAGTGTTCTCGAAAGAATATGCTGTGCTATGAAATCCAGCCGTTCCTCAGCCGCTTTCTTCCGCTGGATCGCCATTCGCGCCAGTTCCCTGGAAGATTCGAGAACACTTTGATCGTTTAGTAACGTTAAAGCCTGCAGCGGAGTATTAGTCCGTCGGGGCTGCACTTCACACACCCGACGCTGCGCACTGTCAAACAGAAATGTGGGAGCACTCGAACGACGCCAGAAGGCATACAGGCTCCTTCGATACTGGGCCGCTCCCTGGCTGGGTTCATAGCGGAAGCGCCCCATAAACATTTCGGTCCAGACGCCCTGTGGTTGATAAGGCATCACAGGGGGACCTCCCAGCGCCGGGTTGAGCAGTCCACTCGCCTGGAGCGCCGCATCACGAATCATCCAGCTGGGTAAACGAAAGCGGGCTCCCCGTGCCAGCAGGCGATTTTCCGGATCGCGTTCCAGTAGTTCCGCAGTGACTTTGCTCTGCTGCTGATACGTGCGGCTGGTCACAATCAGCCGGAGAATATGCTGCAAGTCCCAGTCATGCTCCATCAATTCGACCGCCAGCCAGTCGAGTACATCTGGATGAGTCGGTAATTCTCCCTGCAGACCAAAGTCTCCCGGTGTTCGAACCAGTCCCGTCCCAAAACAGTTCTGCCACAAGTGATTGACCACCACACGCGCCGTTAAAGGATTCTGACGTGAGACCAGCCACTCAGCCAGATCCAATCGATCTTTAGTCTTCTCTGCAGGCAGGGCAAGCACCGCAGCGGGTACCGAACGTGAAACTTCTTTGCCGTGCTTGTCCCAGACGCCCCGCTCCAGCACAAATGTTTTGCGGGGTTCTTTCCGTTCCGCCAGAACCATCACGTTCAGCTCGCCAGCTGCCTTTTTCACCTGCGCCAGTTGCGTATTTGCCTGATCCAGTTCTGATTTACGCTGTTGATAATGTTCATGATCCACCAGAAACTGATCCAGCAGCCGTTGCTTCAATTTCGCATCCAGTTTTTCAGGATCCTCTATTTTTGCTGCTGCGAGTGCTTCTAAAGGCATTGGTTCCAATGAACGAACAGCGGGCCCCGGCTGGTCTGTCAGCATCACTCGAAAGCGGCCAATATTCGCATCTCCTTCTGTGGATCGATGCAGCATTACGAAGATCAGTTCTTCGCGCTCATCCAGGACCAGAGGTTCTGCCAGTTCGAATACGGCGACATGCTTCTGGTGCGCATCATGGGTTTCGGTCGTCCAGCCATTCCGGGGATCGTCATCGAGTGTATCTTTGATTTTTCCGTAGTTGCGACCTTTGACATTTTTTTCGACATCGGCAATCGCGGAGACAAAGTCAATATCGCGCAGCTGGGAACTCCCTTCACGACGGACCTGTAGTTTGACGTCCGTCAGAATAAATTCGCCACTGTCGCCACGACTCAGTTTTCCTGCGGTATGCGATTCATGCGGAAAGACTTCCAGCCGCAAACCGGTGACTCGAGGTAAGTCTGTCGCTGCGATCAGTCGATAATCATCCTGCCTGAGTTCCGGGCCCCTGGCTTGAATCACCCCCTCAGACTCAACAGACAACCTGGTGCCTTCAACAGAGGTCACCGATCGCAGTTCCGGCAGATGCCAGGCGGTAAACTCATTCTGTACCTTCTGCAGTTGCTGAACCAGCCACGGTTCAAACTCCTGTTTCGCCTGCTGAAGTGCAGCAGTTTCCCGTGGTTTGCGATCGTCCGCGACCTGCTGTGCCTCTTTGACGGCGCGTGCTGCCAGTGGCGATTGAAATTTTAAATACGGCTTTGCTCGACTGCCGGCCTTGCCATCTTCGTCAATACTGTTGAAGAATGCATAGAGACTATAGTAGTCCGCCTGTGAGATTGGATCAAACTTGTGGGAATGACACTGGCAGCAACCCAGTGTCAATCCGAGCCAGACCGTTCCCGTGGTGTTGACCCGGTCGATTACATAATCGACGCGCGACTCTTCGGGATCGCGGCCCCCTTCGCCATTGGTCATGTGATTCCGGTGAAAACAGGTCGCCAGTTTCTGCTCGTCTGTGGCATCCGGCAAGAGATCGCCGGCGAACTGCTCAATCGTAAACTGATCGAAGGGTTTGTTCTCATTGAATGACTGAATCACCCAGTCCCTCCACGGCCAGTTTGTCCTGGTAGAATCCTGCTGAAAACCATCGGTATCAGAGTAGCGTGCCAGATCCAGCCACCACATCGCCATTCGCTCGCCGTAATGTTTTGACTTCAGCAGACGATTGACCAGCTTCTGATCCGCATCGGATGACTTGTCATTCACGAAAGCTTCCACTTCATCCACCGTCGGCGGCAGCCCCGTCAAATCAAAGGAGAGCCGGCGAATCAGAGTTCGTCGGGACGCCGGTTTTGAAAACACGAGTCGCTCTTCAGTCAGCTTTCGTTCCACCAGCGCATCAATGGGATTGAGTTTTGCTTCCTGCTCATTCAACGCGACTTTAACGGGTGGCTCGAACGACCAGTGCTTCCCCCATTGTGCCCCTTCTGCAATCCATTGACGGATCGTTTCAATCTGTTTTTTAGTGAGTGGTTTACGATGCGAATCAGCAGGCGGCATTAGCAGATCCGCGTCGGAACTGGTTATCCGCGCCAGAACCTCACTCAGTTCCGGCTTACCGGGAGCAATGGCAAACGCACCATCTCGATTCGCAGTCGCTGCTTCGACCAGATCGAGCCTGAGATCGGCTTCACGATGCGTCGGATCCGGACCATGACAATGAAAACAACGATCCGAAAGAATCGGCAGAATGTCATGACTGAAATTGATCTGGTCCGCTGCACACAACTGATTCCCGGATGAAATCAAAATCAATAATAGAATCAGCTTGGAAAGATCAGGCATGCACGATCTCAGCAGACTTTTCCTGAGGGAATGAAATTATAGTGGGGATGAATACACATTTACTGAATACTCACTTTTATACTACTTGTGACAGGGGGCTAAGTCCAGTGAAACCACGAACAGTCAGACTGTAATGAAGCGACTTCAGACTCGATTTACAGGCGATTGAGGCAAATTCCAACACGCGACACATCCTGTACACTGTAATAGATAATACAGAAAATGACATGATCTTGATTTACAGAACAGTTAGCTTGAATGATATCTGAAACATCCTTTTCACAACTGTCTGATAACTGCACTGCAGGATCATAGTTGAATTCTGACTTGATTCATGCCGTTTTCGACTAAATCTCTGTTTCAAGTCGCTATCATGTGTTCTCTCAAATATAATTCAGATGTTTCTTATACCTGTTATGACGCTCGATAATAATTATTAGCCAAGTGTCTAAGATTCAAATCCTTCACGCTCCTTAAATCCTTTCCTTCAGGGAATTTCGTAATAAAGATCGTCCATGAGTACAAATTCACCTTCAAGTCGCCAGCAGTTTGAAGAATATAAAAAAGAATTTCAGGAAGCATACGTTGCTCCACAGGGGAACGCTTCCACAACGCGAGACCGCTCCTCCTGTGAACTTGTCAAGAGCTTTCTGGGTTTGCTTAAAGTGCATCGCTGGCCTGTGATATTATCTCTGTCAACTCTGACTGTCGCGACATTACTTGCTCTGATCCCGCCAGCAGCGACAAAATTCGTAGTTGACTATGTTCTCCAAAAAAAACCACTGCCGAAATTGATGCCGGCCTGGTTCCCGCACGAACCCTGGCCGATGCTGGTCACGATCACTGTGACAGTGATTATTATTTCCCTGATTCGCATCGGACTGCAGATCTGGGGACGCTGGCACGCAACTCGTGTGACCAAAATGATTCAGATGAAAGTTCGCAAAGATGTCTTCGCGCAGGCAGTCCGACTGCCTCTCCATCGGGTGCAGGAACTCAAATCGGGAGGTGCCGCGAGTATTTTACGCGAGGATGCCGGCAGTGTAGGTGAACTTGTTTTCGGCATGCTTTACAATCCCTGTCGTGCCATCATCCAACTGCTGGGCAGCCTGGTGATTCTCGCCTGGGTCGACTGGCGACTTCTGCTGGGAGCACTCTTTCTCGTTCCCCTGGTCTATCTGTCACACCGGACCTGGATCAGTCGTATCCGTCCACAACATCGAAAAATCCGGGCACAGCGCGTTGCTGTTGACGCTTTGGCCACGGAGTCCTTCGGGGGCATGCGCGTGGTCCGTGCCTTTGGACGCCAGCGATCAGAAACCAGCCGCGTTCTGCGTGGCAATCACCTGATGGGACGCCAGGAGCTCTATGCCTGGTGGTGGTCTCGTTTTATCGAAATTGTCTGGGAAACCCTGATCCCTGTCGCTTCCGCCTGCCTGCTGCTCTACGGCGGCTGGCAGGTTCTGCAGGGTGAATTAACACTCGGCGACCTGGTCATGTTCCTGGCTTACCTGCTGATGCTGCTTGGTCCCCTCGCGGTACTCGCACAAAGTGCAGCGCAGTTTCAGAACAGCCTGTCCGGCTTCGATCGCGTACTGGAACTTCTCGACGAACCCCGCGAAATGGAATCTGCTACCGCGCGGACGATCACGAAAGCGGAAATTGAAGGTCAGGTTACATTTGAAAATGTCAGTTTTCAGTATCCGAATTCTCAACAATATGCATTACGGGAGGTTTCACTCGACATTGCTCCGGGTGAAACCATTGCACTGGTAGGCCCCAGCGGTGCCGGTAAAACAACGTTTTGCAATCTGGTTGCCCGTTTTTATGATCCCACTTCAGGTCGGGTTCTGCTTGATGGTCACGATTTAACTGATTTTGATGTGGAAAGCTACCGGAATCAGATCGGCGTCGTTGAACAGGATGTGTTTCTGTTTGATGGCTCGATCGCTGATAATATTGGATACGGAGATCGCAAAGCGACCATCGAACAGATTCAATATGCGGCAGAAATCGCGAATGCAGATGAATTTATCCGAACCTTACCAAACGGCTATCAGACTCTCATCGGTGAACGCGGTGTTAAATTGAGTGGCGGACAACGACAACGACTGGCGATCGCTCGCGCCATTCTCGCAGACCCCAAGATATTAATTCTTGATGAAGCCACCAGCAATCTGGACACTGAAAGCGAACGGCTGATTCAGGACAGCCTCACAACGCTCATGCAGAATCGCACCTGCTTTGTAATTGCACACCGCCTGAGCACAATCACACACGCCAGTCGGATTGTTGTTTTTGAAGGGGGACGCATCATCGAAAGTGGGTCACATGAAATCTTAATGGAAACCGGCGGCAAATATAAAGAGATGGTGCTGCTGCAAACCAGCCCCGCAGGAGTTTCCTGAAACCATATTTATCTGCACATTCGTTTTTGGAATTATGGACATCTACATCACATTTTCAAATTGAATTCACGCTCTGGCATGTTTACAATTTTATCTATCACACCAGTGTCGTGAGTGCACTAAGCTAGCTCCCTCCACAAGTTGAAATAAAAGAGATTCATTCATTTCAACGGCATTCACAAAAAACCACCAGATAATCATAACCTCAATTAATTAGTTGTTACTGAAACCAACCCGAAAAGGAAATCAGTAGAATGAAATCCATCGTTCTCAATCAATGTCATTCCATTTTAAAATTCAGCATCGCTTGCGGAATGATGATGGGCTTACTTTCGCAGAGCAATCTGCAGGCTGCTGAAAAACAAACCGCGAAAAAATCAAACAAAGTCATGCTGGGAACAGCAGAGCTGACCTCAGGAATTCCTGGAAAAGGCCCCTTGACGGAAAAAGAGATCAAGGACTGGCTGAGCGACTCCGCAAACCATGAAGTACTGGAAATCACATTGCCGCTGGGATTAAATGCCGGGGCGGGCCAGATCGTAGGACTCAAAGAGAATCCGCTCACACGTGCAAAAATTGAGCTGGGACGTCAGTTATATTTCGACACGCGTCTCTCTGCAGATAACACCATCAGTTGTGCAAGCTGCCATCACCCCGATGAAGGCTTTGGACGTCACACGAAATTTGGCATCGGAATCAGAGACCTTGAAGGGGGACGTAACTCTCCCGTCAGTTACAACCGAATTCTGAGTGGTCCCCAGTTCTGGGATGGACGTGCCGCCACTCTGGAAGAACAGGCCGTCGGCCCCATCGCCAACCCGATTGAGATGGGACACACTCATGAAGCCGTCGTCAAATCCATCAGGGAAATCCCCGGTTACCGACTTCAGTTCCACAAAATTTTCAATGATGGTGTCAACATTGATAATATCGGCAAGGCCATTGCCGCCTTCGAACGTACACTGGTCTCAGGCCCTTCCCCCTTCGATTATTATGAGCAGCTGCGTCCGTTTCTGAAACTGGATAAAGAGGATCTGGAAGACTTTACAGAAGAATACACGGCGGCTCTCTCACTGGCGGAAGCACATCCGATGTCAGAAAGTGCCAAGCGGGGGCGCGAACTCTTTTTCAGCGAGAAGGTCAACTGTGCCGCCTGCCACCTGGGCCCCAACCTGGCTGATGAAAAATACCACAATCTGGGAATCGGGATGTCTGCCGAAGAACCGGACCTGGGACGTTATGTCGTCACGAAAAAAGAAGAAGACAAAGGCGCCTTCAAAACTCCGACGATTCGAAACGTCGAATTCAGTGCTCCCTATATGCATGATGGATCCCTGGAGACACTTGATGAAGTCGTCGAACATTATAACAAGGGAGGCGACCCTAATCCTTATCTGAGTGAAAAGATCAAGAAGCTGAATCTTTCTGATCAGGATAAGAAAGACCTAGTTGCCTTCATGAAAGCCTGCAGTGGTCCCTTTACCAAAGTCGAATCGGGACGCCTGCCTCAGTAACTCATCTGATTCCTCGATCTCCTCACAGCCCGGTTATCAGACCGGGCTGTTTTTTTTGTCAGACAGAATTTCCCGGTCGCCTGTTGCATCTTCAGTAAGTCTGGTATCTTTAATCTCTACTGCAAATGAGCCACTGCCAGCGTTTCTTTATTTCAGAAGGATTCACATTGACCGGTGTACTGGAAGTCATTGTACTGACCACACTCGCTGGGGTTACAATTCCAGTGGGTGGTTTTCTTGCCAGAATCGAACACATACACCCCCAGTGGCTGGATGACGAGTTCCGGCACTCGGTCATCGCTTTTGGAGGCGGTGTACTGCTGGCCGCAGTTGCCCTGGTACTGGTACCGGAAGGCATCGCTGAACTGCCACCCTGGATTGCCTCCCTGGCTATTCTGTCGGGTGGCATCTGCTTTATGTTTACTGACATTTACCTGGCGAAGCATCGCAGTTCTGCTGCACAGTTGCTAGCCATGTTGCTCGACTTTGTTCCAGAATCAATGGCATTAGGAGCATCTTTCGCTAACAACAGTCAATCAGTCGGACTGCTGCTGGCCATCCTGATTGGCCTGCAAAACCTGCCTGAAGGTTTCAACGCCTATCGAGAACTGGATAGTTCCTCAACCATGAAAAAGTCGGCCATCCTGCCCGGTTTTTGTCTACTCGTCCTCTTGGGACCTCTATCAGGACTGACCGGTTATTATCTGCTGGCTTTATTCCCCAGACTGGTGGGACTGATCATGCTCTTCGCAGCAGGAGGCATTCTTTATCTTACCTTTCAGGATATCGCGCCGCAGGCGCAGATCAAACAACGCTGGGCTCCTTCACTGGGTGCCGTAGTCGGATTCGTATTCGGACTGATCGCCCAGATGGTCATCGCCTGACGATCAGCGAATCCTGGAGGATCTACTGCTTCCTGAATTCCACTGTTTACACATCCAAATTCCAGTCTATAGTGGATTTATCATTATCAGCTTTCAAACATTTCTGCCATTTCATTATTAAAAGGATGAGCGTGTCGAACTCCAATCCAGCGAAAACGGGTTCAGCAGTCTGGAAATCCCTGGAAACATTGATTGCCGCATTTACGGTCATCATGATCACCGCCCATTTAATCCTTCGATATGGAACAGATTGCACAGTATTCATTCAAAACCTTCCTCTCTGGTCCGTACTGGCGCTGGGGGGAACTCCCCTGGTCTGGGGACTGCTGGTCAAAATGGTTCATCGAGAATTCGGCTCCGACCTGCTGGCGGGAATCTCCATTGTCGTATCCGTTTTACTCGATGAATACCTGGCTGGCTCACTGGTCGTACTGATGCTCTCTGGCGGAGAAGCCCTGGAAGCGTATGCCGTCCGCAGTGCTTCTTCTGTATTACAGGCACTCAGTAAACGCATGCCTTCGGTCGCTCATAAAAAAGTGGAGACTGACATTCAGGATATCGCTCTGGATCAGATCGCCATTAACGATTCGATTGCCATCTTTCCCCACGAAATCTGTCCCGTAGATGGAATCGTCATCGAAGGGCACGGGGTGATGGACGAATCCTACCTCACCGGCGAACCCTATATGATGTCCAAAACTCCGGGTTCCCAGGTTCTCTCCGGAGCCATCAATGGCGAAGCGGCACTGGTCATCCGCGCGGAAAAACGGGCCGTCGACTCCCGCTATGCCAAAATTATGCAGGTGATGCAGAGTTCCGAACAGCACCGCCCGCGAATGCGACGTATGGCCGACAGACTCGGAGCCTGGTATACGCCACTGGCTGTGCTGATTGGACTGGCTGCCTGGATCATCTCGGGCGATCCAGTTCGCTTCCTGGCGGTCATGGTAGTCGCCACTCCCTGTCCACTGCTGATCGCTATCCCGGTCGCCATCATCGGCTCTATCTCACTGGCCGCACGCAGAGCCATCATTGTCCGTGACCCCACGGCGCTGGAAACTGCGGACACCTGCCGCGTCATCATCTTCGATAAAACAGGCACTCTAACCTATGGAGAGCCTCATCTCACCGATCAACTCTGTGCCCCCGGTTTCAATCCCCTGGATGTCCTCTCACTCGTTGGCAGCCTGGAACGTTTCTCCAAACACCCCCTCGCCGGCGCAATTTTGCAGACGATGCAGCAGGCAAATACCGTCAGTCATGAAGCAACCGAAATCAGTGAGCCTCCAGGACAGGGGATGCAGGGAACCGTCGACGGACATACCGTGCAGATCACCAGTCGCAAGAAATTACTCAAACAGCAGCCAGAACTGGAAGATCAACTTCCCCCGCAGGCGGGAGGACTGGAATGTGTGATCCTGATCGATGATCAGTACGCGGGCATTTATCGATTTCGTGACACCCCGCGAACCGACGGACAGTCTTTCATCTCTCACCTTTCGCCGCGGCATCAGATCCAGAAAACCATGCTGGTTTCCGGTGACAGGGAATCAGAAGTCCGTTATCTGGCCGAGCAGGTCGGAATTGAAAATGTCTATTTCAGCCAGAGCCCCGAACAGAAACTGAAAATTGTCAATTCGGAAACCAGCCAGGCGAATACAATCTTTGTCGGCGATGGCATCAACGATGCACCGGCACTCATGGCGGCAACGGTCGGCATGGCCTTTGGTCAAAACAGTGATGTGACTACCGAAGCCGCCGATGTCATTGTCATGGACAGTTCGCTGCAGAAGATTGACGAATTCCTGCACATCAGCCGCCGGATGCGTCGCATCGCATTACAGAGTGCCATCGGAGGCATGGCGTTGAGTATGTTCGGCATGCTGCTGGCGGCCTTTGGATATCTCCCTCCCGTAGCTGGTGCGTTGTCCCAGGAAGTGATCGATGTACTCGCCGTGCTCAATGCACTGCGAGTCGCCATTCCACCAAAGGCGCTCATTGATTTCAATCCCGAACGTCCCGCCTGATCTGTGGAATCAATGTCGGCAGCAGTTCACTTCGCTTCAAATCGCACGGCAGGAATTCCATTGGAATAAGATATCACATAGCGACCATCGGAAGTTGGATAAACGACATCCTGCTTTAATTCAAAATCGGTCGGCGACTGACGCAGGCGATACTTCTTTTCTCCTGGAATGATGTAAGGACCACCGTATTTGACAATCATCTTTGTCCTGTCACCCAGTGAATGTCCCGTTGATTTGAATATCACGCCATCCAGATCCGACTTTGTGACAAATTTGGCTTCGACATCCAGATCGGCCGCCTGCATATTCTGAACCATCTGTTTTGCATCTTCATACGGACAGGTCGTATCTCCTGTCCCATGAATAACCACAATTTTCCCGGCATGCCCCATTTTCTTCATTACTTTCAGATGCTCTGGATTCCCGATGAAACGAAGTTCCTGTGCTCCAGGTGAAAGATAGTCGGCTGAACTTTTATCCCGACTGTAGCGCGCATCCAGACTGCTCCCCCCCGGCAGATGATAGGCGATATCATCTGACAGACGCGGCATCCCGCAGATATCAACCACACAGGTAAAGGTGTGCGGTGCAAACTTATTACACATGAGCGTCACATTTCCCCCGCCCGAACCACCGGTGGAATAAATCCGATGCGAATTAAAAGGGATCTTCTGTTCGTTTAATGCATGATAAACATGTGAAAGTGCCCTTAATGCATCGATCGCCTGTAGATAACCAAAATCATAGGGAGCCCCCGACTGATCTTTCCAGGACCCGCTTTGAACATAATCCACCGAAATCACAATCACATTCAGCTCTCTGGTCAGTACCGCCGGATTCCCGGCTCCTGAAGTATTCGTGCCTCCCCAGTTATGCAGATTGAGCATCAGCCCGGTTTCAGCATTCACATTCTTTAATTCTTTGCCCGGATAGTACAGATATACTTTGACAGTCCGAGGTCCCGGCTGAAACGGCCATTCCTGTGTTGAGATGGAAAAGCTGCTATCGCGTTCTGGTAAATCTGCTGCCTGCAAAGCAGGACACACAAACCCGACGAATAAGAATACCAGAACAGAAAATTGAAACCGAATCATGAATGGAACCTTCACTGAATGCGATGACACAGAAACAGATTTACGGGAATTCAACAAGCAATCGCTTGACGCTCCCTCTGAGATCGATCATGGTAAATGAATCTCGCAGAGTCAACACTGACCATACCGTATCAGGAAGAAGCCCATGACTTCACTGCCGATTGTAAAACCAGAGGAAATCAAACTTGACAACGAGCGGTTGCAACAGGCGGGAAGTTTACTGAAAGAGTGGACTGCAGCAGGCAGTGTTCCCGGAGCCGCCATTGTTGTCGGGCGGCACGGTATGATGGTCGAACCTCAATTCTTTGGAAAACAGGGACCCGAAAAAAACGCGGAAGACATTCGATCTGATGGTATGTTTCTGCTGGCTTCCATTACCAAGCCCATTGTCTATATGAGTGCGCTGCGCCTGGTGGAGCGCGGCGAGCTGGTCCTCTCGCTCCCCGTCACACACTATATTCCCGACTTTGCTGCTCACCATAAGGAGTCCATACTGGTTCATCACCTGTTTACCCATACTTCGGGCATGCCTGATATGCTGGAAAATAACGTCGCACTTCGTCAGTCACTGGCGCCGCTCAAACAGTTTATCCATGGAGCCATCTATGATACCGTCCCCCTGTTCCAGCCAGCGGGAACAGGACTCAGCTATCAGAGCATGGGCACATTGATTCTCGCAGAAATCATACAGCGATTGACTCGAAAAACCATCGCACAGCATGTCCGAGATGAAATCATCAAGCCACTGGGGCTGCAGAATACCTGGCTGGGGCGGGGAGAATTCCCTCGTGAACGACTGGTTCGTGTCGAAACACCAGAGTACCAGACTGATTCCAACTTCGGCTGGAACAGTTCCTACTGGCAGGACCTGGGAGTTCCCTGGGGAGGCATGTTCAGCTCTCCCGCAGATATGGCAGTCATCTGTCAGTGCATGCTGAATTATGGCGAAGTGCAAGACCGGCGCCTGCTCTCCCGCTCAATGCTGGAAATGGCGACCACCAACCGCTTGAATGACTATCCGGATCTCCCTGAGCCCATCCGCCGCTCTCAACCCTGGGGGCTGGGGTGGCGCTTAAACCATCCCGGTCAGTCGGGAAGCTGGGGAAACCTGCTCGACCGCAGTGTATTTGGACACACCGGCGCAACAGGAACCATGGTCTGGATGGATCGCCGCCGCAATGGATTTGCGGTACTGCTCACGACTGCCATTCGTTCCCAGGCTCCCTGGCGCCTGGTAAAACTGTCGAACATGATCGCATCTGCGTTTCAATAATCAAAATTTACTGTCCAGAAATGCGTGCCACACTTTAACGATAAATTAAAGTCTGACTCCTTCACATTACGATGGAAATGATGACCGCTGCTTGAAATTGCTCGAATTCTTATTCACATAGGTAAAATAGTTTAACTGGGTCCTGAACTATTTTGTCAGTGGATCATTTTTTTTCATATTAGAAATTGATGAATTCACATTCATTAATCAGACTAATGCACTATACTGAGACACATCCAATTTAAAGAACGCATCTTCAATGCACTTATTCCTGATAAGAATAAACGGGAAGAGGCAGATTTAAACCGGATAACTGCTGAGATCAATTCACCGGCTCAGTAACACATCAGCGCGAAACAGACACCTTTGAATACCAGATGCCAGGCATTGATTATGAACTCTGTGATTCCTGTTCTTGACCCCGCGTCTCCGCAGGCAGAGGCCATTAACAATTTGTTTCTTCAGGTGTTACTCATCAGTGCCGTCATTTTCGCGATCGTATCAGGCTTGATCCTGATCGCCATTTCGCGTGGCCGACGCCGTGACACTCTGCCCGAACAGAATTTTGGCAGCGAGAAATCTGAAATCTTCTGGATGATCGGCCCTGTGATCATCGTCATCTGGCTGGTTGCCATCAGTGCCAATCTGGTTATCACGCTGAATGCCATTCCCCAGGCAGACCCCGATGGAAAGACCAATTTCAATGATGTGGATCTGATCGTGACCGGGCATCAATGGTGGTGGGAAGTGAAATATCCCAAATCAGGGATCATCACCGCTAATGAAATTCATATGCCAGCAGGTAAAGAGAAAAAATTCCGCATTCTGGTTACCTCTGCCGATGTGATTCATTGTTTCTGGGTTCCACAACTGGGGCGCAAGATCGATGCCATCCCGGGACGAGATAATTACATCTGGCTTCAGGCCACAAAACCGGGTTCGTACCAGGGACGCTGTTCTGAATACTGTGGTGCTCAGCATGCCTGGATGAACTTCAAAGTCTACGCCGATACAGACGAAGAGTTTCAGCAATGGGTGGCCAGTGAGAAGCGGACGACAGAACAGCCTCCATTACTCTCTCCTCTGGCTGCTGACGGCAAAAAGTACTTTTTTCAGGCAACCTGTCCGCAGTGCCACACGATACAGGGGACAGAAGCAGAAGCCACGATTGGCCCAGATCTGACCCACTTTGCCAACCGCAAGGAAATTGGTGCAGGCGTCATTGAAAACACATCGGAAAACCTGGCTTTGTGGCTCAAAAATCCCCAGGCGCTCAAACCGGGATGTAAAATGCCAGACTTCAAGCTGAGTGACACAAACTTAAAACAACTCGTAGCCTACCTGGAGACACTCAAGTGACGACAGGATCCGTCGAACAACCACAACTCACGATGCTTGAACCCCAGCCGACTTCCACGCGTTTGCTGGACTGGGTCAGTACGCTCGACCACAAACGTATCGGCATCATGTATATACTCACCGCCGTCTTTTACCTGGCGGTCGGAGGCTTTGAAGCTTTGCTGATGCGAATTCAGCTGGCTTTCCCCAACAATACGTTTCTTTCACCGGAAATGTTCAATCAGCTCTTCACCATGCATGGCACCACGATGGTTTTCCTGGTCGGAATGCCGGTACTGACTGGCTTTGCCAATTATTTCGTACCCCTGATGATCGGTGCCCGCGATGTCGCGTTTCCCCGTTTGAACTCCTTCGGCTTCTGGATGTTCTTTTTCGGAGCGGCCCTGCTGCATTTCAGCTTTCTGACAGGTTCTGCACCTAACGCTGGCTGGTTCAGCTATGTCCCCCTCTCTTCGAAAGCCTACAGTTCTCTGCAGGGAGTCGATTACTGGATCATCGGCCTGCTCATCATGGGCATCGGCTCTGTCTCCGGGGCGATCAATATTTTTGCCACGATTATCAACCTGCGGGCCCCCGGCATGAGTCTGCAGCGCGTCCCCCTGTTCGTGTGGATGATGCTGATGCAGGCGATTCTGATCATCCTCGCTCTGCCTGCTCTTAACTCGGCTCTGGCCATGTTGCTGATCGACCGCTGGCTCGGCTCTGCCTTTTTTGATCCCACACGAGGTGGTTCCGCAGTCCTCTGGCAGCACTATTTCTGGATCTTCGGTCACCCGGAAGTTTACATTCTGATTCTGCCCGGCTTCGGTATGATTTCAGAAGTCATTCCCGTCTTCTCTCGAAAACCAATCTATGGTTACACCTTCGTTGCGGCTTCTTCGGTGGCAATTGTTCTCTTAGGCTATGGCGTCTGGGCACATCACATGTTTGCCGTCGGGCTAGGCATGTACGCCGACATCTTTTTCGCCGTGGGTTCACTGCTGATTGCCATCCCCACCGGAATCAAAGTCTTTAACTGGACCGCCACTCTGTGGGGGGGAGAAATTCAGTTTAACACCTCGCTGCACTTCGCAGTCGCGTTTCTGCTGCAGTTCGTGATTGGCGGATTAACGGGCATCATGTTTGCTGCTGTCCCGATCGACTGGCAGTTGACTGATACCTATTTTGTGGTCGCTCACTTCCATTATGTGCTGATCGGTGGACTGGTCTTTGCCTTATTTTCAGCCGCCTACTACTGGTTCCCCAAAATGACCGGACGCATGCTGAATGAACGCATCGGAATTCTGCAGTTCTGGCTCTGGGTTCTCGGCTTTAATATGACTTTTATGGTGCAGCATTTCCTGGGATTGATGGGCATGCCTCGCCGCGTCTACACCTATGCTGACAATCCCGGTTGGGCCATGCTGAATGGAATTGCTACCCTGGGCGCCATTTTCATGGCAGTCGGCACCCTGGTCTTTCTCTGGAATATCTTCAAAAGTTTACGTAGTGGAAAAATTGCCGGCGACAATCCCTGGGATGCCTTCACCCTTGAATGGGCCACCACTTCGCCGCCTCCGCCGGAAAACTTTCCAGTCATCCCTGAAGTAAAAAGTCGACGTCCCGTCTGGGACATCAATCATCCGGAGTATGCTGACTGGAAAAAAGAAAAAACTCCGGAAGACAAAGGCAGACGCGGCAACCTGGCCAAAATCGCTGCCTGGTCATTCATCGCATCCGAAGCGGTCTTCTTCCTGCTGCTCCTGGTCGCATACGTGGTCTTCAATACAAAACTCATGGCACCGGTGGGCGAAGCCAGTTCTCCCGAGACGCTCTCTGATGTGACTTCATCTGTCCTGGACGTCAAACGGACCGGCATCTTCAGCCTGTTCCTGATTGCCAGCAGTATCACTTTCTGGATCGCTGAACGTTTTTTGAAAGCCGGAAAAAAATCTGCGTTTGTCTTTTCCCTGGGTCTCACCATTTTGTTGGGCATCATCTTCCTTGCCGGTCAGGTCTGGGAATATACGGGACTCCTGACGAGTGATATCAGTATCAATACAGACCTGTTCTCAGCAACTTTTTTCACAGTGACCGGGTTCCACGGAATTCACGTGACCGCCGGTGTGATTGCCCTGTTTGTCATGCTGCTGATGGGGCTCAAAGGAAATTTGACATCTGAGAAAACACACGTCTTCGGAGCCGTCGGCGTGTATTGGCACTTTGTCGATGTCGTCTGGATCGCCGTCTTTGGAATTATTTATCTGGGGCTTCTGCAATGAGTTCGTATTTCGATCTGACAAGCAGTTTATGGAAATGGGATTCCCCCGTCTGGCTGTTGGTCCTCGCACTGACCGGGATGTATTTCCTGTTACAGCGTGGCACCACCGGGAAACGACTGACAGCATTTGCGACTTCAATGTTTGCCCTGGTACTCGCCTACGTCTCCCCGATTGGTGTTCTCTCCGACGGCTACCTGTTCAGTGCACACGTCATTCAGCATCTGTTGCTCTTATTGATTGTCCCCCTGTTTCTGCTGCTCAGTCTGTCTGAGTCTGCCATGGAATCGCTCTTCAATCGTCCGTTGATGAATCGGCTGGGATCCGTGATGGCCGTCCCGTTCCTGGGCTGGCTCAGTGGTCTGGGAGTAATGTGGTTCTGGCATATCCCCTCTTTCTGCAATGCATCGACCATAAACTACTCACTTGGAATTTTCCGGGATGCCACCTTCCTGCTGGCTGGCCTGGCATTCTGGTGGCCCGTCTTTTCGCCTGTCAAACGGTATCATCTGAATCCAGCGGTGGCAGTCGCATACTTGTTTTCAGCCTGCCTGGCCTGTACGCTGCTGGGCATCTATATCACGTTCACCGTCATCTCTGTCTGTCCCGCGTTTGCCAGCCCCGTCGATCGGATCGGAATTCTGAATCTGCTCTATGACCAGGGACTGACTCCTGCGACAGACCAGCGACTGGGCGGACTCCTGATGTGGGTTCCTCCCTGCTCACTCTACGTGACCGCGATCATGGTCGTGCTCAAACGCTGGTACGCTGACATCGAACATGTCTCGGCTCCACAGTCGACGGTAACCCCCGGTTCTCTCAGGGAGGCACATCAGTGAATCAGCCCGATTTACCCGAAACACATTCTGAAGAAACCACCGAACACGAACTGCAGCCCACGTATGCCCCTGCGACACTCGCCCTGGGTATCATGTTTATGTTCTGGGGAATCTTGACACACTGGAGCATGTCACTGATCGGAATCATGGTCATGGTCGGAGGCATCTGGTCCTGGATGAAAGAGATCAACAGCTCATGGAGTGAAACGCCTTGAATACCGAACAACCTCAGTCAGATCAACCATGTTGCCAGCAACAGCAGCGCCGCACGTTTCTGACCCGTCTTTCAATCGGGTTATCAGCGCTGATTGGACTTATAATCACCTTACCGGGAATCGGCTTCGTTCTGGCACCGGTCTTTCGCAAACCAAAACAGCAATGGAGAACGGTCGGCAAACTCGAAGACTTCAAGGTTGGCGGATTCGTGCTCGTACAATATGAAGACCCTTCTCCGGTCGTCTGGTCTGGTGTGACGGCCAAAGCCGGTGCCTGGATCCGACGCGCCAGCGAATCTGAATTCATCGCCTTTTCCATCAACTGCCGACACCTGGGTTGCCCGGTTCGCTGGGTTGAAGACCCGCGACTGTTCATGTGCCCCTGTCATGGCGGCGTTTACTATGAAGACGGCACGGTCGCTGCTGGACCTCCGCCCGAACCATTGGATCGACTGAAAGTGCGTGTGCGTGATGGACATGTGGAAATTGAAACAGCACCCACACCTTTGACGCTGACAAAGTTAACCTGAAAACCACCTTTGATTAAAAAGCGAGTATCCGGCTGAATGAGTGACAACTTCCTGACTCGAACCTGGAACTGGATTGACAATCGAATTGGTTTTTCCGATTACATTGTTCCGCTGATGGTCCATCTTGTGCCCGACAACGCCCGCTGGTGGTATATCTTCGGCAGCGCCACTCTGTGTGCCTTTGTGGTTCAGGTTCTGACCGGAATCAGCCTGGCCATGTCCTATGTTCCGGGCGGGGAGAATACTTACGAGAGCCTCGTTTACATTACAAATACAGCACCGCTGGGCAGCCTGGTACGGGGCATGCATTATTACGGCGCCTCCGCCATGGTCATGCTGGCCGTCATACACATGGTGCAGGTCTACATGCACGCCACGTACAAATACCCACGCGAAATGAACTGGATGAGCGGGGTCGTACTGCTGTTCGTCGTGCTCGGCATGGCATTCACCGGTCAGTTATTACGCTGGGATGCGAACGGCGTCTGGTCTGTTACCGTCGCTGCGGAAATGGCGGGGCGAACCCCCATTATCGGCCCTACACTGGCACACTTTATTCTGGGCGGTGAGACGGTCGGCGGTTCCACCATCACCCGCTTTTTTGCCATGCATGTTTTCATTATGCCAGCGCTGATTTTTGCCGGCATCGGATTGCACATGCTGCTGATCATGAGGCATGGAATCTCCGAAATGCCCGATGTCAAAGAACCGGTTGACCCGGACACCTATAAAGAAGAGTACGAAAAACGGATTCACAAGACCGGTGTCCCCTTCTGGCCTGATGCCATGTGGCGGGATATGATCTTCTCCACGATTATCGTGGCTGTCATCCTGGGCTGCGCCCTGTTTCTCGGGCCCCCCGCTCTGGATCCGCCCCCCAATCCCAGCAGTATCAATGCAAACCCACTGCCCGACTGGTACTTTCTCTGGTACTTCGCCGTACTCTCACTGCTGCCTCCCCAACTTGAAACCTGGGTCATTCTGGGAGTACCGGTTCTGGGTTTTCTGGGCCTCTTCTTTCTACCCATGATTTCCAATAAAGGGCACCGCGCCCCTTCCAAACGCCCCTGGGCCGGCTTCACCGTGATCTTCGGATTTGTCGCCTTCCTGGTATTAACAATTTATGGATATAAAAAACCCTGGTCTCCCGACTTTGGCGTAAAATTTCTGCCGGCATCCATCGTAGGCACCGATCAGGGACCGCTGGCTGAAGGGGCCAAACTGATGCACATTAAAGGCTGCCTGTATTGTCACGATATCGGCGGCTATGGAGGTCATCGTGGTCCGGAACTGACAGAAATCGGGAAATTGCTGACTCGCGACGATTTGATTATCCGCATCAACAATGGCGGACATAATATGCCTGCCTTTGCCAGTTCAATCAGTGATCAGGAATTACAGTTGATTGTTGGTTTCCTGCTGACGCGGGGCGTGATGCATGAGGATAATTCCCCAGCGACCGCCACACCCTGACATCGTCTCTTTACAAGCGATTCCATCGAGTTCAGATCAAATTAACTCATCACTTCTGACAGGTAAGTTCCATGAGATATTCGGCGTATATCCTGACAATCGTTTTAGCACTGCTCTGTCTGATTCTCGGGCTGACTGTTGAAAGTGATTTTCTCTGGGCGCTACTGGTCCTGATTCCCCTGGCGCTGCTGGGAACCTGGGACCTGATACAGACGCGTCACAGTATCACCCGTAATTACCCGATCATTGCTCACATGCGTTTCCTGCTGGAAATGATCCGTCCTGAAATTCATCAGTATTTTATCGAAAGCAATATCGATGGGCGTCCTTTCAATCACGATGCCCGATCTTTGATTTATGAACGTGCCAAAAACATTGATGGTTTAAAACCTTTTGGAACCGAACTGGATGTTTACGGCGAGGAATACGAATGGCTCAACCATTCCATGGCCCCTCGTCCAAAATCAAAAGAACTCTTCCGTACCACCGTCGGCGGCCCTGAATGCAAGCAGCCTTACTCCTGCTCCATTCTTAATATCTCCGCCATGAGCTTTGGTGCGCTCAGCCCGAATGCTCTACTGGCATTGAATGCGGGAGCCAAAAAAGGCAACTTCTATCACTGTACCGGCGAAGGAGGCGTCAGCCCTTATCATCTCAAAAACGGGGGTGACCTGGTCTGGCAAATCGGTACGGGCTACTTTGGCTGCCGTAATAACGATGGGACTTTTAACCCTGATCTGTTCCAGGAACAGGCGGCTCATGAATCCGTCAAGATGATCGAAATCAAAATCTCCCAAGGCGCCAAACCAGGACATGGCGGCGTCCTGCCGGCTGCCAAAATCACTCCTGAAATTGCCTCTACCCGCAAGATTCTGATGGGGCAGGACTGTATTTCTCCCCCCGGCCATAATACCTTCAATACGCCCATCGGTCTCTGCGAATATATCGCGCAACTCCGCGAACTCTCGGGCGGCAAACCGATTGGTTTCAAGCTCTGTATCGGCCACCCCTCTGAATTCCTCAGCGTCTGCAAAGCCATGCTGCAGACAGGCATTCTCCCCGACTTCATTACTGTCGACGGAGGTGAAGGGGGAACCGGGGCAGCGCCGCTGGAATTCTCTGATAACATGGGAATGCCTTTGAAAACAGGTCTGATCTTCGTTCACAATGCACTCGTTGGCTGTAATCTCCGAGACAAAATTAAAATTGCCGCCGCAGGAAAAATCAGCTCGGCCTTCACCCTGTCCCGCGCCCTGGCGATCGGTGCCGACTGGTGCAACTCCGCCCGTGGCTTCATGATGGCAGTCGGCTGCATTCAGGCCCAGTCCTGCCACACCAATGAATGCCCCGTCGGTGTCGCGACCCAGGACCCCGGACGTCAACGTGCCCTGAATGTCGGAGATAAAAGCGAACGCACGTTTAATTTCCACCACAATACGATGGAAGCACTGGCGGAAGTCATCGCTGCGGCAGGTCTTGACCATCCCGATGAACTTCGCCCGTGGCATATCTACCTCAGAACCAAACGCACCGAAGTTCTGTCCTACCACGAAGCCTTCGATTTCCTGCAACCGGGTGAACTGCTCAACGATTGCCCTTATCCGGTCTATAAAAAAGTCTGGGACCTGGCCTCCGCTGACACATTTGAAACACACCACGGCTAAACAGCACTCCCGCTGACAGCCTTTCAACACCTGCAATTTCAGCTGATCTTTCATCAAAAAAGATTGCCGCTCCGTCCCTGCATAAAATCAGATCGTTGGCACAGATCATTCCGGTACCAATCCGAACACTGTTCAGTGGTATTCCATCAATTCTTTGATACCATCCCCGCATGGTTACCACACTCATTGGACATATTGACTCAGACTGCTTCTATGTAAGCTGCGAAAGAATCAGATCTTACAGTCTGCGCGGAGTTCCCTGTGGCGTGCTGGGTAACCAGGGAGCCTGTGTCATCGCCAAGAGCTACGAACTCAAAGCCTATGGCGTCAAAACCGGGCACCCCATCTGGGAAGCCAAGAAACTCTGCCCGCACGCCGTTTTCGTGAAGCGGGATTTTCGCTGGTACGAAGTCATTTCCCGGCGACTGCTCGATCTGCTCAAAACCGTCAGCCCCCTGGTCGAATATTACAGCATTGATGAAATGTTTTTCGATGCCTCCGAGCTTCAGCGATATTTTCGACTCCCCCTGGAAGCTGCCACCCGGGCTTTGCAGACACTGGTTCAGGAGGAAATCGGCGTCCCGGTCTCGATCGGAATTGCCCCCTCCCGTACCCTTGCCAAACTGGGCAGCGATGCCGCCAAGCCATTCGGCGTGCAGATAATTGAGCGCGACTGTGAACGGTTTCTCCGCTCACAACCCGTGGGAGAACTATGTGGTATTGGCAGCCGCAGCGAGCGCAAACTCCGCGACAGAAACATTCATACCTGTTGGGACTATCGTCAGGCGGATCGTCTGCTGATTCGTAATCTGCTCACCATTAAAGGGGAAGCCCTGTGGTGGGAACTGCGAGGCGATGCGGTCAATCCGATTCAGACCACTCGCCCTCCTCACAAAGCGATTGCCCGCGGCGGATCGTGTGGCGGAAAGACCATGGATGCCGATCGCATTCGCGCCTGGGCGGTACGAAATATCGAACGTCTGATCGAAGCCCTCGATCATCACCGCGTCTATGCCCGGCACATCAGCCTGCAGATCGACGCCAACAAAACCGCACTCTGGCTGGGACGTACGCCACTGGCAGTCCCTTCCGCATCCTTTCGCATGATTTACGATGCCGTCATGCCCATGCTGGCGACGGCCCCGACCACGCACCCCGTCAGCCACATGCACATCATTGCCGAAAACCTGACCTGGCGGGACCGGATCCAGAAATCGTTATTCTTCGAAGACGCGCAAAGCCCCCTCGACCAGATCAAACGGGACATCAATCAAAAACTGGGCCGGTTTGCCATTCGCAGCGCCGAGACACTGCCGCTGCATGAAATCTACCACGACGCCACACACAACTACGACATCTGTGATATTTCTGGAAAGATGTGCTTCTGATGTGCACCGGGATCACCATTGCCTGGCGGGACATCCCCACCAGACTCATTCGCAAACACCAGCTCGACGAACGCATCATCCAGCGCTCAGAAACAGCAGACAAAGAAATCCTGTTCATGCAGCGGCATCGACAGCCCTTGCTCCCCGTCTTTTACCAGGGAGAACTGCGAATCCTTCCCTGGGGTAATCGACAGCGTCACAGCAACGCTCCTCTCGCCTGGTGGTGTGAAGTCGCCACCCTCGAATCAGGCGCCTGGTCCATGTATCACCCCGAACCGGTGGAAATCCTCGCGAACTTCGGCCTGGAACGCGGTGTCTGGTTTCAGATCAGAGAAGGCATTCAAGGCGCAATCATTCACGACCAGCACGAACAACCCTGCGTCTACATGCTTCTGCAACCCGCGTCCCACTACTATCAGGTCATGACTGGCTATCACCGCGAACCCGTCTTTCTGGGGGAGCAGATTTGAAAACGCTGGAGTCAATTCGAGCCATCCAATCCCAACTAAGCTATTGAGCACACGCTCATCACGCGATATACTTCAGCAAAATTCCCGTCACCCAGGAGAGAAGATTATGAACGGATATCGCTTCTACACTGCTACCAGCCTGCTGTTACTCACCGCCCTGTTCACCGCCTGCCAGAAGCCAACGCCTCCACCACAGGATGAGTCCGGCGTCAATGCAAAAACCGAGATCATCCCCGAACCCAACGCCGGCTCCGAAAAACCGCAGCTGACGGTTGCTATCAGCGTTGACATTGCTCCTTATGTCATGAAAAACGCGACCACGGGCATCGAAGTCGATATTGCCACCCAGGCACTCCCCGGTTACCAGCTCAACTTTATTCAGATGCCTTATGAGAAACTGCAGTCAGCGGTCGCTGAAGATCGGGCCGATATGGCTCTGGGAGTACAGAAATTCAAAGACGTCGAAGGAATTTTCTACTCCGACAATTTCATCGACTTTGTGAACGCTGCCATTACCAAAAAATCAGCCAATCTGAAAATCGAAAAAGTCGCCGATCTGGCTGACCATAAAGTGCTCACCTGGCAGGATGCGTACCTCGAACTCGGCCCCGAATTCGAAAAGCTGTTCGCTCCAGACAGTCCGCAACGTAAGAATTATGTGGAAGTCGCCGACCAAAGTGAGCAGGTTAAGCAGTTCTGGGACTCTAAAGACGCGGTGATTGTGATTGACCGCAGCATCTTCAATGCCATCAGCCAGGCGACAGAACACAAACTGAGTGAAGTTGACTATGCGTCGATTTTCCCCGAAGCCACCTATTTCAAAGCCAACTTCGAAGAGGCCGACGTCCGCGATGCCTTCAATGCCGGCCTGAAAAAACTCTGCAGCAGCGGCGAGTATGATAAGCTGCTCAAGAAATACAACATCGAACTGCCAGGTACCATCTGCGATTCTAAAGCTCATCCATGACCGAGATCACTTATTTGAAAGGCGATGCCACCACGCCGCAAGCCAGAGGAAATAAAATCATCGCCCATGTCTGTAATGACCTGGGTGGCTGGGGAAAAGGTTTCGTGCTGGCAATCAGTAAACGCTGGCCTGAACCGGAAGCAGAATACCGTCATTGGCATCGCAACCGCGCCCAGAACAATTTCGCCCTGGGCGAAATACAGTTGATCAATGTCGAAAAATACATCTGGGTGGCCAATATGATCGGTCAGCGCGGCATGAAAACCGGCAGCAAAGGCCCGCCCGTCCGCTATCCGGCCATCGAACAGAGCCTGAAATCAGTCGCAGATAAAGCCCGGGAACTTTCGGCATCAGTCCACATGCCACGCATCGGCTGCGGACTGGCTGGTGGAAAATGGGACATGATCGAGCCTCTGATTGAACAGACACTCTGTGTTACAGAGATCGAAGTCTACGTATATGACTATGGAACATAACTTATTCTGGTGCCCCCGGGAAAGGTCTGATTCCAGACAACTATTCTTCTTTCAACAGCGTATACTTCGGCACATAAGGCAGCCGCCACAGAGTCGCTCCGCCCAGGCTTGTTGTAAAAAACATCTGGTTGTTCTTCATGAACACAACATTCTCCACATCGTCAAAATGCGAAAGAGTTTCAATCAGAGGTTCACCAGCCCCGGCGTGCCAGACACGCGCCTCACCGTACTTACACCCCGTCGCCACCAGGTTGCCATCGGGACTGAAGCGAACCGTGAGTACCTCGTTATCGTGCTCCATGGCCCGACCTTTGACTTTACCGGTCGACAGTTCCCACAGCCGGGCAAATCCATCCCGGTAACCGGCTACCAGAGTTTTCCCGTCGGGACTGAAAGCGACGGTATTCACGCCTTCTTCCTGCTGCAGGATCGCAACAGGCGCGGCTGTCAGAGCGTCCCAGAGATAGACGCCCCCATCGAGGCAACCTGTGGCCAGCAGCTTACCATCCGGGCTGAGGGCGGCCCCTCGCGTAAACGAACCATGCTTGAGCGGCTTCCCGATCTGTTTGTGCGTCTCCAGATCCCAGACATGGCCGGAACTCCCCGCCAGCGTATACATTTTCTTCCCATCCGGGCTGAATAAAATTGCCTCAATTGATGCAGTGTGCTGGAATGGCTCGTCTGCCGGTTCACCGGTTGCAGCATCCCACAGGCGAACGGTCTGGTCCCAGCTGCCGCTGGCTACTTTTTTCCCATCAGGACAGAAGGCGACTCTCGTCACCAGATCATCGTGCTGCAGCACTTTGCCTTTTGGCTTGGTAGTAACAGTATCCCACAGTCGAGCCGTCTTGTCTTCGCTGCCGGTTACAATGGTTCTCCCGTTGGGAGAAAATGCGGCATCATAAATGGCTTCCGCATGCTTGAGCGAATTCCCCACCTGTTTCCCGGTCGCGAGAGACCAGAGCTTTGCCGTACCATCCACAGCCGTGGTCAGGATCTGGTTTTCATTGGGGCTCAGCAACAGAACTTCAATCCGTGATCCATGCGAATACTGTTTCCGTTCTTCAGCTTCCCTGTTAATCGGCAGCAGCTTGTCATAGGGCTGACCTGATTTTGGATCCCACAGCAAGACCGAATCGACGCTGCCCGTCGCCACCGTTTTCCCGTCCGGACAGATCGCCACCACGCTCACTTCATCTTCGTGTTGAACGGGCATCCTCCGGAGCAAACCACTCTCCACGTCCCAGATATAGGCCAGTTTTCCTGCCGCGGAAATGAGCGTCCTGTTATCGGGACTCAGGGCCAGATGAGAGACTTTTTCTTCATGCTTGAACTCACGAGATGGCACCTCGCGGACCAGCGCGTCCCACAGACGAACCGACCGGTCTTCGCTTCCGGTAGCGATCAAAGTTCCGTCCGGACTGTAGGCCACCACGTTCACCCGGGAGTGATAAGTAAAGGAAACTTCCTGGAGATACTGACCACTGGGAATATCGAACTGATAAATGGCCCGCTTCGTCCGGTCGGTCACCACTGTCTGACGATCTGGACTCACAGCAAATGCGTGCAACGTAAAACTGTATTTAATCAAGTCGCCTGATTTCTGCTGCGTAAAAGTGTCCCAGAGCTGTGTCCCTGTCCTTGTGGACACGGCCAGTGTCTTACCATCATAACTCAGAGAACGGCTCTCCTGTTGAGTCTTGACAGGAAACGCCTCGGTCTTAAACTGGCCGGATTTCACATCCCAGAGACGAATCCGTTTATCGAACAGTTGACTCAGTAAATCATCGCTTTCGGTCACCACCGTCTGGCCATCTTCAGAAAACGCCACCGCTGTGACCGGGCCACGATGCCTCCAGGGTTTGCTAATCGGTTCTCCTGTCACAGCATTCCAAAGCCGGGCCGTAAAATCTTTACTGCCCGTCACCACCTTGCGACCATCAGGGCTGAAGGCAATCGAAGTCACAGGGCCTTCGTGTTGCAGCCTGCCATGAAATGCTTGAGAGATCTCAGATCCCCCCGGGCGCAGCGCCTCTACCGGACCGGTATTCTGCAGAGTAACCTTCTCTTCGACAATCGCAGCGGGTTTTTCAGCAGCATCCCGCTGTTTCCACAAACAGATCATACTCTCAGCGCTGGTCACGGCTGTATTGCCATCCGGGCTGAAAGCAACACGTTTGACAACCTTAGCGTCATGATAGAAGAGATCGCCTATTCGTTCCTGCGTCTCTACATCCCACATCCAGGTTTCACTGCCGCCAGCCAGTATGGTCGTTCCATCAGGGCTGAAGACTGCTGATTCAAAGGTAATCGTTGGCTTCATTTCCTTGCCAATCTGTTTGCCACCGGCAACATCCCACAGACGGGCAGCCCCCCAGGACCCCGTCATCAACAAGGATTTACTATCGGGACTGAAGGCCAGCGATTCAATACATTTGGGCTGTTTGATAATATCTCCCAGCGGCTTTCGGGCAACAGGATCCCAGAGTTGGAACATGCCTTCCTTCAGCAATTCTCCGCCCCCAACCGCCAGGTATTTTCCATCGGGACTGAAAGCGACTGCATACACAGAAGGTTCTATCTCCAGTTCTTCACCAATCTGCTGGCGACGTTCGACATCCCAGAGCTGCACATCATAACCGCTGACAGTCGCCAGCATTTTTCCATCGGGACTGATTACCAACTGTCTGACTTCGCTGCTCAACTCCAGTGAATCTCCGGAACGTGTTCCTGTTTTCACATCCCAGAAATTAAGGAATTCACCATCATCTCCAGTAATGAGTGTTTTGCCATCCGGAGTGAAAGCAACGGCATTCACATAATACTCATGCTTGAGAGGTTCCCCCACCTGCTCTCCCGTCTCGACATCCCAGAGTCGCGCCGTGTAATCATCGCTGCCGGAAGCCAGCAGCTTTCCGTCCGGACTGAAGACGATATCCTTCACCTCATCGCGATGCTTCAGTACATCGACCGTTAACTGATCGCTGGAGACATCCCACTTCATTTGTTTGTTATACTTTTCAGGATCGTATTCCGCAGCCTCTTTCGAGAGCGAAATCTCGGAAATCTTCCAGACCCGAACTGTCGTATCAGAGCTGGCGGTCAATATGGATTTCCCATCCGGGCTGAAAGCCACATCGGTAATCGAAGCCCCGTGACGTATGGGCCCTGCCACCGGACGCCGTGTCTCCATGTCCCAGAGCATAGCCGAATGATCCTTACAACCGGTCAGTACCAGTTTTCCATCGGGGCTCACTGCCAGTTTCTCAATGGACTCCTCATGATGAAACGCTTTCCCCAGCGGTTTCCCCGTTTCCGCATCCCATAAATGCACATTCTTATCTTTGACTCCCGAGAGGGCATCAGAAATATTGAGCACACTCCCCGCGGTCAGCAGTGTCTTACCATCCCGACTGAAGGCCATCGCCTGCACGATCCCTTTATGCACACAGGGACTCCCCTTTACTTTTTGCGTCGCCACATCCCAGAGGAATGCCTGGGGGGACCAGCCACCGGTCGCCATGGTTTTCCCGTCCGGGCTGAAAGCCAGTACCGTGACCAGACTGTCCTGGGACAGCGGCTGACCGATCGGTCGCCCCGTCGTCATGTCCCACAATTGTGAACGATTCATCCCGCCGGTCAGGATCGTCTTGCCATCGGGACTGAGGGCCATCGAGAATACCGAACCCTGCCCCTGCAGTAGATCTCCTTTGGATTGATTCGTCGCCAGATCCCATTTCCAGACTCGTTCCACATTCGGGTTCGGCTTCAGGCTGGCACTCGCCAGAATCAATGTCTGGCTGTCGGTACCGAACTGAACCGTAACCAGGTACTTGTTCTGAATTGCCTCACCCTGTTGCTTCCCGCTGGTAAGGTCCCAGACATAAACTGTGCCGTCCCCACAGCGGGTTACCATCAGCTTGCCGTCCGGGCTGAAAGAAGCCTGGTCCACGTCCCGCGGATGCTTAAAGACGAGTTCATCCATTGCTCCCCGTTTGGCTTTTTCCAGCGGAACTGGCGTGGGCGGCTTAGTTTCCCGGGGCTTACTCTTTTCCGCCGGTGCTTTACTTTGAGCCGCACTTGCAACCGTCATCTTCTCTTTCTTTTCCTCAGGCTGCGTCTTGGCTTCTGTTCGCAGCGACTCAATCTGCCTGAGATAAGGCGCATCAGTACATCCCAGCAACACAGTCTCATTATCGGGGCCAACGGTCACCGTGCGAATAGTATTTTCGTGTGTAAAGGGAAACGCCTGCGGAGTATCACCACTGAGATCCCACAGTACATGCGAGTTTTTCCAATCCTTCCGGTCCATGTATTCTACCAGCACGCTTTTATCTTCAGGCGTAAAGGCGAGCGTCTCGACCTCTCCTGTATATTTGAGAGGCTCCTCTTTCCTTTCATTCCGCGTCAGATCCCAGAAGTGAACCTTCCCCGCTTTGGTTCCCGTTAGCAGCGTCTTGCCATCGGCGCTGATCGCGATGGCCTTGATGTTCGACTCGAGCCGATACGACTCCTTCTTTAAATTTCTGCCGGGCACATCCCACACTTCCAGGTAATCTTTCCCCGTCGACGTAAACAGGGTTTTCCCATCCGGGGACAGCAGCATCGCTTTGATGTAGGACTTGCCTTTCTCCAATGGTTCTCCCGCAAGTTCTCCCTTTTCAACATCGCACACATAGACCACATTTTTACTCGCGGCGAACAGGGTCTTCCCATCGGGGGTGATCGCCAGACTCAACACTGGCCCTTTCAGTTTCAGCTCTTTGTCCTCGTCCAGTTCTCCTGTTTCAGCATCCCAGAATTGAACGGTACTGTCAGTGCCACCACTGATCAGCGTTTTCCCATCGGGCGTAAAGACAATATCACTAACGCGTCCTGACAGGTGATGGAGTTTCTTTCCCTTCTGCTTACTGCTCGCCACATCAACAATCTGCGCCGAACCATCATGGCTGGCAACCACTACACTCTCAGCGTCCGGACTAAAGACGATCTTCTCGACTGGACCTCGGAACTGCAGCTTCTTCCCTTTCTGCTTGCCGCTGGCCACATCCCACAGCTTGGCCGACTTATCATCCCAACTGCCGGTCACAAGTGTTTTGCCATCGGGACTGAAGACCGCGGAAATGATCTGCTTCTGCTGTTTGAGAGGGCCTTCAAACCGGGGAGGCACAACCTGTTTGGGCGCCGTTTTTTTTACCTGCTGCGGTCCAGGGTTCAGAGAAAACCAGAAAGCAGTCGCCCCCGCTGCCATCACTAGAACTGAAATCCCCAGCAGGCTCCAGCCAAATTTTGAATGTTTTTCAGGGGCTGGTTCATGCTCGAGGCTGACTTGATCTGACATTATCCTGCTCGTTTTCTCAGTACGGAATGGATTGTTTCTGGAGAGCACCCGCCAAGCATGAACACAATACACGTGTCACATTCGCACAGACACACCATAATTGGTGGAAATTCAATTCACAATCCTTCGCTGGTAATTTTTACCAGATGCGCAGCATTCAAAGGCTCCCTGAACACCATCTGTAAGCAGTATCAGAGCTGTGTAATTCGATCATCCCTGTCAAAAGAAAAACAGGAGGCCGTAAGCCTGAGCAAGCCCCGAAACCGGTCAATCTCACAGGCTTTCGAAGATACTTCGAGATCAGTATCAGTCGGCAGCACCGATGTCGTTATTGAACGCGTCCTGCAGAATCCGGCGTTCGTGACGTTGATGGGCGATGTAACTCGTAATCCAGTCGCGGAGTTCATCTCGTAATTCACTCGCAAGCTGCTTCATCTGCTGCAATGGTTGCGAATCCTGCATCCGGGTGCGCAGTTCGTCCAGCTTCTTTAATAAATCGCAGCGTTCCTGGTACAGGTCTCGCACCTGCCCCTGCCAGTTGGGATGCTCTTCGAGAACTTCTTCCAGATAACCACCTTCATCTTGTAACTCGAATTCGCGAGGCATTGCCTTCAAAAGTGTATCGAGTACTTTGGAGATCCATTTCCAGGCCTCCGCATCACCGTCGGCTTCTTCCAATAAGTCCAGTAAGTCGCCTAACAGGATATATTCCAGCGCTGAAATCTCTTCCAACGCGCCATCAACAAGACATGAATATTTTCTGGCCATTCTAAACTCCTTGAATCGCAAAGAGACCACTCCGCGCAAGACGCTCTCTCTGTTACGGGATAGATTGATGTGACGTAGGCAACTCCTGTTTGAAATTTGCTGGATCAATCGGAAATGAAATAAGAACGCTGTGATTTGCTGATATCAATTTACCATCCTGAAGAGAGCCCGTCAAAAATATTTTCGCAGAATCAAATTTCCACAGGATTACAGAAAGGCGCCCCAGTTCCTTCCCTCCAAACCAAATCTTTCAACCTCATACAAGATTGAGAGTTAGCATTTTCCGTTAAAGAGTTTTCTCATACTTTAGACACCTGTACTATCCATCACCGACAATCTGACAGATTCTGCTCTGACACCGCACAGAGCGTGAAATCTCCTCTCAAACCGCGGCGATATTTCATTGCCGTTGATCAATAGATTCGCGCCTCTTGTTCCGCTACACTGAATTTAAGACTACTCTGAAAGAATCCAGTTACAATCATTCATATCACTGATCACGTTTGCTTTAGAAGCAGGATCAAGACATGCCTACGACCACCGGGATGAAAGGGGGCGGCTATTACGATGCCAACTCCCGAGAACAGCGTTCTGCTTCACAGGCTTTTCTTCCCTGGCTGGAAACAGCCGTTGCGGAACTGCCTGAACCATCGCCTCACCAACAGTCATGGAACCTGCTCGACATCGGTTCGTCTGAAGGTGCGAATGCCATCTCTACCACCGAACAGCTCATAACCTGGTTAAGGAAAAAAAGTGAGCTGCCTGTCTGGGCATTCTTTGATGATCTGCCGACCAATGACTTCAACCAGATGTTCCTGAACCTGTTTCCAGCCGGGAAACCTGTCATTACTGCCAACGACATTTATACCGCCGCCATTGGAGGTTCTGCCTTTGAACGACTGGTTCCCCCCGCCAGCCTGCATGTCGCGACCACCTTCAATGCGATCGGCTTTTTTGAAACCAGACCTGCTGCCTCGCTGCCGGGGTTCATCCTGCCTATGCTGCCTAACCCCAGAGCACCACGAGACGGCGTGCAGGTCAGCGAAGACGAATTGATCCCGTTTCAAAAGCAGGCACATCAGGATCTCTGTCATTTTTATCGAGCACGAGCGGCAGAACTGGTTCCCGGCGGAAAACTGCTGGTTCAAATATTCGGGAGAAATGAAACACATTCCACGGGTCATGGAATAATCGATGTACTCAGCGACGCCTTACTTGATTTCGTTGAGGCAGACCTGCTGCCCCGCTCTTTCTATGAGGAATTCCTCTTTCCTGCTTCCTATCGAAATACGGCAGAACTGATTGCTCCCATCGAGAATGAACCCGACTTGACGGCTGCGTTTCGTGTCGATCAGCTTGATGCACGCGATGTACCTGTTCCCTTTAATGATGTGTTTGCTGAGAATGAAGACCGGGCTGCCTGGGCGAAAAGTTATACAGGCTTTCTGCGCGCTTTTACGGAACCCGTCCTTGCTGCCGCCCTGCCAGAATATTTGCCACAGGAAAATACTGTGGATAAAATATTCCAGCGAATTGATCGCCTGTTGCAGGATCATCCAGATCGGTATGAATTCCATTTCATTTCGATCGCAACATTACTGACACGACTTTGAACGATTAGATTGAGGGATAGAACTATGGTATCGGAACCATCCGAAGCAAAATATAACCCGCTCACCCCCGAAGAAGCCCGCGTCATCCTGCATAAAGGAACCGAGCGCCCTTTTATCGGCGAATACACCAACCTCAAGTCAGAAGGAACATTTATCTGTCGCCAGTGCAATGCACCTCTCTATCGCAGTGAAGATAAATTCGAGAGTCATTGTGGCTGGCCCAGTTTTGACGATGAACTGGAAGGCGCGGTAGATCGCTTCCCCGATCCGGATGGCTCTCGCACCGAGATCGTCTGCCACAACTGCGGCGGTCATCTGGGGCACGTGTTCCTGGGGGAACGCATGACCGATAAAAACACCAGACACTGTGTGAACTCCATTTCGATGAAGTTCATTCCCGCCGGCGAGGAATTGCCCTCTGTGATTTCAGCGGACAAACCCTGATAATTCACGAGCTGCAGGACAGCATCGAACAGCCGGGACGATTGCGGGCCCACTCCGGTCGCCTCCCGGCGTATTCTTCCTGTTCAGGCTGCTCGTCATAAGGACGTCTCAACAGTTCCAGCAGCTCATTCACCAGGGAGAAATCGCCTTCGGCTGCTTTATCAATCGCCAGTTGCGCCAGATAGTTTCGCAGTACGTACTTGGGATTCACACGATTCATCCGTTCCCGCCGCACTGTGTCTGAAGACTGCTCCTCACGCAGGCGTTTTAAATATCGCTCCAGCCATTCCACAATTTTCGCGCGCACATCACCCGTGACTTTGTCCGGTTCGTAATACGCGTCCATCAACGGCGCCAGTAACTCGGCTGCATCGGACGCTGGTTCACTTTCTGCTTTCAATAATGCCAGTCGACGGAAGAAAATGGTCATGTCCGTTTCTACCAGTTGCAGCACCTGCTGCAGTTCTTCAATCAGCGGCAAATCAGTGTCCCTCTGCAATGAACTGAATCCCAGTTTCTCTGCCATCATCTGCTGGAATCCCTGTTCGAACCCGTCTACATATTCGTCCAGAGACTTCTGTAGCGGCTCGGCATCTTCAATTAAAGGAAAGATGGCATTCGCCAGTTGCACGAGATTCCACAACGCGATCTGCGGTTGATTTCCAAATCGATAGCGTCGCCCCGCGGCATCAGTCGTGTTGGGAGTCCAGTTGGGGTCATAATCTTCCAGCCAGCCATACGGACCATAGTCAATCGTCAGTCCCAGGATTGACATGTTATCCGTATTCATCACGCCATGCACGAAGCCGACACGCATCCAGTGAATAATCATGTCCGCCGTACGACGACAGACTTCTTCGAACCAGCGCAGATAGACTTCACGGCTCGGTTCACCCAACTCGGGAAAGTCAGTGCGAATCGTATAGTCGACCAGTTTCTGTAACGGTTCAATTTCACCACGGGACGCGAAGATCTGATAATTCCCGAATCGCAGAAACGAAGGCGCGACGCGACACACCACAGCCCCCGGCTCATGCTCGGGATTCCCATCATAAAACATATCGCGCAAAACCTGTTCCCCGGTAAGAACCAGACTCAGCGCCCGTGTTGTCGGCACTCCGAGATGATACATGGCTTCACTGCATAAAAATTCGCGCACGGACGACCGTAACACCGCCAGTCCGTCAGCGGTGCGAGAATAAGGCGTCGGCCCTGCCCCCTTTAACTGTAATGTCCAGTGTTCCCCTTTTTGATTGCGAACCTCTCCCAGGTTGATCGCCCGGCCATCTCCCAGTTGACCGGCCCAGTTCCCAAACTGATGCCCGCCATAACACATGGCAAACGGGTCCATCCCTTCCAGAACCTGGTTCCCGGCGAAGACCTCGGCAAATTCATCTGATTCGACCGCAGCAGTGGAAAGATCTAAAAGATCCGCCACTTCTTTCGAATACGAGACCAGTTGCGGCTGACTCACTCTAGTGGGAGTGACGCGCGAGTAACAGGCCTGACTCACCTGCCTGCGGAAGTTCTCCGTCTCCGGATCAGCGGGCATTTCCCGGGTAAACTGGTTATCAAATTCAAGATCATGCAGATTTTTTATTGTTTGTTGACTGTTCATACCTGAATTCTATCAGCTGAACAGTCTGAAGAAAAGATATGCACTTTCAGCAACCGCTTACCGAACTCTAAAACAACATTCAGAATTCCAGCTGTTTAACCTTCCGTGAAGCGAGATACGCGGTTAAGACCGTGATTGCAGAAATCGTACCAAATACCGGGGGAAAATGATTTCCTGAGAGATCAAACTGACCCTGACTCTCAGCGGTAAACAGATTGTTATAGACATACATCGGGTCGAATTCCATGATTCCAGGAATAGATTCAATGACCATGGTACTGATAATAAATATTGCTAACGCCATCACGGCTCCCCGTACAGGTTTTTTCCACCAGCAAACCCCCAACACAGCGAGAGAATACATCATGGCATGTAAAATAGGAAAACAGGCGATATACGACCAGCTTAACAGATTTCTGTCATGGATATACTGATTATTAATATAAGGATCCAATGGGGATCGGGAGAGCATGTTCCAACCGAGAAGAATGGTAGTGCCATCCAATACGGTCAGTACAGCACACAACCCAACCAGATATTTAAACCAGAACCAGTGGTTCATTTTGAGAGGTCGAGACATCCAGAAATGCCCCAGTCCTGGTGTAAGCTCCGCGGCAAATATTCCCGACCCGACAACCGTCGCCCAGAGTATTCCAATAATCCACATTGCCGATGATAGACTATAAACTGTTAACTGTATCGTTCCGCCTTCCGTATAACTACTCGTAAGAATATTCGCAAACGACATCAGACAGGCTAAGGCGAGTCCAGCCAAAGCTAATGGAACTGACTGTCTCAAATTAATCCAGGTTAGAGAAAAATATTGTCCCCGATGCGGGAACGAGATCCACGAGAAGAAAGGTGGCCAGCTCCAGCGACGATTCTTTCTTCCTGTGAGATCCAAACTCCGCGTTCCATAACGCTGCGTGAACCAGTACCCCAGCCCGCATAGTATCAGCACATTCAAACACAAAGGCAACCAGATACGATTTGACATATCAAGATCACTGAAACTGCCGACTCCATCTCCATAGCCATAATATATAACCATCGACTCGGGAAACAGCACACCAATCCAGTCTTCCAGGTAAAACAACCCCGCTCTGGATAACATCACGCGGGCTTCCGTTGGTAGAATCCAGGCAAACGAAATCGCTGCTCCCAGGAAACCGATGTGTGATTCTTGTCGTCGTCGCGCACCAGCCAGCACTAGAACCATAAATAAAGCAGTCGCCGATACGGAAGCGACACTGGTAACTTTTGCCAACAAAATCAAGCCTGCCGCGGGTGTCAGACTCGGGAGTTCCCCAATGGAGAAACCGGAAGGGTACCCATCTCGACGCTGAGGAACCTGCTCCAGTATCCCCAAAGCCAGAAGTAAAGCGAGTATCATTGATCCCAGAAAGATGGGGCCCACGAGAGCAATGATTCCCCCAACCAGCCTTGTAACCGCCACCCGCGAAAGAGATACCGGTAAGGACGAAGTAAACGGAAGAGTTCCTTGCGTGACTTCGCTCAAACAAACCCGCATCGCAAGAAACACGGTCATGAACATACTGTAGACCATACAGATCGAACCGAAACGAGCGACCGGGGTGCGATAACCTGAGACCAATTCATAGATCGTCACATAGACCACACCACACAGAATCCACGCCAGACAGACAAAAAAGGTCCGCCTGCGTTCCCGCCATTCTTTCCAGACCAGAGACTGTAATACTAAATCCATCTGACTGTTCCTTGAAACGAGCCCACTTTTTCAGCAGTATTGCTCACACAACGACGGGCATCCCCGCCTGGGGCCAGGCTTGCGTACGACCAATCACAAACGACTCAAAAATCTCATCCAGGCTCAACTCCACAATTTCATGTTCGATACCCAGTGAATTCAGCTGTTCCACGAACCGTTCCGCTCCGTCGACGGTCACAACGAACTGTGACTCCCACACTCGGACATCCAGTAATCCGGGAGGAGGCGTGACTCCTGCGATTTCCACCGAATTCAGTACAAAACGTTTGACCTCGGACCGCAGTGTTTCCGTCGCAGACTGTCGAATGATTCTTCCTCCATCCAGAATTGCGACAGCATCAGCCACTGCTTCGACTTCATCCAGCAGATGTGAGCTGAACAGTACCGTGCGACCCGCTGCCTGCAGATGTTCAATCAGATCACGGTTAAATTCTTTGCGGGCAATCGTATCCAGTCCCAGAGCGGGATCGTCGAGAATCACCACATTCGGCTCATGCGCGAGCGCCAGTGTCAGTCCCAGCTTGACGTTCTGCCCCTTGGAAAGTCGTTCAATCCGCTGATGTCGGGGAATATCAAACCGCTCCAGATAATCGTCTGCCAGCGACTGATTCCAGGCCGGATAAAAGGGATTCAGAAAATGACACAATTCCACCGCCGTCATCCAACCATACATCGTCTGATCTTCCGCCAGATAGCCGACGCGACGCCGCAACTCGATCGCTTCCCTTGTGGGATCGCAGCCATCCACTTGTATTGAACCGGCATCCGGCTTGAGTAACCCCAGCAACATGCGAATCAGCGTCGTCTTACCAGCGCCATTTCTGCCAAGCAACGCCAATGTCTGGCCGCGGGGAATCTCCAGTGAAACTTCTTCCAATACGACATTCTTACCAAACTGTTTTTGGACCTGATCAATTTTGATAGCTGCTGCTGACACGTTCGACTCCTGTGAAATAGATGACTTTCCCAATTCTGTCTCGTGTTATTGACGCGTTGCTGCTTCTGTTTTTAATTCCCGTTTCGACTCTGCAATCGAGGTCGTCAACAGCTTTCGGAGTTCAGCCGCGGTGAGTCCGAGCAGTAACCCCTGGTGAACCACCGCTGAAAATTCCCGTTCCAGTTGCTCCCGCTGCTCCGCCATCTGCTGTCGATTTTCGGAGAAGGCAGCCTGGGGTAATACAAAAGTGCCTTCCCCATGCCTCATTTCCACCAAAGACTCGGCAGCCAGTCGCTCATAGACGCGCACCACCGTGTTAACATTCACCCCCAGCCGCGATGCCAGCTTACGTACGGAAGGCAGACTGTCTCCCGGCAGCAATGTCCCGGAAAGGCAATGTGCCCGGATCTGCTCCATGATCTGCCGGGAGATCGGCGTTGAAGAACCACGTTCGATTCGGATATGCATAAAAACTCACCTCAAAGAGTACACAGTACTATAACAGTACGTTCTTGCATGTCAATCTTATTTTTTTGAGAAGCACCCGTGAAATACGCTCTCACCTCCGTAACTGTGCCTGCTTCTCCAAAAACACTTGTAGAAAAGCAGGCAATCCTTCATAGTTAACATAAACCATCCTTGATATTTCCTGCATTCACTTATGCTCAGAGTGATTCACCAGTCAGGATGACCCCGAGAGGAGCAAAAACATGAGTCTCATCAATCGTCGCACCTGGTTGCAACAGGCTTCCGCAGCCACCCTCCCCTGGTTGATGACACAACCTGTCCCTGCAGCTGGCACCACCAAAAGATCAAAGCTACCAGTTGCTGCTATAGTGACCGAATACACGCCGAACTCGCATGCAGATGTGCTGGTCGGAAAAATCCTGGAAGGCTTCCAGCAACAGGGAGGCGTCGGTCCTGACTTAAAACTGGCTGCACTCTATACCGATCAGGTGCCGGCGAGGGACATGAGCCGCAGCCTGTCACGTAAATACAAATTCCCTCTGGCAGGAACGATTGAAGAAGCGATCACGCTCGGAACAGATCAGGTCCAGGTCGCAGGAGTTCTGATTGTCGGCGAACATGGCAACTACCCTTTTACACCTGACACGAAACAACACATGTATCCCCGTAAACAGTTCTTTGATGAAATCACAGCCACGTTCAAGAAATATGGCAAGTCGGTTCCCGTGTATAATGACAAACACATGGGTTATCGCTGGGAGGACGCCAAAGCCATGTACGATACGTCACTCAAAATGAATTTTCCCATGATGGCCGGTTCTTCCCTGCCCGTCGCCTGGCGCAAACCGAGATTAACGCTACCCGAGAATTGTGAAATTGAATCCGTGCTGACAATCGGTCGCGGCAATTTTGAAGCCCACGGCTTTCATTCGCTGGAAGCCCAACAATGTTTAATTGAACATCGCAAAGGTCCTGTGGGAGTTACCGCTGTGGAAACCGCGCAAGGCCAACAGATCTGGAAAACCGGACGGGAGGGAAAATGGAATCGGGCCATGCTGCAGGCGGCGCTGGATGTAATCCCGAATGTCGCCAAAGGAGACTGGGAGGAGATCCTGAAAGATGACAGTGCGTTCTATTTTCTGGAACATCAGGACGGTTTAAAAAGTACGATCGCGATGGCAAATCGACTCAGTCGGCATTATGCTGTCGCCGTTAAACTGAAAGGAGAAGACACACCGCGGGCCACCTGGTTCAAACTGGAACTCAAGCCCCCGTTCGGTCATTTCGCCTACCTGCTTCAGGCCATCGAACACATGATTCATACAGGCGAACCAGCCTATCCTGTCGAGCGAACGCTGCTGACTACCGGCATTCTGGACGCCGTCATGCATAGTCTGGCAGCAGACGGCAAACGAATTGAAACGCCTCATCTGGCCATTGATTACGAGCCCACCCACTGGCCGTATGCGAATCAGACCGCTCACCCCTGACCAGTTCAAGAAAACCTTATTTCAGCAATTCACATAAACGTTGTGCCAGCAGACTGACCTGATCTGATCTTAGACACAGTGGGTTGACCGACAGCAGGCCTTCATGCAGCCGGGCATGACCAACATACACCGCAGGCGTACCCTCTCTCAATTTCCGGCAGACATCAAAGGCTGTTCCGACTTTGTCTTCTTCAATCTGAATTTCCAGCAGCGGCCAGCGTTCACTGCATTCGGGTATTACCAGAGAACAGGTGGCATTCACATTCGCCTGTTCCAACTCCCCTGCGATCTGTTCCAGCCAACGGCGGTACTCCTGGTTCTGCGCATCGTAGGCACCGGAAGAAAACAGTTCTAATGCGGTCAGCAACGCAATAATCTCTTCTTTCGAAACTTTCAGAGCGCGCCCAATCCCGTGCCGGGGAATACCATCGAACAATGTCAGATCAATCAGGTCGGCCGGAGGATCCCACAACTGCCCGTGATCGTCCATGTCAAGCAGTTGCAGTGCCGCAGAAGAAATCAGTTCCCGCTTTCCACATAACAGACCCGTCGATTGCGGACCGCGAATTGCTTTCCCACCACTGAAGGCAACCAGGTCGGCTCCCGTGGCGGCAATTGCTTTCAGATTGGAGCGTGGCGGCACTTCTCCTGCTGCATCAACGAGAACCGGAATCCCCCGCTGCCGGGCGACTTTGATAACTTCACTCAACGCCGGTTGAGAATCCGACGCGTGCACATAGACGATGCCCGCAGTTTGCTCATTAATGGCAGCAACATACTCCCAGGGCTCCGTTCGTCGTACACCGGCATTGGAAACAATTTCATTAAAACCGACTTCTACCAGCCGTGCCCCGGATGCCCTGACTGCATGGTCATACCCGCTCCGCTGTTCCCGCGCAATAATAAATTCATGCGGAAAACCGTCACAGTGAGGCAGTTGTTCCATCCGCCTCAAATCATGCCGTGCCAGTATCGCAGCCGCTCCCAGTGTCAACGCTCCCGCAGCACCGGAGGTCACCAGACCGGCCTCCGTACCGGTATGCTCGGCAATCTTACGTGAAGCTGCAGCCTGCAACTGCTCTAGCGAAACAGAGACTTCAGACGCCTGTCGAAATGCCTCCAGCACTTCTTCAGGCATCGGTGCGCCACCCAGTCGAGTCACGCTGCCACAGGCGTTAATAATCGACTCCACACCAAAACGTTGATAGATACTCACCCGCGACTCACTTTCCATATTTCTGGCGTGCCCAGTTTTTGAAGGCACCCTGAGCTTCTTTTCCTTTTTCGGGAAATCCACCATGCTGCACCATCCAGATGGTAACGAGCCCGTCTGCAGGTCGAATTTCCATATTCGTGGCGTGCGCACCACCATGTCCAAACCAGTCTGGTCCGACTGCCAGCCCCAGTCCGTAGCTTTGCTTAACTGCTTCAGGCGTCTGTCGCGTTGTCAATGCTTTAAACGCGTTTTCGCTTAAATAACGTTTGCCCTTGAACTCTCCTCCGTTAAGCAGCATCTGACAGTAAATCGCAGTGTCCTTCATCTGTTGAAATTAAATTATCAAGTCCTTCATCTTACCGAAAGTATGTATCCAAGGTAAAGCGGGCAGACCAATCCTGGTCAAACCGTACGGGTCAGACAGAAGAAATTCATAAGTGTCGAATTGATTCATCGATACTTTTTTTCTGATTCCGGGCAATCATGAACAACTGCACTATAGTCGAGACTCCTGTTTTGTCTATGATTAAGTGAAGACTGCAGGTATCCGATCACACCTGCCCAGCTCATTATCTACTTGACAATACTAATCCAAACTGGAATGAGATAACTTTATGAATCGTCCCACCAATCTGGCGGAACTCCGAGAAAGCGGCTGGAAGAGTAAAACAGTAAAACGAGAAATTTATGATAATCTCATGCAGGCCCTGCAGACCGGCGATGAACTGTTTCCCGGAATTGTCGGCTATGATGATACTGTAATTCCCGATATTGTCCTGGCACTCCTGTCAGAACATGACATGCTGTTCCTGGGAGAAAAAGGGCAGGCGAAAAGTCGTATCATGCGATTACTGATCCGATTTCTTGATCCGGAGATCCCCTACCTGGACATCCCGGAATCACCGGTCCACGACGACCCCTATCAGCCGATCACCAGTATCGGGAAAAAGTGTATCGCGAATACCCCTGAACACGAGGTCCCCATCGCCTGGTGGTCCCGAGAAGACCGCTACGCAGAGCGTCTCGCTCCAGGTACGAAATTCGCCGATGTGATTGGTGAAATCGACCCGGCCAAACTGGCGTACGGCGAAAGTATGTCTGCAGAAAGTGCGCTGCACTTCGGCCTGATTCCCCGCATGCATCGCGGCATCTTTGCCATGAACGAACTTCCCGAACTGGATGAACTCGTACAGGTGGGTCTGTTTAATATTCTGGAAGAACGGGACGTGCAGATTCGCGGCTACCCCATCCGCTTCGACCTCGACATGCTGATTCTGTTTTCATCCAATCCATCAACATTCAACCGTAGTGGAAAAGTCATCCCGCAGTTGAAAGACCGGATCGGCTCGGTCATCCATACTCACTATCCCCGTGATCGCAGCCTGGGAATTGAAATTATGGAGCAGGAAGCCAGCGTGGAACTGGAAGGCCAAGTCCCCGTCGTAGTTCCCTATTTCATGCGGGAAATTATCGAGCAGATTACCGTCGCCGCCCGGGCATCGAAATACGTTGATCACGACTCGGGTGTGAGTGCCCGCTTCAGTATTGCCAATTATCGAATGATGGTTGCTGCCGCCCGCAGACGAGGTGCCGTGCTCAATGAAAAACCGGCGGTCCCCCGCATCAGCGACCTGGGACACCTCTACTCTTCTTCATTGGGAAAACTGGAACTCGATCTGATGGGCGCCAACCAGATGTCGGAACGTCAGGTTCTTGATGCCATCATCGCCAAAGCAATTCAGGATGTCTTCCAGGAATACATCGTCGAACATGGCCTGGCAGAGATCGGCGAAATTTTTGCCCAAGGCATCAAAATTGAAGTCGGTGACATGCTCCCCTCCTCCCAGTATGCAGATCGACTGAAACGGGTTCCCCCTGTCTGGGACAAAGCATTCGAAGTCAATGCTTCGGGTGACGAATCCATCCGGGCCTCCTGCATCGAATTCGTATTAGCGGGACTGTATGCCAATAGTAAAATTTCGCGTTCCCAGGATCATGGACGCATTGTCTATGAAACATAAACGTCACACTCGACTTCTACGACAACTCTCCCAAGAGAGATTGAGATACGACTATGTCTGATAAACGACTGACCGGCGGGATTATCCATACGTACCAGAAGTACGACCCGAAACGCATTCCCGACCCGATGCAACCCCCTCCCGACCTGGTCTCTCCCGCTTTGAATCACATGATGTATTATGGTTCCATGCGGGAATTGACGGAGGAAGAACTGGCACGGGCGATCAAACTGGACCCCAGCCAGATCGCAGGTCTGGGCCCCAGCCTGGATGCGCTCGTTGCCATGTTGGAAGAGCGCAAACGCAAAATCCTGGAAACGTATGAGACTGACAGCGTCCGCAAAAAAGCCCGACGTGCTTATCGTGATTATGCCAAACAGATGCAGCCCCCACGTCGATTAAAGGACTTCTTTCGACAGGCGGTCCGAGAAGAGCAGATCTACGATCTGGAACGAATCTGGTATAAAACAGAAGATGACAGCAGTCCGTTTGCCCGCGGCCTGGTTCAACTGGTGGATCGCCTGGGCGACAAATACGAAATCGATGAGCTGGCATCCAAATACTACTTCACCGGGCAAACGTCGATGACGATTCCGGAAGCCCTGGAAATCAAAGCTGAGCTTGAGAAGATAGACGAACTGCTCAAGCAACTCGAAGAAGCCCGCGAAACCGCACAGATCGCCATCATCGATATGGAAGCCCTGTCCGAATTCACACAACCCGGGGACATGGAAACGCTGAATGCTCTGCAGAAACAGGTCCGCGACCTGATGCGGGAAATGGCCGATCAACAGGGACTCGAATTTTCTAAAGGTCAGTTTCGCCTGACTCCCAAAGCATACCGTCTGTTTCAGAGTCGCATTCTGGAAAAGATCTTCAGTGACCTGCAGGCATCACGTACCGGACGACACACAGGCCCGGTTGTTGGCGAAGGAGCGGTAGAACTTCCCACCACCAAACCATATGAGTTCGGAGATTCCGTTTCGAACATGGACATCACCCAGTCCTTCACGAATGCGATTCTCCGCGATGGTCCCGGCTTACCTATTCGCTTGAAATCTGATGACCTCGTGATTCATCAAACCCGTAACACACCAAAATGTGCCACCACCGTGCTGATGGACATGAGCGGGTCGATGCGATACGAAGGTCAGTACGTCAATGTCAAGCAGATGGGCCTCGCGCTCGAAGCATTGATTCGAGGCGAATACCCCGGCGACTATCTGCAATTCATCGAGATGTATACCTTCGCCAAACCGCGAACGGCGGCAGAAATTGTCGAGTTGATGCCCAAACCGGTCACCATATTTGATCCGGTCGTACGTCTGAAAGTCGACATGAGCGATGAAAATATCAGCGAGCAGATTGTGCCACCGCACTTCACGAACATACAACATGCCCTGCAGCTCTCAAGACATTTTCTCGCTCTTCAGGATACACCCAACCGCCAGATCATTCTGATTACTGACGGTCTACCTACTGCGCATTTTGAAGGCGAGCAACTGTACCTGCTCTATCCGCCGGATCCACAGACCGAAGCTGCCACGATGCGGGAAGCCCATTTATGCAAACGCGAAGGCATCACGATTAACATCTTTCTGATTCCCAGCTGGTCTCAATCCAGTGAAGATATTCAGTTTGCCCATCGTTTGGCAGAAGCGACGCAGGGTCGCGTCTTCTTCACCGCCGGCCGCGATCTGGACCGCTACGTCGTCTGGGACTATGTTTCACATCGCCGGGATATCATCGGCTGACAATGCTCCCCGGAATTGCAGAACAATACAGAAAGGCAGGACTCGAGTGGCCCCTCGCCTGGCCTGAATCAGAGACTGTTTCCTCGCCAGACATTTAGGCAACCAAAGTGCTGCTGCTGTAATGAAGTGATTAGTTTTTGACCGGATTTTCCATAGCGATCAGCATTCAATGCCATCGCCTGGAGAGCGTGTTCCCGTGCCTTGCTTGTCTGTTGAGTATCTTCATAAAACTGCGCGAGCAAATAATGCTGGTCAGCCGTGGGTGCCAGTGACAACGCCGATAAATACGCACTTTCTGCTTCTTCATAGTTCCCTCGTTTCCTTTCAGCAAATGCAATCCCTTTCCAGGCAGAGACAATCCCCGCCTGTTGCTGTTCTGAATGCGGCAATCGTTTCCAGGCATTCAGGGACTTCTGGTACCACCGCTCACTTTCTCCCCACTGCTCCTGCTGCTGATAGATATTCCCCAGCAACTGACAGGTGAGTGGGCTCACGGTTTTCTGATCTTTCCAGGGAGCCAGCAGTCGGATTGCTGCTTCGCCTTTTCCCAGAATGGTCAATAGCCGTGCCTGTTGATAGGCGGCTTCTTCACTACCTACGGGCTCAAGCTGCATAAACCCGAGGTTGCGTTCGATTTCATAACAGCTGCGATCCAGGTCGCGAGCCAGATCTCCTGCGGGTAGATCACCAATTTTCTGCCAGGGTGCCAGTACACAGACCTCGCGCGTCAAACGTCGCGCATCCCCCAGGCGACCACTGCCCAGTGATTCCTCAACAGTTGTCACGATTTCATCCACCCGTGATTGAATATAGATCGCTGGAACCAGGACCGCTGTCATCAAAGCCAGCCCCCAGATCAGGAATCCCTGCTTAGAATTCGATTCAGAGGTTTTTCCTCTCTTTGAGATTTGCCCTTCGATCAGACACAGAGTCATCATCAGCCAGAAGGACAGGACAGGTCGCAGAATCATGGACTCCCAGGCATCGTATCTGCTCAGCGTGCCATTCGGATGACTGCTGGTCAAAGCCATGATCAGAATTCCTGCCGCGCCAGTATAAAATATAATCTGAACCAGTTTAAACAGAGGCGGACTGTGATGACTGAAAACACGGAACAGCCAGTCAGAACTCAGCATGACCAGTGGCAACATGCAGACGAAACAGACAATTGCAATATCGACACGCAGATAAGGCAGACTCAGACTTTCCGCGTCACGGACTGTGGAAACCCACCAGCCAGTCAGACAAGCTAGAATAATCGCCAGCAGAATTATCGGGCTGCGATCAGGTGTCACATTCACTGTATTTTTAATTTCGACGTCGGCAGCTAGTGTTGTATCGAGAGAACCTTTCTGACGTTTCATGCGCGAGCAGGCCTCCTCGATTTCCAGAGGAAGCCATCATAGGCATAATGTAGAAACGCCATGATCAGATTGGCCGTGAGCCAGAGTTCCAGCAGATGAGATTCCATCAACCAGGCTCCCATGCCCAGGATCACGACAAACACAGCCAGAATCAGTCCCCAGCGAGGCATCAGTTTTTTAAACAGTTGTGTCGTCGATTGACCGGATTTCCGTGTCCGGTCGACGGACCAGTTGACGATTGCCAGATATTCAATGGAATGAAACAAAGCGGACGCCGTCGTCAGGACCAGCAGCATCATCGGGTTTTGAGCTGCCACTGCCCCCAGCATTGCCAGATACAATGTCATCACACTGGTAAAGTAGAGACATCGGCCCACTGTTTCCGCTCTCAACTGCCAGAGTTCCCTAAGAATCATGGAGACTGGAATCACAGCAAAGACATAATCCAGAGTTCCCCACCCCTGGCTGGCAGCAGTTCCCACAGAAGCCCAGCTCGCAATTCGAAACGTTACATACAACAGAAAGCCCCGCATCAGCCATTTATCAATCCGCAATCGTCCGGGGGAAAGTCCCCCTGATTTACGACCATAAATACTATAGATGCCGTGATGTTGAGCAGCAAAATGCCAGGCATTCCAGATGTAATCGATTGTGAGCAGGCAGGTGAGCGCCCCCGTGGAAATCTTGACCGCTATTGGAATCGTCAACAGACAGACCGTAATCAGAATGTACTTCGTCTTGTTGGCCTGCAGACGGTCCCGCTCTAAAAACAACAATGCGGGTGTGATCCAGCGATGCGGTGTTGTAATAAAATAGACCTGCCAGAAACTGATGCCACTCTGAATCTCCAAGCCTCCCCACCACTGAAGTAATACCAGTAATGGCCATCCCAGGTTCGCCAGGAAGAGCAGATCGTATCGGGGATCAACGAGCCAGGCTGCCTGAAGCGACTGGCGAAAGCTGCGCACTGCAGAGTCAGGTTGTTCAACAGCCACCTGAGACAAAAGTGCGGATTCAGTCATTTGAGAGATACTTATAATTGCCCTGAAATCATGCCAGGTTCAAAGAACCGATTTGGAATGAATAATGATTTGAGTACATCTCATAGATATTCTAATAACAGTTAACTCTCTGTCCTGTATTACCCTGGCGACTCCAAGCTCATTTGGATCCGGTATGTTAGATTGACAGACGCTATGGTTATATGTGATGCGCTCTAGAGTAACGATTCTGGCTTCCAGTCTGAGCTTTGCGGAATTCAGACAAAGAGATTGCTGATCTTGAATAAACAGCAATCTCGCATGAGATGTATCTTAAGCGTGAATTATTAAGAAGCTGTGAACAAATGAAGAAATTATTTTGGATAAGAAAGGCTTGGAAAAAAGAGGTGGCTTCAAACGCTCCTTTCAGATAGAAAATCCCATAAATTAATGTTTCGTGAAGTTCGTCATCGAGACAGAATCCGATCCGCGAGACAGCAGTTGCGCAGCAGGCAGTCAGGCTGAGTCAAACGCTGACAGCTCCAGACGAAAGTGTTACATTCCCTGGAGGGTATCACATTTAACCATAGTGTCTCTCAATCAAATATATACTCGGCCCGAATGGCCCCGGAGACGCTACAGTTAAACTGGACACAGTCTAGCCGGCGGGCTGTTCAGGATTAAAGCCCTTAATATTCTGACCATGCGGTTTCACTGCGCTGTTATCATCGGCAACTCGAAACCAGGAGGTGGTACTTTTGCCCGAAGCCAGTTCTTTCACCCGCACGATCCAGACTCCTGCTTTATCATTAGGTGCAATCTGTACCTGGAATTTCTGTTCGCCATCCTGAAGAGCACGATATCCGGACATTTCCGCCACACGTCCTTCCGCATCTTCAATCGATACTTCCACAGGTATGACAGCAGCGACCGGGGTCCCCTGCTCATCAAGAACTTGAATCGTAACTGTTCCGGCTTCCCCGCGTTTCAATGCCGAGGGGACGTCAACAGCCACCCGTTTGATCGGCTGATCTGTGCGGAGATAAATCCCGCCTGCACCGGGTCCCAGTTTCACATTTGATGTCTGCTGCTGATTCGACAATTTCATATTGACCTGCTGATGCTGAACCAGATCATAAAAAAAGCCATCCTGGCGATTCACAGATAAAGTTGATTCTGCAGGGAGTCCGATTTCCATCACACGACCATGATGACCGACATAATCGCCGAATTCGCGATTGTCATTCACGACAAAAATGTAGTCCGCATGAGAGGCACGACGACAATAGGGAACCACATTCGGATTAGAAGAATCGACATAACGAGAGTACTTTCCAGTCAGTGCCTGTCGCAGTTCTGCAGCCTTTTTCTGTAACTCCTGTTTATCAAGATCTGCTTTACCGGATCGCGTGTAGGATGAAATTCGAATGTCTGGTTTGACAGCAGGAGAAACCCGTTCGTCGGCAATCACGATCCCGCCCCGCGTCTGAAAATCTTGAATTGCCTGCTGAATCGATTCTGTAATCACATCACAATCCATCATCACCAGTACCTTGTACTGATCCAGTCCAGTCTGATTGATTGTTTCGTCAAACACAACATCCGTCTGTAAACCGGCCCACTGCAGCATCTGATGCGCGTCTCCCAGCCAGTAACCGTTCCAGCCATAAGTTCCGCGTCTGGCAAAAACCTGTGAGGCAAAACTTTCATAGAAGGCAATATCATTCTTTGCTGCCGGCATCGTTTTTAGAGCCGGTCCCAGAGGCTGTACGACTTCATGAATCAGTCGCGTCAATTCGTGTTGAGTTTGAGGATTGGTATAGCGATATCCGCCGGCCCCATCGGTTGGCACCAGAGACTGCCAGCCATGGTACATAATGCCTTTGATGGGTCGTGACATTTTAGCCCAGAACGCTTCTCTCAAATGCATGGGAGAGATCGTGATAAAAGCCGCATCTGGTTGTTCTTCCTCCCAATGTGCCAGCTCTTCTGGCCCGTCACCCGTTTTTTTCGGAATCGGCGCGGTCTGTGATCGATACCAGATGATCTGCGTCATATTCATCACATCCTGATGCTTTTGTGCCCCTCGGGCCATGGCAAACAATTCGTCACCAACAACATTGATTCGAATCGGATCGGGATAACTGTAAGTCCAGTGCGAAAGCACATTCACATTTCCACCGGAACCAAATACACTGGCCACTCGCATCGCCGGGTCATACCAGGTCCAGAATTTTTTAGCAGTCGAATTCAGCCCCCGTTCCAGATCACTGTTTAATTCGTTCCAACCATCACCGGTTTTCCAATGCCACTTGTAGTAGACATAGAGCGGGTCATCGTCAGGAACGACACGGTCCGAAGGGAAGTTTTTCAGTTTTTTATAGTCAACTCCCCGTGGTGGACCGGCTTCTGCTGGAATCTCTATTCCAGCGAACTTCTTAAATGCTTCGCGGTCATGTTGATGAAAACAGGGACGTGAATGACCTCGAACTTCAGTATGCAGTAGAGCAGAATCCAGCGCGGGATAATCCTGATAGGTCTGTGCTACTGAAGCTCCCACGTTATACGTGAACTCTTTGATCTCTGGAATCAGGGGGCAGATGTCTTCGCGTGAAGAATGCGTGGTTCCATCCCGATTCACACGTTGAAGTTTTTCACGAGATCTCAGATAAGAACCAGGAGACAATGATGCGTAAAACGAAATGCCATTGGCCAGCCCCCGATCCAGACCGGCTCGCATCTTAGCGACATTTTCTTCGGAATCTGCCAGGGTGGGTTCGCCCGCTTCCAGTACTTTTGCGTAATTGACCCTGGTTGCCACCGCATGTGTAAAACCAATTTTTTTCAGGCGATCAATTTCACCGATCCCGGCTCCCCACATGATCACGGGAAACTGGTCAGGTAATTTACGCCCTACAATTTGAATCGGGAACACTGCCTCCGCTGTTGTCTGTGACGGACCAGATGTTTCCAATCGGGCCGTCAAGTCATACTGGTCCGGACGTAAGGAGGTATTTAAAGGGAACAGGATCTGTTGGGGTTTACCTGATTCCAGATTTTTCAAAGTGGATGTCCCCTGAATGTCGCCATTCAATAACCAGGTGACAGTCGCTTCTGACAACAACTCCGGCTGCAGGTTCGTTACCTGAAAGGCAAGCGACGGGTTCCGCTCCATCCGAATGTAGCAGGACCGCTGAGTAAGACGATCAAAGCGCACCGGACGAAATTCCAGTTCCCCACTACTGATCCGCACCTGATCAATCAGCCCCGGAAAGCCACCATAATTACTCCCGTTACGATCCCCGATAGTAAGCGGCCTGGTCCCGGGAGTGATCGCTCCCACGCCAGCGACTGTCTTTTCACCGTGTGGTAATCCATTGACCAGAAATCGACCTCGACCGGCACCGTTATACATAAACACAATGTGATACCAGGTACCTGGATCCAGCTTGAGCGGGTCGGAATACCAGGTCTCAGAAAAGTCACCAAAACCGAGAATGGCTCTCAAAGTTCTGGTTCCGGTTCGCCCCGCCGGATTAACGATGAGTTGATAGTCGTTATGGCTGACATACTTTTTATCAAGCAGATAGGCGGTAACCGCTTTTTCAATATCGGCTTCAGGCTGGACCCACATTTCCAAAGTGAAAGCACCGCGCGGTGAAAGACGAGGGGACGTTTTCACAGAAGCCCAATGGCGTTTATCCTCTACGGGAAATCCGGGGAAGGAACGCATCGCAGCACCGAATTTCCCCTGTGGTTCAATTTCAGACCCATTGAAGGAAGCCGTATTTCCGTTTCCTGAAAGATCAGTACCCGGATTAGCATCATCAAACGTCCACAGTCCCAGAACATGAGGACCGGTGGCATTCTCCTGGGTATATTGTGAATTCCAGGGTTCCTGTAATGCGAGCGAACCGGAATCAGCAGCGTGAAGGCTGGACACAGCGCCGAGTGAAATTATTAACAGAGCAACTGATTGAATGACTTTTCGCATGAACGCAAACTTTCGAATTACATGATGCAGGAGCCTAAAGTGTAGTCAACAATTATTTAACACAGTTTACCAATCCATGTTACCAATGAAAACTGTGTTGCTTCAGACATTTGTCTACAACCATTGACACATTCATTCTTAGCGAATGTCGAGACGTATTTGTTCGCGGGAACAATACCTGTTAGGATGCAGGCAGCGTTTCTCGCTAGCCGCTTTATACAGTCTCTCCTTTCACTGCATCTGTCAGGTTATGTCTACAGAATCTCAACATACATTAGAAGATAGTCCCCCCTTGATTGTCATGAGTGATCTGGATGGCACATTGCTGGATCATGATACATATTCGTTTACCCCCGCAGTGCCTGTCATCTCACGATTACGAACTGCGGGAATTCCATTGATGCTGAATACCAGCAAAACGGCAGCCGAACTGCGCACGTTGCGCGAAACACTGAACAATACCGATCCCTATGTAGTGGAAAATGGTTCTGCCATCTATTTTCCTGACACAGCGTTTATCAAATCAATTGAGTCATCTGCACAAATTTCAGGAAAAGACGTGCATATTTTAGGGGCAAGCAGAGCTGAGATCCTTTCGATCATTCAAAAAAAACGCAGTGAAGAAAATTTCCTGTTTACAGGATTTTCAGACATGGAAGTCTCTGAAGTCATTGCATATACGGGATTATCGGAATCCGAGGCTGCACAGGCAATGACCCGGGAATTTTCAGAGCCGCTAATTTGGCAGGACTCGGCACATCAATTGCGTAAGTTTGAAGCACTGATTGCCAATCATGGTCTGCGGCTGCTGCGAGGTGGCCGGTTTGTGCATGTGATTGGCGCGTGTGACAAAGGAAAATGTCTGCAGTGGTTCAGGGAATGTTATACCCGTTCGGGTAAATCCGCTCCCCGATTCGTGGCACTCGGTGACAGCCAGAATGATGTCGCCATGCTCAATGCAGCAGATATCGCGGTCATTGTGCGCTCTTCCCATCATGAACCTCCCGATCTTGAGAAGCAATCTTCGGTCATCATTACTGAAGAGTTCGGCCCACAGGGATGGGCTCACGCGTTAACCCAAATACTGGATGAAACATTGACCTGATCATCTCGGTTTTGGCGCTCAAACATCGATCATGGAGATCTGGTATGGGAGACTTTTACCAAAACGGTATCATTACGACATTACACAATCTCTCGTCACGTTCGATTGACGAGATGGAAGCGGAACTGCTTCAATTTTCTAAAATTCGTCCGATGAGTCTGGTGCTGCCCTGTCTGTACAGCGAACTGGAAGGGCCTGCCCTCGATAAAATTGTGACAGAACTGGCGAAAGTCGGTTACCTGAATGAAATCGTGATTGGTCTGGATCGGGCAAACGAAGAGCAATACAAACACGCCATTCAGTTCTTCAGCCGCCTCCCCCAGAAACATCGGATTCTCTGGAATGATGGTCCTCGACTTCAGGAAGTCAATACTGCCCTGCAGGACCAGGGACTGGCTCCCAACGAGCTGGGAAAAGGCTGCAACGTCTGGTACTGCCTGGGTTATATCCTGGCGCAGGGAACGTCTGCTTCCGTCGCTTTGCACGATTGCGATATCCTCACTTATGACCGCAATCTGCTGGCACGACTGATTTATCCTGTCGCCAACCCCAGTTTCAACTATCAGTTCTGCAAAGGTTATTATGCACGGGTCGCTGACAGTAAAATGAATGGCCGGGTAACTCGACTGCTGGTGACCCCATTGTTAAGGGCACTGAAAAAAATACTCGGCTCACTGGATTATCTAGAATACCTTGACAGCTATCGCTATCCACTGGCGGGCGAGTTTTCGTTTCGTGTTGATGTCATTAACGATATCCGGATTCCCAGCGACTGGGGGCTGGAAATCGGTGTACTCTCGGAAGTAAATCGGAATTTCTCGACCAACCGGCTGTGTCAGGTCGACATTGCTGACCGCTATGATCACAAGCATCAGAACCTGTCCGTGGACGATGCCCACGCGGGGCTTTCGAAAATGTCGATTGATATTTCGAAAGGCATCTTTCGCAAACTGGCGACAAATGGTGTTGTCTTCTCCACCGAAACGTTTCGGTCGATTAAAGCCACTTACTATCGGATTGCACTCGACTTTATTGAGACTTATCGCAACGACGCCATCATTAACGGATTGGCCCTGGATATTCATAATGAAGAAAAGGCTGTTGAGCTGTTTGCAGAAAATGTGCTAAAAGCAGGTTTGCACTTTCTGGATAATCCGATGGAAACCCCCTTCATTCCCAGTTGGAATCGGGTGCAAAGTGCCGTTCCGGATATTTTTGCGAGCCTGTGCGCCGCAGTTGACGATGACTATCGGGAGTTTGCCTGAAACCATGAGTGAGCCAGTTGAGCATTCTGCAGTCAGTGAGTATCAGTTTCTGGTAGAAAACCATTTAAAAGTCATATACCCTGAAATTGATCAGAGTGCCTTTGCCAGGGAACTGATTCAGATCATGTGTCCTGACGGGAATTGCCAGACGCCTCGGACACACCAGAATCACTGGGATCAGAAAAACGTGGTGATGATCACATATGGCGACAGCCTGCTCACGGAAGATCAGCAGCCACTGGAAACACTGCTGCAGTTCTCTGAAGAATTCCTGAAAGAAACCATCGATGGAATTCATATCCTTCCGTTTTTCCCTTACAGTTCAGACGATGGTTTTTCCATTATCGATTATCATCAGGTAAACCCCCGCCTGGGTGACTGGACTCACATAAATGCCATCGCGAATCAGTTTCAACTGATGTCAGACCTGGTAATCAATCACTGTTCCAGTCAAAGTGAATGGTTCCAGCAGTTCAGACGAGGAGAGGCGCCAGGTAAGGATTATTTTTTCTGTGCTACTCCCGAAGAAGATTTATCTGAGGTCGTCCGTCCCCGCACTAATGAATTATTGTGTCCGATTGAAACTCCCGATGGTACGCGTTACGTCTGGTGCACGTTCAGTCCTGATCAGGTTGACCTGAATTTTGCTAATCCCGAACTGCTGCGGGAACTGGTTAAAATCATCAAGCTCTATCTGGACCAGGGAGTCAAGATCTTTCGGCTCGACGCGATTGCCTTTATCTGGAAGGTGGCAGGAACCAGCTGCCTGAGCCTGCCGGAAACACATGAGATCGTACGTCTCTTCCGTACATTGATCCAGTTTGTTGCTCCAACGGCCATGATCATTACTGAAACCAATATCCCCAACCGTGAAAACCTGGCCTATTTCGGAAACTCGAATGAAGCTCATGCCATCTACAATTTTTCACTCCCTCCGCTGCTGGTAAACGCCATGCTTTGCGGCAGTTGTCAGCACTTGAAAACCTGGATGATGAGCATGCCCCCTGCCCTGCATGGCACCACTTATCTGAACTTCATCGCTTCCCATGACGGTATCGGCCTCAGACCTGCGGAAGGACTGATGAGTGAAGAGGAAATCGGCAGCATGGTCGCTATGATGGAACAGTTTGGCGGACGAATCTCCATGCGGTCGCTCGCAGGAGGTGTCAAGCGCCCTTATGAAATCAACATCTCGTTGATCGATGCGATGAAAGGGACTCTGGATGGGGAAGATGAATGGCAGGTCGAACGCTTTCTGTGTGCGCATGCCATCATGTTTGCGCTGGAGGGAATCCCGGCCGTCTATATTCACAGTTTCCTGGGTACCCTGAACGACCAGGCAGCCGTCACAGAGACCGGTCAAAATCGATCCATCAACCGTCATCGCTGGGATTACCACAAACTCGCACTGGCACTTGCCGATGACACTTCCATTCATGCACAGGTCTTCCAGGGCATGTGCCATCTATTGAAAGTGCGTCGACGCCAACCAGCCTTTCACCCCAATGCCACCCAGTTTACTTTACACCTGGGAGACAGTGTGTTTGCCTTCTGGCGTCAGAGCATGGATCGTCAGCAGAGTATTTTCGCGATTAATAATATTTCCAACCAGGAACAGATTGTCCCCTTATCCGAAATCAATCTGATCGGAACCGATAACTGGACTGATCTGATCAGCGGAGAATTATATTCTGACCTGCGTGCCGAACTGGTCCTGAAACCTTATCAGGTGATCTGGCTGACCAACCGGTGGTCGCACGATTAACCCCGGACTGACATTCTTAGAACATCAGACCTGATTCTGAAAGCAGAGTTCATATCCATCCGGATCTTTGAGAAACAGTTGATTCATTCCATAGAAGGCGACCTGCGGAGGCTCCAGGTTCAGTCCGTTCGCTGAGAACTCAGCATACATAGTTTGCGCATCATCACAGAGAAAAAAGAGCCCCACACCTTTGATCCGTTCCGCTCTGACTCCATCTTCATCCGGACAGGCCGGTTGTAACATCAGCGCCGCCGATCCCCGATCAATACGACACCATAATACTTTTCCCTCAGGCTCCCATTTCAGACTGACTTCAAACCCCAGCTTATCAGTGTAAAATTCGATGGAATCATCGATATCTTCTACAAACAGGAGAGGGACCAGTTCCTGAACAGGGTTATTCTCAGCTGACATGACATCCCCTTATGCATGAAGGATATGGCAGAACATACTGTATTTAATCATCTGATTCACGATGGACCGTCTCTGGTGAAAATGCTGGCAGACAGATTGCGATATACTCCGCTCCTTCACTTCCGGGAGTGCTGTAGCGGACCCATTCCCCCGCATCCAGAATTATCGCCTGCCCTGTTTTGACTTCGAATTTTCCCAGCTTCGTTTCCACATGCAATACGCCTTTCAAGACTACAGACATCTCCTGAAATTCGGGAGATTGCGCCGGTTCAACCCAGCCGCCAGGAGACACCATCCGGGCAACACTGATGGATTCATCCCCCGTGTTCACGCGTCCGACAAATTCTTCGATCTGTTTCGGTTTATTCCCCGCAGCTTTTACAATTGTGGGGAGTTCAATGTAACGAGGCATACTGGCTCCTTATAAATAAATGATACATCGAAATCAGCATTTTATGATGACTCATCGTATTGTGATGGCTTTTTGACAGGAAAGCCGCAATCAGGCATCCCTTGTACTACGTATTCATTATTTTGACTCTGTAGATCGACTCGGGGCAGTCAATAATTTGCCATGAACAGGCTAGGAATGCAATGGGTGAATTCTTATCATGAAACCATATTCGGAGAATCAAGCCATTTTAAAAACACCTCTGTCACTCTGTTCCGTTCGCACCTGCTATCTACATTTTTCCGGAGCCAAACATGTTGACAAGTTTATTGCTTCCAGTCCTGTTATCAGCGGTCGCCCTGTTTTTCGCCAGTTTTCTATCCTGGATGGTCATACAACTCCACAAGAATGACTGGAAAAAAATGGAGCAGGAAGATACCTTCCTCAAAACAATGCGGGAACTGAATGTGCCTGTAGGCAGCTACATGTTTCCGGGGTGCAATTCAGCTGATGAAATGAAAAGCGAAGAATATCAGGAGAAATGGAACAAAGGCCCCTGCGGTGTGATGACGGTGTACCCCAAAGTCAACATGGGAAAAAACCTGGGCTTGACCTTTGTGTTCTTTCTGGTCATCAGTTTTTCACTCGCCTATCTGGCCACCCTGGCGATTCCACCTGGAGCAGAATTTATGGTCGTGTTTCGTTTTATGGCCACTGCCGGCCTGCTAACTTTTTTATCGGCGACGGTTCAACATGCGATCTGGTTTCATAATCGGATCGTGGGACACATCATTGAATCCATTGCGTATGCCGTTATCGTTGGTGCAATCTTCGGCCTGATGTGGCCAGCTGCTTAAGCCCTGCAATTTTGATTATCAATTAACAAACTGAGGTATATCAATGACTGTTTCTCTTCCACTGTCCGGTCAAAAGTTTCTACTGTTTACAGGCGAAGACTACGAAGACCTGGAACTCTGGTATCCTAAACTCCGTCTGGAAGAAGCTGGTGCAGAAACCACTCTGGCAGGTCAGGAAGCAGGGAAGACCTATCTGGGAAAACATGGCTACCCTTCCGTCTCGGAAGCCACGATCGACAGCATCAACTCAGCTGATTATCACGGAGTCATCTGTGCCGGTGGCTGGATGCCTGATAAACTCAGACGATCTGAAAAAGTACTCTCACTTCTGCAGGAATTCCATGAAAGCGAAAAACTGATTGCAGCTATCTGCCATGGAGGCTGGATGCCCATCTCGGCTGGAATCTATTCCGGCGTCAAAGTAACCGGTTCACCCGGAATCAAAGACGACCTGATCAACGCAGGCGCTGTCTGGGAAGATGCTCCTGTAGTCGTTGATCGCCATTTTGTCTGCAGCCGACGCCCCTCTGACCTGCCCGATTTCTGCAAGGGCATCCTCGAAGTCCTGAAGGCGACTTAGACCGGTTAATCAAAGATCTGATTCGCAAGCTGTTGCACTTCCGCAGTCTTATGTGTCTTCAGTTGCTGCAGCAGTTCGCCATCGATCAACTTCGCTAAATGCTGTTGCTGTTGAATCGCCTTCAACAAGGCGATCGCACGGGCATCCGTTCTGATTAATGCCAGCAGGGCAATTTTCTGATTACGGGGAGTTAATACAGGCAGTGATTCGATCAGGTCTGCAGTTGCTGTCGGCACATCAATATCGCCAAGCCCGCTGACGGCTCCCATCTGCAGTTCAGCATGACTGGCATCATTCAGGTAACGCTTCAGCTGTTTCTGGCAGATGTCATAATCCAGCATGGCTACCATCCGCAACGCATCATAACGGGTGCCCCCTTTCACATTCGGATCCTCAGCCATCTTGACGGCCCGCAGGAGTGCCTGCCTCCAGCGGACCGCCAATTCCGGCTTCTCTTTCAGCAGCAATTCGATTTTACTGCGGGGCCAGTCGCCGGCAATCGTAATTCCATTAATCACCCCTCCTCCAATCACGACCGCCTGCCAGCATTCCAGCGGTTTATCCGGTTCGGGAAGAGATACCTCCAGCACGCCGCGAATTTCATCTGCCTGATTCCGTTTTCCGACTGCGATCGCGGTTCGCCAGATCTCGGGGATATTTCGATATTCATCCGGAGTTCCGACTTTGACCTCTGCCACAAGGGCTTTGATCTTTGTGCCGGGCTCTGCCCCTTTTGTTTTGACTGCCTTCTCAACAGGTTGAACTGGCACCGCTACATTCTGATTCTCCGAAGAAGCGCTGGCCAATGAAATTTCAGAGAGAAATATCCAGCCCTGCTTACCCTGAAAATCGATACGAACAAACTGTGCCCGTTGTTCGGGAATATTGATTACCGTTGTCCGTCGATCAATTTCATAGAGCCCCAGTCCATCAGCGTGATCATCAAACCCAGAAAACTTGTGAGGATTGCCATACTGTTTGTTGTTGTTACTGAAAGCAACCTCGATTGAGGAGGGTGCATGGATCGATCCCGGTTCATGGTTCACGCCATAGACAATTCTCAATGCGTTAACAGGAATTTTGCGCTGCAGATCTATCACAATGCGAGGCTGTGGCTCAGTTCCAGCAAAGCGAAAGCCAACCCACTGACCATCATTAAATCGTGTTGAACCTGTAGAACGATTCACCAGTTTTAAATTCTGAGGATCGTCCGGGTAGTTCGCATCCGGCTTGACAGATCCTGCATAAGTATATTTCAGAGGTGCACTGTGTTCCTGCAGATATACCAGCAGATCCGCCATCGCGGCGGGAGGAATCTCACGCTCGAGGCCTTCAGGCATCAGTGACTTTCCACTATTAATCAATTCATCCAGCTGCGTTCTGAGTATGGTCTGTACTTTTCCCTGCTGTGCTTTCAAGGTAATACTGTTACTCTGTTCCGACACCAGAATCCCGGTATTGATGCGACCATCGTCAGTCACTGCCAGATACGAAGCGTATCGACCATCGACGGCTTTATTCGGATCAAGAATGGAAGTCAGTAAAAATGACTTCGACTGATCGGTGAGTGCAGCCAGGTCTGGTCCAACAACGTGCCCTTTCCCGTTCAAGCGGTGACAGTTGGCGCATTGTTTTTCAAAAACCAGGCTGCCTCGATCCACACTGCCCTGTTTCAAATCGATCGATGCATACTGCTTCAGGATCGCTTCCCGGCTTGCGCTGGTCGCGACTGAAAACAATTTTCGGGCACGCTGTTTGATCTTTTCATTTTTATGATCAATCAGGGTCTGACGGTTTGTTAAATCGATTTGAGCAGGTTGTATTACCTTCTGCTCAATTCTGTTTAACAGATCCAGCGTCGACGATTCGCGGGACAGTAACTGACTGATAACCTCAGCCTGTAAGGCGGGCGTAAATTGCTTCCAGTTATTAAAGACCAGTTCCACAGCAGCAGGACTCTGCGACTGGATCAGGCTTTTCAAGACAGCCATCTGAAGATTTAATGCTGTCTGTGGTGATAACAAATCTGCAACCAGCTCAAGAGTATCCTGGCTTTGATCAACTGAGAGAACAAACTGTAATGCAGCGATCCGTACAGCCTCTGATTGTTTGGTTTCTGATATCTGTCTGCATGCCAGACTGATGAGCTGCTTCCATTGAAGCCCCTGTTTCTCCAGGCTCGATTTATCACGACCTGGCATTGCTTCGGTCAATTGTGTTAATGCCAGCCATTCCCAGGCTTCCGACTTCTGTTTTCGTACAATATGCTCAGACAGTGCAGTGGAAACCTGTTTCAATAATCCAGGATCCCTGATCGCAACTGCCATGTCCAGCAATGAATGAAACATCGGCAGCAATTGGGGATTCGCTTCGATCCTGGGAAGCAGTCTTACCAGAGCCGGACTCAAACGAGCGGGCTTAAAACTGGTCAATACTGCCGACCTGAGATAGACATTCTCCGAATGCTGTTCCAGCAACTGTAACAGTGCGTTGGTCGCCTCATCCTTTTTCAAATATCCGAGTGTATAAGCCAGCTGGAGTTGTACTGGAAGTTCCCGTTCCTGGTTGACCCGTTCCAGTACTGCGTTTGCCAGTTTCTCTGACTGCTTCAGGAACGGCTCAGCTAATCGAAGCGATTCCCTGCGAACACCGGGGTCCTGCTCGTTAATCCGCGGCAATAGTACATCCGGAGTCAGTGCCTGCAGTCCGTCCAGCGTGCACAACGCCTGCAACCGGGATTGTGGCAATGCCCCATCACTGGCAAGCTTTGACAAGGAGGGAACGGCTTTCTTATCCCCTCGCAAAATCAGTTCCTGCTGCACCATGTCACGCAAAGTTCCATTCGCACTGTTGAGTAACTGAGTGAGCTCTTGAGTTGGCAGTTGTTTTAGATCAGGGACAGGTTGACAGATTTGATCTTTCGCGGAAATTCGATAAATTCTGCCACGAGTCTCACCGGCGCGCACATTCAATTTTTGTACTGCTTCTGGCGAAAGAAATTTGGGATGCTCAATCAGATACCGGTACATATCCACGATCAGCAGCGAGCCATCCGGGGCCGTTCTCGCCTGGACTGGTCGAAACCAGTTATCGGTGGATGTTAAAAAATCTCGTTCCTGTTCTTCAGGTGCTCTCAGTCCCGAAAACGTGACCCCCTCTGGTTTCACGACTAAGCGATGTACCAGCTGGTTAACGGGTTCACAGATAAACGCATTTCCATAAAAAGATTTACCTAATTCATTATCCCGGTATAGCCCCAGACCACAGGCCGATGTCGGACGCCCCCGCTGTCCACTCAGGTGAAACTGAACCAGTTCACCTACGGGAAACAACTGGTTGGCATTTTCTCCCTGGGGTATCGAAACTTCCGGAGGAGGCGAACTCACATAGGGGTTCTTCTGGAAATAGGTTTCATTAACCGGGTAATGCACACACAATGTACCATTACGGCATCCAAACCAGTTGCCCCAGTCATCACGCACGCGTCCCTGCTGAGTCCGGCCACTGACAGGCTCCAGGACACCAGTCTCAGGTTGAAACCGAAAATCCCGGTTGGTCACGTTGACAGTCTGCCCGTTAAAGGATTGTATGATACCGCCGAACAACCCACCGGAGGCATAGACCCAGTTATCAAGTCCGGGAACCAGGCTGTTAACCCGCGCCTGATAATTATGTGTCGCGAAACCGGTCAGAATTTTCTTCTGAATATCCGCTTTGCCATCGCCGGTAGTATCTTCTGCATACATGACATCCGGGGCCGTACAGACCAATACCCCTTGTTTCCAGACCATCACCCCTGTCGGAAAAGCCAGACCTTCCAGAAATACAGTGGCTTTGTCATACCGGCCATCCTGATTCAGGTCATCCAGATACTTGACCACTCCTCCCGGTTTGTAATTCCCATCCATACCCGCAGGATAATCACGCATCTCGACGACCCACAATTTGCCATCTGGTCCGAAATCCACTGCTACTGGATCTACAACAAGGGGTTCCGCAGCGACCACTTCCACTTTCAGATCATCTGTCAGATTCATGCGGGAAATGGATTCCGCAGGAGTCAAAGGCCGTTTGCCTCCTGTACGACTCACATCATCGACTGCCTTGAAGGAATCAGGTAACTGCCGGGAAACGACATCCAGAATCTTTTTCTCCACCCCTGAAGCAAGCGGACCCGGCAGGTCATACCAGACCATGGCATTTTTCCCTTCATAGCCGCCTTCCTGTAAAACCCGTTCGGACGGGATATAGCAGGGGACATGATTGGCATAGGAATTCACCCAGACTTTCGCGCCATGTTTTTGCTTGATCGCCAGTGAATAATCAACGACTACTTCTCCGCCGAGAAAGACCATCGCCAGATCGTCTCCAAAAGACCAGGTCTTGATCGGGTATTCGATCTGATCTGTTAAGACCTCTCCCCGCTCTAATCGGTTCAGATTTTTTTTCGCATGGTATCCAGTGATCCCCGGTTTACCGACACGCTGTTTCCATTCTTCTACGGTTGGCAGGGTCGCCAGAGGTAATTTGATTTCTTCACTAAAAGCTGAGAGATTTCCAGTGACAGCTGTAAGACCAGTTTTAAGCCGTTTCTGAATTCCTGCAGCAACGGCTTTCCCATTCACGCGGGCGGCCCCCTGATCGTCACCTCTGAATTTCGGATTCTGGTCTGCACCACAGCCGATCACGACCATTGCCATACAGCCGGGAATATCTGCTTCGACTTCCTCGACAGCGCAACCAGCCCAGTCACCGGACATGAAAGGAACACCACCCAATGTCGTGCAGTGACAGGCATAACCAACCAGAATCGCACGTGCTTTACCTTCCGGGCTTTTCACGCGCAGAACAGGCAGGTCATAGTCAGTGGGCCCGGAGATGTTCCTGCGATTTTTCGCAAACGTCGCAGTTCCGATGCCCCATTCCAGAAATGCAGGTTGGACATCTTTGATCGCCTGTTGAGCCACGGTGGTTAATTTCTGAATCAGGTCACTGGTATAACGCTCCACTACCGCCTGTTCTGCTGTGGAAAGATCCTGTGTGTAAATATTAGGAAGCACTCCGGTCAGCATGGGGGCAGCATGAGTGTGTGTCGAACAGACCACCAGGCCAGCCGGCCTAACCTGATACTCTTCTTTCAGATTCGCGACAACCCTCTTGGTCACCAATGCGGGTACACCACAATTTTCGACTGAGATCAGAACATGAGCCTGTCCCTGGTGGTTCAGGACTGCAATCGCCCGGGCCCAGAGTGGCTGCTCGACCTGATCGATTAAATCAGTCCCACGTGAAGCGTAACCGTTCAGGAGCACGGGATAATCAGGAGTGATGTCGACTTTCGCCAGACCGACCTGGTAAGATTGAGGTTTATCTGCATGACAACTGGAAAAAGAAATAACATAAATAAAGAGTAACACTAAGAAACGTGTGAGATACATTTACTTGTTTCCTCATCCAGTCGTTTTTTTGTGAGCGAAGCATACCCAGTCATTCCTCAATGAAATCAGGCACACTTTTCAAAATAGTTAGAGTTCTTTAAAATCTTCTGAACCCTCAGTGTACCAGCAGCGATCACGACGCATCAATCCAGTGGTGCGACAATCTCTTTCAATTTTGCGACAACAGAAAACGGATCGATGAACGCCCACTCAACTCCGCAGGTTGCAATTTTTATTGAAACGTCTAAAACATTTGGTCGTGAAATTTTACAGGGCATTTCGACTTACTCCCGTACGCACGGCCCCTGGTCAATTTATATTGATGAATGGGGGCCACAAACCCCATTACCTGAGTGGATCAAAACCTGGCAGGGGGATGGCATCATTGCCCGCGTTCGTTCACGTCAGATGGCGGAACGACTGGCCCGACTTCGGGTTCCGGTAGTTGACACGCTCCAACAGGTACCCGAACTGGAGATACCTGCGGTTTTTGCTGATGATACATTGATTGCTAAACTGGCGTTTGAACATTTGCATGATCGGCATTTGAGGCAATTTGCATTCGTGGGTGTCGAGAAAGCGAACTGGTCCCATCGACGTCGTGATGCCTTTGCAGAGATCGCCTGCGAACAGGGGTTTACCTGCGAGATTTATTCTCCCCTTTCACGCCGCCGATTTGCTGAAAGCTGGAATGGAGGACAGGACGACCTGGCAGACTGGCTGGAAGCACTCCCCAAACCCATTGGCTTATTTGCTGCCCACGACCTGAGAGCTTTATGCGTTCTCGACGCCTGCCGACGGCGCGATATTGCCATACCAGAACAGGTCGCGGTTGTGGGAGTCGATAATGACGATGTATTTTGTGAAGTCGTTGATCCGACACTTACCAGTATCGCACTTCAGGCGAAAGAGATTGGTTATCAGTCAGCAGCGCTCCTTGATCAGTTGATGCGCGGCAACCCTCCGGCACAGTACCCGCTGCCCGTCCCACCTCGGATACTGATACCACGCCGATCTACAAATATGATCGCCGTCGAAGATCCCGCCATTGCCTCTGCTCTGGAGTTGATCCGCAGAAAGGCATGCGAAAAAATCAGCGTCTCAATGATCGCCAGTCAAGTCAATCTGACACGACGCTCCCTCGAACGACGATTGATGAAACTGGTAGGAAAGACGCCTCACCAGCTTATTTCTGAAGAACGCGTGAGACGAGCCAGACAACTACTGATTGATACTGATTTTACCCTTGAACAGATTGCACAAATGGCGGGTTTTTCCAGCGCCGCTTATCTGAGTGTGATTATTAAAGAACATGAAAACTGTACTCCTACCGAGTTTCGTCAGAAACCCTGATCGAGTTGACGCAAGACATTTTCATTCTCGATTTCTGCCCCTTGAAGAGAGCGTCCATTACTCATCACCAGCATTACTTTTACACTGAGGTTCCCCGAATCTGACTACGCCCGATCCACACTTTACAGTGTGATCCAGTTTGGATTGAAGCTACATAGCCTATTGACGCCTTAATATTTTACACATAAAATGGCCGGATTATGTTCCATTAACCAGGGGTCAAAATGTCACACAGCAAATTGCAGCATGAGATTAAAAAAAAGCAACCTTTTGACTCTCTGGAACAGGCAGCGATTTTAAATATTCTCAGAACAAGTGATGTCTTTCATAACCAGTTTGGCAGACTCTTCCGAGAATATGGTTTAACGCCTTCACAATATAATGTATTGCGAATTTTGCGTGGCGAGCGCAAACCGATGCCTTCTCTCGAAATCGCAAACCGCATGATTCAGGTTGTACCCGCGATTACAGGCTTACTTGATCGCCTGCAGGCTCAGGAATTAATTAAGCGAAATCGCTGTACTGAAGACCGACGCGTTGTTTATATCGAAATCACCGCCAAAGCTCTTAAATTGTTAAAAGAGATCGATAAACCGGATCTGGACCTGCATCACAAACTGATTGGTCATCTGAGCTCATCTGAACTCACTGAACTTTCCCGCTTACTGGAAAAAGCTAGAACTTCACTTAAAAGTGTGGAATAACCCCTCTTAAATTCTCTACCTTTCTCGTCTAGCCTGAAGCCAGATTTACTGCAGCGTCTCCAGCGACACTTGTCCAGTGCCCTTGGACCGAATGCGATAAAAGTCTCTCTCCTTAAAGTGAACCGTGATAGCATTTCTTTGTCTCTCTAAGCAGATCTACTGATAGCACCCGGATAACTTGAGCCTGATTCTAAATACGAACCGGCATTTGATTTCCCTATCTAATTAAGTATTGATATCAATAGTCAGGATCGCAGACTCAGCTATCGACATTAAAATGGGAATAAACTGATTTCAATCTCGATCTGATGGATTAGTAACACCCGTATTCTGGAGCAGGCATCCCATCTATAGTGATTCTCAATTGAATTTAGACTCTCTTGTCTGACTTAAATAATATTTTTATTTCATTCGAGCACAAGTTTGAGTAAATTGATACTTAGACCTGTCTCTGTTCAGAGATTGAAAATAATGATGATACTACATTAAATGGTCAGTGAGTCACGAAACGAGATTCATAAGTTCACTATACGAAGCTGGCAAACCAATACATAGAAGCCCTTCACTGAGGAACTGACAGATGAACTATAGCCCTGAATGGCCATCGACTCATATCACTCTTTTAAATCGAGTTCGATTTCAGACAGACTCTGAAGCATGGAGGGAATTTGTTGGTATCTACGGCCCTTTGATTTACAATTATTGCCGAAAGTTCCATCTCAAAGACTGCGACGCTGAAGATGTATGCCAGGAAGTATTTCGGAAGATCAGCACTTCAATGCATTCATTTGAATATAACAGGCAGTTGGGGCGGTTTCGATCGTGGCTGGGCACAGTAACCTATCACGAAATTTGCCGTTATTTCAAGAACAACAAACGATTCCAGAATCAATCCGGGACCCCCGGTCTACGGGATGAGATTTATGAGCAGGCTGGGGAATCAGATGCCGCCTGGGCTGATGAGTTCTGCAGTCATATTTATTCGACTGCTCTTAATAATATTCAACCCCTGTTTGATAACCAGACCTGGAAAGCATTCGAGCTGACCTGGATTGAGGATCTTGGTGCACAACAGGCTTCAGAAAAACTGGGCGCGGAAATCACCTGGATCTATAAAGCAAAATTCCTGGTACAGAAAAAACTGAAAGAGGAGATACAGCGGCTCTCGTTTGACAGCGTTGTATTTCAAAAATGATTTTTTTTTCGGGCCATTTATGCAAAAATGTATTTCAGACAGCCAGATCATTCATTATCTCCGCAATGAGCTTGATGAACTTGAAAATCAACATGTCAAAGATCATCTGAATCATTGCGCTATCTGTCAGAAACGAACCGAGGCCTACTCAGAAGATAAGGAACTGAAGACCTGGCAGGAATGCCAGCAACGACATAATCAGTCCGGTCATTCCGACCAGAATCCTTTTTCAGAGCAACAACTGGACCGCATTTTTAACTCAACAATCTCCTCCATAAATCAGCCACCATCGACGGCATATTCACCATCCCCGCATACCAGTTCTTCTCATCACATACCAGTCGACGAGGAATTGAATCGGATCACAATCAGGGTCGTTGGAAACTACCACCTCATTGAGAAAATTGGGCAGGGAGGGATGGGTGTAGTCTATAAAGCCATCCATGCTCGCCTGAAAAAACAGGTTGTCCTTAAATTACTGTTAAACAACCAGTGGGATAATGACACCCAGACACAAAGGTTCTATCGAGAGATGGAATTGATCGGGCAGTTAGATCATCCCAATATTGTCAAAGCCACAGATGCCGGTGAAGTCGATGAAACCTGTTTTCTGGTCATGGAATACTTATCCGGACATGACCTGAAAACCATCCTTAAATCCGAAAACAGGCTTTCCATCACCTCCGCCTGCTACATCGTGCGACAAGCCGCAAATGGTCTGCAATATATTCATAATCACAATCTGATTCATCGAGATATTAAACCATCTAATCTCTTTCTCACCCTGGAGGGTGAAGTAAAAATTTTAGACCTGGGGTTAGCAGGACTCAGTCAGGCGAATCCGCACCTGAGTGATCTGACTGACAGTCAGTGTATCATGGGCAGTGTGCAATACATGGCCCCCGAACAGGCTCACAGTGTAAAATCAATCGATCATCGAGCAGATATCTATAGCCTGGGATGTACGTTTTATAAACTGTTAACCGGACAGGCACCTTTTAAACAGCAGACCCAGATTGCTACAATTCTTGCCCATCGTGAAGAGACACCACCCCAACTGTCAGATCTGCTACCGGAGATTCCTGAAAAACTGGAAGAACTGTTTCAGTCGATGATGAAGAAAGATCCCGTCGATAGAATTCAGACCATGGCGGAAGTTGTGGAAATACTCGACCAATTTCTCAGCGAACAAAACGAAATTCCTCTCAATGAATCGGCGGAAACCTGTCTCAGTGAAAGCCAGGAATTAATTGAACTGTGTCGAAATACAATTTTGACTCCGCCAATTGAAGTCATGTCCGCAGATGCCAGTACGCAGGTTCAACCGTCGACACGCTACGTAAACTCGAAACGAATCAGTCTGTTTTTAACATTGATTCTGCTGTTCAGCCTGGGAACATGGGTCGCATGGTGGTATCAGCCCCCTGCACCGGAACAAGTCGCGGATCTTCCCCCAACTGTTATGCCAGTAAAAGAGCCGTCACCTGAACAGGCGAAAATGGAACGTGAAGCGGCAGCCTGGCTGTTGAATCATCAATGCGAAATTATTATTGACGGGCGGTATGAACCGGTGACTCAGGTACAGGAATTACCCGTAGTTGATTTTTATATCAGGGAGATTAAATTTCATCCCCAGACAATCACGCGCGAAGTCATGGCCCCCCTGAAGGGGCTTGCTAAACTGGAGACTCTGCACCTGGAAGACTGCCACGTCATGGATGATGCGCTTGCTCCTCTCGAGGGAAAGCTAACCTTAAAAACTCTGGATCTGCATGAAACGGGTTTGACAAATGCAGGACTCTCACACATCAGCAGCCTGTTGAACCTGACTCACCTTTCTCTTCAAAAAAACCGCGAGATCACAGACGAAGGTCTACAGGCCCTGGCGAATCTGAAAAAACTGAGTTCGATCAATCTGGATCGACTTAATATCACGGACGAAGGCATCACATTCATAAAACACAATCCCCGTCTGGACTGGTTAAATATTAAAGACACGCAGATCTCTGATACATCTATTCCACTACTGATAAAACTGAATCGAATGAAGAATCTGTATCTGGAAGGATCTAAAATCACAGATCAGGGAATCCAGAAAATCAAAAATGCTTATGCAGGCAGAGACCCCATCAAATACTAAGCCCTTTTAATCGCACACACACCAGTTTAAAACTGAATTATGCTGTGTAAACTCCCATAATCCTCACTATCAGATTTGATTCATTACCTGAAACAAACGAAATCTGATTTCTCATATTGACCCGTCTGTGTCCTTCTGAATACTACATTAAAGCTGAATTCTTAATCCATATTTTCCATGAAAAAAGGGCTAAACTCATGGTTGGAAACGCGATATGGCCGTATGACACTCAGGCAGTCATACAGCAGAAACCTCATATTAAATCTACTCCAGCATGCTCTCAAAAGGTCAGCATAGTCATTGCAGCTCGCAATAACTCAGCTTACCTGGCAGAGACGATCGAGTCCGCATTCAATCAGACCATCCCGTGCGAGGTGATTTATACCGACGACTGCAGTTTTGACGATTCAATCAACATCGCTCGACAGTATCAGAATCGGGGATTGATTCTTCTTGAGTCTCCCTGCCATACCGGTGTCTGTGAAACAAGAAACCGGGGTGCGGAAATCGCAAGAGGTGATTACCTCCTGTTTCTGGACGGAGATGATATCCTGCCGTTAGATTATGTGAAAAAACATCTTGAAAAGATGTCGCCGGATACCCCATTTGCATATGGGGGTGCAGAAGCGTTTGGAGACTACTCCACACTCTGGAATGCCCCTGAATGGACAGATGGTCGTCTCTGGTTAAGAAATTTTGTGAATACCTCAGCACTCTGGAACCGCCAGGCATTTGAAACTGCTGGCCGCTGGCGAAATAAGATCAATACCATGTGGGACTGGGATCTGGCATTACGAGGTTCCCGGTTAGGCACACCGGTACGCAGTAACGCGGTACTACGATATCGTCAGCACGCAGACTCCTGGTCAGCAAATATCAAGACGAAGTACCAGCAGCGCCAGGAAATCCTGCTGCCACAGATGCGGCAAATCTGTTCGCGTCTCAGTATCGGATCGATTATCAGTGGCAGAGTCGCTGATTTTTTTCCGCAGTGGATTTCAGCCATCTCACAATCAGTAAACCTGATCAACAGCCCTGAACCTGTTGAACTGGTGCTTCTCGATAATACAAACAACACCAGCACACTGAGAAAAATGAGAGACGAAGTCAGCCGCTACGTCAATACATTTGAAACAATTCGAATTCTGCCACACCCGACTTCTATCACTTTTTCTGATGAAAAAGAACGCAGAGACAAAACGGCTCGTTTCATGGCCCAGGCTTGCAATCGATTGCGGTTTGAAATGCGAGGGGATATTCACTGGCTGATCGAAGACGACATCCTGGTCCCACTGGAAGCAGGTGTGAATTTAATCTCAAACCTGACAGCTGACTGGGTCCCCCCGAACGCAGTCTCCGGATGTTATCGCAATCGTCATACAGAATCACAATATGTCGGCGGCCTGTTTGATGACCATCACATCGTGAACGCATTTTCTGATATTGGCGGCGAAACCAGAGTAGTAGATTATTGCGGAACAGGTTGCCTGATGTACTGGAAAGACAGAACTCCACGCTACTGGAATAGTCATTACAGAAATATGCCTGCACATGATTGGGAATGGTGCTCCCAACTGAAATCATCTGATGGCGTTATTTTAATGCTGCCATCAGTGCATTGTGGACATGCAAAGTCTCCCAGTGAGATTTTGTATTGAGACCTGCAATGGCGGGAGACAAAAAGAAAGCACGAGCCCACATACACAATGAAAGGAAGCAGGCACTAGTCCCCTAACCTTGTGTGCTTATTAAGCAAGTGAGCTCGCGCATTTCCATGATGAGTTCATTGATGCTTATCACAAAAATGAATAACACCCTCTATATGCATATAGTGACATAGACCCCATTTCTTCCCAAATAATTTCAGTTTTTTGATATGTTTTTAAAAGAAAAACAGCACAAACAACACTTTAGTACAGTTATATATATTATTACAGAATGGCATTCTAATCAGATATCACGAAATCAGCAACCCTTGAACCACCTGCGATAAATAACCACAAGTCCTTTTATAAATAGTTCTTACAATACCTTATCTCTCAGAAAATGAACTGGACTTTACAAATCCTTCCCTGAGTTTCACTTTAACCGGCGAGACATCGGCGAGATACTCTCCTGAAACCAAAGACACGTACCCATTAGAACACCACCACTACATGTTACGATATATTTGTCTGCAATCCCTTTCTTTTCATTTTACTTTTGACTTCAGATTGTTAACAATTAACATTAAACGACCGTTTCACGCATCGAACTATTATTGTCCAGGGAATACAAATGAATGAACCGCAACTGGTCCGGGGACTGGGCGAACAAATCGTGGAACGGCTTCGTGAAGATATTCTCTCAGGCAGGATTGCTGAGGGAGAACGATTGCGTGAAGTGGACCTGGCAAAACGATTCTCTGTCAGTCGAGGTCCGATTCGGGAAGCCATCCAGCAACTGGCGTGGGAAGGTGTCGTCGAAACCGATCGGAATAAGGGAGCGCTGGTCTCTACTTCGGCTCCCAACGAAATCACGGAATTAATCATTCCGCTTCGCTGCACGATTGAAAAATATGCCATACGCCTCTATTTCGACCAACTGACAGAAGACGACTTCCTCGTCTGGGAAACGATTCTTAATAAGATGAAACAGGCATGTGAAGTAAATGATTTTGCCCTCATCTCGGAACATGATATTGCCTTTCATCGTTCCCTCGTCACGCGTGCCCATTCACCCGATCTACTGGCCATCTGGTCGGCGATGGTATCACGCATCCGAAGACACTTTCGAGAGTCACATCTGAAATACCAGCAACCGATTCAAATCTATGAGGAGCACCTGCCGATTATCGAGGCGCTGCGTGAAGGCAGTCTGACAGAAGTATTACAAACGATTGAAGATCATATCGAATAATTCAGCTGGCAATCCGATTTGAACTATCTGGAAAATCATGCGATGAAACTTTTACTGCACAGTCTGATCTGGTTCCTGACTCTGACCTGGATCTCACCTTTCGAATTCGCGTCAGCAGAAAGCCCTCAGCTGAATCTCAGCGAAAAAGAACGGTATTTCGAACAGCATGTACGTCCCTTGTTAATCACACACTGTCAGGACTGTCATGGCGTGAAAAAACAGTTTGCCGAGCTGAGACTCGATTCCCGCGACGCATTGCTTAAGGGAGGTGAAAGCGGACCGGCAGTGAAAGTGAATCATCCGGAAAACAGCCTCCTGATGAGTGCCGTCCGACGCGAATCACTGGAAATGCCGCCTGAAAATTCTCTGAAAGCAGAAGAAATAGAAATCCTGTCAACCTGGATCAGACAGGGAGCCATCTGGCCTCAATCAGCAAATCAAAAACAGCCAACCACAATTGACTACACAAAACACTGGTCATTTCAGCCGATTCAAGACCCCGTCATTCCCCGTGTAAAAAATAATAACTGGCCACAAAATGACATTGATTATTTTATTCTCTCCCGACTGGAACAGGCAGGGCTGCAGCCAGCGCCGACCGCGAATTCTGCCGTACTCCTGAAACGTATTTTCTGGGACTTGACGGGTTTGCGGCCTACCTGGGAGCAGGTTCAGAGTTTCACAGCCGACAACCAGCAATCAAGGGTAGAGACTGCAGTCACAGCACAACTCGCTTCCCCGCATTATGGCGAGCGCTGGGGCAGACACTGGCTCGACCTGGCACGTTATGCGGATACCAAAGGGTATGTCTTTTTCGAAAAACCTGCCTTCCACTTTGCCTACACATACCGCGACTATGTTATCAACAGCTTCAATCAGGACAAGCCCTTCGATCAGTTCATACTTGAACAACTCGCCGCCGATTACCTGAAAGAAGAACTGCCTCATGAATCACAGGCAGCCCTTGGTTTCATTACTCTCGGCCCACGCTTCAAAAATGATATTCACGACATCATTTCTGACCGCATCGATGTGGTCACGCGTGGATTTCTAGGGCTCACCGTCGGCTGTGCCCGTTGTCACGATCATAAATACGACCCTGTGTCCATCGAAGATTATTACTCGCTGTATGGGGTTTTTCGAAATTCACTTGAACCACTCGAGCTTCCATTTCGCAACCAGGACCAGCTCTCGCCTGAACTTCAGGAAAAAGCTGTTCAGATACAACGGGCAGCCAGGGAGCTGAACGATCTGTATCAAGGTCAACACAAAAAAGTATTACAGGATACTTCGAAACGCCTGTCAGAATACCTGATCGTCGCACAGTCACGCAGACAGGGTCCGGATACTGTGAAATTCGACGTCATTGTAGATGGCAATGATCTCAACCCTGAAGCCTTACTGCTCTGGCAGGAATTTCTGGACATCGTGGAAAAATCCGAGGACCCGGTATTTTCGATCTGGCAGAAGCTGGAAAGCGTCCCTGAGCAAATGTTTGCTTCCCGGGCGATTGAGGAACTCAAGCTGACAATGATGAATTCTCATCCTGATTCTGTGGAATACCTGATCGCTTCTTTTTTATTGAAAAATAATCCACAGCAATTTGATGACATCATTCGCGGCTATGCAAATCTCTTTCATGAGATTGATGACGAATGGACCAATCGAATTGTTGTAGCCAGAAAACCAGGACAGAAACATCATCAGCAAACATTCCCGATCGTCAAGCGAGAATACCTGAAAACGTTTTACAGCCCTCATTCACCACTGGTCATTCCCTTGCACGGTTATACGGTTTTAAAACTCTTTCCAGATAGAAAGCTTCAGCAGAAAGTAAAAAAACTGAATGCTGCACTCGATCAGGCACGCGCGAAGGTTCCGGTCGAACTCGCACAAATGATGACGCTCCGTGATGCCGATCACCTCATTGAACCACGCGTCTTCAAACGGGGGAACCCTGGATCACCGGGGCAACCGGTCACCAGAAAATTCCTCAGTTTTTTCGATCAGATATCGAACGAACCATTTCAACAGGGAAGCGGAAGACTGGAACTGGCGAATGCGATTACTTCGCCCCGGAATCCACTTACTGCGAGAGTCATCGTGAATCGTGTCTGGCAACATCATTTTGGACAGGGAATTGTCGACACCCCCAGCGACTTCGGAATTCAGGGGACACGTCCTTCCCATCCGCAGTTGCTGGATCACCTCGCCAGCTGGTTCATGCGAAATGGCTGGTCTATCAAAAAGCTTCATCACTACATTATGCAGTCTGCTACCTACCAGCAGTCAAGTAACTCACACGAAACGGGAGAGAAACTTGATCCCGCCAACAAACTGTTATGGAGAATGAATCGCCGCCGCCTGGACTTCGAATCGATGCGTGATACGCTGCTCCAGGTGAGCAATCAACTGGATAAAACAGTCGGCGGTAAATCGATCTCGGGAATCACCTCTGCTTCCAACCATCGACGTACCCTCTACACTTTCATTGATCGCCAGCAGGTTCCCGGTCTGCTCCGGACATTCGACTTCCCTTCTCCCGATGTCAGTACCGGTACCCGCAATTCGACTTCGGTTCCCGGTCAGTCGCTGTTTCTGATGAACCACCCCCTTGTCCTGAAATCCGCACGCATCCTGGGGCATGAATCGAGACAGGCAGAAACCCCCACAGCGGGAATTCAAAAACTCTACCAAACGATACTCCAGCGTGATCCCACACAAACAGAACTCGACGAGATTCTGGAATTCCTCAAAACAGATCAGATCAAACTCGAACCTGAAACGATTCGACCAGAATGGGAATACGGTTACGCCTCCTATGACCTGAAAACAAAAACTGTGAGTGATTTCCAACCTCTGCCCCACTGGGATGGTAAACAGTATCAGGGGGGAGACCGATTACCCGACCCCAAAATCGGTTGGGTCTTTTTAGACCAGACCGGCGGGCACCCCGGTAATGATCTGGATCATGTCGCCGTAATCCGCTGGCGCGCTCCTGAAGACATCACCGTGTCGCTGACAGGAACACTCAAACATGAACTGCCACAGGGAAATGGAATCCGCGGTCGAGTACTGGTCAATAATCAGTTGGCAATCGGCCCCTGGACATTGCATCAAAGTACGGCGAAAACCGATATCAATACAATCAAACTAAAGAAAAATCAGACAATCGATTTTGTCGTCGATATTGCCGGGCACCTTGGCTTCGATTCATTTGTCTGGTCGCCGGAGATTAAAATTCAGGCACCTGAATTCACAGCCGTTTCCAGAAACGATCGGCAGCCACCACTGCCGCAACAGTGGAATTATTCCCAGGATTTTCGCAAGCCAGCACCTGTACCAGTTACTCCCTGGCAGAGCCTGGCTCAGATTCTGCTGCTATCTAACGAATTTCAGTTTATCGATTAACCGGCAGGGATTTATCATGTCATTCAATCAGCCCACACAATTTGCACCGCAGTTTTCACGGCGCGAAATGCTGACTCGTTCCGGTATGGGAATAGGTATGCTGGCACTCGCGGAACTCACTGCGCGGGAAAATGCCCAGGCTTCTACCAGAGAAAAACCAGCTACACGACATCATCCGGCTTCCGCTAAACAGGTCGTGCATTTATTCATGAATGGGGGGCCTTCGCATGTCGATACCTTCGATCCCAAACCGCTACTCAAAAAATATCACGGTAAGCCCCTTCCCAATCCAAATCTGCCAACAGAGCGTAAAACAGCCGGTGCACTGGGCTCTCCTTTCCAGTTTAAAAAGTATGGCGAGTCTGGCATCGAAGTCAGTGAACTGTTTGACAAAACGGCAGCCCACGTAGATGACATGTGCATCATTCGCTCTATGCATTCAGATATCCCCAATCATGAGCCCTCGCTGCTGCTCATGAACTGCGGTGATAATGCACTGCCCCGTCCCAGCTTCGGTTCCTGGGTGAATTACGGGCTCGGTTCACTCAATGAAAACCTGCCCGGCTTTGTCGTCCTTTGTCCGAACGGCTTTCCCGTCGTCGGTCCCAAAAACTGGCGTTCCGCCTTTCTCCCCGGCGCTTTCCAGGGAACACATCTCGACACCAAAGAAACTTCTGTCTCCCGTCTGATTGAAAATATCAATAACCCTCAAACACCAAAACGACAACGGCGCCAGTTAGACCTGCTGCAGAAGATCAATCAGCGACATCTGGAACAGCGCGGCCATGATTCACTGCTCGAAGCGCGAATCCAGTCATTTGAACTGGCCTATCGTATGCAGTTTGAAGCATCGGACGTGCTTGACCTCTCTAAAGAACCCAAACATATACAGGAAATGTATGGGGACGGTCTACAGGGACGACAACTGCTCATGACCCGGCGGCTGCTGGAAAAAGGGGTGCGTTTCATTCAGGTCTGGCATAGTGGCGGACAGGAATGGGATAACCATAGCGGCATTGAAAAGAGCTTGCGACGCCTGTGTGGTCAATGGGATCAGCCCATTGCCGCCTTCCTGACTGATTTAAAACACCGCGGCATGCTCGATTCCACACTCCTGCTCTGGGGAGGCGAATTTGGCAGAACACCGGTCGCTGAACTCCCCTCGATGAGCGGACGCGATCACAACCACTACGGCTTCAGCATGTGGATGGCCGGCGGTGGTGTCAAAGGCGGATACGTCCACGGCGCCACCGATGAAACCGGCTTTGCAGCATCAGAAAATAAAGTTCACGTACACGACCTGCATGCCACCATGCTGCACCTGCTTGGTATCGATCACGAACGACTCACCTATCGCTACGCCGGTCGAGACTTTCGATTAACCGATGTTCACGGACGCGTCGTCAAAGAGATGATCTCTTAATTTACTGTTCCCATAGTTCTTTTCAGCCAAGGCTCTCAACATCAATGAAAATTGAACAAATCACCTGTCAGATTTTACGTTCCGGTTCTGTCACCAACAAAACAGCCAGCTGTCAGGATTCGGTACTGGTTCGCATCAAAACAGATACAGGCCTGGAAGGCATCGGAGAAGCCGACTCTTCTCCAGAAGTCGTCAAAGCAATCATTGACGCTCCCTACAGTCACAATGTCGCCTGTGGATTGCGCGAACTGCTGATCGGTGAAAACCCACTCGAAACAGAACGTCTCTGGCAGAAAATGTATCGCCATACCATGTACTTCGGCAGAACCGGCGTCACGATCACCGCGATGGCAGCCATTGATATGGCACTCTGGGATTTAAAGGGCAAACATTTTAAAGAACCCATTCATCGCTTGCTGGGAGGACAATATCACACCGAATTCCAGGCGTATGCTTCGATCCTGTTTGGTAAGGATGGTCAGGAAACCTGTGACATCGGCCAGCGCTGGATTGAAAACGGTTACACTGCGGTCAAGTTCGGCTGGGAACCAATGGGGCGGTCGGAACAGCTTGATATTGAACTGGTCGCGGGAGCACGCGAAGGGATGGGCGATGGGATTTTATTGATCGACGCCGGCTGTGTCTGGGACGCCCGTACCGCGTTACAGCGGGCACACGCTTTTTCCGATTACAATATCGGCTGGCTTGAAGAACCGCTGTTTCCTCATGACATCGCCGGTTATGCGTGGCTGAAAGATCGTTCTCCCGTCCCCATCGCTGCCGGCGAAGAAGAGTGTGGTCGTGAATCGTTTCGCCCCTACTTCGAACAAAGAGCTCTGGATGTCTATCAGATCGATCTGGCCCGCAATGGTTTTACTGAGGCCAGTTACCTGAAACAAAGAGTCGCGGAAATTGGTGCCCGTCCCTGCAACCACTGTTATACCAGTCCGATTACTGTCGCCGCCAGCCTGCACTGGCTGGCCACCTGCAAAGATGCCTTCATCTTCGAAGATTGCGTCGAAGATGAACCACTCCGCCACGAGTTGACTCTCGAAAAAGTACAGGCAGAAAATGGAGTCATTCAGGTTCCCAATCGTCCCGGACTTGGCATCACTCTGAATGAAGATTTTGTCGCAGCACATATCGTCGCTGAATCAAACTAAAATCAGACCGGTTTCACCATATCTAAAGAAGCTTCAACATGACTCAAACTCCGATCAGTACCAGGATTGATTTCGATAAAACCGGCATCCAATGGGGGACACTCAACATCCCCTTCTCCTACAATTTAAGTGGCTGGGCACAGCTACAGATTCCCATCTCAACAATGGCACGCGGCGAAGGTCCGACTGTACTGCTGATGGCGGGAAATCACGGGGATGAATATCCCGGGCAGATCGCCATCATGAAACTGATGAAAGAATTGAACCTGGACGATATTTCAGGACGCATTATCTTTATCCCCGCAATCAACATCCCTGCAGCCAAATCTGCGACTCGACTCTCTCCCCTGGATGGAAAAAATCTGAATCGCTGCTTCCCCGGAAATGCGGAAGGCACTGTCACAGAGATCATGGCTCATTACCTGACCCATGAAATCTTTCCGCGTGTTGATGTCGTCATCGATCTGCACACAGGGGGACGAGGCGTCTATTTCTATCCCTGCGCTCACATGCACCTGGTCGAAGATCGTGCACAACTTCGCCGTATGGCGGCTGCAACGGAAGCCTATAATACAGATTTTTCCTTCCTCTATGCCGACATCGCCGGCAAAGGATTGTTGCCTGTCGAAGCGGAAAACATGGGCAAGACCGTCGTCACAACAGAAATGGGTGGTGGAGAGGTCACCAACGCCGCCGTACATCGACTGTGTCAGTCTGGACTGAAGAATGTGCTCATTCATCTGAAAGTTCTCGCTGGTGAAGAGACATCGCGTTCCGATCTGGGATTGCCACCGACCCGCTGGATTCAGGCTCTGGACGCGGAAGATTATCTTTTCGCCCCGGAATCAGGTATCTTCGAAAGCTTCGTCGATGTCGGCGCGGATGTCTCCGCAGACCAGCCTTTAGGGGCACTCCATTTTCTGGAACGCCCTGATCGAGAACCGACCATCATCCACGCCCCTTCAAAGGGAATCGCCATAGCCCATCGTGGCCCCACCCTGACCAGTCAAGGCGATATCCTGTTCTGTCTCGCCCATGATGTGGAAACAGATGTTCTGAAAACATTTGCGTAACCACAGTTATCGAAGCAAAAGGGATCTCTCAAATGAGTTGGCTGGACTGGATGATCGTGTTCTTGCTGAATGGGTCGGTAATCGCCTTCGGGTTTTACCTGGCTCGCAGCACCCACTCCAGCAGTGACTGGTTCCTGGGAGGTCGTTCGCTTCCCTGGTGGGGACTCGGACTTTCTATATTCGCTACCAGTGTCGATAATGCTGACGCCGTCTCATTAACCGGTTACGCTTATAATCATGGCATGCACATCATTACGGCCTTTACACTCGCCAGTGTCTGCGGTGCTGTCCTGGCTTCGTTTGTAGTGGTCCCGGTACTCTACAAAGGTGGCTTTTACACGAACGCGGAATACCTGGAAACACGCTTCGGAAAATCGATTCGCACCATCAGCGCCCTGATTCAGATTCAGTATCGCACCAGCATGCTCGGCCTGATGATCTGGTCAATCTATCTCATGCTGCAGGGAATTCTAGATTTCACTCCCTTGCAATGCTGGTCCCTGATCATACTTCTCGTCATTTTCACCGCCGCCTACACGACCTGGGGAGGTTTGACATCCGTGGTCTGGACAGATGCCTTGCAGAGCCTGATCATGATCGCTGGCGGCATCACGATTTTCTTTGCTGTCTGGTCAGCCAGTGGAGGCTGGGCAGCCACCGTTCAAAAGCTCTCAGAGTCAACTGATGCCAACGGGCAACCACTGATCAACTGGCTGCACATCGGACAGTTTCAGGACAGCCAGTCTACTTCCCCCTATCTGATCGTCATGGGCTGGTCGATCATTGGCCTGGGTTATTACACCGTAAACCATACGCAGACCATGCGACTGATGGGGGCCCGCTCTTTGTGGGATATGAAAATGGCAACTCTGTTCGGCTGTCTGCTGATAATGCCCATCATGATCGGCACGACGTTGATGGGTGTCATGGGGCGTGTCCTGGTCCCCGAATTTACAGCGCACTCCGCTCCAGACCAGTTATTCCCGTATTATGCCAACCAGTTTCTGGCCCCCGGATTCAAAGGACTGGTGGTCGCCGGCATCCTCTCTGCTGCCATCAGTACCTTCGATTCGATCGGCTCTGCGTTATCCGCATTATTTACACGCGATATCTATGCATGCTGGATCTGTAACAATCAAACGGAAAAACACTACCTTAAAGTCACTCGCTGGGCGACTGTTGGCATCCTGCTAATCGGTTTCCTGTATATCCCCTTCATTGTTCGCTATGACAATATGATCCAGGCATTTCGCACACTGATTCCGATTTTTGTCACGCCGCTGTTTACCATCTATCTACTGGGAGTTCTTTCTCGCGTTCCTCGCCAGAGCGGTCTGGTGGGGCTGATCGCCGGCTCATCGTTTGGAATACTCGGCTTCATCGACCGCGAACTGGTCGACCATCAACTATTCAGCCCGCTGCTGACCGAAAAATGGTATGCCTTCCCGGCTTCGATGCTGGTCACTGCCCTTGCCATGTTTTTGGCAGCGATTAAATGGGGCTGGCTGGAAAAAGAGAGTGCACTGGTATTGAAACAGGATGACGTAATCAAAGAACAGACCTGGCTCACAGAAAGCCGGGAGGAACTGCTGGATATCCAAATCAGTCCCTTCAAAAAACCAACGCCGCAATACTTGAATCCGAACTGGTACGCCCTGGTCTTAATCGCCATTTCATTCTGGATCATTTTTGGACTCTTCTGGTAAACCACTTCCTGACAGACAGACCATTATGAATTTTGACATGCAGAAACTATATCAAACTGGTTTAACATACATCGTATGCTGTTTATTAATAAACACATCAACTCAAGCAGCCGACCTCGAACAAAGTCTGTCTGCTCCTCAAGACATCGCATTCACCGCCAGCTGTGATCAGAGTCTGCAACACTACGTCCTCATGCTGCCGAAACCCTTTGATGAACAGAAGCCTCATCCTGTCTTGATTGCTTTACACGGTCACGGATCGGATCGCTGGCAGTTTGTGAAAGAGAGGAGAGGCGAATGTAAAGCAGCCCGCGACTTTGCAGCAGAGCATCAGATGTTGTATGTCTCACCCGACTATCGCGCCCGTACTTCCTGGATGGGGCCCAAAGCAGAAGCAGACCTCGTCCAGATTATTGCGGATCTTAAAAAACAATATCAGATCAGTCAGGTCTATCTGTGTGGCGGTTCCATGGGCGGTTCATCCAGCCTGACCTTTGCAGCTCTGCATCCCGAACTCATTGATGGGGTCGCCGCGATGAATCCTACTGCCAATCATCTGGAGTATGACAAATTCCAACCCGCCATCCAGGCATCATTCGGAGGCACCAAACAGGAAATTCCCACCGAATATAAAAAACGAAGTGCCGAATACTGGCCGGAAAAGTTCACCATGCCCGTCAGTATTTCCGTTGGCGGTCAGGATCAGCTGGTGCCTCCGGACAGTGCGCGTCGCCTGGCTCGGATACTGAAACAGTTAAACAGACGAATCCTGTTGATTGATCGTCCCCAACAGGGACATTCAACATCCTATGAGGACAGTAATTCACTTCTGAAATTCATGCTGAAAAAATCAGCGCAGCAGTAACGACATTGATTTCGGTCACTGCCCGATCTGTGTCTCATTGCGCAGCATATTCCCACGGTTTAACAGCTCTTCCGTCGGCACAACCACCTTGGGCTGCAACTGGTAGGTGAAATCATGACGATTGGTCACCTCGAAAGGCAGCAGGTTGTCTGATACTGCATCCAGAGGAAAAACCTGATACCAGGGGGTTTTGACCTTCTGCATCACCGTCTGCGTTTCGTAGCCATCTTTGGTCAACGTGATTTCCCGTGTCGCATAATAAGTGAAATCGACAGAGACCGGCGTATAGCCGATTTCATCTCCATCCACTTTGACCAGCGCCCCGGCGGGGATCGAACGGATCGTCATTCTCCGATGTACACAGCCTGATTGCGTAAACGCCAGCAGAACCAATAGCGCAAGCAGACACTGCCGCTTTGTATTCGCAGCTGTATCACGCCAAAAAACAGGGGTATCGGACAGACAGGAATCGGACATGGATTATTAGAATCAGAAATAACGGGAACGGCACAAAACTCGATCTCAGGTCGGGAAACCCGATAGAAGAGCGGAGATTTTACTGCGATCCTGAATTTCTGCCAAGACAAGTTTCTCCATGCCAAACCCCGCTCAACTTCCGTAAGTCATTTATATATTTTAACTTAAGAATGAACACCCAATACGCTCACCGTCTGAAAATCTGCGAACCTCTTCACAAATCCATGTTTCAATAGTCTAGATCGTATCACATTTAACCATAGCGTCTCTCGATCTATTATACTTGATCCAAATCGACCTGGGGACGCTACAGCAAAGCCGGAGACAGACTAAATCGACCGTGAAAACAGCAGATTTGCGGAAAGCACAAAATTATTTTGCACACAAAAGCGGGTAAGTGTCCCCGTTATCTTGAATTTCTTGTCCGAGCGTGCGATAAAGTGCGAATCAACAGCAAGTTATAGAACTCTGAGCCATTCTGCCAGAGCTTCTCACAAATCGGGACGTAGCGCAGCCTGGTAGCGCGCTACACTGGGGGTGTAGAGGTCGCAGGTTCAAATCCTGTCGTCCCGACTGACATTTCTTAACGACTTATCCTCCCTACCGGATGGTAAGTCGTTTTGATTTGTATTTCTCTTCCTTTTTAATGCTTTTTGTGGCTTCTCCTTTAATTTAGAAGTCGCAGTCGGTCCCTGGTAGAGTTTGACCGGGGGCTCGGCCCCACCAAAAACTACTACACCACCAACTAATTTATTGACAGTTCGTTTTGTCAGCTTTTTCGGTTCAAACCGCAAAAACATACGAAGGTCGGTGAGATCAAAGATCTCTTTGGCTTTACTGAAATCCTCAGATTGTTCTGCCAGTTCTGTCAGACGACCAACAAGTTGCATAACTTGATCGACCTCCGAATCAATCGAGCCTACTGGTTCTGCCTTTCTTTTAAGTAGATCCAGTTCCTCTTCCAACTGTTTCTGTTTTTCCTGAACCTGGTCAAATACTTTAGCAGTCGCTGTGTACTGATCATCTGTCTTTGCCCGCGCAAGATTATTTGACACGGTCTTCAGTTCCTGTATGACTGAATTAAGTTCAGTTTGCTTCTGTTCCACTTCATGGGCTAATTGATTATCTGCGGGTTGTTGCTGGGCTAATTTCTCCAGACGCTGCCTGAGCTTCTCCTGTGCTGCTGGAGAGGACAACTTCTGCCGGATACAACTTAACCCAAATCGGGCAGCCATTGGACCGTTGATTTTATTATGTGCGCATTTTTGACCATGGGATTGAAGATACAATCCACATGAGTAACGATACGTCCTTCCTTCAGGTGCACGGTACATAGTCGACCCACAGTTCATATCAAAGACACGACACCCTAAAGGATTCATTGCGGGGTTTCGGGATCGAGATTTTCCACGCTGGGTTCCTGCTCTCTGATTAAGAATATTAACCAACTTTTCATGATCTGCAGGAGTTTCAATAGGCTCAAAGTGCGCTGGAGCAGTAATCAGAGTGGACTCGGCATTTCGAATTACTTTCGGTTTCTTTGTGTACGAATCGTAATCGGTTTCTTCTAGGTCACGAGGTCCCTCCGGTGACAATCGTACCTGATCTCCCATGGACCGGACTCCGTACCGTGCCACAGCCATAAATAGGGGATTCCGACCGATGTTAACGACTGTAGACTGATGCCATAATCCACTGACACGATGCTTCACCCCATTATCCGTGCGAGTACGACCGGCATCAGGTGAGGGAATTTCTTCAGCATTCAAAATGGCGGCGATTTGTGATGCAGGTATTGTCAACAGCATTTGGCGAATTCGCAATGCCAACTCAATCTCTTCCTGCGGACCAGGAAGCCAGACAACATGATGTCCTTGCATTCGAACATATTCGCTATTTTCTAATTGACGTATCACTGTCCCATCAAGTTTGGCCAACCAACGACGAAAACCAAAAGGGGCCCGTCCTCCTGATGTGAAACCAGCCTTTGCAAGCATAGTTTGAGCATAGATCATGGCTTTCCCTAGCTCACGACGAAACGTCCCTGATTGATGATAATCAACAACAGCGGTAATGATATCTCCGATATCATGACTCTTGCCTTTTGAAAGTGCTGGAAGAACTCTGTCTTGATAAACAATCGTAATTCCGGCAGAACGAAATCTGTTTTCAAGTTCCACACCTTGGAGTGGATGATCAGGACGCGCCAGTCTATTACGTTTAGGAATAAATAGATGAGTGATGCTAGGATCTGAAATAGCGTCGATAAACAACTGATCCAATGCTGGTCGAGAGAGCTTATTACCTGAAACCCCGTAATCTAAATAGATATCACCATCAACAGGCAGTCCCTTTCGGATCATTCTATCTATCTGATCCGGTGAACCATTAAAAGTTACATTATGCTGCTTGGCTGCCCTGGATGTCCAAAGGACATACTCTGAGGGAGTTGTTTCATGTTTACCTCCACTGTCGCGGTAATAGCCTACCCCCCGATCAGTAAGTTTATTTGCCATTTTGAGTCTCCTTTATTATCAACAGGCTTTTTAGTTCCAGACGATGCTTCCAAAGAAATTCAGCCAGGTCCATAAACTGATCTTCCTGAATCTCACCCAAAACCATCTCCGTGTTCATCAGGGATGGTCCATCCCAGGCAAGATTTTGAATCCAAAAACAAAAGCTTTTCCGGTGTATATAAATGGAGTCGTCTCCGGTAAATTCTGCCGCTCCTTTCTGTAGCCGCTCTGAGAGTTGACTCAATGCCTCTGCTTTCGAAGGTACCCCTGCTGCGATATGGGCTGAGATTCCATTAGATTCCCAATATCCGATCTGCAGCACTGCTCCGAGTTCGAGATATAAATTTTTCGGCAAACGAATGTTTTCTGGACTTTTCCCGGGAAACAATTTTCTGAGCTCTTTTCCCGTTAGATCAGCAACCTGTTCTGCCTTTCTGGAGATTGCATCCATCAACGAGTCTGCCAACGCGATTTCCCCTTCACTGGTTTTAAACAGCATTTTTCATTTCCTCATAATCGAAAAACTGAAACAGGCAAAGAAACTCACTTGCGTACACCATTCGGCCACTCAATTATTAAATATATTCTCTCATTAGGAAATATTATGCAACAAAAATATTGTAAAATCTCAAATGAGTCGCTTTAGAGAGAAGATTCAACCACGAATAAGCGCTTCAGCATAGGGCAACCGACGCTTCAGACTGCGGACAGGTAAAACCTTCAAGGAATCAAAAACCTGTTGCACAGATAGAGTTCCATGTTGAGCCAGCAGATCGCAAATACCCGATACGTTTTTGACAGTAGCACCATTGATAAGAACTGGTGCCAGTTTCAAAGCCTGATCGATTTCATTCGGAAATTGTTTTCGTAACTGTTTTAGTTCCTGCTCTCTCCGAACTGTTGCTTCGAAGCCATGAAAATAGTACCGATTTGCTCGTCCGAATTCATTTTCTTTTGGAGTAATACCATACTGACCATAGTTCACACTCATGATTCCAAGTTGAACGAGAGCCCGCAGGCCCGCACAGGCGAATTGTGGAGAAACGTGGTAGTCTCTCGATATTTTTTCAAGTGGGTAAAACCAGTAATCTCGTCCATTCTTGTGAAGCGCCAGAGCTGCTTCGTACTTTGCGATCATATACATGTACTCTGCTGAGAATGCCCGGGAACCGAGTTTCGCAAAGACACGCTGGCGAAAGCTGCTCCATCGCTCATCGTGGTAGACATAAGACTGGACCGAGACCGCCCCATGATCCTGTCCGAGTATTCTGAGTTCTATCAAGGGGCGTTTTCGACGAACTGGCTGAAAATCGATGACACCATACTCTTCCCGCAGTTGACGCAGAAGTTTTGAGATTGTGGAACGAGCAGTGCTGGTTTCGGCAGGTACACCACAGGCATCACAAAGCTGCTCGTGCGTCAGCTGAACCGGCTGACCAAAAGAGTTCAAGGATTCAAATGCGATTGCCAGAAATAACTCGAACGCACGTTTTGACCTCCGACGAGCCATAGACGGACAGAATTTTCCATCAGTAAAATATCGAAGATCGAGTTTGAAACTGGGAGTTGGTTCCGACTCCTCTTCAAACGGGGCACTATCCTCAGTCTGCATGTCATTCACGTCCAGTACGAGAGTTGCGGGATAGATAACCATAGCCTACATGGTATATGCCGCATTTTTGCCTAGAATTTAGATATTAAAAACTAGAGAAGATCTGACTACAGGGCGTTCAACATATTCGTTCACGTTCTTGAATAAAAATGTCATCTTTTCATCAATGCAGCAGTTTTTCGCTTCAAACTGCTCTTGCAAATGTCAGTTTCATAGAATTGGCACTAAAGAACAGCCCACGGCCACATCGCCCCATTCGGGGCGCGGTTCAAGGGCTGCTTCATTGGTTTTAGAGCCGAGGCTCTCAGTTAAGCGTTAATTGTCTGGAAGCAGACTTAACTCTCACACGTCGCCCAAATTGTATTCATCAAACCAATCAAAACCGGCATTTTTTCCTGTAAGAAGTAAACCATATTATTTCTTATAGAATGGAATGCATTTTCCAATGCCCAGTTATCCTATATATCTAGACAAGCAATTTCAATAAGTAGCCCCACGAAGTATATTACTTCAAACTTGATTGGAGGAAATCGCTTCGTGGAGAGCTGGAGATTTGTGAAACAGAAGTCTGAATTGTTACCCGTACACAAATTGAACTTGAAAAGCCTGAACCATTCAGGCAACATTTGGCTTAGAAAGAATAAAGAAAACATTATTTGACTCTTATTCAATGACTGCTGGATCAGGGGTAAGTATTCTGTGGACAACTTAAACGAATTCGATGAGGAAACATTTTTACGCGACCACTTTGAATCATCTGAATTCCGCGGTCGTCTGGAAAGCCCCTCTTCCAGTCAGACGATCCTGAACCGGACCTGCGGTGATCAGGTTACCCTGGATCTTCTCATTGAGAACAATGTCATTCGGGACGCAGGTTTTGAAGCACAAGGCTGTATGATCAGTCAGGCTGCCGCTTCGATTCTTTGCGAATTGATTCAAGGCAAGTCTGTCGATCAATTAAAACAGTTCGATGCACCGTCCATGCTGAAGCAGATCCGGATTCCTCTCTCTCCTCGACGCATGCAGTGTGGCCTCCTGGCTTTTCAGGCACTTAAGCAAATCCTTTATTCGCTCGACGATCCTCAAGCGGATTCAATAACTGCCGGCAATATCTAGGAATTGCTGCGGAAGCAAATCAGAGCAGAATACTCAATTCCGGCAGGAATCGCATGCCGTTTTATCTGACTGGATTCCTGTTTTGCGAATAGGTTTCAGCCATTCGACTTTATGTCGAATCCATCGCTGAACAATCATCAAAACACATTCAGTAGAGTTCATCCCGGCAAGCTCTTTAAAGCCACCTGATCTCTCTCAGGAAAAATAATTCTCATCCCTTAAGTTTTTGACTGGTCAAAATTTAGAGTTATATGTTCATGGTTACGGCTAAAGTATATACAAATAAATATTAAAATCCTCTTGATAAGCTGATTCCCTTCAGTAACATCTATCCATGATGTCAGTGTTCGTAATGTTTCTGAAAGCATGTTTATGTTTTTGTGTTATGTTCGTCACAATTTCTTCTGGATAAAGATGTCAGATTCCTCAAATCAATGATTGAGTCGGAATGGGTCCCAGGGAGGGGAGTTTGGGATGTCAAAGCTGATCTTAAGATCATTTCAGAGCCCAGGTGACATCCTGATGCTGACTGCGGCGGTTCGAGATCTGCATGCCGCGTATCCCGGTCAATACACCACTGATGTCCGTACCTCAGCGGATGATCTGTGGTTGAACAATCCCCGCGTTTCTCCACTCAGCGAGCATGATGCCGACGTATCCGTCATTGACATGCACTACCCGTTGATTCATCAAAGTAATCAACGCCCTTATCACTTCCTGCATGGCTATGTGCAGTACCTGGAACAGCAGCTGGACCTTTCGATTCCCGTCACCCAGTTTAAAGGCGATATCCATCTTTCCGCCGAAGAAAAACAGTCCCCATTGTCTTGGCCCGAAATCAAGTCTCCTTACTGGATCGTGATGGCTGGAGGAAAATTCGATTTTACCGCCAAATGGTGGAATCCAGAGTTCTATCAGGAAGTCGTCGACCATTTCGAGGGACGTTTGCAGTTTGTGCAATGCGGTCAGGCAGACCACTGGCACCCGCCACTTAACAATGTCGTGAACCTGATTGGTAAAACCGACATTCGCCAGTTTCTGAAACTCATCTATCGCGCAGACGGAATACTGAGTCCAGTGACCTTTGGCATGCATGCAGCCGCAGCCGTGGAAACTCCCCCAGGAAAGCCCAGGAATCGAGCCTGTGTCGTGATCGCCGGCGGACGGGAGCCCCCCCACTGGGAAGCCTACCCGCATCATCGCTTCTTGAGCACGAATGGTGCACTGACCTGTTGCTCGAATGGCGGTTGCTGGAAATCCCGTTGTCAGAAAGTGGGGGATGGAGATGACAAGGATCGTCGCAATCTCTGTGAACAGCCGGTGGCTGTTAACGAGACGCTCTCCATTCCGCGCTGCATGCATCTGATACAGCCCAGAGAAGTCATCCATAATATCGAACTTTACTATGAGGGTGGTGCTTTGAGTTATCAAAATCAACCGACAGTATCACAGGCTCTATCACGTCGAAATGGAAAGCCGGTTGCAATACCCACTTCCCGACAGCGAAAACAACAGAATGTTCTGATTGAATTTCGGCACGGTCTGGGAGACGCCGCTCAATTCACCAGTGTGCTCAAGCATCTGCAACAGTTTTATCCGCACTGGAACGTCGATGTTTCCGCCCTGGTAGGCAAGCATACCTGCTATCAGGGCTTGTGCCGTCAGATCTTTCGATTGAGAGATGAAGAGGTCGATGCCTCTCGTTATGACAAACGATATGTCCTGGACTGGGATGAATGCCGTCACGATCATGAGTTCTGGCCGAGTACTAAAGTCGCCAGTTGCCTGCTGGAAATCTTTCGCCTGACACCTCGACCGGAATTGTGCACATACACCATCGAAGTCGGTGAGCAGGCTCAGGAAGCGGCTGCGAAATATCTAAGTGAAATCACGGGGACTACAGCTAACGAAGAGGGCCGATTTCCGGCAGTCCTCATTCATTACGAAGGCAACACTTCAGGTAGCAAAAAGAATCTGCCGCATGCGCTCGTTCAACAGATCTGTGAAGATCTCATCGAGGTCGGATACGTACCCGTCATTCTGGACTGGGATCAACGATCCCCAGTAATCGATGGACGACGGATTTTCAATCCTGATGCCAGACACCCATTATGGCAGGGAAAAGGGACAGGAGACGCAGAGACGCTTGCCGCGTTGATTGAAGCATCTTCACTGATGATCGGCATCGATAGCGGGCCACTGCATGTTGCCGGCGCGACCACGACTCTCACGATCGGGGTCTGGACTCACCATCATCCCGTTCACTTTTTTGATCTGGCGGACCATGTTCAACATTTAGTCCCCAGAAATCATGCTGAAAATGCTGCCGGCCCTCACTGTTTGAAATTCTTTGAGGAGAATTATCGGCATCAAGTCTACGATCAGCTGGATCTGGAACTCCGATCCATGGTGCTTAGCCAACTCTCTGGTTCTGACGAGATACATACTCCTGAGAATCTGGCAAATCGGGATTTTCTGAAACAGCTCACCTCCACCTCCTACAACAAAACCTATTACGACGAGCATAAAGACGCGGGCCTGGATTATCTGGGTTTCGGTGACTGGCAGATCAATTACGGACGCTGGCTGGTTGACACTCTGGATTGGTCCGAGAGGAAAGTCCTCGATGTCGGTTGTGCCTGCGGTTCGATTGTGCGGGGACTGGGAACTGCCGGAGCCGTTGTCCAGGGAGTGGATGTCAACGAATTCATGATTCAGCAGGGACGTCAGCAATGGCCGGACATGGTTCCCTTACTTCATATTTGTGATGCCGTGAATCTACACTTGTTTGGTGTTCAAAGCTGGGACGTCATCCATAGTGCCCAGGTGGCCGAGCACTGGAAACCGGAACTGGTCCCGTTCATTTTGAAAGAATTACACCGCGTCACCGCTGTTAATGGTATTTTTCTCTGTTTTCTTGACACGGAAGAACTCATGACCCGCCAGGGACGGAACGCTGTGGACGAAGATCCCACGCATATCTGTATCCGCCCGCTGGAGTGGTGGCATACACAGCTGAAAGACGCGGGTTGGGAAGTTTGCACTGAGGAGTATTCAGCAAAGTTAGAACAAACGACAGGCAGTTATTTACAGAAATATGACTGGGACTGGTTTCTTGCGAGAAAAGTAACGTCATGAAAGAGTTATGTATCATCGTTGTGAGCTGGAATCGACCTCACTTCCTTCAGCAGACGCTGGACTCCATTCAGTTGATGCGGGAAGGATTAAATGCAGAAACGTACGTGGTTGACAACAGCTCCGATCAGGAAACACAAACCGTGATTCGCAACACAGACTGGCTCACCAGTTATTTACTGTTGGATAGAAATCAGGGAATCAATGCCGCTTTGGAACGTATCTTGCCAGTGAACTATGTGAATCGGTTTTCCCACATTCTCATCAGCGATGCCGACATGCTTTATCAACGCCCATTCTCTTTGGCACTCAATTTACTGAAACAGGAAATTAACTTTGGTGCCGTGAGTTATCAGCACAGTCCCGAGCATATTTCGTCGGGAGAGATTCAGGACGGTCCTGATACCTGGCAAAGAAAACAATCAGAGCGTGGTTGCAGTTTGTTTCTGGAAACAAAGCGTCTTGAGCAGATGCGCCCGCTACCAATCGACAACCTGAAAGATTTTGACTGGTGGATCTGTCGTGACAGTCCCCATTCGCTACAAAGTCGGGGGGAGCAGATCGCTGTTCTACCCGGCGGAGCCCATCACCTGGGGTGGAGAAATGGTGACTCCACCTGGCAAACCTGTGAGACTCCGGAATTTGAAACTTTCAAACAGTAAAGAAGTAAATATGAAACGAAATACCCCTTGCAATTGTGAGTCTAAAGGCTGGTGTAATCGGCACAAAATCGACAAAGATCAGTTGAAGTTTCATTTATGCCAATTTAGTGAAGTGCACTTTGAGCGATGGGAACAGGGAACAGGCTTTGGTCAACTCGCAGAAAAACAGCATGAAGTATTCAATGCTGACAATGAGGGTCAAACCTTACTAAAAGTTGCCGTCGCCATCATTTCCCACAATTACGGCGCATTTCTGGAAGAGTGTATTGAAAGCGTGCTCAACCAGACAGTGCCCGCAGCAGAGATTATCGTGGTCAATGACGCGTCTACAGACAATACTGAAAAACTTGCAGCTTCGTATGCAGAAGCTGGGGTCAACTATTTACGAGTTGATTTTCGTAACGTTCATAAAACCCGTCAGGCTGGTTTCGAGGCAACTTCTGCTCCCATCGTCTGTTTTCTGGATGCTGACGATATTCTCTCCCCGGACTATCTGGAACAGGGTCTGGCCATATTCACAGATGACCGGATTGCCATCGTTTATTCTGACTGTCAACTGTTTGGGGAAAAGAACTCGTACCTGACCTATCCTACGGTGTATGACGCTGGACAGCTGGAGCGAGATAACTTTATTCATGCAGGCAGCCTGGTCCGCAGTGATGCCATTATCTTGAGCCGTGTGTTTGAAAAGTCATTCGACCCCGTTTATGTCCAGGGGGACTGGTTTTTGTGGCGACACATTTTGCGGGATGGCTGGATCGCTGCAAAACAAAAGGCCGTGTATCACTATCGCAAGCATACTGCCAACTGGACGCAACTGATGCTGAAACATCAGCCAACCTATTATCAGTACGCCGCCCTGGACCAGGAAGTGGTCACACTGTGTGTTCCCCTCGCCGGACGAATGGAGCTCTGGCCAGAGCTGGCAGCATTTCTGGAACGACAGACGTGGTCCCATAATCAGTTACGATTACTCTTCATCGACACCAGTCAGAATCCAGAGTTTAGTGCAGTCGTCAGAAACTGGGTAGCGCAGTCAGATTATCCCATCGTGAGTTATATCCAACAGTCCGTCGGCTCACCGAGGTTGGCGGATGACAACCGACGGCGGGAAGAGATTCAGAACTCCGTGCGTCAGGCCATGGCTCGCATTTATAATCGTCTTGCGCGAGAAGTAATGACTGAATATGTCTGGATTCTGGAAGATGACATCTTGCCGCCGGATGATGTCTGCCAGCAGTTGCTGTTGGCATTTGACGCAAATACTGCTTCGGTGGCTGCGCCTTATCGCAGTCGATTTCACAAGGGATATTGTGCGTGGAATGAAGAATTCCAGTGTATTCATGCGCCGGGTGAGGGAGTACAAACGATTGCAGGAAACGGTTTTGGTTGCACTATCGTGAGGGGCAGTCTGTTACGGCAGTCTGTCTTTACTTCACGGTCTGATCCCCCGGATTTCGATCTGGCTTTCTACCACCGTCTCAAAAAGACCGATTTGCAGGCACGCATCGACTGGTCTTGTGAATGTGAACACAGGGAGCAGGGAGGGGAAACCAATCGGGGGAGATGGAACACACTGATTACGGGAGCACAACGCCCCTTTGGTGATGAAGTCACCTACCACCGGGCAGCTCAATTTCTGGCTGACTGTGAACAGATTGAGGACTGGGGGTGTGGTTTTGGCTGGTTCTCCAAAATCATGGCTGAACACAGCGACGCACATGTCCAGAATCTCGACGGAACAAAAACGGATTACTCAGAACGTCAGGTCAATCTGTGTAATTATCGCAGTCAATCCGAAGGCATCCTAATGCGACATGTGCTGGAACACAATCATGACTGGCGGCAGGTACTTGAGAATGCCCTGAATTCGTTTCAACGCAAGCTGGTGATTGTGATTTACACTCCCTTTACCGAAGAAACTCATAATCGCAACGATCATGAATTTGAAGATGGGACTACTGTCCCTGTGATTTCGTTTTGCCTGGAAGACCTGCAGGACTGCTTTGCAAAATATCCCATAATCTCTGTTTCAGAGGAACGTCTTCAAACGCGAACGGAATTTAGGGACGAACGGATTTTCTACCTGGAAAAAATTAATTCCACCGTACCAGCGGCAAGCAAATAGAAACTAACTCCGTGATGGAAAGACAATGAACGATGAACCGATGTGTGTTGTCTCAGACGATTTGAATATGGATTGATATGTGCGGGGGTGAAGTCTGGTCTACCGGACAATTTTACTGCATTTCTACAACAGCCTTGTTAGCTTCGGTAAAGGATAATTAACACAATGCGATTTACTCCCTGTGAATGCGAAAAGGTTGGTTGGTGTGAACGCCACAAGTGCGAAAAAGGGCAAATGCAGTTTTATCTTTGCCGCACAAGTGAGCGGCACTTTCAACTCTGGGAAGAGGGTAAAGGTCTCGGCCAGGGGCTTCCTCAGCCTAAATTCCGTCGTCTACCATTAGAGCGTTGTCAGCATCGTAGCATCGAGCCGATTGAAAAAATTGAGTGTGATCTCTGTGGCAGCCGAAAACGCCTCATCCCCGTTTTTTCCTGTGAAAAGTTTACGGAATGCTCGGAACAACGCATCGGCACCAGAGCCGAACGCCTGCGTAACATGCCTTGTTGTTTGACATGTGGCGAATACATACCCATTGATCCCGACTCCATACCAACAAATTCATCCTAGAAACTACGAAGTACAATACAGCGGATCTAGATCACATTATTAAATCAAAGCAATAAAAGGAAAGAGATAGCTATGGTTCAACTAATATGTTGCAAAGATAGTACGACGGGCGAATATACCGAAATTCCCGATTTGGTTTATTGTGGGGTGTCTCTATTAGGTCCACCATCAAGCTGTTCTACGTTTACAACAGCATTTGCCCTCCAATGGACCGGATCAGGCTGGGCATCCGCTGACAACAACTCATTTCAAATTAAGATTTCAATCATCGAGTGCCAGGCTCATTCGGGAATGGTCTTTTTTGAGTGTCGTAGTTCATTTAAAGAAGAGGGAGGAGAAACGTGTGAAGTCTTACCTGAGCAAGCAGGGGCGTCCTGTTTTAATTTTGTTGTGGGCTTTTCGGCAATGCCCGTGTCAGAAAATTGTTGTTGGGAAATTGCAACCTATTCAATCGATGGGACAGTAACTCCTCCTCCTTTTGGCGAACCCGTTCCATTTCCTCCCTCTTGTATTCCCGGGCCAGAAGTGTGTTGCCCTCCCCCTGGAGAAGGGCCTAATGGTGGAGGAGAGGGTGGTGGCGGTGGTCCAGGCGGAAATGGTCCTGGTGGTTGCGGTGGATTTATTTGTACTCCTGCCACTCGCACTTATAGCTCCGCTCCTGTTCGTTATGCTACTGGTGAAATGGCAATTAACGTAACGGATCTCTCCACGGATGGCTATGGCGTCCCTTGGGGTCACACACGTAGTTTTGCCAATCGACAAACGGCGAGCCAATCCATTGGCAACGGCTTCAATTGGTTAGTCAAAGAATGGCCGTACCTGGTAAAGAAATTCAGTATTCAAGATTCGGGCATTCAAATCGATACCATTGTTGTTCAAGGTGTTGTGGGGGATGCCCTTTGGTATGACAACGTCGGTAATAATGTTTTCACCCCCCGCTTCAATGTCAAAGATACCTTCATTCATCATGAGTCCGAAAACCTCTACAAGCTTTACAAACAGGATGGCAGTGTTATTGAATTCGACGACACAACGGGCATGTTTCGGCGTCAAACCGACCCTGCTGGTAACAAAATCGAAGTCACCGCCATGTCCGTCAATAGTTATAACTTCACTGAAGTCGAACGAACTTATACCGCTGATGGTAGTACTACCAACGAACAGTTTCTCTATAATTACGACAACTCGCTTGGTGATTACCTGCTCAAAGACCTAACCTTGCGCAGGAAAGTTGATACAGGATCCTGGACGAACATTTCGAAAGTCGTTTACACATACTATGGTTACGACTCCCTACATGGAGGCTGGGAAGATCTGGAAACCGTGACCACCCAGCAATGGGTGAATGGGGCGTGGAATGATACAGGAACCAGCTATTACCGTTACTATCTCGAATTACCTTCCGGCAATAGTTCATCCTCATCCAGTTCGTTATCCTCTTCCGGAGGAGCAATCGGAAGTCCCACGCGTGTCCGATTGTTGAAATACGTCGTCGAGCCGGCTGCTTATACGAGAATGGAAGACGATGGTGTCAATCCACTAACTGCAAGCGACGCTCAGATTGCCCTCTATGCCAATTATTACTTTGAGTACGACGCCCAACGTCGGGTCACCAAAGAAATGGTCGAAGGGGCTTCTCGCACTTACCTCTTCAGCTATGAAGAAAGTGGGTTTTCCGATGGGGTGAATTCCTGGAAGACGAAAACCACTGAAACACTACCCGACGGCAGCCAGAATATCATCTTCTCAAATTCGGACGGTCAGACGATGCTCTCCGTTTTGAAATCGGGCAGTGATGAGTGGAACCAGTTCAACAAGTACAACGACACTAATCAGATTGTTCTGATTGCCAACTCTTCAGCCATCACTGGCTACGACGAAACCAAAGCAGACCTGCTCAACGAGCAGGCAGGCAACTATCAGTACATGAAAGATAACGATGGCTTGATCCACACATTTACCTACGACCCCAACTCGGGCTTTCAAACTTCCGATAGTATTCAGAAAGGTGAACTGGGAACCTCGATCAAATTGCTGGAGCGGGAATATATATCCTGTGGCAGTGACAATTCATCTTCTTCATCTTCTTCCTCCGCCAGCGGTCTGGCCTATTTTCTCTCCAAAGAGATCTTGTATCCATCTGATACTGATCAGACGAAAAAGATTATCACTTCGTATGCCTATACCTGGTATGAAGGAACCTGTCAGGTCAAAGAGAAAACCACAACACTTCCGGTCATCTCAACAAGTCAAAACGGTTCCGGTGTAGCCAATACGCGCAAAGAATACTTTGATGAATACGGCTATCTAACCTGGACGATGGATGAGCGCGGCTATATCAACCAGAGTGTTTACGATATTCCCACAGGAGCGCTGACACAGCTGGTTCAGGATGTCGATACCGGTGCAGCATCGGGAGTTCCCACTGGATGGCTCACCCCATCCGGAGGGGGACTTAATCTTGTTACTGATTTTGAGCATGATGACCGAGGCCACATTACGCAATCATTAGGTCCGGCCCACACCATTGATTTGGAAGGTGTGGCCACAGAAATTCGGACCGCGAATTGGTTTGTGTATAAATCGAATGCAGATGAAAATCAAACTACGCAAGCACGTGGTTATGCGACTGGGACATTGCCTAGCTACACCTACACGCTCATCAATCCGGTCAGTATTTCCAAGACTGACAAATATGGAAACTCATTGGAACGCATTCAAGCCACACGTGCTTCCACGAGTGGTAAATTATTATCAACGGACACCTTTGCACAATCATCTTATGTGAGTTGGACAACCAATCAATATACCGAATGTTGTTTACTGGAATCAACGCGTGCTTATCACACCATCCCTGCCTCTGGGACTGGTTCTTCAGGAACTAATTATGATCAGACTGATTTTGGGTATGATTCCATGAAACGTCAAAACCGAACAAGGACTCCAGGGGGGACGATTACATTTAATGTTCTTGATGTGCGAGGAAATGTGATTAAAACCTTTATCGGAACTGATGATACGGGAGCTACGAACCAGGATCCGACAGGGGGAGGTGCTGTTGGGAACAATATGGTGCAAGTAACTGAACTTGAGTATGACGGCGGAACTGCCGGCGGGGATAATAACCTGACAAAACAAACCCAGTATGCCAGTGCGTCAGATACTCGCATCACGTCATTCACCTATGATTGGCGTAACCGAAACACCGACACAGATGGTGAAATCGATCACTTCCAGAAGAAATATTACGATAATCTGAATCGCATTACAAAAACAGAATTATATAATACTACGTCTGCTGGAAATCTGATTGAGCGCTCAGAAACAAAATTTGATGATTTGAGTCGTGTTTATCGGACTGTCCTATACGGTGTTGACCCGAGCACGGGGACCGTTGGGAATAGCCTCACCAGCAACACTTGGTATGACGCTGCAGGAAATGTTATTAAACAATTATCCGCTGGCTCTGATTTATTTATCAAGAAAAGTTATGACAGTGTTGGCAGAGTCACCAATCAGTATACTGGATATGATCTCAATGAAACCAGCTACTCTGATACATCTAACGTTACAAACGATACCATTATAGAGCAGACGGAGGCTTATTATGATGATGCCTCAAATGTAATTAAAAATATCACGCGACAACGGTATCATAATGCTCCCGCCTCACAAAAAGGAGAACTACAAAATCCAGCAACGACTCCCAAAGCAAGAGTAAACTTTGTCGCAAATTATTATGATGGTATTGGTCGATCAATAGTTTCAGCAAATTATGGAACAAACGGGGGGACCACACTCTCTCGCTCCAATACAATCCCAGCCCGTTCCGATAATGTGCTCGTTGTTACGCAAACTTATAACAACGCTGGGCTTATTGCTAGAATAACTAATCCGGCAGGATTGGTGAATAAGTACGAATTTGATAACATTGGTCGGCAAACATCAGTGATTGAAAACTATAACGAAGAGATTAGTTCATCTTCTTCAAGTTCAGGAGGATGTGAACCTTCGGATGAAGTAAATCGAACAACGCGATATACATATACAGAAGACGGTTTGGAGTCGACGATAGTCGCAGTCAACTCCATAACCGGTAATCAAACGACAGTCTATTCCTATGGAATAACACTCAGTGATTCAGATATTGCTATGAACACGATTCTTAAATCAATTTCCTATCCTGATTCGACGGGTGGGAGCGATGTTGTGAGCTATACTTACAATCGACAACAGGAATCAGTCACCATAACAGATCAGCGGAACTGTATTCACACATTTGAGTATGACAAACTCGGTCGGCTCATTCATGATCGAGTGACAACTACTGGAACTGGTGTTGATGATGCAGTTCTACGACGATCAATAAGTTATGACGTACGTGGATTACCTCAAGTTCTCACTACATACGATAACGCGACCGTAGCTCAAGGAAATATAGTTAATGAAATTGAAAATGTGTTTAATAACTTTGGTCAGTTAATAGAATCACGTCAGAGCCATTCTGGTCAAGTAACCGGACTTTCCCCTAAAGTTGTAATCTCTTACGCTGACGGATCTAATAACACGATTCGGCAAACCGGAATCAAGTATCCAAACGGTCGCGAATTAACCTATTCCTATGGTTTATCTGGAAGTATGGCCGATGCGTTGTCGAGAGCCATCAAATTGATTGACGACGATTTAACAACCTTGATCGAATATGATTACCTTGGCCTTGGCACATTTGTTGTAGCTGATGACAAAGAACCAGATATAAAATGGACACTCGTTGATTTATCGAGCGTCAATGATGTAGATACGGGGGATATTTACTCTGGTTTAGATCGATTTGGAAGGATAAAAGACTGTCGTTGGTATGACAGCGGGTCAAGTGCTGATGTTGTCCGGATTAAATATGGTCATGATCGATCGAGTAATCTCTTGTGGCAAGAAGATATAGTTGCACAGACTTACAATCAAAACTACGATGAGCTCTTTTCCTATGATGGGCTCAATCGTCTTCAAGCTATGAGAAGAGGTTTGCTGAATAATAATAAGTCAAGTATGACCACTCAAGACTACGATCAGTGCTGGGGAATGGATTCAACAGAAAACTGGGTAACGATGAAACAAGCAAATGGAGGCTCAACTTGGACTTTGGAGCAAAATCGAATCACTAACAAAGTCAATGAAATTACAAACATCTCCAATACTGTCGGTGTAGCTTGGACCAACCCAGTATTTGATCTAACAGGCAATATGAAGACGATTCCGCAGTCAGCGGATCCTGGCAAGTCGTATACCGCCACTTGGGATGCTTGGGATCATTTAGTAAAACTGGTTGATGATGACACCGATAACCCTATTGGAGAATATGAATACGATGCTTTAGGTCGTAGAATTGTAAAGCAGCTCTTTTCATCTGGTGTTATCGATAAGACGTGTCATATTTATCTTAGTCCTACATGGCAAACAGTTGAGGAGCGAGTCGACGCTTCCTCTGCCCCAGAACGACAGTTGGTCTGGGGGTTGCAATATATTGACGATCTCGTTCTACGTGATCGCGATACAATAGGCAATGGGACACTCGATGAACGCATTTATGCTTCATATGATGCAAACTGGAATATAGTTGGCCTTAGCAATACTAACGGATCTATTATTCAACGCTTCGCTTACGAACCTTATGGCAAGTCAAACACGCTCTCGACCAATTTTACAGTTGTATCGGATAGTTATGAGTGGAGATACAGGTTTACATCCCGTGAAGGCGACAGTGAGTCATCATTAATTTATTTCAGGGAAAGATACTATCACAATCAGTTAGGTCAATTTATCAATAGAGATCCTATCGAATACCAAGATGGTAATAATTTATATGCTGCTTACTTTGTACCTAATAAAACAGATCCATTCGGAGAATCGTCAGCAAGTGAAATAGTCAGTGGATTTTTTGATGTTGTTCAAGGGTATGCGCGGGCTGGCGCTCGCCAGTGTATTAGAGCTTGTACACGACTCGGCGCTGGATGCGTCTGCATTATTGGTTGTGTTGAAACAGATGTTCGTTCTTGCTGTATCGGTACATTTAAAAAGATCTGTAACGTTACTAGAATTGAAATCAGCGTTGGGTATTATGTATGTTCATTGATAAGTGGATCGGGTGGCTTAACCCCACCTTTCCCAGCCTTTAAAACTTCTACAGCACCAAAAATGGGACGAAAAAAGAAAGGTAAATGGGTTCCGAAGCGTCCTGGTAGTCCTGTCGCCGGTGCTCATTTCTCATGTCCAAAAGAAGGCCTCAGTGGAAGTGTCTGTATCACAGTTTCTGCTGGTTTCAGTACAGCGACAGTGGGAGCACGTGGATGTTATGATTTTGGTTCGGGGAATTACACGACTGATGTAGGATACGGTATAGGTGTTGGTACTGGCATTGCTGGAAGTGGATCTATAACCTTAAACTTATGTGCCTCGACAAAGGAATGTTGTACACTTTTTTGAATGGCAATTAATACTTATCAAAAATTGTGGGCTTAATAAATGCACTTTCTTTTGAGATTGTGATCTGAATCGTTGACGTGAATGTACAATACCCAGTAATTCCTCGAAGATGTCGTGACAGGCCCCCCATTTTCGTACCAGTTGTTATGAGAGTAATTGGGTATCAGCAGTGTATCTCTTCCAGGCGGACGGAGTCCGACTGGAAGAGATACACTGCTGCGAAAATTGTCTCGGGGTGAGGTACCCCAGCGAACTGTGCGGACGGACCTCGTTGTAAAACTCCTTCCAGCTGTCTGTTTGCTTCCGGGCGGATCTCAGGTTTTCAAATATCTCACAGTTCATGAACTCATCACGCAGCTGACTGTGAAAGCTCTCTGCGTAGCCATTCTCCCACGGACTGGCTGGCTCGATATACAACGTCTCCACGCCAATCTCTTTCAGCCATTCACGAATCGCCTGGGCGATGAATTCACTGCCATTGTCACTCCGGATATTTTCCGGCACGCCGTGCGTCTTAAATAATTCAGCCAGGACATTGATCACGTCCTCACTGGAGATGTGACGATCCACCTTCAAGACTAGGCATTCTCTCGTATACTCGTCTAAAACGGAGAGCCACTTGAGCGTGGTTCCGGTTTCTGTCCGATCAAAACTAAAATCCCAGCACCACACATGGTTTTTCCTTTCCGGTCGACGGAGATGGCAGGCATTCGCGCTTGTGCCCAATGCACGCTTTTTCTTCTGTTTCCGGGGGACTTTGAGCCCTTCTCGACGCCACAAACGATAAATCCGTTTGAGATTCACCTTCCAGCCGGCTGCCTGGATCATCCTGCCGATACGTCGATATCCAAAACGAGGATGGCGACGTACCAGTTCCAGAATCTGCTTCAGCAACGCCGGTTCGTCATCGGGCGTTTCCGACTGGTAGCGCTGACTGGAACGAGGCTGATCCAACAGTTGACAGGCTCTGCGTTCGGAAACGTCATACGTTTCCTGCAGATGCTGGACGGCCTGACGTTTGCGAGAAGGGCTTACCAGTTTCCCTCCGCAATATCCTTGAGCATGGCTTTATCGAGCTCTGCTTCAGCGAGCAGTTTTTTGAGCCGACCGTTTTCCTGCTCCAGTTCTTTGAGCCGTTTGGCCTCTTCGGCCTTCATCCCGCCATACTGGGTTTGCCAGCGGTGATAGGTCGGCTCACTGATCCCCAGCTGCTGGCAGACTTCGCCAATCGTTTTCCCTGCATTCTGCATCGCCTCGGCGTCTCGCAATTTGCGG
>TARA_R110000868_G_scaffold92350_10_pt1 | contig 121297 bp, 116 predicted proteins | sample TARA_R110000868 | Tara Oceans TARA_R110000868 (sample SAMEA4397489) | marine metagenome | biome: Polar Biome; feature: [SRF] surface water layer (ENVO:00010504); material: water (ENVO:00002006), including particulate matter (ENVO:01000060) such as... | depth 5 m
TTGTCGTGCTTAACGGTGCCAGGCGCATTCTGGCGCTCAAGGGTTAGGCAACGCCCATGATTGGCAAAAATCTCTCGCCGTATGCCCTGTTGTCCATTTCCGGCCTGCTGGCCGCGTTTGACCAGGGTGGTTTGATGAATGTCTGACAGCCAATGCCGCCGGAGCTATATCGGAAGATGAATGCCGCAGCGAGTTGTCGCAGATCATGGAAGGCAGTTACCTCAACGCCGAAACCAGCGTTTCGAAGCTGGAAACGCTTTACGTCAAGGACACCATAGAGCAAGACGGTTACCATTCGATTTCTGGGTTTGTTTGACACCGTTGCCGGAATTGCCGATGTGGGCAATCGGGATTTTTTCGCCCACGATGCTGAAACCGGACGCATCAACGTCAACGTGAAACCGGAGCATGTCCAGCGGGCTGTCCAGTTTGTTGCCCGGGATGAGCGCCAACACAACTTTTCGTTAAACAGCCTGCGAAGAGTGGTTGTCGGGCAGTTTATCCCAACAAGAGCCACTGAATGGATGAAATGCATGTGGGATTTATCGCCTCTCACTGGGCATTTGCTTGTCTGGTTCTTTGACTTGGACGATAGTGAGCTCAGCGCGAATGTCTGGTCCTTGCCGCCCGGTATCAACCGAGCCTGGGCGCAGGGGTAAATCGGGGCGTTGAGAGTAGCTTCATTGGAGAGAGATATTGACGACGGCTTTTCCGGAATCTCCCGGGAATATGATGACCTTTGGCTTTTAACTGATGGCTACCGGGACTGGATGCTGAAGAAGACTCTTGGGCATTTGAAAATGCACACGAATTGCAAGTTCGCGGACCTGGGGGCAGGGACCGGTATGTTTGCGCATCTTCTGAAGCAGGGCGCCCCGCTTGAATCTGATGCCATCTGCGTGGACCCCTCCGAAGCCATGCTCATGAACGCAGTACAATACGGAGGCCTCCAGACATACTGTGAGTCCGCTGAAGCGTTTGTCAAAAGACGGGTACAACTGGACCGGATCCTTATCAAGGAATCGATCCATCACATACGGAATCGTCGGAGTTTCTGGAGGAAAATACGCTCAAGTTTGATGCCCAACGGTCGTGTTTTAATGGTGACCCGGCCCAGTTTGCCCGAGTTCCCCCTTTTTAAGCGGGGGATGGCAGCCTTTTCAGAGAGTCAGCCAGAACTTGACATTCTTCTCGAAGAAATCTCCGCCTCCGGTCTTAACGCTGTGACAAACACAGAAGCATATTACGTCGAAATGCCGAAGGAGCGCTGGTACGCAATGCTTCGGGCCCGGTTTATGTCAAGTCTGGCGGGTTTTACTCCTGGTGAAATTGAACAGGGTATTCTGGAAGTCGATGGCCAGCTTGGCGGAGATCAGATTCGATTCACTGATCGTTTGTTCTTTGTGGTGGTTGAACAGTAAAACCGAAATTGGCCAGGGATGAATTCTCTCCCGACTCCCTCCGAGGTCACAGGATACCGGCACTTTACCGGCCTGGCGCAATGTCTGCGCGCAGACTCCTGGCGGACCTCAATGTGACCTTCATCCTGCAGGGCAACAACCCATTTTTTTGTTTAGGGGATTCGGACAACCGCGTACCCCTGCATCTGATAGCCGATGACCGAGACGAAACCATTATCTACCGGGTCGATCTCCGGAATAATCGTCGCTTCATCTACACCCATCCCTTTCAGAGCATAACGGCAAACTTCCAGTGTCACCCCGTCTTTTTTCATTTGTTTAAGCGTTGCCTGGAATTTCTGTACCTCGACCCGTTCTGCCTCATTAAACGATGCGGTGTCAGTCGAGAGCAGTTTCACCACCGGCCCGTGAAAAACAATGGCGATGTTGGGGTCTTTCGCAAGTGCCTTCACTTCAGGTGCTTCGTAGGAGTTCTTTATTACCAGGAACACGGGGTTAACGACCTTGGGATCACCTTGGCTTACCTCGTAGACAGCGTCATAGTTTTTAACACCCTTCAGAGCATTGTCGTACCCGGCTGCTCCTGCAGGTGCAGACATCAGGACCATATAAGCGGCCGCAAAGAAGATGCGGGGAATTTGGCGAAATATGCTTCTATAATTGACGATCATGATAAATCTCCGTGAGGGGTAGGAACGTGTTTTTGTTAGCCAACCCATAAAAAGGCTCAAAAATTTGAAATACCTGCTCCAAACTAATACAGGTGCGACATATCATCAATGTATCAGTTTGGAGCAAGATGATTTTGGTTCGTCAAAATGCCGCTTTTCCGAATCGCGCCGGAAAAATTTCTGGAAAACTACACGGGGCCCGGTGGATCTTTTGAAGACGGTGCGAGATGGAACCTTCCTCAGACACCCGTGATGTACTTTGGGCTGACGGCTTCGGTTGCCATGCTTGAGATGGCCAATTACACCGCCAGCCCGAGAAAGGTTCCACCATTCTGCAGACTTGGCCTGCAGGGCTTGGATGACGATGCCGCAATCAGCGAGCTGATTGAGAGCGATCTCCCTGAGGACTGGTCTGTATTTCCTTGTCCAGAATCAACCCGGGAAACAGGCAATCAGTGGCTTCAGCCAGATAGTCCTCCAGCAGGTGGCCGGCCTGGCCATTGTTCAGCAGCTCCACCTCCCGGAGCCAGGCCGATACGGGCGTTAAAGGGACTGATTCCAACAGAGTTAACAGGGCGCCGAACCGGAGGAAACCTATGGGTCTCCCTCATTGTCCACGATTGAACCTGCTCCGATTTTCCGTTAAATCTACTCTTTCGCTTCATGCGAAGTCCGTCCCCCTAACCCATAGAACAGGAGCTTGCCAATGTCGGCACCAACACTCAAGGAACAACTGAACAGCGCGGTAAAAGACGCGATGCGGAACAAGGATAAAACCCGGCTTGTCACCCTGCGTATGGCTCAGGCCGCGGTTAAGCAGATCGAGATTGATGAACGCCGTGACCTGGATGACGAGGACGTTCTGAAGGTGCTGGACAAGATGCTCAAGCAGCGCCGCGATGCTGCCAGTCAATACGATGACGCCGGTCGCCAGGAGCTGGGCGACAAAGAACGGGCGGAAATGGTGATTATCGAGGAGTTCATGCCCGCCGCCCTTACCGAGGATGACCTGGATGGCCTGATCCGGCAGGCCATCAGTTCAACCGACGCCCAGGGTATGCAGGACATGGGTCGTGTGATGAGCGAGCTGCGTCCCCAGGTACTTGGGCGGGTTGACATGGGGCATCTGAGCAAGAAGGTGCGGGCCGCGCTGGCGGGTTGATCCTCGTAAATCATCTGGCGGGGCATGCCGCCGTCGATCCATGGATTGCTTTACCTATAGCACGTACATGTGCGGGCCTACCCCCGTGCCTGGTCCGTCGCCTCAAGGGCCGTTTCCGTAAACACTGACAGGCCAAGCTCGGGGCGATAGCCGTGAATCTCGGTGACATCCAGTGCTAACAGGAACTCGAGTATCTCCTCACTGATCACTTGCCCCGGTACCAGCACCGGGAAGCCCGGAGGATAGGGGATTACGAAACTTGAGGATACGACGTCGCGGCCCTGTTCCATGACTTTCTGAAGGTCGTCGTTGTCAAACCTCAGGTATTCGGTGTTCTCCTCAGTGTAGCTCAGGAAGAAGGCCCGCCGGATATCCCCCTCCCGGGAATCCTTTCGGGGTCTGAACGCGTCATGAAAACGGCTGAAATCCGGAAGCGGCGGCAGCTCTTTGGTCAGGGAATGGACATTGCGCTCAATAATCTTGCGCTCAGGGCGGCTGCTGTCGTCCCAGCGCCGATTGAAGCCCTTGGCCAGTTTGACCAGCACATCGAGCAGGTAGGCAATCGAGCCCCGACTGGTTCCGATGTTGGTCATGAACAGCACCGTGTTACGGGAGGTCTTGTTGATCTGGATGCCGTACTGGTTCATCAGGTATTCATTCTTGAAGGTATCCCCGTCAATCCCGGTCTCGCCAATCGCCATGGTGATCCGGCTTGGGTCAACCACGAATTCGTCATGAGCCCAGGCCTCCTCCATTTTATTCCAGCCGGTGACTGGATCGTAGAAGGTTTCTATGCCGGACTGGCGATATTCTGCGGGGATCATGTCCTTGTTAGTCAGGACCCGGAAATATTTCAGCAGAAGTGGATTGGTGTACAGGTGCTCGCGGAGTGATAGTGCTGCCTCCACCTGAGCATGGACCAGCTCAAACCCTTCCATCTCGGCCTGCATCCGCCCGACGTCCATCGATGCCAGAATCTGGTAATTGGGCGATGTCGAGGTGTGGGTCATGTAGGCTTCGTGAAACGCGGCTTCATTTTTCTGCCGGAATTCCTGATCGTAAACATGGATCATGGACCCCTGGCGCAAGGAGGTCAGGGTCTTATGAGTGGAATGGGTGGCGTAGGTCCGCACCCGAACCAGATCGGGGTCTGGCAGCAGAGGATTATCAAGCCAAGTGGCGTCGTCGTCCGGATCAAGCTGGTCGAAGTTCTCTTTCCACCGTGCATATTCCTCACGGTAGGCATCGCTGTAATAGCGATTCCGCAGAGTTTTGGCCGCGTGCATTGCCGTACGCGGACGGTAGGTCGGGTTGAAGGTGGCAAAGGCAAACCAGGCCTCATCCCACAGGAATACCAGGTCCGGTTTTATGGCAAGGCACTCTTCCATAACCCGGCGGACGTTGTAAACGACGCCGTCGAACGTGCAGTTGGTGAGCAGCAGCATCTTGACCTTGTGCAACTGACCATTGCGCTTGAGTTCAATCAGCGCCTTTTTCATTTCTTTCAGTGGGACCGCCCCATACATGGAATAGTCATTCAGGGGATAGGAGTCAAGATAGACCACGTGGGCGCCAGACATGACCATGCCATAGTGATGGGACTTGTGGCAGTCCCGGTCAACCAGCACGATATCACCGGGTTTGATCATCGACTGCACCACAATCTTGTTGGCGGTCGAGGTGCCGTTTGTCACGAAGAAGCTCTGGCGTGAACCAAAAGCCCGCGCGGCATACTCCTGGGCCTTCTTTATCGGGCCGTAGGGCTGTAGAAGGGAGTCCAGGCCCCCGCATGTGGCGGATGTTTCCGCCAGAAAGATGTTGATGCCGTAAAAATCGATCATCTGACCCGCCCAGTGGGAGCGGGTCACCGACTTGCCCCTGGAAATAGGCATGGCATGAAAGACGCCGGTGGGCTTTCGGCTGTACTCTCTCAGCGCATCGAAGAATGGGGTCCGGTAACGGTTATCGACAGCCCTCAGTATGGTGTGATGCTGCTCGATGTAATCCGTCTCCCGGTAAAAGATCCGGTTGAAGTGCCGGATGTCACTGCTGGCGGTCAGCTCTACGTCGCCGCTGGTCACCAGGAACTGATCGATTTCCGGGCGAATCTCACTGATCATCGAACCCAGAAGAAGGCTTCGTTCGGCCTCGGTCCGGGAGTCCAGCTCTACCTCTGACAGCCCCTCCAGATAGTTTCTCAGCACACTCAGGTTGTATTTCGATTTGTGCGGAAATTCATACCGGATCAGGCAGGCCTGAATGTTGGGGTTCACCAGAATGGCAATAAGGGCGTCTTCAAAACTTCTGACGGTAACCACGTCGTAAATGAACTTGTCTTCAGGTCGGCGCAGCCTGTGGAAGGCCTCACGCACCACTTCTTCTTCCTGGCGCGACATGGCGTCAACAATCAGAAGTTCGAAATACGGCTTTGCCGCGCTGTTTGAGGCGGGGTGCCCCCTTCGCAGCTGGTCCAGGGCATCAAGGGCTTCGAGATCTTCAGACTCGGCATCACTGCCACTAAGATCCACGTGACGGCGACGGTAGGATTCGCTGATCAGGGTTCGCACAAGCCGATGCACGACTTTCTCAAGGGAAGCATATTCCCCCGAGCGGAACAGGGACCAGATATACTGGAAATCCTCTCTTGAGGGGAAAGCATGATAATCCTCGATGATTTCCAGCCGGGTCAGTTTAATATCAATCGCTTTAATCAGGTTCCGGACGTCTGCCTGGCCACCGGCTTTCACCAGGATTCCCATATCCCGCTTCAGAGAGTTCCAGGTGTCTGATCTCAGTTGGGAAATCTTGTGATAAAAACCCAGAGCGCTGTAGGATGCGTCGGTTTCGCTTATATCACCCATAATTATTTACCCCTGTTCCATGACATCAGGACGACTGGTGTAAAGGATGTTCACGCTGCCTTCTTCAAAGTGATCAAACGAGAGTTCCATCGAATGGCCGGGCCAGCAGTAGTGCACGCGGCCCTCCAGCGGGTGGTAGACAGCCGTGTAGATTGTGCCCAGGCCACGCCGATAGTCGCTGCGGAACAACGGCGGCGAAAAAAAGGACGAGATCAGGCGCTCCTCTGTGGTTTCCTCATCCTCCAGAAGAATGGCCAACTGGCGCTCTCTGATCAGGGTTTCTGAGGCCAGTGCATGAGCGTACCATTCGATTTTTTTCTGATGATTGGTCGCCATCGGGATACGTTTGATGGACGCTTCCCGGTCAGGGCCGATCATCGCGGTGACATAGTGCCCCCGGGCATCGCTCACGGTTATATTATAAGCCATATGCGTCGGGACCCTGGCCAGAACCCGGGCGGCTTCCTCAGTAGTGCCGCAGAATTCGAGTATGTAGCGCAGAATGATCGGCGCTCCGAACCCATCTCCGACGGTCTTGCGACCCCCAAACGCCAGTGAAATGGCAAGCCCGCCCTCATTCATGCCATCCAGGACTCCCCAGAGACAGTCTGACATGGCAATGACTCGCCGACCGTTCCAGCAGGTTGAGAGAATGGTGCCCTCGCAGAGTTCCGGCGGATAATCGTAGTTTCTTACCAGAACATTGGTCTGGCCAGTGGCCATAACGGCCTGGGAGCAGCCGGTGATATACGGAGGAGGTCGATACAGGCTAAGCATACGCGATGGCAGGTCCCTGCCTCCGGACAGTTCGCAAAGCCATCGGTAGGTTGGCACAAGTTCTGGCATGTGCTTACTTAGAGCATTGAGGCAGGCCAGATAACTGGGGCGTTCGCGCTCAGTTTCGGACAGATACCATCGTTCAAACGCGGGCCAGTGAAGCTCAAATAGGCTCCGCCATTTTTCGCCGGGAGCCGCCTCATCGACTGCTCTGAAGGTCAGTTGCTTCTGGTGTGTCACAGCAGCCCCCACCTCACTCCGGGAACGAGGGGCGATAACGGCATCAACCGCCCTACCGCTCTCATTGCTCACAGAATCTTGAAATTGCCACCGCCAATGGCGTGATTGACGGCGACGGACTCAACTGTCGGATCCTGCAGGGACTGGCCTTTGAATTGCCCCCGGATACCATCGATCCATGCCTGAGCCCTGGACGTCAGTTGGAAGTCATCATTCATCAGGCGCCCCCTGGTAATCAGAATGCCCAGATCTGCGCCCTCATACCTGAAATCTCCCTTTCCGCTGATTCGCATGAAAAAGGCTTCCTGCTCGCTCTCTGCAGCGTGGGGATGGTAGCTGTAATGGTCGAACTTGATACTGCCGTCGTCAGCCATTCGCCAGACGCCTGACTGGGGGGCTTCGGTTAGCAGGTCGACAGACTCATCCGTGTGCTTGATGACAAGTTGGCTCCAGCTGTCAATACTTTCAGGGTGGGCCCAGCGTTCGTTGAGTTCCTCGATGTTAAGATCGAAATCTTCACCCGAAAACTCCAGCAGATGGAAAAGAAACAGGGGAATGTCGGAATGGGCGAATGCCGCGACGTTGGTAAGGGAGCTGGCACCGGTAACCCGCGGATTGAGTTCACCCAGATAAACTTCGTTCGAATCTGTATCGATCAGGAAGTCCAGTTCAAAATAACCGCGATATCCCTCTTCCCGCAGGGCTTCCCCGTACTTGAAGGTATACTCGCGGGCCTTATCACGTACGTCCTGCGTGAAGGCGCCAGCAAACATTTCATTGCCACACCATCCACCCTTGTACGGTGTTAGCGCCTTGAATCCCACCAGTTCGGTCATCAGCGGCCCCACCACGGTTCCGCAACGCGTCGTGCAGGCCTCGATGGCGGAACCACGGCAGTTGATACGCTTCATGATTTTGACTTCGGGCTCTGCCTCGATTTCTTCGGCGTACTTGTAATATTCGTCCTCGTTGGAGACGAAGTAAGTGGTGTGGCCGGAGTCGCCGAAAGCAGTCTGTATGACCAGGTCGGTGGTACTCAGTGGGGCGCACACCTCCATCAGATCGTCGTAGCTGCCCACTTTGGCCAGCACATTGGGCACACTGGGCACGCCAACCTTGTTGCCAATACGTACGGTCTCGATCTTGTTGTCCATCCGTGAGCGCAGCTTTGCCGGCGGGAAAGCGACCTTCAGCCCGAGCTGTTCGCAGATTTCTTCCGTGCGCTCATCGAACATGAGAAACGCGACGGTGCCCTTGCCACCCCGGGACTGCAGGTAATCAATGACTTCCTTGTGCTCAAGAAGGTAGTTATTGATATCCTCGATGCTTTCAAAGTCGCGAGGGAATTTTTCCTTCGGTACGAAAACGTTCTTCTGTTTGTCGTCGAAGCAGTTGATGTAATTGATGTGACGGAAATTGCCCACCCAGTCCCCGATGCCCAAAAGGTTGAAGTTGGTCGCGGAGATAAAATAAACCGGCTCCTTGTTGTTGTGGAAATAACGACGAATATCGGAAATGCTTTTTAGTGTGCTCATTTCTTTCACCCCTCTTGTGGACCTGTCCTGCCGAGCTTGCGAAGAATTTTTGTGTTCGGCATTGATTGTTGTTTTTGCGGGCACCAGATCCTCTTCTGTTTCCGGTGAAAGCCAGTCGGCGACGCGCTGACGGAACCTATTGATCAGTCCCCGGATCATGTTTTTATTATCCACTGTGCCTCCGTCAGAGCGCCTGCTGCGTTATCAAGAGCCTGCGACGGCATCAAGATTTGAGCAGATCATCTCTTGTTGGTTTTTCCAGCAACCCAAGGCTGTCAAGAAACGGGGTCGAGCTGTCCGGATGCCGGTATAGACTGAAGTCTACCTCCCGGTCCCGGAAGCTTTTCAGGGGTTGACCGAGGCCCCGAAGACCTCTTTCCCTCTCACGACGAACCCGCTGCATGTCAATCTCGATCGGCACCACTTCATCACCGATACCGGACTGGTGAATAACGTCACCCGAAGGTCCCGCCACAATGGAGCGACCGTTCCCCATGGCTCCGGCCCCGTTGAAATCGAAGAAATAGCACTGGTTGATTGCCGCATTGGTGCGCGCAATTGAGAGCTCGATGTCCCGGTCGATCGTGTCCGTCATGGTGGGGTGCAGGATAACCTCTGCGCCCATGGCAGCCAGCGTACGGGTGGTCTCGGGGAACCACATGTCATAGCAGATGGACACCCCGAACCGGCCTATGCCCGGGACATCAAAAACAACAAACTCGGTGCCGGCTTCCACACCTTTTTCGTAGGGGCGGAACGGAAACATCTTGCGATAGCGGCAGACCACGTGCCCCTGAGGATTTATTACGCTCAGGGTGTTGTAGATCTTATCGTCCAGGCGCTCAAACATGGAACCAGGGATCAACCAGATCCCATGCTGCTCGGCCATTTCGCAGAATCTGTTTTCCTTTTCGCTCGGCAGAGGTTCAGCGTGATGGGTGGAAGAGCCGGTGACTATGAGCTCACTGAACATCACCATTTGCACTTGCGGGAAACGGGCCATCAGCAGATCAATCCGGTGGCGCATGGTTTCGGTATTGTCGCCGTGATGCAGGGCATGCATCTGGACCCCTGCAATCGTGAAATAGGACATTTCATTCCTCTGTAAAACAGTAAATCAGTTGTAGGAGCCTTTTGGGGACTAAAAATAGAAAGGCAGCTAAAATACAAGTTGGATCGATTGACTTCTGCAACCCAGTTAATGCTAGGACAAATGCCGGGGCCTGTCGAAGTCCTTACGGCAAATACTCACCGGCAGGAACTCGCTTCCACCCGCGCCAGAAACTCCCCGATATGCTCGAACGCTTCTTCCGCCTCCGGTAACAGCGGCGTAAACAGATGCCACACATGAACCATGTCAGGCCAGGTTTTCATTTCCACCGGTGAACCGGCAGCCCGCGCTTTCTCAACGTACCGCTGGGCGTTTTCCAGTAATAGTTCCGATTCGCTGGCGTGAATCAGTGTTGGCGGGAGACCGTGTAACGTTCCGCGCAGGGGCGATGCCATCGGACTGGTGGGCAATACCCGCATGCCCAGAAAGGTTCCCCACCACAGCAACGGCAGAGGTACCCGGGACAGCTTTTTAACGGTTGGTCCCAGCATGACATCGGTTTTCAGGTTGGCACGGCTGCCCAGTGAGGTCAGCATCAGTTCGGTGGAGGGTGACAATGCAATAGCGGCGTTCGGTGGTGGCAGGCCCTGATCTCGTATCCAGGCGATGAGTCCCAAGGCATGGCTGCCGCCAGCGGAGTCCCCCGCAACCACCACGAAATTGGCCGGAGCCTTTTGGCCCGGGCCATTGTCCAGCATCCAGCGATAAGCCCTCTGGCAGTCGATAATGCCGTCCAGGTAGCGGTTTTCCGGCATCAGCCGGTAATCGACAGCGAATACGCAGGCGTGGGCCAGCCGCGACAACCGGTCAGTAATGGCACGATGGCTTTTGGGGCTGCCAGCGATCCAGGAGCCCCCGTGAATGTAGAGAATACGACGCTCGGGTTTTGCTCCGGGCGCAATGACCCATTCCCCCTTGGGGGAGCCGCTGGCAGGGGAGCGGATTTCCGAGGCCAGTTCCAGGCCATCGCTCATGCTATCCATATAGTTCCGCAACGCCCTTACACGAGCGCGGCCATGGAGACCGTCAGCAGCGGCATGCATACCCTTGACCATGTCAAGCACCTGTTGGCGAGCCTCATCTTGTTGCTCGCCGGTGGGCGCTTCGATGTCATCCCCGGCATCGTGACGCCGGCGCAGGACGAACACCAGGGCAGCAATCAGCGCCACCATGATCAGTCCAAACCACATCATGGCGAACCAGGCCATTCCGAATATCATATACAGCCCTTAAGTGGTTTCATTGGCTTCTTCTACCATCCTGAAAAGTGGGACAGATTTATTAGCTGAGTGTCTTCCCCGCTGCGCCTGGCTGAAACCGGTGTTGCTGGTGGGAAGTCTGCCCCGGGTTTCGGAACTAAATCCCCCAAAATAGGTCAAACGGCGACCAGGTTAGCGATGCTATCTGGGATGCGCCAAAGGAGGAAATATTATGCGCTATCTCGCTGCACTATTAATCACTGTATTCCTAGCTGGCACTGCGCTGGCTGGTCAGTGCCCGTCTCTGGTTAGTCAGATCGACCAACAACTGCAGTCAGCCCAACTCGATAGTAAGACTGAAGCCAGTATCAAAGCGCTCCGTGATCAGGGCGAATCACTGCATAGCCAGGGCAAACATGCCGAATCGGTTAAGGTACTTAAAAAAGCGATAAAGAAACTTGACGCTATGTCGTAGCCATCGAGCGCCTGGTAGTGGCAAATCCTGGCTCTACCAGGTCCCTGATCATGAGTGGCTGGCTAATGGATGTCCCGGTGCCTTGAATGGTAAGTGCTGCGCACAAAGCTATGAGAGTTAGTTACGCCAATCAGCAAACCAGGAGATCCATCATGCATGTTTTCATTGCAGGAGCCAACGGGCAAATTGGCCAGCATCTGTTGCGGGAAATGGCAGATAGCAACCATGAGGTGCGGGCTCTGATCCGGCACCCGGATCAGGGCCCGGAATTGCAGCAGTTGGGCGCTACGGAAACCGTGCTGGGCGATCTGGAGCAAGACTGTAGCGAAGCCATGAGAGGCTGCGATGCGGTCATTTTTACCGCTGGCTCAGGTCCGCATACGGGGCCGGATAAAACCATCGATGTGGATCAGGAAGGTGCTATCCGGCTGGTGGATACAGCCAGGGTCATGGGTATAAAACGCTTTATTATGGTCAGCAGTATGCGGGCTGAAGAGCCGGAAAAGGGGCCGGAAAAACTCCGTCATTACCTTTGGGCCAAACACAACGCCGATGAGCATCTGAAAAACAGCGGCCTGAATTACACCATTGTTCGTCCGGGCCGGCTGACGGATGATGACGGTACGGGCAAGGTTGCGGTGAGTGCGAGGCTGGAGGGTTTCGGTAAGATTCCACGGCAGGATGTTGCCCGTGTCCTGCTCGCGGTGCTGGATTCGGACACTGCCACCAATCGCGTCTTTGACGTGGTGTCCGGCGACACGCCGGTGCCTGAGGCACTGGCAAAACTGTAACCGCTAGCTGGCTCTGTTATTAAGGCTGAAAAAGTGCGGGCCTGGCTTGCAGCCAGGCCCCGGTATCACGTTCATTTCACAGCGATGGATCAAGCGCAACTCCCGCCGCATTGAGTCAATCGTGCGTCTGTCTGACATGCTCAATAATAAGACGAACGTTTGTTAAGGCACACTAGATAACCGATCTACCAGTCGAGCCTGATACTCCCCAGAAGGGCATCGCCCAAGCGTTGATCCAGGGGGCCGGCCTCCAGGTCCCGATACCGGACACGGGTATCCACACTCGCGCCAAGTCCGAGAACCACCGCTGGCCACGATCCACCACCGGAGTTGATCCGGTAGGTCAACTCCGTTTTCCACCCACGCAGATAGAGCGCGCTCTCGACATCCCGGGCTGGGTCAAGGGTGGCCCAGCGATCACCCTTGCGTTCCAGTCGAAGCTCCCAGCGTGCAGCGGGGCTTTGCCACCGCAGCATAACCGGCAGATCCATCAGCCAGTGGCCGTTATCCCCGGCGTGTTCCCAGCGCACCCTGGGAAGCCAGCGGAAGGAGCCGAAGCGATGATCGCCGCCAATTCCGAGACTCAGGGGCGAGCTCTCACTTAATGCCCGGAACATCGCCGCGCGGCCATTCACCACATCACTATGAAAGATTTGATACTTGAACATATTTGATGTTCCGGAAAAACCGGCCCGCGCTTCCACCCGGTAAAGCAAATTGTGCCACTGGCCCCCGAAGGTTAGCCGGTGCAAGTGGCCGTTGTGCGCCGGTTCACCAGTGCGTATGCGCAGGGGTTGGTAATCGTAATCAAAGCCGAAGTCGCCCTCTGCACCCTGGCGACGCCAGCCCAGTCCACGCTGGGAACGGGTCACCTCGGTGGCCGAGGGCGAATCTTTCGGCCAGTCGTAGGGCTGCCACTGGCGGTACAGCAGGTAGAAGCCACCGGAGGCCTGAACGGCGCGCGGCAGGGCCAGGGCAACTATCAGAAGAACCACCAGAGGGGAAAACCATGAGGTTGAATGAACTATGGTTTGAAAACATCGGCCCTTGAACACAGTGCTGCCCCCAGTCATCAGAGGTATTCAGGCTTGTTGACCAATAATACCGTTTCGCCGGACCTGTGAATTGCCTGGTCTTTGCCCTACGCTTATAGCCATAGTTTAACCAGCCTAGGCGGTTTCAGACGCTTATGTCCGACAAAGAGCTGCGCACCAAATCCGATAAACAGTCTATCGACCAGTTTATCCACCAGGTCCGGAAACTGCCAAAGCAGGGCAGGGGGCAGGGCCGGCTGATTTTCGCCCTGGATGCCACCGCCAGCCGGGAGGCGACCTGGGATGAGGCTTGCCACCTGCAGAGTGAGCTGTTCATGGCGGCCAGGGATCTGGGCGGCCTGGCCATTCAGCTTTGTTACTATCGTGGCTTTGGCGAATTCAAGGCCACGGGGTTTGTCACCGAGACCGGTCAGTTGCTGAGCCTGATGAACGGCGTTTCCTGCCTGGGTGGCCGTACCCAGGTCAGCCGGGTGTTGGCCCACGCCGTGAAAGAAACCCGCGCAAAGGCCGTCAAGGCCGTGGTGTTTATCGGGGACTGTTGCGAGGAGCCGGTGGACGAGCTCTGCCATACCGCCGGGGAGCTGGGCATGCTCCGAACCCCGGTGTTCATGTTCCATGAGGGCGACGATGCCCATGCCCGGGCGGTGTTTCAGCAGGTGAGCAAGCTGTCTGGCGGCGCCTACGCACCCTTTGACCGCAACAGCCCGCAGGTGCTCAAGGATCTTATGGCCGCTGTGGCGGTCTATGCCTCCGGGGGAACCAGGGCCTTGCAGGACTTTTCCAGTCGAAGTTCCCTGGAAGTCAGGCGCCTGACCCGGCAGATCAGGTAGTGCCTGTAACCATCCATCAATGGGCTGATGAGCCCGGAGTTTCTGAGTGCAGTTAACGCTCCTGGTTATCGTGTTGTCGGTTTTTGCGTGGGTCTGGCTACGCAAACAGCCACCCGGCCAGCGCAAGCCGGCCCTTATCAGACTGTTGTTGTTTGCCGGTATCGCGATGGTGGTTCTGCTGGCCGTCACCGGCCGGTTGCATTTCATTTTTGCGTTGTTGGCGTTTCTTTATCCACTGTTGCGCCGGGTACTGCCACCCTTATTGATGGGGCGCGTGGCAGGTGGAGGAAGAAGGGACTCAAAGGCCGAGCCGGGCAACCAATCCCATGTGTCCAGCGACATTCTCGAAATGAGCCTGGACCACGACTCCGGAACCATGAATGGCAAAATCCTGAAAGGCCCCATGGCCGGTCGGGCGCTGGCGGATCTGGGCGAGAGCGAATTTATTGAGCTGCTACGATACTGTCGGGAGCATGACGAGGACTCAGCCCGGCTGCTGGAATCCTACCTTGATCGCCGGTTCGGAGACTCCTGGCGTGCGGATGACGAGGCCCGCGATGACAGCGGGGCACCCGGTGATCGTACCAATTCCGACGGTCCTTTAACCGAGAGCGAAGCCCTGGACATCCTCGGGCTGGAGCCCGGTGCCAGCCGGGAGGAGATCATCCAGGCCCACCGCCGGATGATGCAGAAACTGCACCCGGACCATGGCGGAAGTAACTATCTGGCGGCCCGTATCAATGAAGCCAAAGAGCGCCTGCTGGGCTGATGTCCTTAGGGTGAACCCGCTTCCACCCGCGACAGAAACGCCCCGTATGTTCGAACGCCGCTTCCGGCAACAGCGGCGTTCGCAGGTTGCATGCCCTGATCTCGTACCGGCAACGGATTAAACCACGAAGCGTGCGGACATGTCCTTGAGCTCTCCGGAGAGCCGGGCCAGCTTCATCGCAGCTGAACTTGTACCTCAGGGCCCCAGTGGGCAAAGATAGGATTAAAGGACAGGAGCACCGCAATGACATCGCCTGCTGACAATCTTCGGAGCCGCTGGATCACGTTTCTCGCGCACCTGTTCCTGATTCTCGTGGCCTGGACTGTCTTTATCAAATATCTGTTTCCGGTTGGCTTTGCGCTGGTCAGCGATGAGGCGTGGACAACCTATATATACTGGGATCTTTGGCCGGCGGCTCATCTCTGGCTGGCCTGGGCGTTGTTGGTGCGACCACGATATACCCTGTTGCTGGCCATTGGCATGTCGGTGGTTGAGATTCTCATTATCACGACGCTGTTCATCTGGTTTCTGGCGGATCCGGAGTGGTCCATCTGGCGCACGAACTGGTTTGTGAACAAAGTGTTTGTGCTGGCCGCGTTTGTTCTGGTTCTGGGTACGGCTCTGTATCGGCCGGAAGCTCTGAAGGGCCACTCGGAGCAGCGAATTGATGGGGTGGATTCGAACTGATGGCCAAGATGTCTGGTGCCCGAAAATTTCTGCGTCTGCTCGCCTGGTCCGTCACTCACCACTTCTGCAATCACTCATACACGCCCTGGCATCAACATCCGGGCGTGGGTCTGGGTGGGCGAAGCCATCCCGGTTGGGCATTTTGACCTCCGGGAGTGAGTCGGAGTCGAGGGTTGCGTCTTCCTCCACAATGCCGTTCAGATGAAGAACATAGGCGGTGACTGCATAGGTTTCATCTGGCGAAAGGGATTGTGGAGAGTTGAACGGCATGGCACGGTAGACGTAGTCGTAGAGTGTGGTGGCATAAGGCCAGTAGCTTCCCACGGTCTTGACTGGAGAGTCGCTCGCCAGTGTGCCGTTGCCGCCTGCCAACCGGTCCATCGGGCCACTTTTGCCGTCGGCGCCATGGCAACTCTGGCATTGGGCCTGGTAAACCTCCTTGCCGTCGGCCACGCTACCGGAGCCATCGGGCAGACCTTCACCGCTGGGCGGTACATCGATGTCCCAACCCGCGATTTCCTGATCGGTGGCTTCCCGGCCCAGCCCGTAATCTTCATCCTGAGCCATAACCGTGCCTGTCCCTGCCAGGGATACAAGTACAATGGGTGCGATGGTTTTATACGTGAACATTGCTGACCCCTCCATCAGAGCTGACTTCCCATGTCTGTATGGCATTCAGGTGATAAACGGATTTCAGCCCTCGCACGTCAATTAACGCCTGGCGGGTGGGCTGCACGTATCCGGTTTCATCAATGGCACGGCTCTGCAGAAGCGCGCTGCCACCCTTCCACCGCCATGGGAGCCGGAATGCAGTCAGTGCCTTGGTCTCCACCGGGCCTTGAAGCTCCGCCTGAGTCCAGTTGCGGCCCCCGTCGGTGGAGACATCCACCCGGGTAATCCTGCCCCGGCCAGACCATGCGAGCCCCCGGATTTCGTAAAAGCCTTTTTCCGGAAGGGTGTGCCCCCCTGACGGAAAGGTGATTACCGACTTGGCTTCCATCACAAAGGTGAACTGACGAGCACTCCCGTCCGGCATCAGGTCGGTGTATTTGGACGTTTCTTCCCGGGTCATATAGGGCGCGTCACCGACTTCAAGCCGGCGCAGCCACTTGACCTGGGTGTTGCCCTCAAAGCCTGGCAGGATCAGCCGCAAAGGGTAGCCCTGCTCGGGCCGCAAGGCCTCTCCGTTCTGGGCATAGACCACCAGTGCATCGTCCATGGCCTTTTCCATGGGAATGCTGCGGGTCATCGCGGCGGCATCGGCGCTCTCTGCCAGAATCCACTTGGCCTTATCCCGGACACCCGCGGCCCGCAGGAGCGTAGACAGGCGTACGCCTGTCCATTCACAGCAACTGAGCAGACCATGGGTTTCCTGAACGGTCTTGCCGCTGGGCTTTTTCCATTCAGTCAAAGTGTTGCCCGAACATTCCAGGAAACGCTTCATCGAGACCTGGGGGAAGCGTTTGATCTCTGCCATGTCGAAGATCATCGGCTTCTCGACCATGCCGTGCAGCATCAGCTGGTGCTGTTCAGGATCGATATCCGGAACCCCGCCGTGATGGCGTTCAAAGACCAGGCCATTGGGGGTAATGGTGCCATTCAGATCCTGTAACGGGGTAAAACTCCAGGAAGAGGTTTTGGTGGGTGTTAAGTCCGTCGGTGTGCGAACTACGCCATCCTCAAACCTAGAGGGCTGGCCATAGGCGGGTGAAAGAATGGGCTTCCCCTGGGACAGGGACCATTCCGGCACATCCGGTGCCAGGTTTCCGCCGCCATTACTGGCTGCCAGTGCCTGGCTGATTGGTAAGGGCAAACTGGCTACCCCGACCGCTCCCAGAGTGCGTTTGAGAAATTGCCGCCGTTCTATCGGCCCGTCCTGCCCATCAGCGCGGTTGTTGTTAGCCATAGTCCAACCCCTCGTTTGTGTCACCGCAGCCCTGCCACTGCAGTAACTACCCGGAATCCCTCATCAATTGCCAAGACGGCGCTGGTCGGCATGAGCTGAGTATGTTTTGATCAATCATTAATGGAATAGCAGTGGCCCTGACACCTGTCAAACTGGATAGAAAAATGGTGCAGGATTGCCAGATGGAAAGGTGAAAGACACATTATTAACTCCTTGCATTCCGCCCGTTACAAATTTGAAACAGCTATGTCGATACATTTTACATCTATGCGGCTTCTATCCCTGGTTCATCAGGAGGGCAATGTCGTCATGGTGACGAGCGATAGAGGGCATGTCTAAGCTCCATCACTATTGCGGAAGACAAAACAAAAAAGGCCGCAAAATGCGGCCTTTTAAAACGCAAGGTTTGGATGTTAGCCGCGGCGGCGCGCCATTCCCAGCCCCAGAAGCCCCAAACTAAACAGAGCAAGAGTTCCTGGCTCGGGTACTGCTACGGTTACTTTTACATCATCCAGAAAGTTACCAACGGTGCCAGTCTCGGGAACCACCGAGGTAAACATGATGCGAGTGTTGATTGCAGTGGCTACGAAGGAGTCGGAGAAGACGCTCCAGCCATTGGTCGTGTGGTCGGAGAGCAGCCAGGACATGGCCACACCTCCGTCCGGAGTGACGGAGAACTCGAACTCTTCGTTGTCGCTACGCCGGGCCTGATAAGCAAAGCTCATATCGTAGGTCTGGCCGATATCAGTGGCAATGTCCTGGAAAATGCTAAACGCAGTGCCGGTGCCAGGATCGGAATTCAGTTCGGCAAACTGATCGCCTTCGTAGGCTGTTTCGCTGTTGAAGTTGTCCCAGATTTCGATACGACTGCCATCCCAGCCTGCTACTGCACTGGCATCAAAGGCTTTCCAAGCACCAGAAGCCACATCCGGATCTTCAAAACTGCCATTCACAATAAGATTGGCACTGGCAGGTGCTGCGATGAAAAGAGAAACGCTGAGAGAACTGAGAAGGGCGATACGGCTGAACAATGGCATGGAGTACTTCCTCAACTGCGTAATTTTGATCGTTGAGTAGTGCTAGGCAATGGAGATGCCAGTTCAATATTTTAAGTTTTATTTCAATGTGTTTGCACCTTTCAGTCCTTGCTTACAGAAGGACATGTGTAAATTTATCTGACATGTCCTGTTCATATTTGTAACAGGTCTCACTGGGTGACTTTCGTACGTGCCGGTGCCCGTTTGCGTGGCGCTGTTTTTTGACGCGAAGGTTGTCGGCGCTTTTTCACAACCGGAGTCGGTGGCGCCGGCTGGTTTCGTACATAGGCGCCGGGCGCCGGCTCGATCACCGGCAGTTGCCCTTCCCCGGCAGCACGGGCCTTCACTTTGCCACCACCAAACTGTTCCGCCCAGGCGACCCAGTCGGGCCACCAGGAACCTTCGAACTGCCTGGCACCCTGAAGCCAGGCATCCGGATCCAGGTCGCTGTCCTCGTTGACGCGATAACCGTACTTTTTCCGGTCCGGCGGATTGATGATCCCGGCGATGTGCCCCGAGCCGCCGAGTACAAAACGCACCGGGCCGCCCAGATAGCGTGAGCCGCGATAAGAGGAGATCCAGGGGGCGATGTGATCCTCAATGGCCGATGCAAAGTATCCCGGCACCTTGATCTTCCCAAGATCAATCGGAGTGCCCGCCAGTTCAATACCACCGGGCTCACGCAGCCGGTTGTGCAGGTACATATTGCGCAGGTAAAAACTGTGCATGGCCGCCGGCATGCGGGTGGCATCCGCGTTCCAGTACAACAGGTCGAAGGGGGCGGTATCGCGCCCCAGCAGGTAGTTGTTGACGAAGAAGGACCATATCAGGCTGTTGGCCCTCAGCATGTTGAAGGCGGTCGCCATGGAGGCGCCCTCGAGATAGCCCTGCTTGTTCATGGCTTTTTCGAGCTTGCCAATGGCGTCCTCGTCAATGAACACCTCCAGGTCACCGACCTCCGAGAAGTCCAGCAGGCTGTTGAGGAAGGTGGCGCTCTTGACCCGGTCGTCGCCCCGGGCGGCCAGCCAGGCGAGGGTGCAGCCGAGCAGGGTGCCGCCAATGCAGTAACCGACGGTATTCAGCTCACGCTCGCCGGTGGCCTGCTCAATGGCGTCCATGGCGGCGATGGGGCCTTCGAGCATGTAGTCTTCAAAACCCTTGTGCGCCAGTTCCGCCCCGGGATTCACCCAGGACACCACGAACACGGTGTGGCCCTGCGCGACCCAATATCGGATGAACGACTTTTTCTCACCCAGATCGAGAATGTAGTACTTGTTGATCCACGGCGGAATCACCAGCAGCGGCCGGCGGTGCACGGTGTCGGTGGTTGGCCGGTACTGGATGAGCTGCATCAGTTCGTTCTGGAAAATAACGTCGCCCGGCGTGTTGGCGAGATTGTCTCCAACCGCAAAGGCGTCCGGGTCGGACATGCGAAAGGGCATTGGGCCGGCGCCCTCATCCAGATCACGCAGCAGGTTGGCCAGACCCCGCAGCAGGTTCCGGCCCCGGGTACGGATCGTGGTGCGCAGCACCTCCGGGTTGCTCAGGATGAAGTTACTCGGGGCCAGGGCGTCGGTCATCTGGCCGGTGAAAAACCGTAGTTTTCGCCGGGTGTGGTCGTCCAGGCCGCGCACATCGTCGAGGGTGTCCATGATCCACCGGTTCGACAGCAGGTACGCCTGCTTGATGGCATTGAACGCCATCACCTCATTCCAGGCCTGGTCGCGAAAACGCCCGTCGCCCGGCTCCGGCTCCGCCACGGCCAATGGCTTGTTGTTTAAGCGGCTGGTCAGCAGGCCCGACAAGAACCGGGTGCTGTCCTTGAGAAGGCGCATCTGGGCCAAAATCACGGTGTCCGGCTGGGTTGCGAGCCTGCCGGTCAGGGAAACAAAGGGTTTGGCCATGCTTTTGACACTGACCGGGCTGGGGCTGCCCCGGCGCACCCGGCGCAGGATAGAGCGCTTCAGTAGGTGGCCGCCATGCACGCCCGCCCGCACCAGCGACTGGCGCACGACATTGGGCTCGAATTCCGGCGAGGCGGTGGTCTTAATCGGTTTGTCAGCCATGGTCACACTCTCCACCTGGCGGAGCTACATGTACACGCCGCCATTTACATTGATCTGCTGGCCGGTGATGTAGTCCCCTTCCGCTGCCAGGAACACCACCGCGCGGGCGATTTCCTCGGGTTGACCAAAGCGGCCCATCGGCACTCGGGCAATTATCTGTTGGCGGATGTTCTCGGGCACCTGGGCAAGCATTTCGGTCTCGGTAAAGCCCGGGGCAATGGCATTGACCGTAATGTTGTACTTGGCCATTTCCAGTGCCAGGGTCTTGGTGAACGCGATGATGCCGCCCTTGCTGGCCGCGTAGTTGGCCTGCCCGAAGTTGCCGGCCTGGCCGACGAACGAGGTGATATTGATGATGCGACCGTACTTCTGATCCATCATGATCTTCAGCACTTCGGAGCAGGTTGCGTAGACGCTTCCCAGATTGGTGTCGAGGACATCGTTCCAGTCATCGTCGGTGAGCTTCTTCATGGACTTGTCTTTGGTGATGCCGGCGTTGTTCACCAGGATGTCGATGCGTCCCCACTGATCATGGACCTGACGTATCAGGCTCCGGGCGGCAGGCATCTGGGAAAGATCAGCCTGGATGGCCAGTGACCGCACGCCGTTCGCCTCAATTTCCTTGACGACTTCGTCCGCCTCCGATTGGCGCGAGCGGTAGTTGATGGCGACGTCGGCGCCGCGTTGGGCGAGCTGAAGGGCTATGTGGCGGCCAATGCCGCGAGAGGCACCAGTGACGATGGCAACCTTGCCTTTGAGGTCTTGCATAACACTCTCCTTGAATGGCCTTGCGCTGAGATTTGAGTAATTGTTGTTGTGCAACAAACTCTAGTTTCAAGCTAGCCGAGTCCCCACGAGGCCACAAGAAATTAACCCAAAGCAACCGGTCAGGCGGTGTTTCCTATCGACTCTCCTAAGCCGAGGCAATCCGGCATCGGAGATGATGTGGCCGCCGGAGAAATCGGCTTCAATCTGGCGGCGGGACAGTGGAGGGAAGGGAGGTTTTTCAGGTATAATCCCGGGCTGCGGCGGTTAGTGTTGGTTTTGCGTGTAGGAGCTGGGAATTATAGCACCTGCCGCCGTTTTCTTTTGTCCCCCATGAGAAATCCGGGCCATTTTAAGAGCAGAAGGATGTTGTAATTACCCCAGGATATTGGCCCGTCGATAAAGTAGTGCGTAATCAGCTAGCCACAAGAAAAGAACACGGCAATCGCCTGTTCAGGCTGTTGCTGGTGCTTTTGTTGCTGCTTGCCGCGCAGCACCTTGCCATGCATGACATCGATGGTGCTGGCGGAGGCCTGGTCGGCCATCAGGAATGTCTGCTCAATCACCTGCCTTATGCGCAGTTATCCCCGCCATTACCCGGACTTTCGTTACTGATTCCGGCGCTGTTTCCGGAAATACTGTACAGCCAGCACCTCCACCTGATTTTTGTCCACCCCTGGTTGGCCCGCGCACCACCCCTGTTCTGATCTATCTCTGTTTACCCGTTTAATTGATGAGCAAGTGTGCAGTGCACGGTTATTGTGTGCCTGCTCGAAAATTCGCACGATAAATCAGTTCAGGAATACGTAATGATTAGCAACTACAACCGGCTATTGCCGGCCCCCATCGTAATGTTCGGCTTATCTCTGACGGCAGGGGCTGTTCCGCTTGCCCACAGTGCTGAGGCGGTTCACGACAGTCATTGGTCCGGGGACCTGCGGGTGGGCGCAAATATGGATCTGACCGCCGAAACCCGGGATTTCGGTGCTGATATGAACCGCCAGGTGCTTGACCTGCGTGAGGTGGAGGTTTCTCTGGAGTCGCAGATCAAGCCTTGGCTCTATGGGATGATATTCCTGACCCAGCCGTCCGATGAGGACATGAGCATCGAAGAGGCTGCGGTGATCGCCGACCTGCCAAATGGCTTCAGGCTGAAAGCAGGAAAGTACCGCAACGAGTTTGGGTTGATCAACACCGTTCATGAACCGGAACGGCCACAAGTCTCACTTCCCTTGCCGGTGGAGGAGTTTCTCGGCGAAGAACAGCTTCGGGAGACGGCGGTCACTCTGGGTCGTCTCACCGACCTGGGCAACGGCTACCGTGCCGGTATCAGCGGCGCCGTGTTCAATTCCGACAACGATGCGGCGTTAGATGCTGGCCAGTCTGGCGACAAGGCCTTTGGCGGCAAACTCTATTTTGGCCGCCAGGCAGGTGACGCCGCCTACCAGTTAGGTCTCAGCGCCCTGACCGGCAAGAACGATACGGGCGGCACAACCGATATACAGGCGCTGGATTTCCGCGTCCTGCTCGAACCGGAATTTGCCCGGGGCTACGACTACTCGGCACGTTTTTCCTGGATGGGCGAGATCCTGTTCAACCAGCGGGAAATCGCCCCTGGCGTCAGCAACAACGCCAACGGCGCCTGGACACTCGTAGATTATCAATTCAAACCTGCGCATCATCTCGGCGCGGGTGCCGAATACACCCAGGGGCGGCTGGACAAGTCGCTAACGTCGAGGGCTTATTCGGCGCATTACAGCTGGTATTACTCGCCCCATGCACGATTGCAGTTACAGGCGCGTCGTCTTGATGTTGATGGCGGCGACAGCGGCATGGAAGTGCTGCTGCAGTGGAATATCGTTCTGGGTGCCCATAGTGAACGGCCATTCCTTGCCATTCTTCCGGTGGATGAAAAAATGTAACGGACAAAAAAACAGGAAAACCCGCCTGGATCCGAAAGGCGCCGGGCGGGTTGGTATTATCGGCCCTGGCATCATGGGCAGCCGCACGGCCAACAATCCGCTCAGGCACAACGCAATCACGGCGAAATAGCCGCTTCTCCATTTTTGACAAAATCCCTGGCCTTGCTAAAGCTTGTAGTGAGCAATCAGTTGATTCCTTGTTTTCTGATTGCCAATCACCGAAGGTCTCCTCATGGACAACTTTGACGATGCCTCTGTCATCACGCGGGAAGGCTTGCAATGTTTGCTGGATGCATTGGCTGAGCGCGGGTACACGGTCGTTGGACCGACCGTTCGGGACCAGGCCATTGTGTACGATGAGCTCGCCCGTATAGAGGAGCTTCCCGCAGGCTGGACGGATGAGCAGAATGGTGGCCACTATCGGTTGAAACGGCGTTTGGATGAGGCGTTGTTCGGCTATGTCGTGGGTCCCCATAGCTGGAAACGTTTTCTTCACCCACCGAAGGTTTCCTTGTGGCAGGCGGCTCGTAACGGCGACGAACTGCGCTTTACTCCTGCCCGGGATGATCCGCCTCGATACGCGTTCTTCGGGGTGCGCGCCTGTGAGTTGGCGGCGATCTGCATCCAGGATCGTGTGTTGCTGAGGGACGACTATGTTGACCCTCATTACCGGTCACGTCGGGAGCAGGCTTTTATGGTGGCGATCAACTGCTCAGAGGCTGGAGGTACCTGTTTCTGTGACTCCATGGATACCGGGCCCGACGTCAGAGACGGGTACGATCTCGTCCTCTCCGAGCTTCTGGACGACGACAGCCACCTTTTCCTTATTCGATCGGGCTCAGAACAGGGGGCGGCGATTCTCGCCGAATTGCCCCGCAAGCCCGCGACAGATGCCCACCGGGCAGCCGCCACCGCTGTGGTGGAGAAAACCCGCAGTCAGATGGGCCGGAGTATGCCGCAAACCGCCATCCCCGCCTTACTGATGGATAATCTGGAGCATCCGCGCTGGGCCGACGTTGCCGACCGGTGTTTGAGCTGCGCGAACTGCACCATGGTTTGCCCGACGTGCTTCTGCACCACGGTTGAAGACACCTCGGATCTGGAAGGCGCCAGCGCGGAACGCAGCCGGCGCTGGGACTCGTGTTTCACGTCGGATTTTTCCTATATTCACGGCGGCAGTGTTCGCAACTCGACCCGGTCCCGCTACCGTCAGTGGATGACCCACAAACTCGCTACCTGGGTGGATCAGTTCGGCACCTCAGGCTGTGTCGGTTGCGGTCGCTGCATCACCTGGTGCCCGGTGGGCATCGATATCACGGAGGAGGTTCGCGCCATTCACGATGATGTTTCATCGGGAGAAAGGCAATGAAAAACATTGCCCGGATCGTGTGCGAGCATCCGTTCTTCAAGGATCTGGATAGCGATTTCTGCAATCTGGTCAGCGGGTGTGCCCGCAATGTTCGGTTCAATCCGGGGGAATACCTGTTTCGCGAAGGCACAGACGCCGATCACCTGCACCTCATCCGCTATGGTCAGGTGGCTCTGGAAATCGCGGTGCCGGGAAAACCGTCGGTCTGTTTTCAGACGCTCCATGAAGGCGACCTGGCGGGGGTGTCCTGGGTTCTGCCCCCCTATCACTGGGCCTACGATGCACGCGCCATCACGCTGACCCGTGCCATCGCGATGGACGCCCACTGCCTGAGGAAGAAGTGCGATGATGATCCGGCTCTGGGCTACGAAGTCCTGAAACGATTGCTGCCGATTCTGACCAGTCGGCTTCACGCGACACAAATGCAGGTTCTGGATGTTTATGGTACTCCGGAGCAGCCCGAGTGATTTCAGACGATCTGATGGTACCCGAACCGGTTCGGGTTCTGCGCCGACAGCAGGAACTGGAAACCATCTGGACACTGGAACTGGAGCCGGGACCGGCCGGCAACCGGCCCTGTTTGCCGGGCCAGTTCAATATGCTCTATGTGTTCGGTGTGGGCGAGGTGCCCATCAGCCTGAGTGGTGACACCGGACAGACAGAGACGCTGGTTCATACCGTGCGGGCGGTGGGCCCGGTCTCCAGGAAGCTGGCGGCCCTGAAACCGAGGGACACCGTTGGCCTGCGTGGCCCGTTCGGTGTCGGATGGCCGATAACGGAAGGCGAGGGTGCGGATTTGCTGATTGTGGCCGGCGGGCTGGGATTGGCACCCTTGCGACCGGCCATTTATCACGTGTTGCGCCATCGGGAGAGGTACGGTCGGGTTATCCTGCTTTACGGTACACGCAGTCCCGGCGATATCCTCTATTCCGCTCAACTGGAGGCATGGAGCAAGCGTCCGGATATTGAAGTCTATATTACTGTGGACCACGCCGACAGTGACTGGCAGGGCATGGTCGGTGTGGTTCCGGCTCTGGTGCCGACGCTGGGCTTCGACCCTGAAGACACCCTGGCGATGGTGTGTGGCCCGGAAATCATGATGCGCTTCACGGTCAACGCGCTGCGGGGTGCCGGTGTTGAGGATGGGGCGATTTATCTGTCCATGGAGCGAAACATGAAATGCGCGCTCGGGCATTGTGGCCATTGCCAGTTTGGAGCGACGTTTGTCTGTAAGGACGGTCCGGTGCTGTCGTTTGATCGGGTCCGCGGATTACTGAACCTCAAGGAGTTTTGACATGGCGCGCCCGGATCACAAGCCACGCCTTGGCGTCTGGAAGTTTGCGTCGTGCGATGGCTGCCAACTGAGCTTGCTGGATTGTGAGGATGAATTGCTGCAGGTCGCCGGGGCAGTCGATATCGCCTATTTCCCGGAGGCCACCCGCGGCAGTATTCGCGGTATTTACGATCTGTCCCTGGTGGAGGGATCCATCACCACCGCCCACGATGCCGAGCGTATCCAGAGCGTGCGCCGGCGCTCGCGAACGCTGGTGACCATCGGTGCCTGCGCCACGGCTGGCGGCATTCAGGCGTTGCGTAATTTCGCCGATATTGATGATTTCATGGCGGCTGTCTACGCCCACCCGGAGTACATTGAAACCCTGTCCACCTCCACACCGATCACCGACCACGTGGCCGTGGATTTTGAATTGCGTGGCTGCCCCATCAGCAAACAGCAGTTACTGGAGGTGGTGTCGGCGTTTCTGTGCGGGCGACGACCGGTCACGCCGGCCCATAGCGTGTGTCTGGACTGCAAGCTCAGGGGCAATGTCTGTGTGATGGTGGCCCACGGAACGCCCTGTCTGGGGCCGATGACCCACAGCGGCTGCAATGCCTTGTGTCCGTCCTATAATCGGGGTTGTTACGGTTGCTATGGGCCCAACGAAAATCCCAACGCGCCTGCGCTGAGTGAGCGACTGGATCAGTTGGGCATGGGCCGGGCCGAGCGGTTGCGCTTTTACCGGACTTTCAACGCCTGGGCCGGCCCGTTCCGTGAGGAGAGCGAACGTCATGAGCCGTAAGACCATCAAGGTGGATTACCTGGCGCGGGTCGAGGGCGAAGGTGCCCTGAAGGTGACGGTCCGGGACGGCCAGGTGAGCGATGCGGAACTGCGTATTTTTGAGCCCCCGCGTTTTTTCGAGGCATTCCTGCGTGGGCGCGACTTTTCAGAGGCGCCCGATGTGACCGCCCGCATCTGTGGTATCTGCCCGGTGGCCTATCAGATGAGCGCTGTCCATGCGATGGAGAACGCGCTTGGTATCGAGGTGGAGGGGCCGCTGCGGGCATTGCGCCGGTTGCTGTACTGCGGGGAGTGGATCGAAAGCCACGCCCTCCACATTTACATGCTGCACGCCCCGGATTTCCTGGGGTACGCCGGGGCGGTGGACATGGCCCGGGATTATCCCGACATCGTCAAACGGGGGCTGTCCCTGAAGAAAGCGGGCAATGCCATCATGACGCTGTTGGGCGGTCGGGAAATCCATCCCATCAATGTGCGAGTGGGCGGATTCTATCGAACGCCGACCCGCAAGGAACTGGAGCCGCTGGCCGACACCCTGAAACAGGCCCGGGAGGACGCCCTGGCAACCGTGCGCTGGACGGCCGGGCTGGACATGCCGGAGGCCGGGCGGGACTACCACCTGGTCGCACTGCACCATCCGGACGAGTACGCCATGAACGTCGGGCGTATTATGTCCAATCGTGGGCTGGATATCGCCGTAGCGGATTACAATCGCCACTTTGTGGAGTCCCACGTGCAGCGCTCTACGGCGCTGCACTCGCACTTGCGTGAGCATGACTGTTATCTGGTCGGGCCGCTGGCGCGCTACAGTCTCAATTTTGGCCAGCTCTCGCCACTGGCCCGGGAGGCGGCCAAAGAAGCTGGTTTGGGTGTTACTTGCAACAACCCGTTCCAGAGCATTGTGGTGCGCAGCGTCGAGGTTGTGTATGCCTGTGATGAGGCTCTGCGTGTGATTGCCGGATACCAGGAACCTGAGCGACCGTTCGAACCGGCCGAGCCGAGGCTCTCGGAAGGCTTCGGTTGCACCGAGGCCCCACGCGGTCTGCTGTTTCACCGTTACCGGCTTGATGAAAACGGTGCCATCCTCGAGGCGCAGATTGTGCCGCCCACGGCACAGAACCAGCCCAGCATTGAGGCCGACCTGCAAGAGCTGGTTGGCGGCTGGCTCGATTTGCCGGCCGATACCCTGCGTGAACGCTGTGAGCAGACCATCCGCAACTACGATCCCTGCATCTCCTGCGCAACGCACTTTCTCAAACTGGATGTCCGCCATGAGTGATGTTTCCCGGCCCATCAGGGTTGTTGGTATCGGCAACCGGGATCGGGGGGATGATGCCCTCGGACCGCTGGTGATGGATGCCCTTGATGACCGTTTGCCGGAAACTGTCGACGTGGTTGAGCACAGCGGCGAAGTGGCCGGACTGGTGGACCTGATGACTGGCGCCGAAGCGGTGTACCTGGTCGATGCCGCTGTCATGGGGCTGGAGCCGGGGCACCTCCGGGTGTTCGACGCCAGCGCCGCGCCGCTGCCAGCCCTGGGAGGCGCGTTTTCGTCCCATGCGCTGGGGCTGTCTGAAGCGATTGAGCTGGCGCGCGCGCTCGATGTGCTGCCTCCGGTATGCCGGGTGTTCGCGGTGGAGGCGGCCAGCTTCGAAGCGGGCGACGGGCTGTCAAAACCGGTTGCGGACACCATTCCCGGGGTGACTCAGGCGGTGATTGATGCCATCGAAAAGGACACAGGATGCAGGATTCAGGAGAGCGATGATGCATGAAACGGCGCTGGTCAGGAACCTGATTCACAGGGTGGAGAAGCTTTGCGCGGACGAAGAGGCCGAACGGGTGGTGGAGGTTGCGGTATGGCTAGGCGCGCTGTGCCATATGTCGCCGGAACATTTCACCGATCACTTCCGTCAGGAGGCAGCCGGTACCTGCGCGGACCAGGCCCACCTCCGGATTGAAACGTCTGATGACATCAATCACCCCAATGCCCAGGATGTGCTGTTGCAGAGCCTGGAGCTGGAAACGGAGGATGGGTCGGGCCCATGAATGACAGATGCCGGGCGGAGCCCTCGCCAGTTCGTTGGCGTGTTCGTGTTTATGGCGTGGTTCAGGGCGTGGGGTTTCGGCCTTTTGTCTATCGCCTGGCGACAGGGTTGGGGCTGACGGGGTGGGTTGGCAATACCCCGGAGGGCGTGATCATTGAGGCTGAGGGTCGTCCCGAGGCGTTGCAGAACCTGGTGGATGCGCTCAAGCAACAGGCTCCGGTGCATGCGTGCGTGGAGGCGGTGTGTGCGGAACCGCTGGCCAGGCCTGCGGCGTTTCAGGCGTTCCGCGTACGCGAGAGTGAGGAGCGGGGCGCTGCCACCACACGTTTACCTGCGGATTTGGCGCCCTGCGGTCAGTGCACCGGGGAGCTGCACGATCCCGATAATCGGCGTTACCGGTATCCCTTCATCAGCTGCACAGACTGCGGTCCCCGCTACAGCCTGATCGAGGGTTTGCCTTACGATCGCGAACGCACGGCGATGAGGTACTTTCAAATGTGCCCGCGTTGTCTGGCGGAATACCGTAATCCGGAGAGTCGGCGCTTTCATGCCGAGCCCAATGCCTGTCCGGAATGCGGTCCGCGTGTCGCATTTTGCCAAGGTGATGGCTGCGTGCTGGCGGAAGGCGAGGCCGCCTTGTCCGAGGCGGTCAGGCGGCTGAGGGCAGGTGGCATCATCGCGCTTAAAGGGCTGGGCGGGTTTCAGCTGCTTGCAGATGCCCGCAATAGTCACTCGGTGCAGACGTTACGCGCACGAAAAGGGCGGCCCCGAAAGCCGCTGGCAGTCATGTTTGGTTCACTGGCATCTTTGCGGCAGATGTGCCCGGTCTCCGGGCCCGAAAGCCTGTTGCTCATGGGGGCCGAGCGGCCCATTGTCCTGCTCCATGCGCGCAACCATGATCTGGCGGCCAACCTCGCTCCGGGCAGGGCGGATCTGGGCGTGATGCTGCCTTGCACCCCGTTACACGATCTGCTGCTTGGTGATCTGGGGTTTCCCGTTGTTGCCACCAGCGGTAACCGCAGTGGCGAACCGATTGCCATCGACAACGAGGAAGCCCTGGTGCGCCTGGGTGACCTGGCGGACGGATTTCTGGTTCACGATCGCCCCATTTTACGACCACTGGATGATTCCGTGGCCCGGGTGGTGGCGGGGCGTACGCAGTTGCTTCGCCGTGCACGTGGCTACTCCCCGAACCTGGCCCTGCCCATCCAGGTGCCTCCCGGCCGGGGCGCCACCGGAGGCCACCTGAAAACCACCGTGGCCATGAGCACCCGCGCCGGCGTAGTGTTGAGCCAGCACCTGGGCGATATGGACAGCATCCTGAGCCGGAAAGAGCTCGATCGCACCACGGATAATCTGCAGCAACTGTTTGCCACCATTCCCCGGCACTGGGCGCACGATGGCCACCCGGACTATTACACAACGCGCTACGCCCAGGCCCGTGGTGAGGAACAATGCGCTGTCCAGCATCATGTGGCCCACATAGCGGCCGTGATGGCTGAGCACGGGGTCAATGAGCCGGTGCTTGGGGTGGCGTGGGATGGCAGTGGTGTTGGCGACGATCAGACCTTGTGGGGCGGAGAATTCCTGCGCCTGGACTCACAAGGTTACGAGCGCGTGGCGCATCTGCGGCGATTCCGGCTGCCAGGTGGCGAGGCGGCCATGCGAGAACCCCGCCGTTCGGCCTTCGGGCTGCTGTATGCCTTGATGGGGGCGCAGGTCATGGAGTGTCAGGCACTGGCCCCGGTGAACAGCTTTTCCAAAGCGGAAAGAAAGCTGTTGATTCAATCGCTCAAGGCCGGCTTGAACGCGCCGGAAACCTCAAGTGTGGGCCGGCTTTTTGACGCCGTAGCCGCGCTGACTGGCATCTGCCTGCAGGCCAGTTACGAGGGGCAGGCAGCGGGCGAGCTGGAGGCAGCCCTGGATCGCACTGACACTGCATCTCCCTACCGGTTCGAGCTGTCGGTGCCGGAAGCCGACCGGCCCTGGCAGGTTGATTGGGCGCCGGCGGTTTACGCATTGTTGGAAGACCTTCGGAGGGGGAAGCCGGTATCCGGGATTGCGGCGGGCTTCCATCAGGGGCTGGTCAACGCCATTGTGGCAGTGGCGAAACAGGCTAAACTGTCGAGAGTTGTGTTGGCTGGCGGCTGTTTCCAGAACGCCTGCCTGCTGGAATTGACCATAACAGCCCTTGAGGGGGCCGGATTTCAGGTGTTCTGGCCGTGCCGGCTGCCGCCCAATGATGGCGGTCTGGCGGTGGGTCAGCTGGCCTGGGCGGCCGGCGCTCTTTGGGGCAGGGAGGGGGCATGTGTCTGGCCGTGCCGGGACGCGTGATCAGCATTGAGGGCGACGATCCACTCACCCGTCAGGGGCGCGTCGATTTTGGTGGCATCGTCAAGCCGGTCAATCTGGCCTACGTGCCCGATGTACGAGAGCAGGACTATGTGCTGGTGCATGTGGGGTTTGCCATTACCATTGTGGACCCGCATGAAGCCGAGCGCGTTTTCCATTACCTCGAGTGCCTCGAGACCCTGGAGCAGGAGGCGGACGAGCTGGAGCCAGGAAGGCCGGTGCCGCAATGAAGTACCGTGACGAATATCGCGCGCCCGATGCTGCCCGGGGGTATGCCGATGCCATTGCCCGCATCACCACCCGTCCCTGGACTCTCATGGAGGTATGTGGGGGGCAGACCCACGCCATCGTTCGCTTCGGGATCGATCAGTTGCTGCCGGAAGCAATCTCCCTGATCCATGGTCCGGGGTGCCCGGTGTGTGTGACTCCCATCGCCTACATTGACAAAGCCCTCGAAATCGCCGCGCTTCCACGGGTCATCCTATGTACTTTCGGCGATATGCTGCGAGTGCCAGGGACCCAATCGGACCTGTCCGCTGCCAGGGCGCGGGGCGCGGATGTCCGGGTGGTGTATTCGCCGCTCGAGGCGCTGACGGTGGCCCGGCAGAATCCGAGGCATGAAGTGGTTTTTTTTGCCGTCGGATTTGAAACCACAGCCCCGGCCAATGCCATGGCGGTCTATCAGGCCCAGCGGGAGGGGCTCGGGAATTTCTCGGTGCTGGTCTCGCAAGTGCTGGTGCCACCGGCGATTCGCGCCTTGCTGGAGCGCCCGGGCAACCGGGTTCAGGGGTTCCTGGCGGCCGGCCATGTCTGCACGATCACCGGGTATGAAGAGTATGAACCCATTGCCCGTGAGCACGGCGTGCCCATTGTGGTGACCGGCTTTGAACCGCTGGATATCCTGGAGGGAGTCTACCGCTGCGTGCGTCAGCTGGAGCAGGGTGAGAGCTGTGTTGAAAACCAGTACAGCCGGGCCGTCCGCCGCCCGGGGAACGCCATGGCCCAGCAGGTAATGCAGGCGGTCTTCCAGGTGGTGCCCAGGCAATGGCGGGGCATGGGAGACATCCCTGACAGTGGTCTTGGGTTGTCACCCGCCTACCGATCCTACGACGCAGAAACCCGTTTCGGCGCAGTGAACGGCGAGGCTGAGATGCGGGGTGACTGCCTCAGTGGGGCAGTGCTGCGGGGCGAAATCCGCCCGGACCAATGCCCCGCCTTCGGCTCCCGCTGCACTCCGGAACGCCCCCTCGGCGTGACGATGGTGTCCGAGGAAGGCGCCTGCGCCGCCTATTATCGTTACCGACGACCGACCGGAGGTTCAGCGCGTGAGTGACAGCTGCGACAATCATTGCCCGCCGATGAACGATGACCATGAGGTGGTGAAAATAGCCCACGGTGGTGGCGGCCGGGCCATGGCCCAGCTGCTTGATGGTATTTTTCGTCCGGCGTTTGATAATCCCTGGCTGGCACGGCAACACGACGGCGCCGTGGTCGATATGCCCGGTGCCATGGCGTTCACGACGGACTCCTACGTGGTGCGGCCGCTGTTCTTTCCGGGTTCTGATATCGGCACTATGGCGGTGCATGGCACGGTCAACGACCTCGCCATGTGCGGGGCCAGGCCGCAATACCTGAGTGCCGGTTTTATTCTCGAAGAGGGTTTGCCGCTGGCTACGTTGCGCCGGGTTGTCGATTCCATGGCTGCCGCAGCCCTCGAAGCTGGCGTGCAAATCGTGACCGGCGACCTCAAGGTGGTGGAACGCGGCAAGGCGGATGGTTTGTACATCAACACCGCCGGAGTCGGGCGAGTTGTGGCGCCACAGCCGGTGGCGCCTGCCCGGGTGCGGCCTGGCGACCGGATTCTGCTCAGTGGCGATCTTGGACGCCACGGCGTCGCAGTGATGACTGCGCGGGAGAAGCTTGACCTGGAATCGGCGATTGAGAGCGACTGCGCTTCGGTCGCGCCGCCGGTCCTGGCGTTGCTGGAAGCGGGGGTGGATGTGCATTGCCTTCGTGACCTTACCCGCGGAGGCCTGGCCAGTGCGTTGGTGGAAGTCTCGGAAAGTGCCGGGGTGGCAGCGGAGATCCGTGAGGCCGATATCCCGGTTCGCGAAGATGTGTCTGCCTTTTGCGAGCTGCTGGGGCTGGACCCACTGCATGTGGCCAACGAAGGCCGCTTTATCGCCGTCGTGGCCGAACCGGATGTTGCCCGGGCAGTGGATGTGCTCCGGAGGTACCCGGTGAGCGAGGCGGCCGTTGAAATCGGCCATTTTGTGCAAGGGGCCGCCGGCTTGGTTACGGCTTCCAGTATGATTGGCGCCAGCCGGGTCATTGACAGACTCTCCGGCGAACAGTTACCCCGTATTTGCTGAAGCAAAGGGCCCGGAAGCATTGCTGATCTCGCTGGCTTGTGCTCGAAAACCTGGACTCAGGTCATGGCTCTGCCGCCGCATCGAGAATCTGCTGTTTCCGTGTGATTTTTCCGCTTCCGTGCGCGTGCTGCTTGCCACCACAAAGCCTGGTTCTCATCGTTCCTTACGCCTGTAACCAGCCTGCGAGGCGCCTGTTAATGAGCCGGGGGGAGAATTTGCCCAGCCCTATCATCAACCGGTTACGCAGTCCCGGGATGACGATGGCATTGCGGCGTCTGGCCAGTGCTGTGGTTGCCACCGCTTCGGCTGACATGGTGCCGGCTTTGAAGAGCCTGGTGTCCGCCATATTGGCTTCAGCCGCGAACTCTGACGCTGTTGCTCCCGGGCAGAGTGCGCTTACGGCAACGCCTGAGCCTCGTAATTCTTCGTGCAGTGCTTCGGAAAAGGACAATACAAAGGCCTTCGTGGCGTAGTAAATGGCCATGCCGGGCCCCGCCTGGAACGCTGCGGCTGAGGCGACGTTAATGATGAAGCTGTTCGGGCTCTCTTTCAGATTGGGTATAAGCTTCCAGGTCAGCGCAACCAGCGATGTCACGTTCACCTGAATCATGTTGAGCTGGCGTTCCAGGGAGAGGTCGCTGAAGCGCCCGCGGTCGCCAAAACCGGCATTGTTGATCAGGCCAGCAAGCTTCCATCCGGCTGAAGTAACGGCTGAGACAACTTTTTCGGCGCCCTCGGCTGTGGCCAGGTCCGCAGCCAGAACCTCAACGGATACACCAAACCTTTCTGAAAGCTTGGTAGCCAGGGAGGCCAGGCGGTCTTCACGGCGGGCCACAAGAATCAGGTTCTGCTTTTCCGCAGCCAGAGCATGGGCGAACGCTTCGCCTATGCCGGCACTGGCGCCGGTAATGAGCACATAGTTCATGGTGTTTTCCTTATTAAGTGAACGATGGTTGCCTAATATACGTTGCCTTCCTGTTGTGTAAATAACCTTTGGTTACTTATTTCTGGTGCTCCGGATTAGCCTTTGGACGTCTTTGAGAAACCCGGTGTGGGCAAGGAATACGGTCGTGGCCTTTTAAGGACGGCCTCCTGTCTCCATACCAGTGACTACCAGGGGGGCTTTCAAGCACTTCAGGAGATAGTCATCCGTGAGTACCTATAAAGCGATTAACCTTGTGAAGCTGCCTGTGGGGACTATCGGCCCGGAGCTGTTCGAGGTGGTGGAAAACACCGTTCCTGAACCCGCCGAGGGTGAGTTTCTGGTCTCGCAGGCCTATATGTCTCTCGATCCGGCCCCAACTGGATGCGTATCATCAAGAAACGCCTGTCGATCCAGGGCTACACTATGCCTGATCACTGGGACGAGACGAAGGAGCTGCACGCCAAGCTCACACCCTACGTTCAGAAGGGGCAGATCAAATACCGGACACGCGTGCTGGAAGGACTGGAATCGGCCATGAACGGTCTGAACCTGTTCCTGACCGGTGAGAACAAGGGTAAGTTGATGGTGAAGCTTTAATCTGATGCGGCTGGTGTTATCCGGCTGCGTGCTTGATCGGGGCGCAGCCGGCCGGTGCCAGTGGGGCTGCGCATGCTGCGCAATATGGGGATTAATTTTTCCGGTGGCCTGACACTGGTTTTCTAGACGTGCTTTTCTGGAGCTGCGGCCAACCCTCTGCCGCTTTTAGTCGAATCCGTGTCGTATTGGTTCCTCCCGGAAAACCGAAAGACGGTCACATTAGGGCTATCGACAACCCGGTAAGGGGGAGATAGCAATGGCCGTTAAATTCGAACAAGCACTTCAGGATGATTCGCAACAACGGGCCGGTGCCGCGCGCCAGCCCGACAGCGTTGACCAGTCTGATCGCCGCGTACCCATCAACCTGCGTCAGTCCGGCCCCACGCCGGTGGAGATGCTGATTTCCACACGGGTCCGCAAGTCGCCGTATTGGCACCTGGCCTACGAGGCGGGCTGCTGGCGGGCGACCGTTTACAACCGCATGTACCATCCCCGGGGTTATGTCCGCCCGGAAGACGGTGGTGCCATGGTGGAATACGAGTCGCTGATACACGACGTTACCATGTGGAACGTGGCGGTGGAGCGCCAGATCCAGGTCAAGGGTCCGGATGCGGAGCGCTTCGTGAACTATGTGATCACCCGGGACGCTACCAAGATCAAACCCATGCGGGGCAAGTACGTCATCCTGTGCAACGAGGACGGCGGTATCCTCAATGACCCGGTATTGCTTCGGGTGGCCGAGGACGAATTCTGGTTCTCCCTTTCCGACAGTGATCTGGAATTCTGGCTGCGGGGCGTAAACGTCGGTATGGGCTTCAACGTCAGCATCGCGGAAATCGATGTGGCACCGGTCCAGATCCAGGGTCCCAAGTCCGAGGCACTTATGACGGATCTGTTCGGTGAGGGCGTGAAAGACATTCCCTACTATGGACTGATGGAAGGCCAGGTGGCGGGCCACGATGTCATCGTTTCCCAGACCGGTTTCACCGGAGAGAAGGGTTACGAGATTTACCTCAAGGAAGCGACTAAATACGCCGAGGACCTCTGGTACACAGTGCTTGCGGCCGGTGAACCGCACAACCTGCGGGTGATAGCGCCCGCACACCATCGCCGGATAGCCGCGGGCATTCTTTCCTGGGGCCAGGATGTGGATCAGGAAACCCTGCCATTCCAGTGCAACCTGGCCTACCAGGTGCCGCGCAACAAGGATGCGGACTATATCGGCAAGCAAAGGCTTGAGAGGGTTCGTGAGCAACTGGATGCTGGTCGTCCGCCTTTCAGCCACATTATGGTGGGCATCCGCTTTGGCGGCGGCAAGGTGACTGACTACGCCAATGATTTCTGGCTGATCAGCAGGCCTGATGGTGGTGAGCCGGAGGGCTATGTCACCTCACCCTGGTACTCGCCGGAACTGGAGACGAACATCGCGCTGGCCTATGTGCCGTTTGATCTGAACAGTATTGGCAGCAGCTTGACCGTGCACCTTCCGGTGGAATATGCCGCGGCGGATGGCTCAACCGCTGTGGAGGCGGAGGTGGTGGAAGTGCCCTTCCGGCCATCGGTGAACCCCAACGCCCGTGAACGGGCCCGGGCGAAGGGTATTGACTTCGCCGACTAGCCTAACGGGAAGGGCAGGCGGTGGCAGCCGCCTGGTATACACCGGCAGCAATGGGGTGCGCGGCTTATGAAACTGGCGAGCGAAAAACAGGCGTTCAATCCGCGCGATGAGGCGGCGGCGGAAAGGCTTCGTGCCCTGGTGCGCTCGGCTTCGATCGAGGCGACACCCCGCCAGATACTGGCAGCGGAAGATCTGCCGGACCTGCTGCCCGAGGGCACCTGTGTCTATGTGCCATTCCTGCCAAAAGGGCAATTCAGCGACACTCTGGAAGCCTGCCGGCACCTCCTCAATATGGGCATGCAGCCGATCCCCCACGTACCCGCCCGTATGGCCGAGAGCCGCGGGCAACTGCGGGACTGGTTGGCACAGCTCGATGAGAGCAGGGTTGACCGGTTGCTGCTGATTGCCGGCGACAGCGATGCGGTGGTCGGCCCCTTTCCGGACACTCTGGCGGTGCTTGAATCCGGCTTGTTGGCGCAATTCCGGTTTCATGGTATTGGCGTGGCTGCCCATCCGGAGGGTCATCCCATGGCGGACCGGGCCACGTTGACCCAAGCCCTGAGCGTCAAGCGTGAATACGCCCGCACCACAGCCACGAGGCTGTGGGTGGTGACCCAGTTCACTTTCGACGCCGAGGTGGTCATCGACTGGCTGCAGAGCCTGGGCAATATCCTGGAAGAGGTGCCTGTCTACATCGGAATGGCCGGGCCGACGCGGGTAAAAACCCTTATTGCCTATGCCGCGCAATGCGGGGTGGGGGCGTCTGCCCGCATGATGCTGCGTCGCCCGGGCAGCGCCAAACTACTGCGCGCCTGGACGCCGGACGGCATGGTGCGAGCGTTGGTCCAGTACTGCCTGGACAACCCGGATACCCTGCTCCGGGGTATTCATCTCTTCCCATTCGGCGGTCTGCGCCAGTCGGCGCAATGGATTCAAGAGCACAGCGGGTCCGTTGAGGGCCAGAGAGGGCAGTTCCATGAGTCTTCAGTACAGTAAACTGACATCCGTAATGCCGGCGATTGCGGAGTTTCCACCGCCGGGCACCCCGGACATTGAGATCGCCCGCTCGGTCCAGCCCCAGTCCATTCTGCTGTTGGCCCAACAGCGTTTTGGACTGCCGGGGGAAAGCCTTGTGCCTTTCGGTCACTACAAGGCCAAGCTGGATATGGCCTATGTCGATACCTCCGCTACCGCGCCCCGGGGCAAGCTGGTGCTGGTGACCGCCATTACCCCAACCCCGGCCGGCGAGGGCAAGACCACCACCAGCGTGGGGCTGAACGACGGCTTCAACCGCCTGGGTGTGCGTTCTTCCGTGTGCCTGCGGGAGCCGTCCCTCGGCCCCTGCTTTGGTATGAAGGGCGGCGCTGCTGGCGGAGGCCGGGCGCAGGTGATTCCGATGGAAGACATCAACCTGCATTTCAACGGCGACTTCCACGCCATTACCACCGCCCACAACCTGCTGGCATCGCTGATCGACAACCACATTCACTGGGGCAATGAAGCCGGGCTGGACCCACGTTACGTGAGCTGGCGCAGAGTCATGGATCTGACGGATCGCTCCCTGCGCAACATGGTGTGTGGCCTGGGTGGCGCAGCCCATGGTGTGCCCCGGGAAACCGGTTTCGATATCACGGTGTCGTCAGAGATTATGGCTATCCTGTGCCTGGCGGACGGGCGTGCGGATCTGAAGCAGCGATTGGGTAATATCATTGTTGGCCGGCGTTCCGATATGACACCGGTCACCGTTCGTGATCTGGGGGTTGAAGGCGCGCTAACCGTGCTGTTGAAAGAGGCGCTGCAGCCGAACCTGGTGCAGAGTCTGGAGCATAACCCGGTGTTCATCCATGGTGGCCCCTTTGCCAATATTGCTCATGGCTGTAACTCCGTGACTGCCACTCGTGCGGCCCTGGCTCTGAACGACGTTGTGGTGACCGAAGCCGGCTTCGGTGCGGATCTTGGTGCGGAAAAGTTCATTGATATCAAATGCCGGCACACGGGCTTGCGGCCAGACGCCGCCGTGGTGGTCTGCACCATTCGGGCCCTCAAGATGCAGGGTGGTGTCGCCCGGAGCCAGTTGGGCACACCCGACCTGGCCGCGGTGCGGGACGGTGCCGCCAACCTGGAGCGACACATCCGCAACCTGCAGCAGTTCGGCCTGACCCCAGTGGTGTGCATCAACCGCTTTCCCGGCGATACTGAAGACGAGATGGCGCTGGTGCAGTCCATCAGTGAAGAGCTGGGCGTGAGGGCAGTGCCCGCCGACCACTGGGCAACCGGCGGCGAGGGCGCAACGGAACTGGCCCAGGCTGTGCTCGACCAGATGGACGAAGGCACACCGGAGGTGAAATTCCTCTACGAGGACAGCCTGCCGTTGGCGGACAAGATCCGCACCATAGCCACCCGTATCTATCACGCGGGAAGCGTTGAATTTACAACCCTGGCCAAACAGCAGTTGGAGGAATACGAAAGCCTGGGGTTCGGCCACCTGCCGGTGTGTATTGCCAAGACCCAGTATAGCTTCTCGGCGGACTCGACCGTGAAGGGTGCGCCGTCCGGCCACATGCTGCCGGTCAGGGAAGTGCGCCTCGCCGCTGGCGCCGGGTTTGTGGTAGCGATTTGTGGCGACATCATGACCATGCCGGGCCTGCCCCGCCGTCCCGCGGCACTGGATATCGCCCTTGATGAGAACGGCCTGGTTGTGGGGCTAACCTGAACCGGTGTCCTCGAAAATACCGTAGGTTGGCTCGGTGCGCGCACGTCTCAGTGCCTGCAGGGAAGAGGAAGGCAGACTGGCCATGGTATCGGTCAGGACATTGCCGGCGGGGCCCAGGCCCTGGGAGTAAACTTCCATTCGCTCGTATTTGGGCGCGCGCCCCATGGTTTTGCGATAGCAGCGACTGAAGTGGGTGGCGGAGACAAATCCGCACATGGAGGCAATCTCCACAATGGAGCAGGATGTCTGTTTGAGCAGCCGGCGTGCGCGGTTCAGCCGCACCCGCAGGTAGTAGCGTGAGGGCGTGCAGCCCATGTGCTTGAGGAACAACCTTTCCAGTTGTCGGCGTGATATCCCGGCCAGTGTCGCCAGTTCCTGAAGTTCGATGGGCTCTTCAATGTTGGCTTCCATCAACTGGGCGGCTTCCGCCAGCTTGGGTTGCGCGCGGGCCAGGCCCGGATGCATGGGCATGGGTTGTTGTTCACTTTCCTCCCGTACCCGGTCGCACACAAACATGTGGGAGACCGCGTTGCTGAGTTCCTGGCCATGGCGCCGGGCCAGGAAGCTGAGCATCATGTGCATGGGCACCGTGCCACCGGTGCAGGTCATGCGTTCCCTCTCTACAGTAAACAGGTGGTTGTTGGTCTGGACCCGTGGAAAGCCCTCCTGCATGGCTTCCAGGCATTCCCAGTGGGCGCTGCAGGCGTGGCCGTCCAGCAGGCCGGCACTGGCCAGCACATAAGCGCCGGTACAGACAGCCCCCAGCAGGACATGGCGCCGGGCCATCTGTTTCAGCCAGTTGACTTCCTTGCGGGAGAAACTCCGCGTGACATCAATTCCCGCAACGACGATCACCAGGTCAAAGCAGTGCTCTTGCTGAATGGACGCATCCGGGAGCATGGTGATGCCGTCGCTGGCGCGAGCTGCTTCCCCTTCGGCGGTAAGCAGCTTCCAGGAATAAAGCTCGGCACCGGCCAGTTGATTGGCCATGCGCAGGGGCTCAACGGCAGTAGCCAGGGCGATCAGGGTGAAGTTGTCAATCAGCAGGAAGCCGACCCGATAGGGCTTATGGGCATGCCTGTCTGTGTGCGAGCCGGTATCAGTGGTCATGAGTAACCCCCTTGCCCTGCCTGGGCCAGCTGCAGCAGCCAGTACCCGGAATGTCCGTGTCGACCACCACAACCTGAACACTAGCTGTTGCCCTCGGGTTGTGCAATAAGTGATCAGCCCCACTTTGGTTTCATTCCAAGCCGGTGGTCAGAACACCAATGGTCCACATGCGACACAGTGGGTGCCGGGATAGCCTCAACGCGACTCACCCTGCTGTCGTAAATGATCTTTTCAGTGTCGCAGTGCCAGGGCGAGGTGGGTTCGGCCTGTGCGATGGCCGCTGCCGGCCTGGCGGTCAACATCATCGAGTACTGACCGCCGTGCCTCTTGTCTGAAACCGGTCAGGATTTGATCCGTTCGTTGTCCGGATCAAACAGCGCCCGGTAACCCACTGCCTCAATGCGGATAGGGTAGTGTTCCTGGAAGTATTCCAGGGTCAGTTCACGGCCTTCCTGGGCGTACTCTGTGGGGATATAACCCAACAGGATGATTTTGCCCACCGAAGGCCCCCAGGCCACGCTGGTGTTGTAGGAGCGGCGGCCGTGGCTGTCCACCAGCACTTCGCCGGTTTGCGGGTCCAGAATCGGCCATTGGCCGACCGGATAGCGCAGCATGCCGTTAGCATCCTGGTGCTCAGTCATTGTCATGGTGCACAGGTAGGCCGGTTGCCGGGGCCACTCCCGTTGCTCCAGGTAAGCGGCTTTGCCGTGGAAATCGGCTTCCTTGACCTTGGGCCGTTGCAGCCCGGCTTCGTAAAGGTTGTATTCCGTTTCCAGGTCCACGTTCTGCAGCCGCAGGCTTTTCTCCAGGCGCCGCGTGTTGGCATAGGTTTCGATGCCTACCGGGGTAACGCCGGCGTCGTACAACAGGTCCCAGATTCGCAGGCCGTAACTGAACGGGAAGTAAAGCTCCCAGCCCTGTTCGCCCACATAGGATATGCGAAAAGCCCAGACCGGAACGCCCCGAATGTCCAGTTCCTGTGCGGTGGCAAACGGGAAGTTGTCCACCGACAGCTGATCCGGGTCGGTGACGAACTGCGCCAGGGTCTCCCGGGCCTTGGGACCCCAGAGCCCCAGCGTCGCCAGTTCGTCCGTGCGGTCATGCAACCGGATGTTGTCCAGACCCTTCTCCCGGGCCATGCGGGTGATCCAGCAATAGTCCCGGTGGCCGGTGTCGCCGCCGCAGACTACCCGATAGTCGTTCTCGTCCCGCCGGATGATGGTCAGGTCGGAGCGCACGCCCCCGCGGCCGTCGAGGAAGTGGGTGTAGACACCTTTGCCGTGGGGCGTGGTGCCGCCGACTTTGGCAACCGACAGGTATTCCAATAGCGCTTCTGCGTCATCGCCGGAAATATCGAAGATGGCAAAATGGGAGAGGTTTATCATGCCCACGGATTCGCTCATCTCTAATTGCTCGGCGTTGGAGACCTCCCAGAAATGACGGGCGTCCCATTCGTGCTCCCGCACCGGGATACGGTTGCGATATTTCGCCAGCAGGGTGGACTCATTGGCGGCGTAGCCGTGGGCGCGCTCCCAGCCGGCGGCCTCCATAAAGTAAGCGCCCAGTCCAACTTCTCGCAGGTAGAACGGGCTGGTTCGCATCTTGCGGCCGGTGAGGTAGGGCTCACGCGGATGAACCGCCGGGGTGTAGATTTTTTTGGCAGTCTCGTAGCAGCGGTTGTACACGAAGTCCGGTGTTTTCTGAAGCGGGTAGTGGCGGGCAATATCGATGCTGTGAGGGTCCATCTCCGGGGATCCATGAGTCATCCAGTCCGCCAGTAACTTGCCCGCACCCGGACCGTCCTTGACCCAGACTGCTTCACAGAACCACAGGTTGCGGACTTCCGGGGATTCGCCCATCAGTGAGCCGCCATCCGGAGTCACCGACAGCAGGCCGTTGAAGGAATGCTTTTCCTCCCAACCCAACTCGCCCAGGATCGGGGTCATTTCGATGGCTTTTTCGTAGGCGTCCATGACCTGATCCAGTGAAAGATCCCGCATCGAGGGCGACATCCGCGCATCACCGGGCTCGGCAATGGCGCCAGGGTAGACCAGCCGAGGGTTTTCCGCCTCGTAATAACCCCACTCGATACGGCCACCTTCGGTGGTGGTGGGGTCGCCGGTGTCCCGCACATAGGCGGAGTTGCCCTGGTCGCGGAACAGCGGATAGACGATCTGTTTGCCGGTTCCGGCCAGTTCTTCGTAGGGGCCGAAGAACAGCAGGGGGTGTTCCAATGGCATCAGAGGCAGAGGCGCATTGGCGGTGTTGGCCATCAACGGCCCCCAGATACCCATGGAGAGCACCACGTATTCGGTTTCGATGTAACCCTTGTGGGTTTCAACACCACGCACCTGGCCGTCCTGGACATCAATGCGGATGGCCGGTGTGTAGGCAAAAGCCTGGAGTTTGCCGGTGGCCACGGCTTCTTCCACCAGATCGCCGGCTACGCTCTGGGAGCGGGGTACCACCAGCCCGGCGTCCGGGTCCCACATGGCGCCCTGGACCTGGCTTTCCTCCAGCAATGGAAACAGCTCCTTTGCCCGCTTGGGCGAAATCATGCTGACATTTGTGCCGAAGGCTTTCCCGGAACCCACCTTGCGGCGGAGTTCGTCCATGCGCTCGTCGTCATCGACGCGCGCCACTTCCACGCCGCCGCATTTCACGTAATTGCCACGCTTTTCATAAAAGGCCTGGCTGTACTTGGTGGTGTAAATGTTCAGCTTGTCGTGGGAAGTGGTGAAGCAGAAATCCGAGGCGTGGGAGGTGGAGCCGATGTCTGAGGGAATGGCGGATTTTTCCAGTCCTACGATGTCATCCCAGCCCTGCTCGATCAGGTGGTGTGCTACCGAGGAGCCAACGATACCGCCCTGGCCAATGATTACGACTCTTGCACGTTTCGGTAGTTGTGCCATTTTGGTTCCCCTTTGCCTGCAATGAACGCCCTCGCGCTGCCGCATATCGGCCAGGGCCCTGATTCAATGTGGCTCTAATTGCTCAGTGCAGGTGAATCCAATACGACACCAAGTCGTCCAAAAACGGCAGAGGCAGCCCCGAAGAATCCGGGCCACCGGCTGGCCCAATGTGTCAGTTTTTGTCGGAACGACCGGTATTGTGGAGAGATTCTTCGTGGCAATGCAAGGCTGCTTCAGCGCGGGCGACGGCACCAGTTAATCAACCCGGAGATGGCTAACAGTAAAATAGCAAGTGCTGATAAGTCAGATATCCAAGGCCCAATGCGCATAATGCGTCCTGAATGAAGATCGAGTAACAACTGCTGCAAAGAGATGCCTTCGCCATGATAAATATCGAGAAGTTGCTTCCTGACTGCCGCAGGTGTGGCGCGTGGACTTGACCACGCCACCTGCTTACTTGTGGATGGGACCGGAGTCCAGCTCAGAAACGATGCGGTCGTCTTGAATTGGCCGTTTGGCGTGTCAATAAAAAAGGCGTCGTCTTTCGAGCCGAACCTTCTGATAGGTTCGGGCAAATTTTCTTGCCCAAGGCGATCAATTAGTACGCCAGCCCGAGTCAACAATATGATTGAGCGTGACGTCGCTGCGGCTAAAAAATCGGGGCCTTCCGCAATACCCAAGAGAGGACTGTCAATGGTTTGTCCGAGCTTTAATGGTTCCTTGCCGAGATATAGCTGATTGTTCATCCAGCTCACGATTGCACCACTGTCGGTGCTGAAGGTGATGATGTCCTGAGGTCCCTTGCTCAGCCCATACCATCTCAGAAGCGGAGGCCAGTTCAGAACATAGTCATTCATACCGACATCTTTCAAGTGATTGATTGCAGTGCCGGTCGTTGCAATCAATATCAGGAAAAAAGCCGAAACTATACCGATGTAGCGATGCGATAGGAGTAAAAACTTGCGCCGGGTTTGCCGGGAGCGTTTGAAGGAAATCACGGGCCATCTACCAACTGACTGAAATAAAGCGCCAAACGTGCCAACTTCGTGAGCGCGTGGACTGACAAGGTGGCACCAGTAATTCCGTCTATCGGTTGATTGAGCGTTTTGCCGCCCTCAAGTTCAGCGCCTTTGAACTGGTTCGTGAAAACGGGGTATCGAACCTCCCACCCTCGCGTCTCCCGGTACACGAGTACGTCCAGTTTAAGAATGGTATTTTCCTCCACCAATATACCGACGGTAATCGGGCGAGCTTTACCGACTTCCTCCAGTATCCAGGCAATCCGTGACCCTTGCTTCCAGTATCGTTCACGCAACGCGGCAGGTGGGTGTCCCAATATGTCTCCGGCCACCTCTTTTTTTTCGCCTACAACCCAGAGCGCGGCTGGTTCTGGTATATCGCCGACAAACGACTCTCTCAAAAATGCTTGAGGCTCTTTATAAACCTCACCAGCCAAGGCGTGTATTGGAACCGGCAGAAAAGTGACTAAAAGCAGAAGGTGCACGAGCCTGAGTGGGTAACTCATGAGGATAACCTTATCAATAAATTCTGAGCCAGGCGCGATACACACGCCTGGCCCCGGCAACAAGGCATTCTAGAAGGCGTAGGCTACGCCCGTCGAGAACGCTAAAACGCTGTTTTCATTTTCACCGGCAGGAATAAAGTTGGTTAAACCGGCCAGTGTTTGTTCGTCAGTCCAGGTATATTCTGTGGCAAATGAAATCACCCAGTCTGGGACCGGACGATAGGCCAGACCAACGGTAGCGCGATTAACAATAGAACTTTCCTCTTTGTCGAGCTCGGTGACCTGACGATTGGAGAACTCAATACCGGTTACCCGGTTGCGAATAACAACCTGCTCCATCCGAACGGTCGGTTCGAGAGAGGGATTACTGAAACCACGCCCTAAAAAGGTATTATCGAGCGCTTCCGGCCAGAACGGGTAACGAGCTTCTATCCAATAACCCGTGCGGCTTTCAGCGAGTCCACCGAGTGTGATCTCGCTGACGATTTCTGTGGTCTCACCGCCTTCTGCACCTACTTTTGCTTCCACTTCCTTGTCTATAGCGGCACTGGCGAAGCTAGCAGCAACATCATCAATGTTGCCCCAGTCGGTGTGGACTACCTCGTATTCGATTTCAAATCCGCCGAGGCTGTGAAGCCCATCAAGGGCAACGGACCACACTGATTCAGAATCCATAAAATCCGGCGTATAGCGACCGTAATATCCAGAAATCGCTAATTCCTGACCAGATTGAGGCAACAGGGCCAGCCGGCCGGTAATGGCCTTATTGCCGTTTAGATCGTTGGAGAATCCCCCACGGGAAGGGGCAAACTCAGCTTCAAATTTACTGACACCCACCGTTGAACTGCCGTTAGGCTCCGCCGCCACTTCGCCCTCAAATGCGAAGTCGAGATTGACGCCGTTTACTGCGTAAAGTCTATAGTCAACGAGGCCAGCCTGAGTTTCCACAAGTCCCGAAAAACCAAGCCCCAGTTCCGGCCATGCCGCCTTGGTTGGCAGGACGGGTGCCCCCCTGTCTACCAGCGTGCGGCGGGTCAAATTCCACTGGTTATCGTCATGATTGATATTAAAGCGGCCCAAGGGAACCAGCAGCGCTCCCATATCCAGATTGACGCTGTCATTGACGCGGTATCTTGCCCAGGCCTGTTCCATCGATATTTCTGAGCCATTTGTTCCTTCAATTGCCTGGCCTGCGGAGAAGCCATCAGCTCCTGCCGAAGCACTTTTTTCCAGTTCAATTTCGCCAAACCGCTCAAATTCCAGCTCAAAGTAAGCCTCAAGGCGGTCGTTTATCTTCCCGTCGCCAGTCAGCACAATGCGACGAAAAGTAAAGGTGTCTTGATCGGCGTCCAGGTTGTTGGTCTCTGCACGAATGGAGCCATAACCACCGATATGGAAGTCCCTGGCGCCGGACCGCACGGAGGCATTGTCATCAGCCTGGCTTGAGTCAGATGCCTTCATTGACTCTTCCAGGCTCTCGATTCGCGCCTGTTGCTCTTCGATTACCTGCCATAGCTGCTCATCGTTATTACGAGTCTCGTCGGCAATAACGATGGGTGTCGTCAGACTACCCGCAAGCCCAAAAACAAAAGCCGTTTTTTTTTTCACGATGATATCTCCGCCATCTATCTAAATGGATGCCTACAACGAGGCTTTGGATTAGCGGCGACAGTATATCTACCCGTTTAGTTAATGTAAATGATAACAATTAATATTAAAAATCACGTAGTGTGGTCTGACCAAAAGTTCTGAAGAAACTGGCTCAGCTTCTTTGGCCCCGAGAAAAGTGGCGCAAATCATTTCAGGCTAGTGTGCCCGGCTGCCACTTCAATTACATGGTCTCCAGCCTTGAATTCGCTCACGTTGGCGTTGACCGCTTCAACCACACCTGCGCCGTCGACCATGGGGATGCGGCCATCCTCGGTAGGTGTGGCGCCAGCGACTACGGCGTAATCGTGAAAGTTGAGGGAGCTGGCGTGAATTCGAACCCGCACTTCCCAGGGCCCAAGGCCCCGGTTCTCCAGGATCTGGGCCGTTGATGATCTGTAGTTGTTCCAGTCCGCCTGGTTGGGAAAGCGTCGCGAGTTTCTTGGTTGAACTTCCTTTATTTTATCAACTGTGAGGATTAAGGGTGACCTGGGCCGGAGGCTCTACCATCGACCCCATCAGGGGTCGTCATCTTCGGCTGCATGGCCTGGGTAGAAGAATCCGAGCCTGGCTGGGGGTGGCGCATAGCTCATTGATCACTCTCTCTCTGGTAGATTGACGTGCCCCTGGAATAGGCGAAAACTGGGAGTACGGCAGTTTTTGGAGATTGACTATGGGCACCCAATGGCTCCTGGTACTGGCAGACCTGCTCCTGATCCTGCATACCCTGCTGGTCGCCTTCGTCATTCTGGGCTTGGTGGCGACGTTCGCTGGTCATTTCGTCGGATGGCAGTGGGTGCGCCATTTCTGGTTCCGCCTGAGCCACCTGATTGTCATTGGTATCGTCGTTCTGCAATCCTGGCTGGGCGTGCTTTGCCCGCTCACAGACTGGGAGATGGCTCTGCGGGCGAAGGCCGGGGAAGCGGGCTACGAGGGATCGTTCATCCAGCACTGGCTGCAATCCATCCTGTATTACAGCGCACCGGCCTGGGTGTTTATCCTGGTTTACACAGTTTTCGGGGCGCTGGTCCTGGCCAGCTGGTTTCTGGTCAGGCCCAGGCGGTGAAGAGATTAGCGGGGCTTTGTCGAGCCCCACTCGGGTTATTTCTTGAAGAATGCCAGGAAAGCGCCCGCTGCAGTCGCGGCGGCGCCGCCGATCAGATACCACATGGTGTCGTCGGTAAAGCGGCCTGTGACTGTCTCGGTCAGTTGGTTACCCAGAGACTGGGTTGATTGATAGCCGAAATAGAGCAGCCCAATGCCAACCACGAGCAAAACGATACCAACCAGTTTCGAACTTCCCATTGAATTCTCCTTATAAGATGAGGCGCGGATGTGCGCAGCGTTCTATGGCTCTAGGGCAGCTTGACACCGGATTCCGGCTTTTCCAACAGCTCTTTTCGCTCTCGCTCGTATTCCTCATAAGATTTGTTCGCGCGTTCGATGCACTCAAAGTAGGTCGATGGCGGTACGTTGGCGCCGGAATCAATTTTGACGTGTTGTTTGCGCAATGGGGCACGGTGGTTTCCCTTGCGGTTGCGGTCATTGCTGTCAAGGCGGTGATTCTTCTTGGCCTGGCGCTGCTTTTTGGGGTCCATGGCAGCAATGGCTGGTTGTTCACACTGGGTCTGGCTCAGGCGGGTGAATTTGGTTTTGTTCTGCTGACTTACAGCGTCCAGAACCACGTGATTCCTGTGGAGACGTCCCAGGGTCTTTCGCTGGTAGTTGCGCTCTCCATGTTTCTTACGCCGTTGCTGTTCATTGTCTACGACCGGATAGTGCTGCCGCGTTATCGGCGTTCAAAGAACGATGATCGGGAGGCTGATGCGATTGATGAGCAGGCGCCGGTGATTGTGGCCGGTGTTGGTCGTTTCGGGCAGATCGTCTGCCGTTTGTTGCGTGCCAACAATGTTCCAATTGTGGCGCTGGACCATGAGATAGAGCAGATCGAGAACCTCAGGCAGATCAATATCAAGAGTTTCTTCGGGGATGCCAGCCGACCGGATTTGCTGGAGACCGCTGGCATCGAACAGGCCCGCCTGCTGGTGGTGGCCATTGACGACCGTGATCGGGCGGTGTGGATGGTGGAGCAAGTGAAGCAGTTTTTTCCCGGTGTCTGGGTGCTTGCCCGTGCCTTTGACCGTGGTCACGGATACCAGTTGAGGGAAGCGGGCGCGGATGGTGTGGTGAGTGAAACCTACCACTCAGCTCTTGAACTTGGCGGCCACGCACTGACGGCTATGGGTGTGCATCCGATGCGTGCCCGGCAGGTGACCTGGGCTTTTTGGATAATGAGAAAGCCCACGAGGATGAGTTGTTCGAGGCCTGGAAGGAAATCGAGGAAGGTATCCGGTTTAGCCCCCGTTACAGCGAGTTGTTTATGACGCTGGAGGAGGCGTTAAGCAGCGCCATGCAGCGGGATTGGGAAGAACCGAAACAGGAGGATGTTCCGGCCTGGAGGCCGCCCGACCACTGACAGCAGGGTGACGCTGGTCTATGCTGATTGGAGATCGTGCCGACTGCACAAGGGCTGTGGCGCACTTCCATGGGTAATCGTGGAGATTCACGTGTCAGCAAAAAGAGATGTCACTCTGGTTTATGATGAGCGCATTCTGGATCACGCGCCCGATGTGAACGCCGGTACCGAATTTGCTGCGGTGGAGGAAGCTATCGCGTTTCATCTGAGCGCGCTCACCGGGGAGTCCTCCGGAGAATGACCCGGCCATGCCCAACGTTGTAGAGGGCGGTGTGGCTTTCCGGCGGGCGCTCATTATTTCTGGACTCGTACTTATGGGACCCTGCGCCGAGGCAGAGCTGACCCGTGAGGACTGCGTCGTCAGCGATGTCCAGCCAGAGGCCATCGACCTCGATAAACCCCGTGACCAGTTGGCTCGCCAAAGCGATCTGGTGATCCCGGAGGGTGCGCGGGTTGCAAGTATCCGTATCATTCGCCGGCCCATCTTTGATACCAGCGACCCCGAGCAGGACAACGCTCTTTATCGAACCCTGAACACGCTCAATACACCGACCTGGAAGTCGGCCCTGCGTTCACAACTGATGTTTGCAGAGGGCGATATTTACGAGCCAGGACTTATTTCAGAATCCGAACGGGTGCTGCGCCAGCGGGACTATCTGACTGCGGCATGGGTGGGTGTAACCCGTGTTTGCGGTAACGAGGTTGAAGTGAGTGTGCTCACGCGGGATACCTGGACACTTTTCCCGAGCGCCGGGGTGTCCCGGTCCGGCGGTGAGAACACCACCAACCTCGGGCTCTCTGATCCTAACTTTATCGGGTCTGGCAAAAGCCTGGGGATCTCCTACGCCAAGGATCCCGACCGCTCCGGGACCAGCCTGTTTTTCGACGATCCGAACGTGCTGGGCTCGCACTGGCAGGCAGGGTTTTCGTTCGATGAACGCAGCGATGGCCGGGGCCGAAGTGCCTATCTGGAGCGACCGTTCTTCAGTGAGGTTTCGAACTGGCGCTTTGGCCTGAGTGGTATCGACGATGTTCGGGAGGAATCCCGTTACGTTGCTGCAGAGGCTATTGCAGATTACCGGCGGAGCCAGGAATTTTTCAGCATTGATGGTGGGTGGCGGCTGGGGGAGCGGGACGACCGGCAGTTCCGTCTATTGGCGGGCTATCGATACGATGCTCTGGATTTCCAGCGGCTGCCCAGCGAACCGGATCTGGACATTCTTCCCGAAAACCGAACTCTCAGTTACCCCTGGATTGGTTTTGATTACCGCCAGAACCGTTTCAGGGAAATGACCAACCTGACCCGACTGCAACGGGTGGAGGATGTGCGGGACGGATTCGTGTGGCGAACGGAGCTGGGTTACTCCGGCTCAGGGCTTGGCGCCACCGAGGACAGGGTGGTGCTGAACATGGGCTTTGAGGATGCGCTTTTTGCTACGGATGCCAATTACGCCAGTTATGGCCTGAGCCAGAGCGGCACTTACCGGCTTGATGAAGACCGTGTGGAAAACCTGGTGGGAACGGTGAGCGTTCAGTACTTTCACGGTGGCGCGGTACGCTGGAACAGCTGGTACACCAGCCTTGCTTTCACGGCTGCCCACAACCTGACGGCGGACCAACAGCTGCTTATTGGTGGCGAAAACGGCCTGCGCGGTTATCCCAGCGAGTATCAGCAGGGCAATCGCCGGGTGCTCTGGACTCTGGAGCGCCGCTATTTTCCGGATTGGCATCCCTTCAAGCTGTTTCGAGTGGGTGGGGTTCTGTTCACGGATGTGGGTCGGGCCTGGTTCACCGAAGGCCGGAATAATGGCCCTGATGAGGGCATACTGAAAGACGTGGGCTTCGGTCTGCGGCTGGCATCCAGCCGGATTGAAGTGCAGCGGATGCTGCACCTGGATTTTGCGTTCCCGCTGGACGGAGACGATAGTATTGATGACATTCAAATTTTGCTGCGCGGGAGTCGTCAGTTTTAGGGGGCGCGATGAAGCGGTTTTGCCCCGTGATACCCGGTTACTTATCTTCAGTCTGTTATCTGTCAGGAGGAGCGGGAATGGGTCTGTTGCCGCGCTTTCCGGTGCAGCGGGGCCTGGATAACGAATTCCTGGCTGGTGTTTCTTTGCTTTAGGGTATAGGTTCGGCAAAGCGGCGGTCCGTTTTTTTGCACACTGCCGTTCAAAAGGAGCTCCAGCTCAATGAAGGTTTATTCCAACCCGGTTGGTTCCGGTAATCTGTGGTTTGACAACCTGACCACCGCAGAGGGCGTCCCTGTAGCTTATGACCCCCAGGCAAGGGCGTTCCTCCCCATGCCGCCCTTTTGTGTGAATCGGGAGATCATCGGTTGCAACTGGATCGCGCCAGAGCAGGGGGCGTTTTGTCGTTCCTGCGCGATGACGGCTCTGGCTCCGGATCCGAATATTCCGGATGCTATACCGAACTGGGCTGAAACCGCAGCCCACCTGTTGCACCTGAGCGACATCACCGACAGTTTTGTGGCATCCGGTCTGACGTCGCCCGAATGGCCACAGCCCGGCTGGGACCCATACTCAGAGCCCGATACTGCGTTGCTGATTCATGTCGCAGCATCGTTGGCCATTCGGGTCAATCACGTGAACCGTTCCATGGGCCTGCCGGACCTTTACCCCTTCGTGCTCTCGGAAATGGCGCAACGCAAGCTTGCCTTCGTCCATGACTGGTTGCGCCGGGGCGCCCAGGGGCGCTGATCCACGGGTCAGCGCCCGATCACACCGGCGCCACGCCAAACAGCCACTGGTGCGCCCAGAATACCGTCACCACATACACCGCAAGGCCGCCGACAATTGCAATAAGGTCATTCGCCTTGCTGGCCGGTAATGTGGGAATCGGTCGCTGGGTTCTGTGCTTCATGGAAATCCTGTCGGCCACGGCCCACGCGAGGAAGGAGCCGAACAGAAGCAGGTCCTGCAGCATGCCGTTGGCCAGCAGGTGAGCCAGCGCCCAGAGTTTAACCGCAGCCAGCATCGGGTGTTTGAGCCTTGCCTTGATTTTGCCCGGGAAGTAGGTGGCAAACAGGAGCGGAAACACCGGAATCAACAGCAGCATGGCCAGGTGCCTAAGCCAGCCCGGCGGCGTATAGATCACGGTTGGGTCCATGCGGGCGGCTGCGTAGCCCCAGATGATCAGCAGCAGGCCAATCAGGGAGGCGAGCGAGTAGAGGCCTTTAAACGCAGCTTCATCGAGGGACGCATGCAGTCGATTACGCAGCGGTTCGTTGACGATGGACAGCGAATGCACGCCGAGAAACAGAACCAGACCAACGATCAGTGTGGTCATTTGCCAAAACTCCCGGTTAGTTTGTTGATGGAATCGTTTTCCGCGGACGGACCATGGGTGTGAATTCAAAGACAGTATAGGAAACCGGGACAGAACATGCCTGAGCGTTTATCATCGGCGGCCTGGTTCACCGGATTGAAAAGGCGCCCATGAAGTTTCCCACGGTCACTGTTGTATTGGTATCCGCTGCCCTGCTGTTTGTTCTCTGGGAGCAGACCCGCGAACCGCCAGAGCCAATCGATGCCAGCCGCTTTATCAACCTGGCGGCCAATCCGGTGGAGCGCAGTGCGGCCGTCGATTGGGTTGTTTCGCAGATTCCCGAGCTATGCGCCGATGCGACCGGCCAGGGTGGAGGGTCAGAGCTTCACTCCCGCTGCGCCAGCGAGAGTGAAGCCCGCACATCAGGCTGTCGGCGAATGATCTATGACAGGTTTCCCGGTGTGATTGCCTCGCAGGCCGTGTTTCGGGACTTGTCCATAACGATGATGAACTGCCTGGTTCCCCGGTCAGGGTTGATTGAATAGCCAGTGCTGGTAGCGCCGTGGCGGTTCCCTGAGGGTGTTTCAGCATTCCGATATGACCTGGGTAACCGTGCACTCCGGGTGGCCGAAGGAATCGTACTCCACGTAGCAGCCCTGGCCCGGGTTGGACGCTGAAGGCAGGGAGAACCCCACACGGGTGTACCGGTTGTCGACAGAGGTTTGCAGGGAGGAATCGCTGGCGTGGACCGAGATGTAGTCCAGCATCGTGAGCGAATCCTCGGCTTCAGCCTGGCTTTCCGGGCACAGGTTGCGCCAGTCAACTTCCGAGCGGCCTGCCTCGGTCTCGATGACATAGCCGGTCTGCCGGGTTCCTCCTGGGTTGCTCGCAGCGGGGGAGAGCCCCTGAGCATAGGCTTTGCTTCTCACAATGCCGATAGTGCTTTTCATGGTTCCAGCCAGTGAGTCGAGGGCGGCTAACCTGGCATCGGAGGAGAGCGAGGCGAAACGAGGCAGCGCAAATGCCGCAAGAACACCCAGGATCACAATAACGAGGGCCAGCTCAATCAGGGTAAAACCGTTTGAACGGTCGGTATGCTCTTGCTTTGAAGCCATCAATACAACTCGTCTGAATATTTTGATAAACCGGGCATTGTTTCATCAAGGCGGCGATGAGGGCATTTTTCCCGGCCTTCCGCAAGGATAAGTCGCCAATTATTTCTCCGCCCCTCAGTGCCTGAAAAGCCTTGGGTTTCTTTCAATGAGCGCATCTATCCAGCGTTCCAGGAATGGTCGTCCACCAGGGAACTTAAGATAACGCCAGCCCAGGAAGGATATAACCAGCGCACCCAGCGCATCAACAGCCAGATCCCACATCGTATCTGTCAGCCCCGACGGATCGCCCAGCATCCCCGGATTCACGGCCTACAAGCCGCTGCTTCCTGGATGCGCCTGGCTGGACCGGGCCGAAAGCGGCCATGGCGATGGCACGGGAGCAGGGGCTGGTCTAGTCTTGCATAAGCCGGGCGCCCGGGCGGCCCCGGTTCTTTCTGTGCAACCCAGATGAACAAGGACTCGCGGGGGACTGATGCTGGAAGCGTTTGAGGCTGGTTTCAAGGCGTGGATGTGGCCCGGATTCTCGGCGATCCTCGCGGTTGCCGCCACCTATGTCGTTTACCGGCTGGCGCTGGCGGTCTTTCGCCATTTCTCCGAGCCGGGAACGGTGCTGCGATTGTTTCTCGACGCCGCAGCCCGGGCGCTCGGCGTGGTCTTCTGTCTGCTGGTGCTGGCCGGGGCGCTGGAGGCGGCGCCAGCGGATTTGCCGTTGATGGCAGCCATGCAGCAAGTCACCACTTTATTGCTTGTTCTGGCGATCACCTGGGCGGCGGTTCGGCTGACTTCCGCGATTGGTGAGGTTATCGTGGCGCTGAACCCGGTGCTCGAGGGGCAGTGGAAGCGCGCCCGCAAGGTCGAAACCCAGACCCGGTTTCTGGTTCGCGCCCTGAATATCCTCATTGTCATTATCGGCTTGGGTGCGGCCCTGATGACCTTTGAGTCCGTCCAGCACATGGGTGCCAGCCTGCTCGCATCGGCGGGGGTCGGCGGCCTGATTCTGGGTTTCGCCGCCCGCCCCGTGCTGAGCAATTTGCTGGCGGGGATGCAGATTGCGCTCACCCAGCCCTTCCGGATAGATGATGTACTGAACGTTCAGGGGGAGTGGTGCTGGGTGGAAGAGGTGACGTCCACCTATGTGGTTTTGAGGGTCTGGGACCTTCGCCGACTGGTTATTCCACTGCAGTGGTTTATCGAGAATCCGTTCCAGAACTGGTCCAGAAATACCGCGGATCTGCTGGGAACCGTATTTATCTGGGTGGACTACACCATGCCGGTGAAGGCGCTTCGGCAGGAGTTCAACCGGTTGCTGGCTCAGTCGGGACTCTGGGATGGTAAGGTGGCTACAGTGCAGGTGACCGATGCCAGCGACCAGGCCATGCAGGTGCGGTTCCTGATGAGCGCTTCGGATTCAAGCCGGAACTGGGACCTCAGATGTGCGGTTCGTGAGGGGCTGGTAACCTTCATCCAGGAAAACTACCCGGCCCAGTTACCGCGCCTGAGGGCCCGGATGGTTGAAAGCTGACGGTTCCTGCCGATACGCCAACTCGTTCAGCAATCACTGAACTTTTGTTAAAGGATACTGGGTCTGGCTGTGGGTGCCGGTCTGGGACTGGCCTGTTTTTTTGAGTTTTTGGTGTTATCCGATGAGGTGAGGGGGTGTGGTAGAATAACCGTCATTCATTCAGGTGGCCTCATGAGCGACTTACTCGATCCGACCAACGATTACGTTTTCAAGCGTTTGTTTGCAGAAGCCCCGGATCTGTTGGTGAACCTGATTAATGATCTGCGCCCTGATCTTCCGGATATTATGTCGGTTGATATTCTGAACCCGAATATCGAAGCCAGTGAACTGACTGGCAAATACATTATCCTGGATGTCCTGGCTCGGGATGGGGAAGGCCACTGCTATAATGTCGAGATACAGGTTCGCAGGTACGGTGCTTGGCATAAGCGCGGTTCGAGATGCGTGACGAAACCCAGCCGGACATATCGCTGGGGAACATTTTGCAGATGAACCTGATCGAACTGAACAAGGCAGACCGAATCGGTCTGGAGCCGGGACCGTTATCGGCCTGGATCACTTTCTTTAAGCACTGGCAAGAGGAGCTCACCATGGCTAATGTGGCACATGAACCGGTTAAAAAGGCAATGAGCCGCATCCGTGAGCTCAGTGCCGACGAAGAAGCCCGTCGTCTGGCGTTCGTCCGCGAGCGGGCATTAAGAGACGAGGTGTCGTTTTTAAATGATGCCAGGCGCGAAGGTCGTGAAGACGTTGCTCGCGGCATGATCCTCAAAACGAATCTGGATGATCCAGAGATTGCCGATATCGCTGAGCTATCTGTTGCCGAAGTGGCCCATCTGCGGGCTGAATTAAAGCATTGAGATTCATGGTTGTGCACGACCGGTTAAGAAGGCAATGAGCCGCATCCGTGAACGTACTACAGTCAGTCTTCCCGGATTCCGTGTTAGGCTCCGAAACCTACCCGAAAGCAACTTGTTGGAGTGGCGTGCCTGCCCGTTTGGCCTGCCCCGGCGTTTGCCGCCGACTACGCCCAGGGTGCCGATGACCTGTCTCCCCGAAGTATTTCATTGCCAGACTTTTTCAGGAAATGGGTGCCCGGGCTGACCAGGGATGGCCTGGATGTCGGCGTCTTTCCCGGCCTTGATAAAACCGTTTGGATCACCGAGCCCGAGGAGCTCAAGCGGGATCTGCAGGATGTGATGTCGGATTTCTAGGTAATCCTTTTACCTTCTGGCCGACGCAGATCAGCCGGTGGCTGCGAGCGAAAGGTGTCCGGTAGCCTTGGCGCACGGTTTATCGTTTAGCCGGTCATTAAAACACCATAAACCCTGAAGCCCTGTGGTTGCAGGTCTGAAGGCATCTATCCGAGCGGTTCCCACAAAGTTATCCACAGTTTTTGTGGGTAAGATTATTGATAGCGCCATGCCCTTCGAGTTCTCGCAAAGATTGTTGAAACTCGGGCGCAGCTGACCCACAATCAGGTTCGACTAAGTAAACAAACGCTCACTTTAATTTTTGGTAGAGAGGTAAGGCAGGTGACTGAGCTGGCAGGTTACGAGTTGAAAGACGGTGTTGCAACGATCACCATCAGCAATGGCAAGGCGAATGCCCTGAGCCATGAGGTTATTGAGGGCCTGAATCAGGCGCTGGATCGTGCGGAGCAGGACAAGGCCGTTGTTATCCTCACCGGCCAGCCGGGCATTTTCTCCGCCGGATACGATCTGAAGGAAATGCAGAAAGGTCCGAAGGAAGCTGCGGCGCTGGTAACTACCGGCTCCAAACTGACCCGTCGCCTCGCGGCGTTTCCGTTGCCGGTGATCGGCGCGTGCAGTGGCCATGCCATTGCCAAGGGGGCGTTTATCCTGCTGTCCGTAGATCATCGCATTGGTATCGAAGGACCCTTCAAGCTGGGCCTGAATGAGGTTGCGATTGGCATGACCATGCACCATGCCGGTATCGAAATTGCCCGCCATCGTCTGGCGCCGGCTCATTTCTACCGCTCGGTTGTGAACGCTGAAATCTACAACCCGGAAGGCGCGGTCGAGGCGGGGTTCCTGGATGAGGTGGTTGCCCAGGACAAACTGACCGAGCGGGCCACCGGGCTTGCGCTTCACTTCAAGACTCTGAACATGCGTGCGCACCGGGAAACCAAGGTTAAAGCCAAGGCGGATTACCTGGCGCTTCTGGATCGTTGCATTGAGCAGGATTCAGAGCATTTGGGGCTGAACGGTTAAGCGAAACTCCCTTTACGGAAACAGAAGACATGCCCAGAGCCAGTGAGATCAAAAAGAATTCCGCTGTTGAATACGACGGACGGGTGTATTTCGTGAAAGACATTGAGCGCTCGGTCCCCCAGGGCCGTGCCGGTGGCAGCCTGTACCGGATGCGAATGTACGATGTGGTGACCAATCAAAAGCTTGACGAGACCTTCAAGGACTCGGACATGCTTAACCTGGCTGACCTGACGCGCCGGGAAGCCACCTTTTCCTACGCGGATGGCGATGAGTACGTGTTCATGGATACCGAGGACTTCACCCAGTACAGCCTGAACCGGGACGCCATTGCCGAAGAGCTGCTGTTCATCTCCGAAGACACGCAGGGCGTTATGGTTATCTTGTTGAAGGACTCGCCGGTTGCACTCGCACTTCCGCCCACCGTTGAACTGGTGATTGAAGAGACGGATCCGTCTGTCAAAGGCGGCTCCGCAACGGCCAGGACCAAGCCGGCCAGGCTGACCACCGATCTGGTGGTGCAGGTGCCTGAACATATCTCCACCGGAGATCGCATTCGCATTAACGTGGAGGAGCGCAAGTTCCTGGGCCGCGCCTGATCTGAAGTCGTTCCGAAGCAAGGACACCCCGTGAAGCCGATAGAAACCATTAAAGTGCTGGCGGCCAGCGTGATCTCGGTTGTGGTCATGGTGGGGATTGCCCGGTTCTCTTACACGCCGATGATCCCGGAGATGGTTGCTGCGCTGGGGCTGAGCAAATCCGTTGTCGGCATGCTGGCTACCGTGAACTACGCCGGCTACCTGACCGGGGCGGTGCTCATTACCCGGATCAGCGATCTCGGTCTCAAGGTCAGGCTGTACCAGCTCGGACTGGTGGTCGCCGTGGTTTCGACGGTGCTCATGGGGTACACCACCAACGTGTGGTTGTGGTTCATTCTGCGCTTTATCTCAGGGCTGAGCACCTCAGCGGGTATGTTGCTGGGTGCCGGTCTGCTGATGAGCTGGCTGATCAAAAACAACCAGAAATCCGAGCTTGGTGTGTTTTTCTCCGGCATCGGGCTTGGGATTGTCCTGACGGCCGTGGTGGCCGAGCTGATCAAGGACCCGTTCACCTGGGATCAGCAATGGGTGATCTACGGGTTGGTGGCGCTGGCACTTCTGGTTCCTGCCTGGCGCTGGATGCCGGACTACCGGGCCTGCGCTTTGCCCCGCACAGGGGGTGAAGGTGCCGGGGATGAGCGCAGCCGATTCATCCGTATACTGCAACTGGCGTATTTCTGTGCTGGCGTCGGGTACGTGGTGACGGCTACCTTTCTGGTGGCTATTGCTGAATCCATGCCTGAGCTTCAGGGGCAGGGCTGGCTGGTCTGGCTAATTGCGGGGCTCGCGGCCACTCCGGCCTGCTGGCTCTGGGATGTTTTCTCACGCCGTTGGGGGCAGTGGCTGGCACTGTACCTGGCCTATGCGCTGAACTCGGTGAGTATCCTGATGCTGATCGTCAATACCAGCCTGACCAGTGTGATGCTCAGTTCTGTGATTTATGGCGCCAGCTTTATTGGTATTGTCAGCATGATGCTGGCGATGGTGGGGCGCGAGTTTCCCGAAAATCCCTCCCGGCCCATGAGCCGGCTGACCTTCAGTTATGGCATAGCGCAGATGGTGGCACCGGCAGTCGTCGGCTATCTGGCCGATGTGGAGGGTAATTACACCAACGGTCTTTGGCTGACTCTGGGTGTTATGGCGCTGGGTGTGCTCATGCTTCATCTGGCAAGGCGGGCACAGCAGCGTCAAGACGAAACTGCGATCATCGGTTGAGCCGCCGGAGGCGCCGGGAAATTTTGAGCAAGACTTCAAGGTCAGTCTGATTCGGTAGTGAGGTAAATGCACCGGCTCGCGTTACCGCATGCGCACCACAGGCGCTGGCGAAAAAAAGGATATCCTCCAGAGCGTCGGGGTTTTCGCTCAAACCTGCCAACAGCGTTGGTGATACATCACTTTCTGCGAGTCGGTACAACAAGCCGCCGACAAAAGCGTCACCTGCCGCTGTACTGTCCACCATGTCTACCCTAACGGGTTGAATGAAGCCGGTCTGCTTGCCTGCGTAATAGCGCATGGGCGCGCCACCATCGGTAATGACAATCAGTTCAGCGCCAGCGTTCTGAAGTTTCTTCAGGATGGCGCTTTCATCCTGATCGCCGCAGAGAAACACGAGTTCTTCTGTGCTGAGCTTTATGACATGTGCCCGCTCAATGCAGGACCAAACAGCGCCGAATGGGTCGCTGTTCTCTGGCCAGAGATTTTCACGCAGATTCAGGTCAAAGCTGATGACAAACCCGGCACTCCTGGCTTTTTCCAGGCCCGCCAGGGTTGTTTCCCGTATGCCGGGCTCGGTTAGGGTATTGGAACAGAAATGGAAAATTCCCGGCTCCTGGAACCATTCATCCTGAAAATCCTCCGGGCGAAACAGCATATCCGCGGAAGGGTTGCGATAGAACTCGAAACTTCGCTCACCCTGAGAGTCCAGCAACACAAAGGCCAGTGCCGTTTTGGCTTCGCTGGTTTGTAACAGGTAGTCGGTATTTACGCCGTTGTCTTCCAGTGATGCCCTGAGGAAGTCACCGAACATATCCGCTCCGACCTTGCCCGCAAAATAGCTGCGCCCGCCCAGCTTACCGACCGTGGCTGCGACGTTCGCGGGGGCGCCACCGGGGAACTTGGTAAAGGTTTCCTGCCCGGACGTCTTTGTCTTCCCGGGTCCGTTGGTGTTGCTGACGTTGCTGGAGAGCATATCAATCAGGGCCTCTCCAAATGCGATGACCTTTTGCATTGTCTGTGTCCTGCCTGGGGCGGCTTTAGGCAACTGGCAACGTTTGCAGCGTTGCCAGAGTGCCCTTGGATTCAAGTTTATTCACGGCGGATTCGAAGGCCTCGCAAAAGGCCCGGGAATTAATCAGATCTCCGCTGAACAGATCTTCCATGCCCAGAAACTTCTGTTTCAGGCTATCCCGGTTCTGCACTGCGGTTTGCAGGCGTTCCGCAAGAGGGTCCTGAATCTCATGGTGCTGGCCGGTTTCGTCGCGGCCTTTGAGGTATACCGCCCAGCTTGCGACGACCAGGGCCACACGATCCAGGGAGCGGGATTCCTGAATAAGCGCTCGAATGGTTGGCACCACGAACTTCGGGATCTTGCTGGATCCGTCAAGGCACAGCCTGGCCAGTTGGTCGCCGACCTGAGGGTTGGAAAAGCGGTCGATCAGTGTTGCTTTATAGGCAACAAGATCGACGCCCGGGATATCACCCAGAATCGGGGTGACATCCTCATCCATGAAGGCCCGGATAAAATCGGTGAAACGGCTGTCTTCCATGACTTCATGGGTGTAGCGATAGCCGGCCAGGAAACCCAGGTACGCCATGGCTGAATGGCTGGCATTCAGCAGCCGGATTTTCATGAGCTCGTAGGGCGTTACATTGTCTGTGAACTGGGCACCCACGGAAGCCCAATCCGGTCTGCCGTTGCAGAAATTGTCTTCCAGAACCCACTGGGTGAAGGGTTCGCAGATGACTGGCCAGCGATCCTCGATACCATGGGAGAGTTTCAGCCACTCGGTATGGGCAGGCGTGGTTCCCGGGGTAATTCGATCCACCATACTGCAGGGAAAAGTGACCTGTTGATCAATCCACTCTGCCAGCCCGGCATCACGCATGTAGGCGAATGCCAGTAAGGCGCTCCGCGCTGCATGGCCGTTGTGGGGCAGGTTGTCGCAGGACATGATGGTAAATGGTGCCAGTCCCCGGCTTCTGCGGCGGGCAAGGGCTTCGGTCAGAAAACCAAACACGGTGCGCGGCTGCCGGGGATGCTGCAGGTCATGAACCACATCCGGATGCTCATGATTGAAAAGCCCGGTATTGTCGTCAACGTTGTAGCCTCCCTCGGTAATGGTGAGGGAAACGATTCGGACGTCAGAACTGGCAAGCTTTTCGATCACCCGGTCGGGGTCGTCCGGAGCAAACAGAAAATCGGTGATCGCACCGATGACACTTAACGTATTGGTACCATCGGAGCCCAGCTCGATAAGGGTATAGAGGCAATCCTGTTCAGCCAGGACGGACTGCATGGTTCGGTCTGCCTCACGCAGCCCGACTCCGCAGATGGCCCAGTCGTCGTTGCCGCCTTGCTGCAATAGCCTGTCTGTGTACATGGCCTGATGGGCACGGTGAAAGCCACCAACCCCAATGTGGACAATGCCATGCTTCAGATTTGCCCGGTTGTACTGCGGGCGTGAAACGCCGCTTGGCAGATCGGACAGTGTGGTCTTGTTCAGCTTCATAGCTTCATCCTTTTCCCCGCCCGCTCGGGCAGACACTTGGCATGTCATGCGGCGATCCGCTCCAGTCTGGGCAGAGCCTGTTCCTGGTCATCGAACAGGTGGCACTGGTCAAGTTCGAGGCTCAGGCCGATCTGCTGGCCAAAGTTGCACGTGAAATTGCCCGGTGTCCGGACCGTAAGCGTTTCGCCGGTGCTGGTTTTGACGTAACAGTAGGTGTCACTGCCAAGGTTTTCTGCTATGTCAAGGCGGCCGGTGAAGTGGCTTTCTGCCGGGTCAGCGACGTGGATGTTTTCAGGGCGCACGCCCAGGGTTACGGGGCTGTACTTGCGCAAAGATGTCCCGTCGACTGGTAGGGTGAGCGTGGCGCCATCGTCGAGCTGGATTCGGGTTCCCTGGTGATCGCATACAAGCACGGTAGCCGGCAGGAAACTCATTTTCGGCATGCCGAGAAAGCCCGCGACAAACCGGTTTGCCGGGCTGTGATAGAGCTCCATGGGCGAGCCAACCTGCTCGATCTGCCCCTGGTTGAGTACCACAACCTTATTGGCGAGGGTCATGGCCTCGACCTGATCGTGAGTCACATAGATCATAGTGGCTTTCAGGTCATGGTGAAGCCGCGCAAGTTCAAGCCGCATCTGCACGCGAAGTGCGGCATCGAGGTTCGACAGTGGTTCGTCAAACAGGAACACCTTGGGCTGGCGCACGATGGAGCGGCCAATAGCAACGCGTTGCCGTTGGCCACCGGACAGTTCCTTGGGTTTACGCTCAAGCAACGGCTCCAGCTCCAGAATTCGAGCTGCTTCAGCCACCTTGGCGTTGATCGTTTCCTTGCTTTCTTTGGCCAGTTCCAGGGCGAACGACATGTTCTTGCGCACAGACATGTGGGGGTAAAGCGCGTAGCTCTGGAAGACCATCGCCAGATCCCGCTTGGCGGGCGCCAGCTCGGTAATTTCCCGGTCGTCCAGATAAATGTGACCACTGGTGACTTCTTCAAGGCCAGCGATCGAGCGCAGGAGCGTCGATTTTCCGCAGCCTGAGGGCCCAACGAAAACGACGAACTCGTGATCCTTGATGGTCAGGTTGATGCCTTTGAGGATTTCCACGTCTCCAAAGGATTTTTTCAGGTTTTTTATTGTTAAGTCAGCCATGGGAATTCTCCGTTATTTAACCGCGCCAAAGGACAAACCGCGAACCAACTGTTTCTGACTGATCCAGCCAAAGATCAGTATGGGAGCGCTGGCCAGGGTGGAGACTGCGGACAACTTGGCCCAGAACAGTCCCTCGGGACTTGAGTAGGAGGCGATCAGGGCCGTCAGGGGCGCGGCCTGCGATGCGGTGAGGTTCAGCGACCAGAATGCCTCGTTCCAGCTCAGAATCAGTGCCAGCAGAACGGTGGACGCCAGCCCGCCTTTGCTCATGGGAAGCAGAACCCGCCAGATCTCCTGGAACAGCGTTGAGCCATCCATTCGCGCGGCTTCCAGTACCTCTTTAGGGATTTCCTTGAAGTAGGTGTAAGCCATCCAGATCATGATGGGCAGGTTGATCAGGGTGAAAATAATGGTCAGCCCAATGCGGGTATCCAGCATCTGCATGTCTTTGAACAGCAGGTAGATGGGGACCAGCACGCCGACAGGTGGCAGCATCTTGGTAGACAACATCCAGAGCAGGGTGGCCTTGGTGCGCTTGGTCTCGAAAAAGGCCATGGAATAGGCGGCAGGCACCGCCAGCAGCATCCCGATGATGGTTGAGCCAAAAGACACGACGACCGAGTTCCAGGCAAAGTGCAGGTAGTCGCTGCGCTCATTGACCAGCGTGTAGTTCTCCAGCGTGGGCGTGAAGAACAGTTGGGGCGGCGTCGCGAACGCGTCGATTTCGGTTTTGAAGCTGGTCAGCATCATCCAGAAAATCGGAAAGAAGATGGCAAGGGCTACACCCCAGGCCAGGATGCCCATCAGGGCCGTTGTCAGGCTTCGACGTTGTTTCAGGCTAAGCATGGTGTCACCTCCGGCGTTATTGTTTATCGGTCAGACTCTTGCCGACGACGCGAACCAGGAAAAACGCGGCGATATTGGCAAGAATGACGGCAATCAGTCCGCCCGCTGACGCAAGGCCAACATCGAACTGGAGTAACGCCTGGCTGTATATCAGGTAGGCGAGGTTGGTGGTTTCGTAGCCGGGGCCACCCCCGGTTGTTGTGAAGATTTCCGCAAACAGTGAGAGCAGGAAAATGGTTTCGATCATCACCACCACGGCAATCGGGCGGGCCAGGTGGGGGCGAGTCAGGTGCCAGAACAGGGCCCAGGGGCCCGCGCCGTCGAGTCGCGCGGCTTCCTGCTGCTCCTGGTCAAGCGACTGCAGTGCGGTCATCAGCAGAAGGATCGCGAAAGGCAGCCATTGCCACGACACGATCATGATGATGGAGAAAAGCGGAAGCTCGGAGAACCAGTCAATGGGTTGCGCGCCGAAAAACTGCCAGATGGCGGCAAAGACTCCCGATACCGGGTGAAGCAGCAGGTTTTTCCAGACCAGTGCATTGACGGTAGGCATGATGAAAAACGGCGAAATCAACAGGATTCTGACAATCCCCTGACCCCAGAACGCCAGATTGATGAGCAGTGAAATCAGGACACCGAACACTACTGTGATCAAGAGCACCGAGCCGACCAGCAGCAGTGTGTTGGTCATGCCGGCCATGAACCCCAGGTCAGTCACGAAAAACCGGAAGTTCTCCAGGCCGACATACTCGTTTTCGCCCGGATAAAGCAGGTTATACCGGATCAACGAGAAGTAAATCGTCATGGACAGAGGAACAACCATCCAGAGCAGAAGCAACAGGACCGATGGCGATACCATGAGCCGGCTGATTCTGGCTTTCTGTTTGCTGACACCTCCTGCAGTCGGAGCCGTGTCTTGCATTGTGCGGATTGCGTCCGCATCCAAAATTTTTGTTTCCATAACAATGCCTCCGGAAAGGAGCCCTGACGATATGGGCTGCCCGTATAAGCCGATGGAGCGGCATGACGGGACCCACAGGTGCCAGTTGTGTTAGTTCATAGCGACGTGATTACTTTGAGTAATAGCGCGCTCGGGTCATTTCGCGGGTCGTAATCGACTGGGCGCCCATCAGGGCCTGTTCGGTCGACATGGAGCCGGCGAGTGCCCCGGAGAACAGTTTGCCAACCTGAGTTGCAATGGCCTGAAACTCCGGGATGGCAGCAAACTGGACGCCAACGTAGGGGGCCGGCTTCAGCGTGGCGCTGTTGGGGTCGGCCCTATCCATCGATTCGAGGGTTTTGGCCGCGAAAGGTGCGGCGGCAAGGTACTCGGCGTTGTCGTAAGTTGATGCCCGCGTGCCCGGAGGCGTGTTTGCGATGCCGGTGGCCTCTGCCACCAGTGCGCTGTATTTCTTGGATGTCGCCCAGGTGATAAAGGTGTTGGCGGCTTCTTTTGCATCCGAGCTGACCGGAATGGCCAGTGCCCAGGACCATAGCCAGCCCGCGCCCTTATCGGTTTTCTGGCTTGGTGCCAGCGCAAAATCGACCTTATCAGCAACCTTGCTCTGGGATTCGTCAGTCACAAAAGCACCAGCTACTGTGGCGTCTACCCATAGGCCACATTTGCCAGAGTTGAACAGTGCAAGGTTTTCATTGAAGCCATTGGAGGATGCCCCCGGGGGGCCGTAGTTACCCAGCAGGTCGACGTAGAATGTGAGTGCGTTTTTCCACTCCGGGCCATTGAATTCAGGCTTCCACTCTTCATCAAACCAGCGGGCACCGAAAGCGTTGGCGATGGTGGTGATCAGCGCCATATTTTCGCCCCAGCCGGCTTTACCTCGCAGGCAAATCCCGTATTGCCCCTCGTCCGGTTTGTGGAGGGTTTTGGCGAACGATTTCATCTGTTCCCAAGTGGGTTGATCGGGCATGGTCAGCCCGTTTGCCTCGAACAGGTCCTTGCGGTAGTACGTCATGGAGCTTTCGGCATAGAAGGGCAGCGCGTAGAGCTTTCCGTTCTTCGAAAGGCCGCCAAGGACCGACGGGAAAATATCTTCCTTGTCATAGTCTTCCGGCAGGTCATCCATAGGCGTCAACCAGCCTTTTTCACCCCAGATCGGGGCCTCGTACATACCAATGGTCATCACGTCGAACTGGCCACCGCCGGTGGCAATATCTGTGGTCAGGCGCTGGCGGAGGACGTTTTCCTCAAGGACGACCCAGTCGAGGTCTATATGCGGGTATTCTGCTTCGAAGGCGTCAGACAAACCTTGCATGCGAATCATGTCGCCGTTGTTGACTGTGCCGATCGTGACCTTCGTGGCTGCGATGGCTGAGAAGGGTGCGGTCAGGATTCCGGCTGCGACCAGCGCAGGGAAAAGAGTGTTGGTGCTCATGTTCGAACCTCTGTTTATTTTTGGAGTAGGTCGATCCGGGCTAAATCTGGAAACCCGTCAACATTGTTGTCGTCGGTACACCCCATCGGGTGCCGGGGCCTATTACACGCTGAGCGTGAAAAGCGGACAAATACATAATTCGCCAGATTTATGTACTTTTTTTCCATCAGGTGAGCTGGTATCGGTTATGCGAGTCGATGTGACTTTTTCCTGGAATGCCGGCTAATACGTCACCTTTCTGATTCGAAAGGAGAATGATCTGCGGCGATAAGATGTTGATCAGAATCAGTAAAAAGCGGGTCAGCCCCGGTAAAGAACATCCATTGATGCCTTTCGATAGTCGGAAGGTGTCATTTTCTTGAGGTGGAAAAAGCGGCGGTTGAAGTTTGCGATGTTGTTGAATCCGACCGAGAAGCAGATTTCAGTAATGGGCTCGTCGGTGTGGGCGAGATGTTCGCAGGCCTTGTTGATGCGGAGGGTATTGACGAATTCGGTAAAGCGTTGGCCAGTCGCTTTCCTGAAGAACTTGGAGAAATAGGTCGGCCCCATATTCACATGGTCTGCGACTTCCTCTAGGGAGATGCCTGTGTCATAGGACTCGAAGATGTAATTGACGGCCTGATTGAGGCGATGGAGAATCTTTTCGTCGGTAATCGGGATATAGGTGGATGAGGAGAGCACCCGGTAATCATCAATGCCCGCAAGGAGTTCAATCAGTGTCCAGAATCGGGTCAGGCGCCTGAAGCCACTAGACGTCGCAATGTTTTCGAAAAGCTCCACGGCCCTGGTAATGCTGTCGGGGTTCAGAAACTCGATGCCATACTGCGCACGCTCCCAGAACGGAGCCAGCAGCCTTGCTTCCGGGAAGAAGGATTCGCACCCTTTCACAAACTCGTGCGAGAAGTTGATGACGCGGTCGCGTAACTCGACGCGCTCCCCTTTATCCAGTTGGCTTATCCAGTTATGGGGCAGGTTGGGCCCGACCAGTATCAGGCTGTTAGGTGAGAAATTGCCAATGTAGTCGCCAACGAACACCTTGCCTGAAGTTGCTGTGATCAGGTGTAGCTCATATTCTTCATGGTAGTGCCAGCGCACAAGGGGGCTGGGGTATCCATGATCAAGGTAGCGAATCGATTCATCACCTTGCTGGTCGACCCACTCAAATTCGGGCTGTAGGCGCTGTTTGTTGGAGCTCATGAAACACCGTTATTCCGGCCTTTCAATTCAGAGTACAACAGTTCGCAGTGTTCAGACAGCGGATTCTGGCGTTTCTTCCTGAGTTGTGGTCATGTCTCTTAGCCCTCCAAAGCGCTTGAAGAATTTCTCGCCGGGGCCGGGGAGAGGGCCGGAGGCATTCTCCAGGGTTTCATCCAGCCATTGTTCCGCCCGCACATAAATCTTCCGGTACAGGTTCCGGCAGAGTTGCTTGGCGCTGCGGCCTTCCCAGTCGCCAGGTAGCAACTCGTCCGGCAGTAGTGGGTCTCGAAGCAGAATTTTTCTGTACTCGTGGATGAGCAGGACCCTGAGAAGCAGGCATTCCTCGGGATTGAGCGTGTCTTCCGATTGCAGCTCCCGCCAAAGGGGACGGAACTGTTTCAGGAAGCGCCGGTAACGGCCTCCAAGCTCATCCAGGTTCCAGCTTTCTCGAACCTGAAGACGAAGCGCCCTGGGGCTTTTCTGCTCCATGGGCATGGTCTGCATCACGATGGTGTCTTCCAGGGCGCCCCACTCCTGCAGCATGGGAATCAGTTTGCTGCGGGTAAACCGGGGGTGCTCCATCAAGCCTGGCGCCATACTGCCAAAGCTGAGCCACTTCAGCTCTTCGCGGACTTTCTGGCGAAGTTCCGGAGCCAGCTGATTCAGGTACACAAGGCACCAGCTGCCGCTCCATTCCTCGGTATCGAGATTGTAAACGTGCTGGAAGGCCTGCTCGAAACGGCGCAGCCCGGGGCCGGTGAGGCTGTAATAACTGCAGCGGCCGACCTTTTCGGTTTGCAGCCAGGATTCCTGGACCAGGCGATACACGGAGGTGCGAACCAGCCGCTGGCTGATGCCCATGGGTTCGACCAGCTTCATCAGGCTGCCAAGCCAGACATTGCCGCCTCGGGGAACTATGGCGTCGCCATAGATGGTAATGATGAGGGAACCGGCACGGAGTGGCCGCTTCTTTTGAAAATTCTTGACGAGCAGTTCGAGCTGGCTTTTCGCAGTCATGGCCTGGGTTCGCAAATAAGAATCAATGAAACACGTTGCACGTATTATGCGGGTCCTGCGTGTCAGGTAAAGATTTGTCTCCCTGATCGCCGTGCTGGCGTGGTGTGCCACCGTCGGCTTTACTTAAGGAGCGTCAACCGATCTCCCTGAAATCGGTTGACATGGAAGTTATGATACAATAACTTGATTTGACATTCGTCAATGGTATCGAATTTACCGGAGGCGAAGAAACAGGAGTGCATCTGATCAAGGATGAGGGAATAACAATATACTCAAGCCCCTGCACAATCCGGGAGAATAAAAACAATGCTTAGAACAATGATCCGTCGCGTCGGAAAATGCGCAGTAGTCGCTGCTGCCGGCCTCATGATGATGAGCGCCCAGGCTGCTGACCCCATCAAGATTGGTTCGTTCCTGTCTGTGACAGGTCCGGCATCCTTCCTTGGCGACCCCGAGCTGAAAACGCTCGAGATGTACGTTGAAAAAATCAATGAAGACGGCGGTGTCCTTGGTCGTCAGTTGGAGCTGATCCATTATGACGACGTTGGCAATGCCTCGTCTGCCCGTAACTTCGCCAGCCGCCTGATCCGTTCAGACCGGGTGGATATCATCGTCGGCGGCAGCACCACCGGTGCCACCATGGCAGCGGTACCGCTGATCGAGCAGGCACAGGTTCCGTTCATATCCCTGGCGGGCGCCGTGGTTATTACCACACCGGTCAAGAAGTGGGTGTTCAAGACTCCGCAAACTGATCGCATGGCGGCAGAGCGAATTCTCGCCGACATGAAAGACCGTGGCATTACCCGATTTGGCCTGATTTCCGGCACCGGTGGTTTCGGCAGTTCCGGTCGCACCCAGACTCTGGAAGTGGCCGAAGAAATGGGTATGGAAGTGGTGGCCGATGTCACCTACAGCGGATCTGATACAGATATGACTGCCCAACTGACCAATATCCGTAACACAAAAGGTGTTGAAGCGGTTCTCAACTTCGGTTTCGGCCAGGGCCCGGCCATTGTGACCCGTAACTATGCCCAGTTGGGCATGGAGCTTCCGTTCTACCAGTCCCACGGCGTAGCTTCTGACAGTTTCCTCGAGCTGGCCGGCTCTTCTGCCGAGGGTCTCCGCCTGCCCGCATCTCCGCTGCTGGTTCCGGATTCACTGCCGGAAGACGATCCCCAGAAAGAAGTGGTTCAGAACTACAAGGCCGAGTACGAGGCCCGCTGGGATTCCAAGGTGTCCACCTTCGGTGCCTACGCTTATGACGGGCTAATGCTCGCCGTTCGTGCCATTGAGGAAGCCGGCTCTACCGACCCCGAAGCCGTGCGTAACGCACTGGAAAACATCAAGGGTTACGTTGGGGTAACCGGTGAGTTCAACATGTCGCCGGACGATCACAATGGCCTTGACCCGGATTCCTTCCGCATTCTGGAAGTCCGGAACGGCGAATGGAAACTGATTAACTGATATCCCTTTCACCTGTCTCGCGGCTGGCGGCAATCCTTTCGGATAAGTCGCCAGTCGATGTTCGACCGGAACCACGGCTATGTTCGCAGAATTCTTACAGTACCTGTTTACCGGGATTACTATCGGTGCAACCTACGCCCTGATAGCCCTCGGTTTTACCCTGATATACAACGCCAGCCACGTCATTAACTTTGCCCAGGGTGAATTCCTGATGATTGGAGGCATGGCAACGGTTTCCCTGACCGCCATGGGAGTGCCCATGATCCTGGCGGCCGTCTTGGCCGTGATTCTGGCCGGTATTCTGGGGATTGCCCTTCAGCGCCTCGCGATTGCGCCGGCCAAACAGGCCGATGTGGTTACCCTGATTATTATCACCATTGGCGCATCCATCTTTATTCGCGGTATCGCACAGGTAATCTGGGGCAAGGAGTACCACGTGATGCAGAACTTCAGCACCGACCAGCCTATCCGGGTGTTTGGTGCGGTGCTGAACAGCCAGAGCCTGTGGGTTCTGGGTATTGGCGCGATCCTGGTGGTGGCTTTGGTGCTGTTCTTTACCAAAACACTGATTGGCAAAGCAATTCTGGCAACCTCCATGAACAAGGAGGCGGCGCGTCTGGTGGGTATCCGCACCCAGATGGTGCTCATGCTGGCATTCATGGTGTCTGCGTTGCTTGGCTCGGTAGCCGGTATTGTGGTAGCACCGATTACCTTCACTTCCTATGACATCGGGATCATCCTCGGACTGAAAGGCTTTGTTGCCGCAGCTATCGGTGGTCTTGGCAGCGGTGTGGGTGCTGTTGTCGGTGGCCTTGCCCTTGGCATTGTTGAAGCCATGGCAGCCGGTTACATTTCATCCGATTACAAGGACGCCGTCGCGTTTTCCATGATCCTGCTGGTACTCTTCTTCATGCCCCGGGGACTTTTCGGCGCCAAAGTAGTGGAGCGTGTCTGATGTTGAACCGGTTTATGCAGTCGCGCCTCCGGGGCCTGCTGGTCCTCGCGTTCATCCTGATTATCCTTCCGGCATTTCTGGGCAATCCGTTCCATTATGAGCTGGTCATCCAGATGGCCATCATTGCCGCCACCGTAATCGGCCTGAACCTATTGGTGGGCTTTGCCGGCCAGATCAGCCTCGGCCACGCCGGCTTCTTTGGCCTGGGTGCTTACTTCACGGGTATCGCAACCGGGACTTACGGCTGGTCTTCTGTCCCTGCGCTGGTGGTCGGTGCCATTGTAGTTGGCATCATTGCCTGGATTGTGGGTCGCCCGATCCTGCGTCTGAAGGGGCATTACCTGTCCATGGCAACCCTCGCGGTGGGTTTCATTATTGCCATTATTCTGAACAACGAGCGTGCCATCACCGGCGGTCCGGACGGCATGCCGGTTCCGGCCTTCGATCTCTTTGGCTGGGAGCTCAGTACCTTTGGTCAGTATTCGTTGTTTGGGCTTGAGATCTCGGGTGTCCAGGCCTGGTATATCCTGGCCAGCGTGGTGCTTCTGCTGGCGGTCTGGTTTGCCCAGAATCTGATCGAATCGCCCATTGGCCGGGCGTTACGCTCCGTGAAAGGCTCGGAAGTGGCTGCCAGTGTGGTGGGCGTTGACACTGCGAAGTACAAAAGCCTCGTATTCGTGATCTCCGCGATCTATGCCAGCGTCATGGGCGGCCTTTACGCCCATTTTCAGGGTTTTATCACCCCTGCGGTGGCAAGCTTCGAGTTCTCCATTCTCTTTATCACCATGGTCGTCCTTGGCGGTATGGGTTCCACGTTCGGTGTGATTCTGGGTGCCGTGGTATTGAAACTGTTACCGCAGGTTCTGGCGGATTTCCAGGAACTGGAAGCCGTGATGTTCGGCCTGATCCTGATGCTGACCATGATCTTCATGCCCAAGGGCCTGTTGCCCACCATCACCGCAGTCGTTTCCAAAAGAATGCGCAGGAAAGCGGGAGGTAAGGCATGACAGCACTGGTTGAAGTAAAGGGGCTGGATAAGGCCTTTGGTGGTGTTCATGCGGTGGAAGGTGTCAGTTTCGCCGTGGAGGCCGGGCAGGTCTATTCCGTGATTGGCCCGAACGGTGCCGGCAAGACTACATTGTTTAACCTGATTACCGGCCTCTATGTCCCCACGAAGGGTGAGATTCTGCTGAACGGCGAGAGTACCGCCAGGCTGGCACCGAACCAGCTTGCGGAGCGAGGCATGTGCCGGACCTTTCAGCAGATGCAGGTCTGTATGAACATGACCGCCATGGAAAATGTGATGCTCGGTCGGCACCTACAGCTCAAGAGCAGTCTGCTCACTACGCTGTTCCGGTTGCCGGCTTTGCGTCGGGACGAGGAGTCTGCCTATAAACGCGCCGCGGACCTTATGGAGTATGTGGGTTGTGGCGAGTACGTGGGTGCCGAGGCCTCTGCGATGTCCTACGGTGCGCTCAAGCGGCTCGAGATTGCCCGGGCACTGGCGGCCGAGCCAAAGGTCATCCTGCTGGATGAGCCGGCAGCAGGCCTCAACGCTGTCGAAACGGCGGCTCTGGAAGACCTGATCCGGAAAATTGCCGATCAGGGCACCACCGTGATGCTGGTTGAGCACGATATGAAACTGGTGATGGGGATATCCGACCGGTTGCTGGTGCTTAACTATGGTCGCGTTCTGGCCGAGGGTACGCCCGAGGAAATCCGTCAGAACCCGGACGTTATCGCCGCCTATCTGGGTGGCTGAGCAAGGAGACATTTCACATGAGCGAGCAACACACTGAAATGGCGCCTGCCCGGTCACGCAGTGAGCAGGCCGTGCGAATTATTGTTCAGGAACATCAGGCGCTGTGGCGGATCCTGGATCTGCTGGATCAGCTTCTGAGCGATATGAACGTCAACGACCAGCGGCCGGATGAGCGGCTGCTCAGGACGATCTTTGATTACATTCAGCACTTCTCCCGGCGGGTACACAGTACGCCCACGGACATCGAGCTCTACAAGCGGCTCAGTGAGAAGTCCCCCGAGACAGCGCCCCTGCTTGAGAAGCTGGCCAGGGGCTACGTGATTGGCCATGAAAAACTGCTGGAGTTGCGCAAGCTGCTGGCAGCGTGCGAAGAGGGCTGGCCGGAAGGTCGGGAGGAATTCAGTCATGCCCTGGCACGTTTCACTGAAGCCTTGCGCAAGCATATCCGCAAGGAAGAGGGCGTGGTTATTCCCCGGGCCCGGAAACTGCTGACCGAGCAGGACTGGCAACAGATCATCGAAGCGCGGGATGTGGAAAACGATCCCCTGTTTGGTGAGCGGGTGCGGGAAGAGTTCCGGGAGCTGCGTCACCAGATTGTCAGCTATACCCCGGAAAAGTTCGGGGGGCTGGGCCTCAAACACGCCGACCGGGTGTCTGCGCCTCATGCAAAGCAGGAAATGCTGTCCATCAAGGGGCTGGTGACATCTTATGGCCAGATCGAGGTGCTGCATGATGTGGATATCCACATCAACAGTGGCGAGATCGTGTCGCTTGTCGGTGCCAATGGTGCCGGCAAATCGACCCTGCTGATGACCATCTCCGGGTTACAGCCTGCCGACCGGGGCGCTATAACCTTTGAGGGCAAGGACCTGGCGAAGATCCCTGCTGATCAGCGTGTGGCCGATGGCATTGTGCAGGTGCCTGAGGGCAGGCAGGTGTTCAAGGACCTCAGTGTCCACGACAACCTGCTGCTGGGTGCCTACACCCGGGGCAGGACACCCGAGGCGATGGACGATCTGGAGCGCATGTACACCAAGTTCCCCATCCTTCGCCAGAAGCGCCATAACCTGGCGGGTGAGCTCTCCGGTGGCCAGCAGCAGATGCTGGCGATGGGCCGGGCCCTGATGGCCAAGCCAAGGCTGCTGCTTCTGGACGAGCCCAGCATGGGCCTGGCGCCGTTGATCATCGAAGAGATCTTTAACATCGTCAAAGAGCTGAAGGAAGAGGGCATTACCATCTTCCTGGTGGAGCAGAATGCCTCACAGGCGCTGGCACTGGCTGACCGTGGCTATGTGCTTGAAACCGGAAAAGTAGTGATTGAAGGCACTGGCCGGGAACTGCTCAGCAACGAGAAGGTGCGTGAGGCCTACCTGGGGATGTAATCGCCCTGTTTTTTCACGGCACCAATAAAAGGGGACAAATTTATTTTTTGCATATTTTTTTGCGTTGCCTGATTAATTAATCGGGTCGCGCCGGCGAGCTGACGCAGACAAAAGCCACGAAACCCTGCAGATACAGGGCTGGGCATGTACCAAGGCCATTTTCAAAGAGCATCGAAAACAGCTGAACCATTCACCTGTTTTATCGCCATGTTAATAGCAACGAGGGATAGGCCACGACGTGTTAGAGTTCATCATATAAAACTGATCAATAAGTGATTTAATATTTAAAACCAACAATTCAATAGAAAATTTAATATCCTGTTCGTTATAGAGGGCGTTATTCTGACTAGGCCTATTTACCAATCCAGCTCCAGGCATACCAGCTAATCGCCCCGCTCGCTCAACCAAACGGCTAATACCGTAGATCCTAGACAGGATACGCCCAAATATGACCATTTCAGCTTGCGAGTAGCGTTCAATACTGTCGCCTATTTTCTCCTTCAAAGGAGGTAAATATTTTAAAGATTGCTCCATGTATTTATCGGTTTTTGCGAATTCATAAAACGATTTAAATTCATTATCAATCATTTTTTGCTTAACAAGATTTGCTAAGTGTTGGCACAACAAATCATTGTTACCATCAAATAGAGTGTAAACTCTAGAATCTAATAATGCGTATGCTGCAATATTATTTTTAGTCCCAATTCGGTATCCATCTCCTCCACAAAGTTGTTGATAATCTATCGCCGACTCCAGCATAAGTTCAGTAGAAAGCACCTTTGTCGCCAATGAGGCAAACATACTTTTATCTATATCAGCTCGATAGTCCTCATTAATTAAAAGATGATAGTAGAGTGAATTACATATAACATAGTTTCCTTTTATTGTTGATAGTTTATATTTTACATAATCTATATCGTACAACGTCCCCTGTCCTATTCTTCGTCCTTCAGTATGCGCTTTTGCCTCAATTAATAATCTTCTCAAGAATCCACTTGACATAGCAGCTTTACTAAACCGAGAGGCACATAAAATCTCTGCTGCATCAAACAGATTATCTCGGTACTTGCAAAGTCTTCGATGGCCCGGAATATAGGCATCAATATCATTCAATCCATAACCTAAATTTTTTAAACCTAAGCTATCATATATCTCTTTTGTAATAAATCCACCATCAGATCTTTTGTGAACAAAATAGGAAAATTCTTTTTTATCAGGTTTTTTAGCACAAATGATCCACCAATCAGCTTGGGCGCTAAAAGCTTGCCAGTGTTTCATACCACGAACTCGATAGCCTTCCTTTTCTTCGCTATATGTTGTTTCCATTCGTGCCAGATTTGATCCACATGTAGGCTCAGTAAACGCGAGTCCTCCGATAACAGGGTTCTGTAAGAAATCTTCAAACACCTCATCCTGAACCTGCTGTGTACCACTCAAACTAACATTTCTTAGAAACAGCACAGTCACAATCATCGTATACATTCCCAGCGGTAAGTTATATTCTGATAACATTTCGATGATTTCACATATTTCCTTATGGCTCTCACGCCCTCCATGTCGCTTTGGAATTGCTGGAAGGCATACACCTGATTTCAGCAACTTTCCCCAATTTTCTTTTGAAAGAGGCTTTTGAGGTAATATTTTACTATCGAATTGTTCAAATATTTCCTGTATATTTTCTAGAAATTTATCCGTGTCAATTTCAGTTATATCTGCTGTGGACTCAATCATCATTATTTCTCCAATTTATTTTGAAAAATGGTGAAAGTTGTAATTTTTTGGCTTTACTGATTTCCCGTGTAACATTGTTTGAGAAATCGAAATGAACCATGGTGCAGGTTCCAGTCGCTATTACCTCTCCAAGCTGGCGCGCTTCTTGTGTAATCGTAATTGATGACCTTCCAATTTTGTCTATTTCTGTATCAATAATTACCTCATGAGAAGCTCGTATTTGATGTAGAAAGTCAATTTCATATCGTCGTAAAATAAGCGACAAATCAGACATATTTTCTGTACTACTGAAATATCGAAAGATTGGTGACCTGCCTTCTTCAAACCACACAGGTACTGCTGAATTGGTGACGTGCCCAAGGACGTCAACTTCCGAAAACCGTGGTGAGATAGATATGCGCATAAGATACCTTTTTTGTTAAATAAATTCGTACATCAAGATAATTGGAAATAAATCTGTGCTACTAACAGTTCTTATACATTTCCCTCTCTCAATCTCCTATCCGCTTTGATGGCACGTCGAGCAGCAGCGGGGGTGCGAACTAACCAAGGTAGAATCGCCGCGACTCCCAATAAAGCTGTGCCTAGCCACAATGAGCTGTTCAGCCCATAGTGGTCTGACAATGCCCCGGCAGCATAAGGGCCAATCGTCTGCCCGATTGCGAAAGAAAGATTGAATAGTGCCATCGCTTGAGCAAACCGGGAGGCCGCCAGGTTCTGTCGCAACAAGACGGCAATGGCAGCAGGAGCAATAAATACGCTCACTCCAAAAACGACTGACGAAGTGAGCACACTGATATGACCACCAATCAATGGAATCAATGTACCGAGTAGTGTTACCCCACAACTGATCGATAAGATCTGAGCACCCGGCAGGCGGCTTAATGGGCGCTGCCATAGAAAAGCCGATACCAGAATTGCAACACCCAGTAGTGTCCAGGCAGCAGTGCCAAACTGCCAAGACAAGCCTTGCCCACGTATCCAGGCAAAGATGAACGTCATGTAGATGATGTAGCTGGTAGCGAAGAAGAAGTAAGCCACCAAGCAGACACCAAGATGAGCCAAAGGTAGAGGCTCCGTCATATTTTCTGTCACCGTCACCGTCTTGGTTACAGCAGCCTCGTCGGTACACTGCGCCAATCGTAATGGCCATATGGCAGCAATGGCGCCCGCCACGCCCAATGCCAACCATGCAGTAGGCCATGCACTGTTACCGATTATCGCCAGTAACGGATTAACCAAAAAACCCGACAAGACAATGCCGATGCCAGCACCACCAAAGAACAGCCCTGTGGCGGCACCACGTTGTCGCGCTGCGTGCCGGTAGTAAAACAGCACTAATGCAATACCACAGGCGGACACCCAAGCCGCGCCAATACCATTAAGAATACGCTGTGTACTCAGCCAGCCAATATTCGCGCTCAGGCCCGTGACCGCTAGTGTCAAAAAACACAACCACAGCCCCACCACGAACAGAAGTCGGGCACTAAACCGACGTAACAGCAGATATCCGGAAGCTGCCCCCAATACATAGCCAAGTGCGTTGGCACTATTGAGCCAGCCGGCTTGGGCGTAGCTCCAATGCAAGTCAGCCGACATTCCCGGCAACAGTAAGGCATAAGCAAAACGCCCCAATCCATTGGCCAGTGCCATCGACAGGCCAAAACCGAAGGCCGGCCAAAGGGATAAACGCGGAGTGTAGTGTGATCCCGTGATCGAACAAGCCGGTGTGGAGCTCATACGGGATTCCTTCAAAGCGACTATAGAGTTGGTATTAGAGCTGATATTGTGCAAACTCCGAAGTGTCTAAAGAGACAAAAAACAATCCGGAATAGACATGTCAAAATTTACGATTGCGGTATTGGACGGAACACTCGCTGCGAGCGTCGGTGGGTCATTGGACGTACTCGACTTCGCCAACCGCGCCGCCACCTATCTGAACAAGGCTCCATTGCATTGGCGAGTGGTTGGCAATGGCCATCACGTACACTTGAGCAATGGACTCACACTTCAAGTGGAATCGCTAATCCCATCAATGGATCTGGGGCAAGACATACTGATCATCCCCAGCTTGGGGCTTGACGGCATCGCGGGAGAGGATGGATATTCACCTTGCGGGCTCAACGCTCGTTATACCGCCTCCACCGCACTACAGCGGCTGGCGATGCCCGACGTACGAAAGCTGATACAGCTCGTCCGTACGCATTACGACCGAGGCGGGAGTATTTGCGCCAGTTGCTCCGGAGTGTTGGTGCTGGCTGACGCGGGGATACTCGCGGGCCACCGCGTGACCACGCATTGGGCGCTGGCGCGCCTGTTCCGGCAACGCTATCCCGAGATCCAGCTCGAACCTGCCAGTATGGTGGTGGAGGACGGACGCATCACGACCGCAGGTGCGGCAATGGCACAAGTCGACCTGATGTTGCATGTGTTACGCATAACCATCGGCCGGGAAGTGGCCGAGTCAGTCATGCGCTATCTTCTGGTCGATAGCCGGACGACTCAGGCACGGTACATGGTTTGGCAGCAGCTGGATCGTGCCGATGATGATACCGTGAACCGCTTCGAAGCATTGATAGAATCCAGCTTACCCGATGCGGTTACGATAAAAGAGGCAGCACACCGCCTCAACATGACGGGAAAAACGTTGGCCCGGAGAATTGCTGCGGCTACAGGTTGCTCGCCGCGCGTCCTGATTCAAACCGTCCGGATGCGTCACGCCCAGCGCCTTCTGGAGATGACCGATTTACCCGTGGATGAGATTGCGGAACGAGTGGGTTATGCTAACGCTACCGCGCTACGCAAGCTGACGCTAAAAATGACGGGACTACCTCCGGCGTTGTTGCGTAATCGCCATTGAGGGTTAAAAACGTATAGCTACCGTAAAAACTCACCGACCCACAAAAATTCGGAAAACCGGGACAGGTCGCAAGACCCGTCCCTCTTTTATTTGCCTGTGACTTTCTCCCTGGGGTCCAAGACCGGGAGAAGGTCCGGGCAGCCCGGTGTTACCCGGGCTTTTTGGCAACCAGTGTCAGGATGTCGTAGCTCGCAACCATTTCGTCATTCTGGTTGTGAACCTGAACATCCCAGACCACCACACCCTGGGGGTGTCCGTCCGGTGATGTCCGGCCCTGATCGATCTTGCGCTTGCAGGTCAGCCGCGCCCGGATGGTGTCGCCCGGGGCAACCGGCTCGATAAAGCGCAGGGTGTCCAGGCCGTAGTTCGCCAGGACCGGACCTTCGCCCGGATAGACGAACAGGCCCGCTGCCGCGGAAAGCACAAAATAGCCGTGAGCAATGCGCTTGCCGAACTGGGAGTCCCGCGCCGCGATTTCATCAAAGTGCATGTAGAAGTGATCGCCGGACAGGCAGCCGAAGTTGACGATGTCCGCCTCGGTGACCGTGCGCCGGTGAGTTAGCAGCGACTCGTTGATCTGCAGGTCTTCAAAGTGACGACGGAATGGGTGCACTTCGGTTTCGATCAGATCCGCACCACGCACGTATTCGCGGGTGACTGCTGCCAACATGGTCGGGGAGCCCTGAATCGCGGTTCTTTGCAGGTAATGATGTACCGCGCGGATGCCGCCCAGCTCTTCACCACCGCCGGCGCGGCCCGGGCCACCATGCTTGAGCATGGGCAGCGGCGAACCGTGGCCTGTGGATTCCTTTGAAGCCTCGGCGTTGAGCAGGTGCAGACGCCCGTGGTAGGCGGCGAGCAGGGGTACGATCTTGCCGGCAATGGCGGGGTCGCGGGTGGTCAGGGTGGTGACCAGTGAGCCCCGACCCTTCGAGCACAGGTCAACGGCATCCTCGATAGTGTCGTAGGGAATTACGGTGGCTACCGGGCCGAAGGCTTCGATGTCGTGGGCACCACAGCCGTTTTCCGGGTTCCGGCACAGCAGCAGGTGTGGCTCGATGAAGGCGCCTTTCTCAGTGCCATCGCCGGTTGGCCTGAAGCTGCCGTCGCCACCGATGACCCGTTCGCTGGTTTTCAGCAGTTCCTGGATGTTGGCTTTGACGTCTTCCAACTGGTCGATGGAGGCCAGGGCGCCCATGCGAACGCCTTCCATGGAAGGATCGCCCACGGTGACTTTCGACAACCGTTCTTTCAGCTTGTCGCAAACCGCGTCTACCCGGTCTTTCGGCACCAGGATCCGGCGGATCGCGGTACATTTCTGACCGGCCTTTGCCGTCATCTCGCGGCCCACTTCCTTCACAAAGATGTTGAATTCTTCGTGTTCCGGGGTCACATCCGGCGCCAGCATGGCGCTGTTCAGTGAATCGGCCTCGGCGTTGAACGGAATCGAACGGTTGATGATGTTCGGATGATTCTTGAGTTTGCGGGCGGTGGCAGCTGAGCCGGTGAAGGTAACCACGTCCTGCTCTTCAAGATGCTCGAACAGATCGCCGGTACTGCCAATGATCAGCTGCAGGCTGCCTTCAGGAAGCGCGCCGGATTCCTGCATCAGGCGAACCGCCAGTTCGGTCACGTAGCAGGTGGAGGTGGCCGGCTTCACAATGGACGGCATGCCCGCCAGGAAGGTGGGCGCGAATTTCTCCAGCATGCCCCACACGGGAAAGTTGTAGGCATCAATGTGTACCGCAACACCGCCCCGGGGTACCAGGATGTGGGTACCGGCAAAGTGGTTGTTCTTGCCAAGTGGCGTCACCGGGCCTTCGTGCACTACGTTGCCGGACGGCAGTTCTCGCCGCCCCATGCTGGCGTAAGAGAACAGGGTGCCGAAACCACCATCAATATCGATGCCGTTATCGGCTTTGCTCGATCCGGTATGCATCGACAGTGCGTAAAGCTCTTTTTTGTGTTCCTGAAGGTACATGGCCATGGCCTTGAGGGCCAGGGCGCGCTCCTGGAAATCCATGGCCATCAGGTTCTTGCCGCCGACCTTGCGGCCATATTCAACGGCTTTCCTGAAATCGAGGGTGTCGTCGTGGGTATGGGCCACGATGTCGCCGTTAATGGCGCTGGGCAAGGCCTTGGCGGCCTTCTCACCGACCCACTGGCCGGCAATGAAACTTTTCAGGACTGACATGGGAAACTCCATTAGTGTCTGAAACGCCAAGGCAAGCCCCGCGGAAACGGGACTTGCCTTGCTCGTGTCTTACTGTTGGCTGGCCCGAAGCTACATCTCGTCGTAGTTCAGAACCACCTTGTCGCTGATCGGGTAGCACTGGCAGGAAAGCACGTAACCGGCTTCCACCTCGTAGTCTTCCAGGGCAAAGTTCTGGTCCATCTCCACTTCGCCTTCGACAACCTTGGCGCGACAGGTGGAGCAGACACCGGCCTTGCAGGAGTAGGGCAGATCAGCGCCTTCCTCGTTACCGGCTTCGAGGATGCTCTTGGTATCACGAACCAGCGGGAAGGTCAGGGAGCGTCCATCGGCAATCACGGTCACTTCGCTGACCGACTTCGGATCAACGCGGGCGGGGTCCCTGTCTTTCCGAGCCTGGGGCACGCCACCGGCCGGGGTAAACAGTTCGAAGTGAATCCTGTTCTTGTCCATGCCATGCTTCAGCAGTGAGTCCTGCACGGTTTCGGTCATCAACTGCGGACCACAGATGAACGCAGCAGTCAGGTCTTTGGCATTGATCCAGTGGTCGAACAGTTTGTCGCACTTCTCGTGATCAATCCGCCCGTTGTACAGGTCAATGTCCTGTTCTTCCCGGGTGAAGATGTACACCAGGTTCAGGCGGGCCATGTACTCGTTCTTCAGATCCTGAAGTTCATCACGGAACATGGTGCTGCTGGTGGCCTTGTTGCCATAGAACAGCGTTACCTCGCTCTTGGGCTCGGTTTCCAGAGTGGTCTTGATGATCGACAGGATCGGGGTAATGCCACTACCGGCGGCGACCGCCAGATAGTTGCCTTCCCGCTCGGGATCCAGTTCGATGGAAAAATGGCCCTGGGGCGGCATGACTTCCAGCGTTTCACCGGGCTTCAGCTGCTCATTGGCAAACGTGGAGAAACGGCCACCGGGCATCTTCTTGATGGCGATGCGCAGTTCCTGATCGTTGACACTGCGGCAGATCGAGTAGGAGCGGCGAACTTCCTCGCCATCCATTTGGGTTCTGACAATCAGGTGCTGGCCCTGCTTGTAGCTGAACTTGTCCGCCAGGTCTTCTGGCAGATCAAAAGCAAGTGATACGGCGTTTCTTGTTTCAGGTCTGACCTCTTTGAGGGTCAGTGGGTAGAATTTGTTCATGATCGTATCGGCTCTAGATGCATTTGAAATAGTCGAAGGGCTCGAGGCATTCCTTGCAACGGTAAAGGGCTTTGCAGGCGGTGGATCCGAATTCGCTGATCCGCTCCGTGTCCTTGCCACCACAGTGGGGGCAGGCAATGACCTGCGGTCCCCCGAGCAGGCTCATCTTGCTGGAACTGCCCTCGGGCGGAGCGATTCCGAACGCCCGAAGTTTCTCTTTGCCTTCGCCTGTGATCCAGTCGGTGGTCCAGGCAGGGGTCAGCACCTGATTGATCTTCGGATCCCGGAAGCCTGCGGCACGCAGGGCTTCGGCAATCAGTTCCTCAATCAATTCGGTGGCCGGGCAGCCGGAGTAGGTCGGGGTTACATCAACGGACAGCTCGTTGCCGTCCCAACGGACAGCGCGAACAATGCCGAGCTCCACGACACTCACGGCCGGCACCTCGGGGTCTTTGACCTCTTTGAGAAGTGCCCAGATGTCATCCTCTGTCAGCAGGTCGGGGCGGGCGTTTGCCGGCACCCGATCACTGGCAATCAGGATATCGACGGCTGACCGGGTGTCTGAATCACCATGTTGTGGCATCGGGATAGGCCCTCTGCAGGAACTGCATTTCTGCCAGGATGAAACCAAGGTGTTCGGTGTGCTCGCCGTGCTTGCCGCCCATGTACATCCAGGCGTCTTCATCGCCCGGCGTCAGGGTGGCCTGGGCAAGCACCTCGTTGACCATGCCGCGCCAGTCTTTGGCCAGCTGGTCGGGGTCCGGGCCAATGCCCGCCTCGGCCATGACACGGTCGGTGTCGTCCGGGGTGATCAGTTCGCCGGTGAAGCGCCAGAGAATATCCACGGCATCCTGCATGCGGCGGTGGCTTTCTTCGGTGCCATCGCCCAGGCGCTTGACCCACTCGGATGACCGGCGCAGATGATAGGTGGCTTCCTTCAAGGCCTTGGCGGCAATACCGGCAATGCGCTCATCGCTGGATGCCGTCAGGCTCTTGAGCGTGAAGTAGTGCCACACGTCAAAGAAGAACTGCCGACCCATGGTGACCGCATAATCCTCATTGGGCTGCTCGGTGAGCAGCAGGTTGCGGTAATTATGGGCATCACGGCGGAACGCCAGCTTATCCGCGTCACGACCATCGTCGATCAGCTCGGCGGCGTACTCGTACCAGTTGCGGGCCTGGCCGACGAGGTCGAGGGCAACGTTCATCAGTGCCATCTCCTCCTCAAGCGCAGGGGCCTTGCCGCACAGTTCGCACAGGCGCTGGCTCAGGATCATGTCGGAATCCGCCAGGCGCAGCAGGTATTCCTGTAATGCTTCTGCTTGTGTCATTGGAACCGCTCCTTACATGTGTCCGACTTCATCAGGCAGCTTGTAGAAAGAAGCGTGCCGGTAAACCTTGTCTTCCGACGGGTCGAAAAGCACTTCCTTTTCGTCGGATGCGGAGGCCGTGATGGTGTCGGAGGGAACCACCCAGATGCTTACCCCTTCGTTTCGGCGTGTGTACAGGTCACGGGCGTTTTCCATGGCCATCTCGGCGTCAGCGGCATGCACGCTGCCCACGTGTTTGTGGTTCAGGCCGTGCTTGGATCGCACAAAGACTTCGTAAAGGCGCCATTCAGACATATTGTATTCCTCCGGTATCAAGCGGCTTGTGCGCGCTGTTTTTGTTTTTCGGCATAGGCGACGGCGGCTTCACGGACCCATGCGCCCTCGTCAATGGCTTTCTTGCGAGTGTTGATGCGCTCGCGGTTGCAAGGGCCATTGCCCTTGAGAACGTCATAGAATTCCTGCCAGTTGATTTCACCGAAATCGTAGTGGCCGGTTTCTTCGTTCCATTTCAGGTCCGGATCCGGCGCTGTGCATCCCAGGAATTCAAGCTGCGGAATCGTCTGGTCAATGAACATCTGGCGCAGTTCATCGTTGCTCTTGCGCTTGATTTTCCAGGCCATGGACTGCTGTGAGTTCGGGGATTCGTCATCGTGTGGGCCAAACATCATCAGCGCCGGCCACCACAGACGGTTGATCGCGTCCTGCACCATGGCTTTCTGCTCCTCGGTGCCTTCGCGCATCATGTCCAGCAGGATCTGGTAGCCCTGGCGCTGGTGGAAGCTCTCTTCCTTACAGATCCGGACCATGGCTCGAGAGTAGGGGCCATAGGAAGTACGCTGAAGCACAACCTGGTTGACGATCGCGGCGCCATCCACCAGCCAGCCAACCGCACCCATATCGGCCCAGTTGAGGGTTGGGTAGTTGAAGATACTGGAATACTTGGCCTTGCCCTGATGCAGTTTCTCGATCTCTTCATCGCGGTCTGCACCGAGGGTTTCCATGGCGCTGTAGAGGTACAGGCCGTGACCTGCTTCGTCCTGGATCTTGGCCATCAGTTGGAGCTTGCGCTTCAGGGTGGGGGCCCGGGTAACCCAATTACCCTCGGGCAGCATGCCGACCACTTCGGAGTGGGCGTGCTGGGAAATCTGGCGAATCAGGGTTTTCCGGTAGCCTTCCGGCATCCAGTTCTTGGGTTCGATCTTGGTTTCGGCGTCGACCTTTTCCTGGAACTCGCGCTCTTCAGGCGACATCTCTTCTTTGGTTTTCAGGCGCTTGGCGCCGGTTTCAACGAGCTGGGCGTACATAAACAAATACCTCCGGATCTGGCTTGTTGTTCTGTTATCCGTGAACAGCGATGCCCTCAGTTTGGTCTGAGGGCCATTGACTTGATACTATATGATACTGAATAAATATCAAGGATTCTCTTTGCGTGTCATGTTAAATAAAAAAGCTTCAAAAAATAATCTTAAGGTACTGATTTTAATTATTAAAAACATGATACGTGAATAAATTCTATTGAGATCATCGAAAGTAAAGTAAATTTAAATCGGTGGTTCCGGGGTGTTGCTGACGGGCAACGGCGAGAGCCAGCCGCAATTATTGCGGGCTGACTCTCCGCCGGTCTGCGGGCTTACTTGTTCCGGCGGTCAAACACATGCCTGGCTTTGCCTTCCGAGCGAGCCAGGCGGTTGGTCTCCACCACCTCGACACGGGTGCTGATGCCAATATAGGACTTGATGTGGTGAGCCAGTTCCTTGGCCGCCACGGCACGGCTCTCCGCATTGTCGGGAGCGCCCGGTTTCAGCTCGGCCCGGATATCCACACAGTCCAGATTGCCTTCCCTGTAAACCTCGATCTCGTAGTGCGGTGCCAGTGCTTCGCATTTCAGAACCTGCTCCTCGATCTGACTCGGGAACACGTTGACACCACGGATAATCAGCATGTCGTCGCTGCGGCCGGTAATCTTGTCGATCCGGCGCATGGGGCGTGCGGTTCCGGGTAGCAGGCGGGTGAGATCCCGGGTGCGGTAGCGCAGAACTGGCAGGGCCACCTTGGTCAGCGAAGTGAACACCAGCTCGCCGTATTCACCATCGGGCAGCACTTCACCGGTGTCGGGATTGATGATTTCGGGATAGAAATGGTCTTCCCAGATGGTTGGGCCATCCTTTGTTTCGATACACTCCATACCCACGCCGGGGCCCATGACTTCGGAAAGGCCATAAATATCCAGAGCCTCAATGCCAAGACGCTCCTCGATCTCGGTGCGCATGGCGTTGGTCCAGGGCTCGGCACCGAAGATGCCGAGGCGCAGGGGCAGTTTGTGCGGGTCAATGCCCTGCCGCTCCATCTCGTCGGCGATGTTCAGCATGTAGGACGGCGTGACCATGATGATGTCGGGCTCGAAATCCTTGATCAACTGGACCTGCTTCTCGGTCTGGCCGCCGGACATGGGGATGACGGTACACCCAAGCCGCTCGGCCCCGTAGTGGGCGCCAAGGCCACCTGTAAACAGGCCGTAGCCGTAGGCAACATGGACCTTGTCGCCACGGGAGCCGCCGCCGGCCCGAATGGACCGTGCCACAATGTCGGCCCAGGTATTGATATCGCTCTGGGTGTAACCGACCACGGTCGGCTTGCCCGTGGTGCCGCTGGAGGCATGCACCCGGACCACGTCGGACAGGGGTGTGGCAAACATGCCGAACGGGTAGTTGTCGCGCAGGTCTGCCTTGGTGGTGAACGGCACCCTGGCCAGGTCATCCAGGGAATTGATGTCCATCGGCTTCAGGTCGAGGTCATCAAAGGCTTTGCGATAGAAGGGTACGTTGGTATACGCATGGACCAGGCTCCAGCGCAGCCGCTGCAGCTGTTCATGACGGAGCTCGTCAATGCTGGCCGTCTCCATGCGGTCAAGTTTGCCAAGTTTTTGTAATGGTAAGCTCATGATTCTGTCCTGCGTTGTTCTTGTAAGGTGGTCGTTCTGGTCCGGGCGGTGGCGTCAGGCCACGGCATCTGTCCGTTCAATGATCAGTGCAATACCCTGGCCAACGCCGATGCACATGGTGCAGAGGGCGTAACGGGCTTTCCGGCCTGCCGCGTGGCGGCGCTCCAGTTCGTTCAGGGCGGTAGTGACCAGCCGTGCACCGCTCATGCCCAGAGGGTGGCCCAGGGCGATGGCGCCCCCGTTCGGGTTTACATGCCCGGCGTCATCCGGCAGCCCGAGGTCGCGGGTGACGGCAAGGGCCTGGGCGGCGAAGGCTTCGTTCAGTTCAATCACGTCCATATCGGCCAGTTCAAGACCTGCGGTCGCCAGAACCTTGCGGGTGGCAGGCGCGGGCCCGAAGCCCATAATTCGTGGCTCAACGCCGGCGGTGACCATGGCAACGATCCGGGCGCGGGGCTTGAGGTTATACTGCTTGAGGGCATCGGCGCCTGCCAGCAGCAGTGCGCAGGCACCGTCGTTCACACCGGAGGCATTGCCGGCAGTAACCGTGCCGTTTTCGCGGAACGGGGTTGGCAGCGAGGCCAGCTTTTCCAGACTGGTTTCACGGGGGTGCTCATCGGTATCCACCACCAGTGGGTCCTGCTTGCGACGGGGGATGATCACCGGCGTGATTTCCGCGGCCAGTCGGCCTTCCTTCTGGGCTGCGGCGGTGCGCTGCTGACTGCGCAGGGCGAAGGCATCCTGGTCTTCCCGGGAGATGCCGAAATCGGCCGCCACGTTCTCGGCTGTTTCCGGCATGGAATCGATCCCGTACTGCTTCTTGAGCAGCGGGTTGACAAAGCGCCAGCCCATGGTGGTGTCGAAAATCTCTGCCTTGCGGCTGAATGCGGACTCGGCCTTGCCCATCACAAACGGAGCCCGTGACATGGACTCGACACCGCCGGCAATCATCAGTTGGGTTTCGCCGGTGCGGATTGCCCGGGCGGCACTGCCGACCGCATCCATGCCCGAACCGCACAGGCGGTTGATGGTGCTGCCCGGTACATCCACTGGCAGACCAGCCAGAAGCAACGACATGCGGGCCACGTCCCGGTTGTCTTCGCCGGCCTGGTTGGCGCAGCCATAGAGCACATCGTCAATTTTAGACCAGTCCATATCCGGATGGCGCTCGGTCAGCGCCTTGATGGGGATGGCACCCAGGTCATCTGCGCGCACGGCGGAGAGCGCACCGCCGTAGCGACCGATGGGGGTACGGATGGCATCGACGATATAGGCCTCTTTGAGAAGATTGTCCGCGCTCATAAATTATCCTCCGAATTGCGTACGGTGCCACGAACCTCGTAGGAGCGGCCCCGGAACAGGGCAACCTTGCGGCCGTCCTGGTTGGTTAATGTGATGTCGTAAACGCCGGTGCGGCCGCCGCGGGCCTGCTCTTCGGCAGTGGCGGTCAGCCGGTCGCCTTCTTTGGCGCCGGACATGTAATCAATGCTGCAACTGGAGGCGACGGTGGCCCGGTCATAGCTGTTGCAGGCGAAAGCAAAAGCGGAGTCGGCCAGGGTGAACAGATAGCCGCCGTGGCAGGAACCGTGGCCCTGGATCATGTCGCCGGTTATGATCATGGTCAGTACCGCTTTGCCCGGGGCAACGGACTCAATGTTCATGCCCAGCTTCTGGCTGGCTTGATCCCGCGCGAACATGGCTTTTGCGCATTCCTCGGCGAGTGTTTGTGGGTTCATCTTGCTCATGAATAAAACCCCTTCTGTGCGAATGCATTCTTCCGAAGCAGCAGGGCAGGGCGATAGCGATCTTCTGCGTAGCTGTTCTGGATGTTAGTCAGCACGTTAAACACCTGGCCGGCCCCGAGCCGGTCACTCCAGCTCAGCGGACCATCGGGATAGTTCAGGCCCGCTTTCATGGCCAGATCGATATCCGCGACCGTCGCCACGCCGTGCAGGGCCGCATCGGCGGCTTCGTTGGCCAGCATGGCAACGGTGCGCATGACGACCAGTCCGGGGTGATCGGCGATCAGGCTGACGGCAATACCCGCTTTTTGCAGTAAAGCACAGGCACAGGAAACCGCCGCCTCGGAAGCCTGGTCGGCCGGAGCCAGGGCAAGTCTGGTGGCTTTGCTGTAGTCGAAGGCCAGGTCAAAAAGTACCAGGTTGGCGATGCCGTCGCTGGCGGCGCGCTCGGTGGCCATGCGACCATCGGTGAGTGCCAGCACGGCATCGCCGAACCGAATCTGGCCCGGGCCGTCGCGCTCGATAATGGTCAGGCCGGCTGCTTTCAGTCGCTCCAGCAGCGGGGCGGCGACGCCGGGATTGCCTTCGGCAATGACCACGGACTCATCGGATTGATGTGCCGGCTCGGTCTTTGGCTGCGGCTTTTCCGCGCTCTCGCCATAGGGATAGAAACCCTGGCCACTCTTGCGACCCAGCCGGCCAGCTTCCACCAGCTCCTTCTGGATCAGTGAAGGCAGGAAGCGCGGGTCCTGATAGTAGGAGTTGAACACAGAATTGGTCACGGCGTAATTGACGTCGTGGCCGATCAGATCGGTCAGCTCAAACGCGCCCATGCGGAACTGGCCGGCTTCGCGGATGATGGCATCCAGCGTTGCGGCATCGGTGGCCTGTTCCTGCAGCAGGCGCAGGCTCTCTGCGTAAAACGGACGGGCAACACGGTTAACGATAAAGCCGGGAGTTGAGGTGGCATAGACCGGCTTCTTGCCCCAGGCGCTTGCCGTGGCGTGAACCGTCTCAGCGACGGTTTTGCTGGTGGCCAGGCCCATCACTACTTCTACCAGTGCCATCAGGGGTGCCGGATTGAAGAAGTGCATACCCACCAGGCGCCCGGGTTTTTTCATTCCGGCGCCGAGGGCGGTGACGGAGATGGACGAAGTGTTGGTGGCGAGGATCGTGTCCCCGGCACAGAGTTCTTCCAGCTTAGCCAGCAGTTGGCGTTTGATTTCGAGATCCTCAATGATAGCTTCAATCACCAGCCCGGTATCGGCTGCTTCACTAAGGTTTTCAATCGGCTGGATCCGGCCGATGATGGCGTCCAGCTCCTGCTGCTGCATCTTGCCCTTATCGACCCGACGCTGGAGCTGTTTGGCAATACCGTCACGGCCTGCCTCAGCAGCACCTTCTCTCTGGTCGTGCAGGTAAACATGATGGCCTGCCTGGGCGGCTACCTGGGCAATACCGGAGCCCATGGCCCCGGCGCCGATGACGGCAACTTTGGTTTGGGTGTCCAGTGCCGGCATGGCTTATTTCCCCTTGAAGTTCGGCGTGCGTTTTTCCATGAAGGCGGCAACGCCTTCGCGGTAATCCTCGGTCTGCCCGGCTGTGCGCTGGAGGTCCCGCTCCAGATTGATCTGCTCTTCAAAGGTATTGCTGGCGCTGGCGTGCAGTGCGCGCTTGATCAGGGCGAGGCCCTTGGTGGGCTGGATGGCGAAATGCCGGGCCAGTTTCATGGTTTCTTCCATGAGCTGCTCGTTATCCACGCAGCGCCAGATCATGCCCCAGTTCTCGGCCTGTTCGGCACTGATTTTTTCTCCCAGCAGTGCCATGCCTTTGGCCCGGGCCATGCCTGCCACGCGGGGCAGGATCCAGGTGCCGCCCGAGTCGGGTACCAGGCCCAGCTTGCAGAAGGCCTGAACGAAATTGGCGGAGCGAGCCGCGAGGGTGATGTCGCAGGCCAGGGCGATGTTGGCTCCGGCGCCGGCCGCCACGCCATTGACGGCGCAAAGCACCGGCATCGGCAGATCCCGCAAGCTGCGCATCAGCGGGTTGTAGTAGTTCTCCAGTGAGGCGCCGAGATCCGGCATTTCCTGGTCCGGGGATACGCTGCGGTCTGAAAGATCCTGACCGGCGCAAAAACCCCGGCCAGAGCCGGTAATAACCAACACCCGGACAGACTCATCCTTGCGCACAGTGCTGATGGCATCGCGCATGCGTTCGTGCATTTCGACATTGAAACTGTTCAGGTTGTCCGGGCGGTTCAGGGTTAGCAGAGCCACGCCCTGATCGATTTCAAGAAGAATGCTCGGCTGAGTCATGGCGTTGTTGTCCTGTTGTTTGTTGTTGGGGATAGCGTGAAAGGCGTCTTGGACCGGTACGGTGCTATCGATTGTGGAAAATGAGTATATCTTAGAATTGATACTCGTCAAGGACTGTGCTCGCCAGGTTCTGTATCGCTTTGGTCTTAGTGGATGCTGTGCCTTTTCTACGTCATTGAAAATCATATATAAATTTTATTTAGCGACGGTGCGGGCCGGACTTTCACCCGATCTTCGGTGGTGGATAGGCCCCTCAGGGCATGCAAAACCCTCCGGAAAACGATAATGTGATACAGAAAACGAATCACAAGAACGTATCGGGTCCCATGTTTGTTGGCCCTGTACAGGCCTGATCTGTTTCCGGTACCCACCCTTGCCCAGGAGAGCGTTATGCCCAGTTACAGTATAGAAGGCGTTGTTCCCGTCGTTCATCCGTCTGCCTATGTACACCCGACGGCTGTGCTGATTGGTGACGTCTGGATCGGCCCGGACTGCTATGTCGGGCCGGCGGCGTCGCTGCGCGCCGATTTCGGCCGGATTATTCTCAAACAGGGTTCGAACGTTCAGGACACCTGTGTAATGCATGCCTTCCCGGGCATGGACACCATCGTCGAGAAGAATGGCCACGTCGGGCACGGCGCGATCCTGCATGGCTGTGTTGTTGGCGAGGACGCCATGATTGGCATGAATGCGGTGGTGATGGACGAGGCCCGTATAGCGCCCCGTTCGATTGTCGGAGCCTGTGCGTTTGTGAAGGCAAAGTTTACCTGTGAGCCGGGATCACTGATTGTCGGGTCGCCGGCGAAAGTGATGCGGATGCTCAGCGACAAGGAAATCGCCTGGAAGAAAAAGGGAACCGAGGAATACCAGAGACTGACACTGCGCTCCCTGGCCAGCCTCGAGGAAGTACAGCCACTTGCAGATGCTGAAGAGGACCGGCCCCGGGTGGATGCCGGGGGGTACAAGCCGAAGTACGAGCAATCCGAGTGATAGCCGGCGCCGGCCCGTGAAGCGTCGCTTTTACAGTCCGGCGTCCCTGACATTCTCCATCACCACAAACGTGCTGGTCTGGAGCACGTGAGGCAGTGCCGATATCTCCTCACCCAGGACCTGTCGGTATTCCTGCATGTTCCGGGTCCGGACTTTCAGCAGGTAGTCGAAATTGCCGGCAATCATGTGGCATTGCTCCACCGCGGATATCTGCTTCACGGCTTTATTGAAGGCCGCCAGGGCACCGCTGCTGGTGTCGTTCAGGGTGACCTGGGCAAAGGCGATGTGGCTGAGGCCCAGCTTGGTCTGGTTGACCAGGGCCGTGTAGCCGGTGATGTAACCCTGTTCTTCCAGCCGGCGCATCCGTACCTGGCAAGGGGTTTTGGAAAGGCCCACCCGGGACGCGAGCTCGGTAACGGTGATCCGGGAATTTTTCTGCAACTCGCGAATAATGGATTTGTCAATTCTGTCCAAATCGGCCATGTGGTCGGTTCCAGGCTGGATTATTGGCTAAATCATCCGGTAAATATAATCAAAACTCCTCGATTCCGAAACTATACGGTCAAAGCGACTTCCGGGGCTTGCGTATACTGTCAGCTACGCTATTGCCGAAAGAACGTGTAAAAAGCCCGGAGAGTTTCGATGACCGATCCGCACACATTACAAAAACAAACCCTGCTGGAACAGCTTGCCGATGTCCTTCAGAACCAGTCCGCCGACAATGACGATTCCCTTGAACTGCGTGAGATTGTGGCCCGGATGGTTCAGGAATCCCGATCATGGGACGACGATCTGCACGCCGAGCTCGTTCGGGTTTTCGGAGCATCCCTGGGGGGACGTTACGCCCAGGTGTTCAGTGGCGGGTTTCCCTCGGCCTACCGGGCCAGGTTTCCGGTAGCGGAAGCACTGGCCGATATTGAACAGATCCAGTCCATCGCCGTCAGCACCGATGTGCCCATGCGCTTTTACCAGCCCCGGGATTCTTCCGAAACGGGATTTCACTTCAAGCTATACAGCGAGGGGCAGCCGGTTGTTCTGTCCGATGTGATCCCGATCCTCGAGAACCTGGGCATGCGGGTGCTCGGTGAACATCCCTACCGGGTGCGGCGCCGGGACGGTGAAACTTTCGGCGTCAGTGACTTTACCGTTGAGCTCCATGCCCGCTGCCGGGATGCCGACCTGGACGCAGCCAGGCCGCTGATCCAGGGGGCTTTCCGGGAAATCTGGAATGGCTTTGCGGAAAACGACGATTTCAACCAACTGGTCATGCTGTGTAACCTTGGCTGGCGTGAGGTGGCGCTGCTCCGGGCCTATGCCCGCTATATGAAGCAACTGCGTTTCGGCTTCAGCCAGCCCTTTATTGCAGAGACCCTGGCCCGCCACCCTGGCATCACCTCCATGCTGGTTGCCTTCTTCCAGAAACGGTTTGATCCTCGGTTGCAGGGGAGAAAGAAAGGCCGGGTCTCAGCAGGCAAGGTTGAGGCAGAGATACTTGACGCCCTTGAAGCGGTAGCGAGCCTCGATGATGACCGGATTCTCCGGCGCTTTTTCGTGCTGATCCGGGCTACACTCCGAACCAGTTATTTCCAGCGCCAGGAGGATGGCGGATTCCGGAGTTACCTCTCGCTGAAGCTGGACCCTTCCTCCATTCCGGACATCCCCCGACCGCGGCCGAAATTCGAGATTTTCGTTTACTCGCCACGGATTGAGGGTGTTCATCTGAGGTCTGGCCCTGTCGCCCGGGGTGGCTTGCGGTGGTCTGACCGGATTGAGGATTACCGCACCGAGATTCTCGGCCTGGTAAAAGCCCAGCAGGTAAAGAACTCGGTAATTGTGCCGGCAGGTGCCAAGGGTGGCTTCGTGGTGAAGCAGCCGCCGCAGGATGGGTCCCGGGAAGCGCTGCGGGAGGAGGGCGTTGCCTGCTATCAAACCTTTATCAGGGGGCTTCTGGACATTACCGACAACCTGGAAGACGGCAGGGTTGTGCCCCCGGAAAGCGTGGTCCGTTACGACGGCGACGACACCTACCTGGTTGTTGCCGCAGACAAGGGAACCGCCACGTTTTCTGACATTGCCAACACGCTTGCCGCAGAATACGGCTTCTGGCTGGGTGATGCCTTCGCCTCCGGCGGCAGTGAGGGCTATGACCACAAGAAAATGGGGATTACCGCAAGGGGCGCCTGGGAGTCGGTAAAGCGACATTTTCTGGAAAAGGGCACAGGCACCCAGGCGGACGAATTCACTGTGGTGGGCATTGGCGACATGGCAGGCGATGTGTTTGGCAATGGCATGCTGTTGTCAGAGCGGATTCGCCTGGTTGGCGCCTTCAATCACCAGCATATCTTTATTGATCCGCAGCCGGATACCGGGGCGTCTTTCCGTGAGCGTCAGCGCCTGTTTAATCTGCCGGGGTCAACCTGGGCCGACTATGACACACAGCTGATCAGTGATGGTGGCGGTGTGTTCGCGCGCTCCATGAAGTCCATTCCGGTGTCTCCGGAGATGCGGCGGATGCTCGGTACCAAGGCCCGGACGCTGCCACCCGCCGAGTTGATCAGCGCCCTGCTCAGGGCGCCGGTGGACATGTTGTGGAACGGTGGTATTGGCACCTACGTGAAAGCGCCCTTTGAATCCCATGAAGATGTGGGCGACAAGGCCAACGACGCCCTGAGAATCGACAGTAACCAGCTGCGTTGCAAGGTGCTGGGTGAGGGTGGCAACCTTGGCGTGACCCAGCGGGCGCGGATTGATTTTGCCCGCCTCGGCGGCTCCGCCAACAGCGATTTCATCGATAACGCCGGTGGAGTGGACTGCTCGGACCATGAGGTCAATATCAAGATCCTTCTCAATGATCTGGTACACCGGCAGCGGATGACCCTGCGCGAGCGTAACGGGATGCTCCGGGCAATGACCCCGGAAGTGGCGGACCTGGTGCTGAGAAACAACTATCGGCAGGCCATGGCGCTGAGCCTGGCGCAGAACACAGCGGTCGCCAGCGCGGATCAGTATGAGCGGCTGATGCGGCGGCTGGAGACTGAGGGCAAACTGGACCGCGGCCTTGAGTTCCTGCCCTCCGATGAAGAACTGCAGGTCCGCCGGGAGCGCGGTGCCGGCCTGACCCGGCCGGAACTGGCGGTACTGGTGTCCTACGCCAAGATCGAGCTGAAACAGGCTTTGGTGGCAGCTCCAATTGTGCATGACCCCCGGTTTAATGCTGCGCTTCACTCGGCGTTTCCGGCGTCCTTGCTGGCGGCTTTTCCGGAAGCGGTAGGTGCTCATCCGCTGCGGGCCGAAATTTCAGCAACCCAGATTGCCAATGATCTGGTGAACCGCATGGGAATCACCTGGTTCGACCGGATCCGCAGTGCCACCGGCGCGGATGCGGGCCGGATTGCTGCGGCTTACCTGATCTCGCTCCGGGTTCATGACGTAGACGCTCACTGGGAAGCCATTGAAGCGCTGGACGGAAAAGTCAGCGCGGATGTGCAGGCAGAGCTGTTTGCCGATGCCATCCGCCTGGTGACCCGAAGCACCAGTTGGCTGTTGCAGAACCGTCGCCAGGCGCTGGACCCGGTGTCGTGTATTGATCATTACCGGGCGCCGCTTGCCGATGTTCTGGCCTCCAAGGAGCGTCTGGAATCGGTGATTCCTGCAAGCCGTTGGCAAGAAAGCTATGCTGAGTATTGTAAGCAGAAAGTTCCGGAGGATTTGTCAGCCTGGTGCGCTTCCGCGGAAAGCCGTTACTGGCTGATGGATATGATCGAGATTTCCCGTCAGTTGGGCCAGGATCTGGGATCTGTTGCCTGGGTCTATTTCAGGCTTGGCGAAAGTCTGAACCTGACCTGGCTGGACCGGCAAATGCGGGCATTCCGGGCAATTGGCCACTGGCAGGTGCTGGCGACCATCCACTACCGGGATGAACTGGATCACCAGTTGCGAAACCTTACGCTCAGCGTGTTTTCCGAGCCGGTGGAGGGTGACGGAACCCCGGTCGAGCGGCTTGATGCATGGCGAGATGACAAACAGGCGTTGCTCGGCCGGTGGCAGCGCATGCTGAGCGATATGCAATCCGCAAGCGATGTGGATTGTGCCGTTTTCTCGGTGGCGCACGGAATGCTGAGAGAGCTGGCCGCAAAAGCCGGATAGCGGGAATGGGTCAGGCAAATCACCTAAAGAATACTATTTTTCGAGAAAATTATTAAACTCTGATCCATATAAAAAAGATGTAATGTCGTGCATGCCTGGTTTTTAAAGAGAAATAGTCTTTGTTGATCTCGGTAGAATGCCGGAGAGACAAACAACTAAGAGGGTACAGCTATGAGACCGCAGCAATCAGAGACGCCGGAGCTTGGTGATAGCCGGCAGGCGATCCGTGAATACATTCTTGCGGATGAGCACAAGGTGATCCACGAGATGATTGCTGGCGCCCAGTTGTCCCAGACTGAACGGGATGCCATTTCCGCCCGTGCCGCCGGCCTGGTGCGTAGCGTCCGCAAGAATGCCAAGTCCACCATCATGGAGAAGTTCCTGGCGGAGTATGGCCTGACCACCAGGGAAGGCGTTGCCCTTATGTGTCTGGCCGAGGCGCTGTTGCGCGTGCCTGACAACACTACGATCCACGAACTGATTGAAGACAAGATCACGTCGGGTGCCTGGGGTAGCCACGTGGGTAAGGCGTCGTCATCGCTTATCAACACCGCGACCGTCGCCTTGTTGATGACCAGCAACCTGCTGAAGGATTCCGAGCGCAACACCGTGGGCGAAACCCTGCGCAAACTGCTCAAGCGTTTTGGTGAGCCGGTGATTCGTACTGTGGCCGGCCAGGCGATGAAGGAGATGGGCCGCCAGTTCGTGCTGGGCCGCGACATCGATGAAGCCCAGGACGAAGCCAGGGGTTACATGGCCAGGGGCTATACCTATTCCTATGACATGCTGGGTGAAGCTGCCCGCACGGATGAAGACGCCAAGCGCTACTACGACGCCTACTCCAACGCGATCAGCAGCATCGCCAGGGCGAGCAAGGGCGATGTGCGCAAGAATCCGGGCATTTCCGTGAAGCTGTCGGCCCTGTTGGCCCGTTACGAGTACGGCAACAAGGAGCGGGTGATGAACGAGTTGCTGCCCCGTGCCCGCGAACTGGTCAGGAAGGCGGCGGCCGCCAATATGGGGTTCAATATCGACGCTGAAGAGCAGGACCGTCTTGATCTGTCCCTCGACGTCATTGAAGCGCTGGTGTCAGACCCCGAACTGGCCGGATGGGATGGCTTTGGCATTGTGGTTCAGGCTTACGGCAAGCGCTCTTCCTTCGTGATTGACTGGATTTATGGGCTGGCCGAGGCGTACGACCGCAAGATCATGGTGCGCCTGGTCAAGGGCGCTTACTGGGATGCCGAAATCAAGCGTGCCCAGGTGATGGGCCTGAATGGTTTTCCGGTGTTTACCCGCAAGGCCTGCAGTGATGTCGCGTTCCTCTCCTGCGCCACCAAACTGCTGAACATGACGAACCGCATATACCCGCAGTTCGCCACTCATAACGCCCATTCCGTCTCCGCCATTCTGGAGATGGCCAAAACCAAAGGCGTGGACAATTACGAATTCCAGCGTCTGCACGGCATGGGCGAGTCCCTGCACAGCGAAGTGCTGAAAGTCAGTGGTGTGCCCTGTCGCATTTACGCGCCGGTTGGTCCCCATAAGGATCTGCTGGCGTACCTGGTGCGTCGACTTCTGGAGAATGGGGCCAACAGCTCCTTCGTTAACCAGATTGTCGATACCAGCATAACTCCGGAAGAAATCGCGAAAGACCCGATTGTCAGCGTGGAGGAGATGGGCGACAACATCTCCAGCAAGGCGATCGTGCACCCGTACAAGCTGTTTGGCGAGGAGCGTCGCAACTCCAGGGGCTGGGATATTACCGATCCGGTTACCGTGGACGATATTGAAAAGGGCCGGGGTGCGTACAAGGACTACCGCTGGAAGGGTGGCCCGGTGATTTCCGGAGAGGTGGCAGGCACGGAAGTGCAGGTCGTTCGTAACCCGGCGGATCCGGATGACCTGGTCGGGCAGGTAACCCAGGCCTGTGACGCCGACGTGGATACCGCCATTACCGCCGCTGCGGCCGCGTTCAAGAGCTGGTCCCGGAAGTCCGCTGAAGAGCGGGCGGCCTGTGTTCGCAAGGTGGGGGATCTATACGAAGAGAACGTCGATGAGCTGTTTGCCCTCACTACCCGCGAGGCCGGGAAGTCGCTGGCGGATGCCATTGCCGAAGTCCGCGAGGCCGTGGATTTTTCCCAGTATTATGCCAATGAAGCGATCCGCTACAAGGACCGTGGCGACGCCCGCGGTGTCATGTGCTGTATCTCACCCTGGAACTTCCCGCTGGCGATTTTCACCGGGCAGATCCTGGCAAACCTGGCGGCGGGTAACACTGTGGTTGCCAAGCCGGCCGAGCAGACGTCCCTGCTGGCGGTGCGGGCCGTTGAACTGATGCATCAGGCGGGTATTCCCGAAGATGCCGTCCAGTTGCTTCCGGGTACCGGTGCCACCGTCGGCGCGGCGCTGACCTCCGATTCCCGTGTCAGTGGTGTTTGCTTCACCGGCTCCACCGCAACCGCCCAGCGCATTAACAAGGTCATGACCGAAAACATGACCCCGGACGCGCCGCTAGTGGCGGAAACCGGTGGCCTGAATGCCATGATTGTGGATTCCACCGCATTGCCGGAGCAGGTTGTCCGTGACGTACTGGCGTCCTCGTTCCAGAGCGCCGGCCAGCGTTGTTCGGCGCTGCGCATGCTGTACGTGCAGAAGGACATTGCCGACGGTCTTCTGGAAATGCTTTACGGCGCCATGGAAGAGCTGGGCATTGGCGATCCCTGGTTGCTGTCCACGGATGTGGGGCCGGTGATCGATGAGAATGCCCGCAAGAAGATTGTCGACCACTGCCAGAAGTTCGAGCGTAGCGGCAAGCTGCTGAAGAAACTGCCGGTTCCCGAGAAGGGGCTGTTTGTGTCTCCAGCAGTACTGAGCGTGAGTGGCATTGAGGAGCTGGAAGAAGAAATCTTCGGGCCGGTACTCCATGTGGCCACCTTCGAGGCGAAGAACATCGACAAAGTGGTGGATTCGATCAACGCCAAGGGCTATGGCCTGACATTCGGTATCCACAGCCGGGTTGACCGTCGGGTGGAGCGCATCAGCAGCCGGATCAAGGTGGGTAACACCTACGTGAACCGGAACCAGATCGGCGCCATTGTCGGCTCCCAGCCGTTCGGTGGTGAAGGCCTGTCCGGTACCGGTCCCAAGGCTGGTGGTCCGCAGTACGTTCGTCGCTTCCTGAAAGGTAAGACAGTCGCGCGTGAAGCTGACTCAAGCGCCAAAAAGGTTGATGCAAAACAGCTCCAGAAGCTGATTGGCCAGCTCGACAAGCTGATCGCACCGAAGCCGGAAGCCCGAATTGAGACCCTGAAGCCCATCTTCGGGGATGTTCCCGCGCCGCTGGATGCCTACGTGGAAGCGCTGCCGGGGCCAACGGGCGAGACCAACCGCCTGTCCAACCATGCCCGCGGTATCGTGCTCTGTCTGGGGCCGGACAAGGAAACCGCTCTGGAGCAGGCCGGTGCCGCGTTGTCCCAGGGCAATAAGGTGGTGGTGATTGCACCGGGTGTTCAGGATGCCGTGAACCAGGCTGCGAAGGCAGGGCTGCCGATTACCGGCGTGGAAGGGCTGCTTGAGCCGGAAGCACTGGCCACGGTTGATGGCTTCGAGGCGGTGGTGAGCTGTGGTGTGCAGTCCCTGCTGAAGCAATACCGTGAGGCACTGGCCAGGCGTGACGGGGCACTGCTGCCAATGATTACCGAGCACACGCTGGATCAGCGGTTTGTGATTGAACGTCACTTGTGTGTCGATACGACCGCCGCGGGCGGTAACGCCAGCCTGATTGCCGCCTCCGAATAAGCGGCGGCAATCAATACCAGACGCGCCTGGTGTCAGTCAGCCCTGATGCCGGGCGCGCCTGTTTTCAGGCGCCTGTTAAACAGCAGTCGGCGGGCTTCGGCCTCGGCCACATCCGAAGGGTAGAAGCTGACCGATGTGCCAGGTGCCCTCTGGGACAAAAGACCGGCATCCAGGGCACTCAGGCAGCCTATTTTCGGGTAGCCGCCAATGGTTTGCCGGTCCTTCATCAGGACAATCGGCTGGCCGTCGCTGGGCACCTGGATGGCGCCATAGGCGATCCCTTCCGACACAATCCCGTCCAGATCCGAATGAATGGCATCGCCTTTCAGGCGGTACCCCATCCTGTCGATATTCTGGCTGACTTGGTAGTCGCCCGAGAAAAACTTCATGCGCTGGACCGCCGGAAAATCTCGGTACTGATAGCCGGGAATCACACCCAGGCTCAGGTGCTGGCGGTAATCGGGAATTTCCGGTTCGGGAAGGAGCGCCGCAACGAAGGTTTCAGCCCGGTCAAACTCCAGGCGATCACCTTTCGCGAGCTTTGCTCCATGCCCATCCAGGCCGCCCAGACCTTCACGGCTGACTGTGGCGCAGCTGCCCAGCTTCATGGCCGGTCGAAACCCGCCACTGACCGCCAGGTAGGCCCTTAGGCCGCTCACCGGTGCGGTGAAATCCAGGCGGTCGCCGCAGCTGATACGATGGGTCCGCCAGGGGGCAATTTCCCGGTCATTGATTCTGGCTCCGAGGTCGGCGCCAGTGATGGCAATACAGGCGTCGTGCTGCGCCAGCAGACTGAACCTGCCAAAGGTGATTTCCACCTGGGCCGCGTTGAGGTCATTATCCAGCAGACGATTTGCCCAGAAGAACGCAAACTCATCCATCGGCCCGCCTGTTGTTACGCCTATATGCTGGTAGCCGTAACGGCCGGAATCCTGAATCAGGGCCAGCATTCCGGGTTCGAGCACTTCAAAGCTCATCGAGGTTGCCTCCCAGCTCAATGAATTCGCTCCGGCTGATGGGGCGGAAGCGCACCTGGTCACCAACCTGAACCCGTGCCAGGGACTCGCTTTCCCAATCAATCATTTTCTGCGGGGTACGGCCAATAATCTGCCAGCCACCGGGGGTGGGGCTCGGGTAGATCGCGGTTTGAGTGCCTGCGATGCCGACACTGCCGGTTGGTACCTTCAGTCTCGGAGTGGACTTCCGGGGAATGGCGATCCGCTCGTCGGTGCTTCCCAGGTAGGCAAAGCCAGGCGCAAAACCAATGGCATAAACCTGATAGGATGGTTCGCTGTGGATGCGAACAACCTCATCCCTGGACAGGCCGGAGTACTCACAAACGTCATCCAGATCCAGACCTGCCTCGGGTCCATAGTAAACGGGCAGTTCAACAATGCGTGATGACTCTTCCCCGGCGCTGCTACTGTCCGGGGCGTCTACCGCTGCCCGCAACCGACGGGTAATGGCAAACCGATCAGCCTGTTCAAGATTCCAGGTCACCAGGATCGAGGTGTAAGACGGCACCAGATCGATGATGATGTCCGACATGTCGCGGCGCAGACTGTTGGTGGCCCGTTTTACCAGCCCAGCGGACTCCGCCCCGATCTGGTCGCCAAAATACACCATGCAGGTGTTTTCGTTGACCGGCTCGATCCTCATAGCGACTCAACCACCTGGCGCATGTGCCGCGCCGCATCAACGGCATGGTAGCTGTCACCGTGAATGCAGATGGTGTCGGCCTTGATCGGAATACGTTTGCCGGAAATGGTGGTGACGGTGCCTTCCCGGATGATCTGCGTGACCTGTTGTTCGATTGCCTCGGTGGTCTCGTGGACGGCGCCTCTGACCGACCGTTTCACCAGTCTGCCCTCATCGCTGTAGGCACGATCCGAGAAGGCTTCAAACCACACCTCGATGCCGTATTCGTCCGCCCGGTCCTTGACCTGCTGCCATTCCGGCGTTGCCATGACCACCAGGGGGCATTGCGGCGCATAGGAATGAACCGCGGACATCACAACGGACAGGGTGGTGTTATCAACCATCATCCGGTTATAGAGGGCTCCGTGGGGCTTCACGTAGGCAATGGAGGTGCCATGAACCTGGCATATTCCGTTCAGAGCGGCCATCTGGTACACCAGAATGGCCTTGAGCTCGTCTGGCCGGCAGTCCATGTCCCGGCGGCCGAATCCGAGAAGATCCGGATAGCCGGGGTGGGCGCCGATGGTCACGTTCTGAGCCATTGCCAGTTTCACCGTGTAGTCCATTGTCAGCGGGTCGGATGCGTGAAATCCGCAGGCAATACTGGCCATGTCAATGTAGGGCATGACCTCGGCATCCATGCCCTTGGTCCAGGTCCCGAAACTCTCACCCATGTCGCAATTAAGTTTCATCGCGTATCTCCGGAAAACGTTGTGTGTTGCATTATCTCTGACTCATGGTCTGAGGCAGGTAGGTGGCAATCTCCGGGAACCAGCCAATCAGGAAAAGCGCCGCCATGATCAGCAGGAAGAACGGCAGGGCTGCCCGGGCAACGTACAGAATGTCCTTGCCTGTCAGGGACTGGATGACGAACAGATTGAAGCCCACGGGGGGCGTAATCTGGGCCATCTCAACCACCAGTACGATAAAGATGCCGAACCAGAGCAGGTCGATGCCCGCCTGCTGAACCATTGGCATGACAACCGCCACGGTAAGGACGACCACCGAGATTCCGTCGAGAAAACAGCCAAGGAGCACGAACAGCACCGTCAGACTGACCAGCAGCTCAAACGAGGACAGGGACATGCCGCCAATCCAGGCAGCCAGTTCCCTGGGAATCCCGAGAAAACCCATGGACAGCGTCAGGAAGTGAGCGCCAATCAGGATCAGGCCAATCATGCTGGAGCTTATTACGGCACCCAGCAGGCTGTCCTGGAAGCTCCGGAGGCTCAGGGAGCCGGTCATCGCCGCAAGGATCAGGGCGCCGAAGACACCCAGGGCAGCCGCCTCGGTTGGTGTCGCAAAACCGGTATAGATAGAACCCAGCACAAAAATGATCAGGCCGAGAATCGGAAGCAGCATTCTCAGTGCCTTGATTTTGGCGCCGAACGAAAGGTGTTCCTTTCTGCTCCTGGGCAGTTGATCTTTGTTCAGGGTCGCCCAGATCATGGTGTAGCCCATGAACATGATGACCAGCATGAGCCCGGGCAGTGCGCCGGCGACGAACAGCCTGCCGATGGACACCTCTGCGGCAACGCCATAGACAATCAGAATGATGGAGGGTGGGATCAGGAGCCCCAGTGTGCCTGAGCCGGCAAGGGTGCCTACCGCCATTTTGTCGCTGTACCCCTGGGCTTTCAGTTCCGGCAGCGTCATGCGGCCGATGGTTGCCGCGGTGGCTGCGGAAGAACCTGAGACGGCGGCGAAAATGCCGCAGCTGAGAATATTCACATGCAGCAGCTTGCCCGGCAGGCCACCCATCCAGGGTGCCAGGCCCTTGAACAGGTCCTCGGACAGCCGCGTCCGGAACAGAACTTCTCCCATCCAGATAAACATCGGCAGTGCGGTCAGTGACCAGCCAGTGCTGGCGCCCCAGCTGGATGTGGCAAACAGCAGGCCAATCTGGTCATTTCCGGAGAGAAGCAATCCCAATACGCCGATGGCGACCAGGGTCAGTGAGACCCAGACCCCGAGCGCCAGCATCAGGATCATGGAGACGGCCAGGACAATGGAGAGAAACGCAGTGTCCATTACACGTCCTCCAGGTTGATCTCGTTTTCATGCTGCTGGTAGGACGGTGTGCGCTTGCGGATGATGGCAATCAGGTCGTCCAGGATGGCGATGTTCAGGGCCAGCATGCCCAGCCCGACCGGAATCTGGGGTATCCAGAGCGGTATCGGAATATAGCCGTGGGAGACTTCCCCGAAGATGTAGGATTCCCAGACCATGTGCCAGCTATAGAACGTCATGTAGCTGGCGAGTCCGAAGCCGAAAATCAGCACGGACAGTTCCTGGAAATAACGCGGGCGTCCGCTCCACTTCTGAATGACCAGTGTTACCCTGATGTGTCCGCCCTCATGAAAGGTGTAGGCCAGGCCGAAAAAGGTGGCGGCGGCGAGGGCGTAACCCGACACATCCTCTGCTGATGGAATGATAAAGCCGAACATGCGCCCAACGATCTGGGCAAGGATGACCACCATGATCAGCGCGATACAAAAGCCCGATGCGTAGCCGGATGCCAGGTAGAACCTGTCTCGAAGAGAGCTCATAACCGATGCCTCTCAGGGGAGCGCCTGAGCCGTCAGGAGGCTCCCTGTGAATGAATCTTCAGCGATAGCGGGACAGGATGGCGCCGACTTCCTCCGGAGCTTCCTGTTCCCACTCCTTGACCATGATGTCCCCGATCTTCTGAAGCTCGGCCATCAGTTCATCCGACGGTTCGGAGACGGTGATGCCATGCTCTGCAAGGGTTGCGGTGTCTTCGGCGGCGGTCTTGCGAACACCTTTCCAGCCTTTCTCTTCAGCTGCGGCGGCGGCATCAAGGACCACCTTCCGCTGCTCGTCGCTCAGCCGGCGGAACGCCCGTTTATTGACAACAACAACGTTCTTGGGAATCCAGGCCTTTATATCAGTGTAGTGGGAGAGGTAATCCCACGCCTGGCCGTTGGCGCCGGTGGACGGTGAGGTGATCATCGCGTCAATAATGCCGGTGCTGAACGCCTGCGGAATTTCGGGAACCTGTACCGTGGTGGGTGTTGTGTTCATCAGGTCCGCGAGGCGCGAAGTCGACGGGCTGTAGGCACGCATCTTCAGGCCCCTTAGGTCTTCCAGCGCGTTTACCGGTGCCTTGGTGTAGAGGCTCTGGGCCGGCCAGGGGACAGTGTACAGCAGCGTCAAGCCTTCCTTGTCCAGCTGTTTCTCAATCTCGGGTTTGGCGGCTTCCCAGAGCTTTTCGGCGTCTTCATAGGTTGTTGCCAGGAACGGGATGTTATCGTGCTTGAAGACGGGATGGGTGTTACCCATGATGCCGATGAAAATCTCTCCCAACTGCACCTGGCCGGTCCGGACCGCTCTCGGGATTTCCGGGTGCTTGACCAGGGACGCGCCAGAGTGAACGGTGATGGTGATGTCGCCATTCGTGCCGTTTTTGATGTCCTCGGCAAACTCATAGGCGATCTGGGTGGGCAGGTTGGCGTCGCCATAGGGCGTCGGCATGTGCCACTGGTCGGCCTGGACGGATGAGGTGAACAGCGCCCCGGTAACCAGGGTGGCTGTAGCGAGTTGTCTAAACATAATGAATCTCCCGTGCTCTTGTTGTTGTCACCTTCAAAGGCAACTGGTGGCTCAGAGTACCGCCAGTTCTTCATTCAGCCGCTCTGTCAGCAGCATTTTTCCCGGTACGTGGGTTATTGCGATCGGCAGGCGGGCATTTTCCAGAGCCAGCTGGGGGGTAACCCCGCAGGCCCAGAACAGCGGAAGCTCGCCCGGCCGGATGGTTACCGGATCTCCGAAATCGGGTGTGTTGATGTCCTGAATTCCAATCAGCTCCGGATTGCCAATGTGTACGGGTGCTCCATGGGCCTTGGGAAGGCGTGTCGTCACCTGAATCGCCCGGATGGCATCGGCACTGGCGAACGGACGCATTGAAACCACCATGTTGCCGTGGAATCGGCCCGAGGGCCGGGTGGTAATATTTGAGCGGAACATAGAGACATTCAGGCCCTGTTCGACGTTTCTCACTGAGAGACCTGCCCGGCTCAGGGCGTCTTCGAAGGAAAACGAACAACCAAGAACAAAGGTAACGAAATCCTCCTGCCACAGGCTTTTAATGTCGCTGACTTTTTCATTGCGCTCGCCATTCCTGAAGACCTGGTACTCGGGTACATCGGTGCGGATATCCAGGTCCTGGCCCAGGTCAGGGAGGGTTGGGTCGCCGGGCCGGGAAACGCCGATCAGCGGACAGGCAACCGGGTTATTCTGACAGTATAGAAGAAATTCTCCGGCCCACTCCGACGGCAGTATGACCACGTTGCCCTGAAGCAGGCTGCTTGCGACCCCGCTTGTGGTGGCGGTATGGGTGCCTGAGCGAATGCGCGCCCGCAGTTCTGAAGCTTGCTCAAGCAGGCTGGCCTTGAAATCGGAATACGCATTTGTGTGCATGTCGGTAACCCCTGATTGAAATTGTTATCTGCACCTGATTTTCAGGGTATACCGAGCTGTGAAAATGTCTAATTATCGTTTTTTAGACCTGGCGATAATATTTAGTGATGAGTGGCGCACGTATACTCACTGGAGACCCTGACGGCCAGGTTGACTGCCAGCTCCGTGATCGGGTTAAAGGGGGCGCCCGGGTAAGAGGCGGTAAAGGCAAGTTCCGATGGCGTCCATGATGTCTGGAGTTGAACCAGTCTGCCGTTGTCCAGCTCGTGCTCGATCACGCTCAGGGGGAGCGTGGAGATACCGATGCCATCCAGGGTTAATTGCCGGCAGGCGGCGAGGGAGCTGGACGAGTAGAACCGGGCGGGCAGTTCGTCGAGTTCACTGAACTTCTGGCTGATCTCGGCAAACGGTCTGGTATTTCTGGCGTAGGTGATGATGGGCCATTCCACCAGTTCCCTGAGATCCAGGAGACTGTCGGGCAGGTTCAGCTCCGGGCTGGCCACCCATACCAATGGAAAGCTGCAGAGCTCACGGTTTTCGATCTTCGGTTCGGAGACCGGGCCCAGCAGGAAGGCCAGGTCCAGGCTCCGGTCCAGCAAACCGGTGCGGAGATTCCCGGTAACATCCACGGTTATCTCAACATCAAGGCTGGGTGCTGTCTCGTGCAACTCCCGAAAGAAACGGGGGAGCCACGAATGGACAATGGTTTCCGAGACGCCCAGCCGAAGAATGCCGGACAGCAGGGCAACCCTGTCGGCCCGTTTACGCAGCTGCTGGGCCATGAAAACGATTTTTTCGGCGTAGGGCAGCAACTCCTGCCCCTTGCTGGTCAACTGGGTATGGCCTGACTCCCGCTCGAACAGCTTGACGCCCAGCTCTTCCTCGAGTGTGGCGATGCGGTTGGAAATGGCGGGCTGGGTTGTGTGCTGACGTTCGGCGGCCTTGCGAAAGCTCCCGAGTGTGGCCACCCAGATAAAGGTTTCCAGACGTTTGAAGTTCATTGATTTCTTACCTCAAAAAGGTCTATCGGGCAGCGTAACGCTCGTGGAGGATGCCAACCCTCTCGACATAGGCCTTCGTTTCGGCGTAGGGGGGAACGCCCCGGTAACGGCTCACAGCGCCGGGGCCGGCATTGTAGGCGGCGGTGGCCAGTCGGGTATCGCCGTTAAAACGGCTGAGCATCCTTGCCAGGTAGTGGACGCCGCCCCGGATGTTCTCTGCCGCAGCCAGTGCGTTCCGGACACCAAGCTCCTCGGCTGTGCCAGGCATAAGCTGCATCAGCCCCTGGGCGCCGACCGGCGAAAGTGCTTTCTCGTTGAAGGCGGATTCGGCGTGAATGACCGCTCGGACCAGGGCCGGATCGACGCCAAATTCCCGGGCGGCTGTCTGGATCTCTGATCGGAAAGGTTTGGTAAAAAGCGGTGTTTTTCGCCAGTCTATCGTGGACTCCGGATCACAGGCATAGCAGTGAAACCTGATGACATCGAACTCCGCGCCGGCTGGCTGAATGCCGCTGTAGGCAACAACACCGTTTTCATCCGTGTACCGGTAAACCGTATCGTTGCCGGTGGAAGCCCGGGGTTGATTGGTGTGTTTCACGTTGGTGAATTCGACCGTACCATCCGGGTGCGCAATGCGCTTGATTCCATCCGCCAGGCTGGGTGCGGAAAGGCCAAACAGCAAGGCTGCCAGTGATGGGATCAGTCGTGATCTGCCGATTATCATGATTCACTCGTGAAATGTGCGGTCAACGGTCGGCTCAAGGCATTCTTTCAAGCCGGCTTTCCCGGGATTATACGGCCTTGCGAGGTTGAATAAAGGGCGCACTTTGTCGGAAAAATGTTACGTTCCGGGTATTGTCAGCCAGTTCTCACTTACCCGGAAAAGTCATGGATAACCAGACCAACACCCGAAACCTTGTTCTTATCGGTATGCCTGGTAGCGGCAAGAGCACCGTTGGGGTGTTGCTGGCCAAGCGACTGGGTCTGGGGTTCATCGATACCGATCTGCTCATCCAGGAGAATGCCGGTCGCACCCTTCAGGAAATTGTAGACCAGGATGGCTATAAAGCCCTGCGCCGCATTGAGGAGCAGGTACTGCTCAAGCTGAATGTTCAGCATAAAGTTATCAGCACTGGCGGCAGTGCGGTCTACAGCGCCCGTGCCATGGAGCACCTCAAGGCGAACGGGACGGTGGTCTTTCTGGATATACCGCTTGATCTGGTCATGGAACGAATCGGTGATCACAGCATGCGGGGCATTTCCCGGCGGCCGGATCAGTCCCTGGAGGCGTTGTTTGAAGAGCGGTTTGCCTTGTATTCCCGCTATGCAGACCTGATCGTGAAAGGCGCAGGGCTGGGTCAGGATGAGGTCTGCGAGGCGGTCGCGGAGAGGCTTTGTTCAGATCAGCCGTGAGTCAGCATTAGGGTTAAGGTGCATGTAACCGCACAAGGCTGCTAAAGTTCAGGGAAACATTCAGGAGTGATTAATGATGATAAAGCCAATAGCTTATGTGTTTACCCTGGTGTTTGTGGGGATGTTCTCAGGGGTCGTTCTGGCCGAGTCCTCTCCAGATCCCTCCCCAGATCCCTCTTCAGAAGATTCGTCCGTGGAGGCGCTAAAGAAGGAAACCCGGGAGCTGGGCGAGGCCCTGAAGGAGTACGGTTCCGCTCAGAAAGAGCAGGCAGAGGATTCCATCAATAGGACACTGTCTGCTTTGGACCGGCGCATTGAGGAGCTTGAGCAACAGCTCTCGGAAAACTGGGACGACATGAGCGACATCGCCCGGGAGCGCTCCCGGAAGAGTCTGGAATCACTGCGGGAACAAAGGGCGCGTGTACAGAACTGGTATCAGGAGCTCAAAGCCAGTTCAGCATCTGCATGGGAACGTGCCCGTCGTGGATTTTCCGAGGCCTATGAAGCTCTTTCGGAGCAGTGGAGTGATACCGAGAAGGCGATTGACAGCGAGCAGGAGAAGCGAGCTGACAGCATCTGATCCGGTTTTACCTCCCAGTATCCGCTGACGCTACTGAGATCTCTGTCGCAGGCCTGAGCAAGGCATTGGGCCTGCCGGTGACTAATGTCATTCCGGTTGCTTGAGAATTCGGGAAAGCTTCATGGTGTCCAATCCGCTATGCTGCGTGTAAATCCCGGTAATAACACGAGGAAATGCCATGCCATTCTCTGTTGATCATCTCGCGGAACTCAATCTCCTGGGCCAGTTCCCGTCCACCTCAAACCAGGAAGGGCTGAAGGTGCATGCCCACTCGGCGGCTCCGGAAATGGTGAGGGCCGCGGAGAATCTGTATTCCAAGGGACTTATCAGCCAGAGGGATGGCGGCTACCTGACGCCACTCGGGGCAGAAGCGGTGGAGCTGACCCAGAAACTTCAGTCGATACTCAGTAACCCCTGAGCAGAAGGGCATCTGCCCGTCTCTTTGAGACCTGGTGCGTTGAGACCCAGTGCGCTCTCGCGTTAGGGTTAGGACATGGGTAACTGGAAGAAATCGCCGTTTCTGTGGCTGGCGGGCAGCATCGCCGGAGTCGGGCTGATTGTTGGTCTGCTCTATGCGTTAGGTGTTCACCAGCAGATCGTGGACCTGCTGCGCTGGTTTGATGCCCAGGGTGTCTGGGCAGCGGTTTTGTTCATCGGCATCATGGTGCTCGCCACGCTGCTCCTGTTCCCGGGCATACTGCTGACGACCGGCGCCGGTTTCGTGTTTGGCGTGCTTGAGGGCACCACCTATGTGGTGATCGGAACCACACTAGGGGCGGCAGCCGCTTTCCTGATTGCCAGGCACTTTCTCGGTGAGCACGCCCACGTGTATATCCGCAATCGTACACGGCTCTCCATGGTGAGCAACGAGATGGCGCCCCATGGCTGGAAAATCGTGTTGCTGACACGCCTGATCCCCTTCTTTCCGGGAAAACTTTCCAACTTTCTGTTCGGTCTCACCAATTTCTCGTTTGGTGGCTTCGTTGCGGGCACATTTTTGGGTGTTATTCCGTTCTCTCTCCACAACGTGTACCTGGGCTCACTCGCGGCAGATCTGTCGACTTTGGGAATGAGTGAGTCCGGCCGAACGCCTCTTGAGTGGGCTATTTACGGTGCCGGTTTCGCAGGCACGGTACTGGCGGTGGTGTTTCTCAATCGCCTCGCCCGACGGGCACTGGCTCGTTACAAAGTCGAGACCGAGCCAACGGAGCAGGAGACCAAGCAATGAGCTGGATGAAGTGGTTGCCCTGGCGGTATCTGGTGAAACGGGTGGCCCGCCGCCATGGTTTCTTGGATCCCATAGCGCTGTTGGCAAAACTGCACAGTTTTGCCCAGCCTTCGGAGGTGGGGGAGCCGATCGAATTGCTGAGGGCCGGTGTGGTGTTCCATGCCCGGGGACTGATCAACAGCCGGGTGATTCAGCATAACCTGGACTGGGTCTGGCCATACTGGGTTGAGCGGCAGTTTGATCCCGGGGACGTGGCGTTTATTCCCCGGGCGTTTTCCATTACCCATATCAACCTGAGTAACCGTAACTGGACGGCCGTCGGCCAGCCGGATGTGGCCGAACTGCCGGTGGTTGATCCCCGGGGCCTGCTGACGCCTTTCTATGATGGGTGGTCTCTGGACGCCTGGGTGCTGGCCGATGACGGCCGTTGTTTGCTGCCCTCCCGCTGCAAGACTGCCCGACAGCGCCAGGCGTTTGAGGATGGTCCCTGTGTAGTGACCAGTTCAGAGCTGGACGGGTTGGGCCTGACCAGTCGTTCCCGGGTCGTGGTGGAAAATGGCAAGCCGGTTTGTGAGCTGTTCCTGAGGGCGAGGTCAGAAACCTCTGGCTCACTGGTGCTTTCGCTGCGACCGGCAAACCCGGAGGGCATCAGTTTTATCAATCGGGTAAGTCTGTCGGAGCAGCGCGATGCCTGGACCGTTGACAGAAAGCAGGCCGTGTTTTTCAGCCGGCCGGCCGAGCGTCATCATGTCTCGGACTATCGGCAGGGCGATGTGCGGATTCACCTCCGGGACAACGAAGACCAGAGCCAGGGCAAATGCGATGTCGGCATGGTCACGGCAGCGGCGCTGTTTCCGATGCGGGCCGGAGAGGTTTCGGAGCTTACCGTAAGGGTTCCGCTTTCGGACGAGTCGGCTCCGGCGATTCGTCCGGACAGCTGGCTCGGTGCCCTGAAGGGTTATGCCCAGCTGGAATGCCCGGATGAATCCTGGCAGTTCCTCTACGATGCCGCTATTCACTCCCTGGTGCTGCACTCACCAGAGGATGTCTATCCCGGCCCCTACACCTATAAGCGCTTCTGGTTTCGCGATGCCGCGTTCATTATTCACGCCTTGCTCTGCGCCGGGCTGACGGACCGCGCCGAGCGCGCGCTGCATCAGTTTCCCCACCGGCAACTGAAAAACGGCTATTTCCGTTCCCAGGAAGGGGAGTGGGACGCGAACGGCGAGGTGCTCTGGATTCTGAGGCGTTTCCACGAACTGACCGGCCGGGCCCTGCACCGTCGATGGCAAGAACCGGTGCGCAAGGGCGCCCGCTGGATCCAGAAAAAGCGTCTGAGCGATACCCTGGACAAGCCCCATGCAGGTCTGTTGCCGGCCGGCTTCAGCGCCGAGCACCTGGGGCCCAATGACTATTACTACTGGGACGACTTCTGGGGGATAGCCGGCCTGAAAGCCGCTGAGGAGCTGCTCAGACCGGTCGACCGGGAAGCCAGCGAGCACTTCGGCGCCGGTGCCCGGGAATTTGCCCAGACCGTTGATCGCAGCCTGGCAACCTGTGCTGAGCGCCTGAAACGCCCGGGCATGCCGGCGTCACCTTACCGCCGGCTGGATGCAGGCGCCATCGGTTCGCTGGCGATAGGGTATCCCACCCAGCTGTGCAGGCCGGATGACCCGAGGTTGCTGGACTGTGTCGAATTCCTGCTTGAGAAGTGCTTTGTGAAAGGGGCTTTCTACCAGGATATGATTCATTCGGGCCTCAATGCCTACCTGACACTGCATGTCGCGCAAGTGTTGTTGCGGGCCGGGAATCCCCGTTATCTGGAGCTGGTGGACGCGGTCGCCGGGCTGGCATCGCCGACCGGGCAGTGGCCAGAGGCCATTCACCCCGGGACCGGGGGCGGCTGTATGGGGGACGGGCATCATGTCTGGGCGTCGGCAGAGTGGGTAATGATGGTACGCAACTGCTTCGTACGGGAGGAAGGCGACCGGCTGATTCTCTGTGCGGGCATCCCGCCACGCTGGCTCGAACAGGACAAACCCATCCGCTTTGGCCCGGCACCGACCAGTTTCGGAACCGTCTCCATAACCATTGAGCCCCGGCCAGGTGGTGCGCCTGAAGTGACCTGGGAGGGGAGCTGGCATCACGATGAGCCCGACATCGAGGTGAAGCTCCCTGAGGTTCGCCCGTGACCATCTGTACCGGTCCCGAAACGGGTTTTCTGTATCTGTTTTGTTTGCCTGCTAACTTATAAACTAAGCTGACTGACAGATACATCGAATCCGGTTGCGATCCATGCGCTCACTGTTCTACTCGTTTTTTGTCCCCGCACTCTTTGTCTGGCTGTGGAGTACCGGTTTTATCGGCGCCAAGTATGGTTTGCCGTTTGCCGAGCCCTTTACTCTGCTGCTGATCCGCATGCTGATGACGCTGGTGCTGCTTGCGGGCCTGGCCTGGATCATGAAGACCCGCTGGCCGGGCTGGCGCGGTGCCGGCCATCTGGCGGTTACCGGCGTGCTGGTGCATGGCTGCTATCTCGGCGGCGTGTATTACGCCATTCAGGGGGGCATGGCCTCAGGGATCGTGTCATTGATCGTGGGTCTGCAACCCCTGGTGACCGCGGCCGCGGCCGTTGCCATTCTCAAGGAATCCGTCAGTGCCCGGCAGTGGGTTGGGCTGGCCCTGGGCCTGGTGGGTGTTGCCCTCGTTCTGCTTGAAAAATTTGGTGCTAACGGCACCGGTTCAGGATTTTCACCCTGGAGCCTGCTCTGGGCGCTTTTTGCACTTGCGGGTATCTCCATGGGCACGGTTTACCAGAAGCGTCATGGCACCGGCGCCGATCTGGTGGCGGGCACCCTGATTCAGTACGCCGCCGCAGCCACGTTCTTTGTGATCGGCGCATTCACCCTGGAAACCCGCGAGGTGGAGTGGAGCCTGCAACTCCAGTTATCCATGGCCTGGCTGGTGTTCGGGGTGTCGATCGGCGCCATCCTGCTACTGATGTGGCTGATCCGCCAGGGCGCCGCCTCTCAGGTTGCCAGTCTGTTTTACCTGGTGCCGCCGGTAACTGCGTTTGAAGCCTATCTGCTGTTTGATGAGCGCCTCGGCGGGCTCGCTATGGCCGGCGGGCTGATCGCGATTGCTGGCGTGGCTTTGGTGGTCACCCAGAAAAAGTCAACTTAGTGCTGACCTGGGTAGCCCTCGGCCTTTACAGCTGGTCGTCCTGGCACTACCGGCCCCGGGTTCCGGCTGGCCAGACCTGAAGGGAAGCCCTCAGGCCAGGGTGGCCAGCAGATTATTGATCGCCCGGGCAAAAGGTACTGGCGAATCTTCCTGCAGGAAGTGACCACCTTTCAGGGTCACATGGGGCTGGCCTTTCGCGCCCGGAATTCGTTTTTGCATATAGGCATCACCCCCGCGGGTAATCGGGTCGCCGTTGCTGAAGGCGGTAAGGAAGGGTTTTTCCCAGCGCTCCAGGACCCTCCAGGCGTTGCGGTTGGCCTCACTCGCCGGGTCGTTGGGATGCATCGGGACCAGGCGCGGAAAAGCGCGGGCACCTGCTTTGCATTTCTTGTTCGGGAAAGGCGCGTCATAGGCACGCCGTTCATCAGGGCCCAGTTTCCGGAATGAGCCGATATTGATAATCCGGGCAATGGGGAACCACGGGCTGTGCAGCGCGAAGCTCTTCCAGACCCTGAAGGCCGGCGGCGGTTTCTGGTCTCCGGTTGGCAGCATCCCGTTACCCACCACGATGGCCCTGAAACGGTCCGGGTTTTCTGCCGCGAGCCGCAAGCCGAGCAAAGACCCCCAGTCCTGGCACACCAGCGTCATGTTTTCCAGCTCCAGTTGGTCAATGAACGCCTGCATCCAGTCCATGTGCTGCTGGTAGCTGTAATCATCGATAGCTGTTGGTTTGTCCGATTTGCCGAAGCCGATCAGATCCGGTGCGATCACCCGGTGGCCGGCCGCGGCACAGACCGGAACCATGTGGCGGTAAAGGTAGGACCAGGAGGGTTCACCATGCATCATGAGAACCGGACTGGCTTCTGCAGGGCCTTCATCCACGTAATGCATGCGTAGACCACTGAGCTCCACATAATGCGGGTCAAAGGGATAATCCAGCAGGCGTTCAAAGCGTTTTTCCGGGGTTCTGATAAAATCCATGGCGTTTGCCTTGTTGTTCGTTATTGAGAGCAAATGATTGTGGGAAGCGTGCCCGATTGAGTTTGCCCAGTCTCCCTTGAGGCGTCAATGAGGTGCCATTCGCTGGAAGGTGCCAGGGATCGGATAATTGCCAGTTACAAGGGTGATGTCATGCCTGGCCATCAGCACGGATTTGCAGCAGGCGCTGGATGAGGCACGCAAGGCGGGCGAAATCGACAGGATTATGGCTCGTTATGAATAATTGCTGGGGCTACCCCTGAAAGGAACTCAGAACCAGAGCCCGATTTGCGAATCGGGCTCTTTACGTTCTATAGCCACTCCACGGGATTCCAGAAGTTCAACGAGAATGGCGGTGTCGTCAATGTTGAGGAACTGCCCAAGAGGAACATCCGTATCTCGATGAGTGAGCGCCAGTATCGCCGGAGCAAACGGGTGCCCCGGGGCATTGACCCGCAGGCGGGCATACCGCCTCGGTAGGGTCCACTCCGCCTGTTTCCGCTTTCTGCCTTTCTCGATGTGGATGTCTGTATCGTCGATGGTCAGCACTTCCCGCCGCTGGCAATCGCGGGAAGTAAGGTAGATGCCGGATGCCAGTGCGATCAGTTCCAGGCCGGCAAAAGGAAGGATCACCCAGGCACCCGCGAGACTGAAGCCTGTGGTGGTGACGGCGGAGACAGCAAAAAGGCACAGCCAGACCCTGATGTTGCCTTTCCAGCTCAGGGAGCGGTTCGGGGTAAGCAGTAACCGGAGGCCCTCCGGGCATTGTAAGCGCTCCACCATAGGCAGTGCCTCAATCGTTTGCTGGCCATTTAACTTGATAATAGTCAATTGTACGGCAGGTGCCTGGCAAACAGACCTCTCAGTGGGTAAGGATTCGAAATACAGGAACCTGAATGAGCTGATGGATGCCGTGGCTGATGATCCCCGCTCCGTCAAGTTTGCCGATGGCAGCGCCCGGCATCGTTGGGATCACCTGAAAGTGCTGATCGCCGCCAAGGCAGCGGGCGCAGACGACCTGCTGCGTATTCCCGACCTGACCTGTTGTCAGTCTTTGCACCGGGCCTTGCCCGGTGCTTTTTTTTAGGCCCAGGTGGGAAGATCTGCATCACTGTCTGCCAGTGATGTACATGGAATGATGAACTCATTCCGGTGGGTCTTTGGTAGGATGGTGACAGGTTTATCCAGGGAAGAGCTGTTATGAAAGTGATGTTATTGGGTGCCACCGGCCTGACCGGTGGCAAGGTGCTGGAGGGCTTGCTGGCTAAAGATGAAGTTTCACAGTTGGTTGCACCGGTTCGGCACAAATTGCCGACCCTCCACGAGAAACTGAGGCAGCATGAAATCGACTTTGACCAGCTAGCGGACCATGCGGATCTGTTCAGCGTTGATAGTATTGTCTGTTGTCTGGGCACAACGATCAAAAAGGCCGGCTCCCAGCAACAGTTCCGCAAGGTGGATTTCGGCTACCCCCTGAAGGCGGCGGAGCTTGGCAGGTCGCAGGGTACGAGGGCCTTTATTCTGATGTCTGCCATCGGCGCGTCTTCTTCTTCCACGATTTTCTATAACCGGGTAAAGGGGGAGCTCGAGGATTCATTGAGGGAGCTCCGCTATCCCTATCTCTCCATCTACCATCCCAGCTTGCTGCTGGGTGATCGGCGAGAGCACCGAACGGCCGAGGCGCTGGGAATAAAAGCGATGCCATTGGTTAACCGATTGCTGATTGGGCCCCTGGACAAGTATCGGGGCATTGAGGCGAAGACGGTGGCCAGTGCCATGGTCAACGAAACGTGCAGCCTGGCCTCTGAACCGGTCAAGGAGCGGGTGGTTCAGGTTCGGGAATACGACGACATCGTCAGGCTGGCGGAATAAGTCTTCGGCCATATCGACCGCTGCCGCCCCGACGTTTCCCGATTTCTGGGATCACCGGCTCTTGGCATTTTTATCTGCCGGCCAGGATCCAGCGGGCGGCTTTCTCCGCAATCATCAGGGTGGGGGAGTTGGTGTTGCCGCTGGTGATGGTCGGCATAACGCCGGCATCGACCACGCGCAGGCCCGCCACGCCCCGAACCCGAAGATACGGATCCACCACAGCCAGTTCGTCATCGGAACGGCCCATGCGGGTGGTGCCCACCGGATGGAAAATGGTGGTACCAATATCGCCGGCCAGTTTGGCGAGTTCGTCGTCTGTCTGGTACTGCTGGCCAGGTTTGAACTCCTCCGGCTGGTATTGCATGAAAGAGGGTTGTTCAGCGATGCGCCGCGTTACTCGCAGCGAATCCGCGGCCACTTTCTGGTCTTCCGGCGTGCTCAGGTAATTGGGGGCAATGGCCGGTGCCTGTTTCGGGTCGTTGCTGCGAATTCGCACGGTACCGCGGCTGGTTGGATTCAGGTTACAGACGCTGGCGGTTATCGCTGGGAAATCGTGTAACGGTTGCCCGAAAGCGTCCAGGCTCAGGGGCTGGACATGGTACTCGATGTTGGCATGCCTGTGTTCCGGGGAACTGCGGGTAAACAGGCAAAGCTGTGACGGTGCCATGCTCATGGGGCCGGAGCGGGTGAGCAGGTATTCCAGGCCAATCCGGGCCTTGCCAATCAGCGAATTGGCCATGGTGTTCAGAGTGGTGACCCCTTTTACCTTGTATACGGACCGGATCTGCAGGTGGTCCTGCAGGTTCTCACCCACACCGGGCAGGTCAGCCACTACATCAATCCCATGCTCGTTAAGAAGATCGGCAGGGCCGATTCCTGAGAGCTGCAACAGTTGCGGTGAGCCGATGGCGCCAGCCGAGAGGATGACTTCCCGCTGAGCCCTGGCAACGACTTCACCGTTGCCGGGCCGGTCAACACGCACCCCGGTGCAGCGAGGGCCGGTGCCGGAGGCGTCCGTTTCAAGACCAAGCACGTGCGTTGAGTGCCAGAGCATGAGGTTGGGGCGCTTTTCCGCCTCCCGCAGGAAAGCCTTGGAGGTGTTCCAGCGCCAGCCGGCTCTCTGGTTGACCTCGAAATAATCCACGCCCTCGTTGTCGCCCCGATTGAAATCCCGGGTCCGGGGAATGCCGGCCTCCACGCAGGCCGTGGCGAAATCTTCCAGCACCTTCCATTTGAGGCGCTGATGCTCCACGCGCCATTCGCCACCGTGGCCGTGGTATTTGTCGTGTTCCGGATCAGCGTCTCCGCCGTCATCCAGACGGTAATGGTCCTCGTGACGCATAAAATCCGGCAGACAGTTGTTCCAGGTCCAGGCGTCCTCACCGGTGATCTCGGCCCATTGGTTGTAATCCCGGGCCTGGCCACGAATGTAGAGCATGCCGTTGATACTGGAACAACCTCCCAGGGTTTTGCCCCGTGGGTAGATCAGCGAACGCCCGTTAAGACCGGCGTCCGGGTCCGTGCGGAAGCACCAGTCGGTGCGCGGGTTGTTGATACAGTAGAGATAGCCCACCGGAATGTGGATCCAGTGGTAGTTGTCCCGGCCACCGGCTTCGATCAGCAATACCCGGTTGGCCGGATCTGCACTGAGGCGGTTGGCGAGCAGGCAGCCGGCGGTGCCGGCACCTATCACGATGTAGTCGAACTCTTGCTGTCCCTGTGTCTTTTTGTTGTCGGGCATGGCGTTTTCTCCGCAGCTTGTTCGGTCGTTATCTGGCAGTTGGCATGACAAATTCCGCACCGGCATCGATGGAATCGGACCAGCGCTGCATGATGGATTTCTGGCGTGTGTAGAACTTCACGCCTTCCTCAGGGCCTGCACATCCGGGTGCTCAATGAGCGCTTCCACTGCTTCCTTATCACCCTGAACCACGTTGAACACGCCCTCGGGAAGGCCCGCCTGACGCAGCAGATCGGCAATCATCAGTGAGGCGCTCGGGTCCAGCGGGCTGGGTTTGAGGACAAAGGTGTTGCCAGCAGCGATGGCGACCGGAAACATCCACATGGGCACCATGACCGGGAAGTTGAACGGGGTGACACCAGCAACCACACCCAGGGGCTGGCGGGTGGTCCAGTTATCAATGCCGGTGCTGACCTGCTCGGTGTAATCGCCTTTCAGCAACTGGGGGATGCCGCAGACAAACTCCACAACGTCGATGCCTCGGGCCACTTCCCCCTGGGCGTCGGTGAAGACTTTGCCATGTTCGGCGGTGATGGCCCGGGCCAGGTCGTCCTTGTGTCTGTTCAGAAGCTCCAGAAACTTGAACATAACGCGAGCACGCCGGATCGGCGGAGTATCCGCCCATGCCGGGAAGGCAGCATCGGCGGCGGCAATGGCGGCGTCCACATCCGCACAATTGGCGAGAGCAACCTGACCGGTCACCTGACCCGTGGCCGGATTGAACACGTCCTGAGTCTGGCTTGCGGTGCCTGGTGATATTTCACCATTGATATAATGGAGAATGGTCGCGTTGGTCATGAATGCCTCGGTTTTCCCGTGAATCCCTCAAATGACGCCGGTTATTGAGTCTTTCAGAGCTTTTTTCAGTACTGGTGAATCGTTGATCCTACAGGCTAGAGTGGATCAGGGGCCAAAGCAATTGAGATTTCTAAAACCCAGATATAATGTAGGCTTATATCACTTTGAGTACCCTGCGGGGCCGGTTGAGTATCGGCACCATTGTGGATCCCGAGTTCATTCGTCTCGTGGCGTTTCTGCACCGGCTGGTGGAATGGGCACCCCAACTGGAGACCGAACTGCGGCAGGGGATGAGTGGCAGTGTTCTGGAGCAGGTGCGTGATGGCCGGCTGGATGTCGGGTTTTTTCTGGCCCCGCCGGGTGTTGGCCCGGGTGCGCTGGCGCCCGAAGTGACCCACCGTGAATTGACCCGGTTTCACTATTATGTCGTTGCGCCGGCAGGCTGGGGGCAGAGGATTCTGTCTGCACAGTGGTCGGATCTGGCGACCATGCCCTGGATTGTGACACCGGAGGACTCGGTTCACCACCGGTTACTCAAGGGAACCCTGGAACCGCTGGGCCTGGCACCCCGTGGGGTCGCCCAGGTCGACCAGGAGGCCTGCATGCTGGATCTGGTTCGGGCCGGCGTTGGCCTCAGTCTCGCCAGGGATGCGCTGGCCATGGCTGAGCGCCAGGAACAGGGACTGGTAATCGCCGAAGGGGTTCAGTTGCCCTGTGCCTTGAGCTTTATCTGGCACCGTGACCGGCAGGAGGAGCCTCTGATTGCAGAAGCGCTGGAAGCGCTGGCAGGGGTCTGGAATCTGTCTGTTGCGATCTAACCGGGGGCGCCAACGCCCGTGGCAGGCCTGCAAACAGACTGGCCAGGGTGCCCGGCCAGACAATACTGATTTCAGGGGGTCATGGCTCGGCTCGTGGCTCCCTGTGCTGAGTTGTTCAGATAATGGTTCAACCGTTGAAACAGGCGTTCCTGAAACTGCCCTGCCAGAGGGTACAGGTGGCCTGCGTCTGGCATCAGGGTCAGGTCGGCGTCGGGCAGGTTGTCTGCAAGATGACAGGCATAGTCCACGGGGATGAAAGGATCCTGTTTGCCCTGGTAGACGAGGATCGGCACCTTCACATCCTTGAGTTTGAAGCCCCAGTCTCCCAGTTCGGTCAGCAAATCGGTGGCAATGGCCCTGCCGCCACTTTGCAGGCACTCCAACTGGTCGCGCCGAAAGTATTCGCCCCTCAGGCAAGCGCGGAGCAGGGCCCTGTCCTGTTCACTTACCAACTGCTTTGCCTCACGCATATACAGGCCCGGGTGGCGGAGGGAAATCCGGACGACCAGCCAGACGACGAGCTTCAGCAGGGCCGGGCTCAGCCGTATGAGGCCGGGGCCGGGCCATCGCGTGCCCTCAATCAGTCTGTGATGGCCGGGAAATTCGCTGAAGTGGGTGTAGCCTGAAAGGCAGACTCCGAGATCCATCCGGTCCGAGAGGGCATAGCCGCAGGCCAATGCCCGGGAGCCGCCACTGGACCAGCCTATATAGGAGAAGCGCGGCAGCTTCAGGGCATTGATCAACTGCCGGATATCCTCCGGATAGTCCCTGAGTGCCCGGCGCTCCCGGTAATCCGATAACCCGATCCCCGGACGGTCCGGGGTAATGATGCGGAATCCCTGGTGGCGCGCCCGTTCATGCAGGAAGTGGCCTTCCAGCCTGCAACCGGGCATGCCATGACCGAACAGTATGGGATAGCCCCGGGGATCACCCAGGTCGGTGTAGGCCAGCCGCCTGCCATCCTGAAGCGGGATGTGGTGGTCGCTGTTGCCGGTAGCAGGGGGTGGGGTCGGGTCCACTGAACTAGTTAGCCTCCTTACATAAACAATAAGAATTAGCCTATTCACTTTGCTGATAATGTCAATCAGGCTTCGATAGATCGCCCCTGTCAGTGGCGGAGGGGGTTGTTGGCGAGAAGTCTGTTTTTGGCAACTGGAGCAGGCTGCTGGCCGTTCCCGGATGCCGGTTGGCGTAGTCGCGCGATCAGGCGGGCATCGCGGTTGTAGATGTCGTTCCGGAACTGAACGAACATTCGTTTTGGCCAGACAGGCCACGGCCCGGTGTATCGTACAGTCGATCCCCGGGTGGGGCAGATTCCGTAGTCGGGTTTGCCAACGCTGCAAGCCTGCGGCGAATTCCCCCCCCCCGACCTCTCATCGCGGTCCCCGGGCGGAATGGTGGGTTGTGAGGCCAGGGACAACCATGGCTGCCCCAGCAGTGTTGCCCAGAACCCCTACCGGAAATCCGCCATCAAGCGCTTCCGCCCTCGCAACGAGGGCTTCATCTGCCGCTGAGCACAGGGGGCATAGGGTGGTGGTAAGCAGGGTAAGCAGTGCTGTGGCACGAGAAATACGACTTGGCCCATGCATCCGTGGTCTCCGTTTGGTTACCCATTTGAGTACCGCTGCCCCATTTGTTCACCTCGGGGCCGGTCCAGCTCTTCCCGGAGCATGGGGGCGGCGTTGGGCTCGGCGATCAGGCGGGTTTCGAAATCCAGGCCCCAAGGCATGTCCCGGTACCCGCGGGTCGGCCGGGCAAAACAGCAGATGCAGGCATGCTCGCGCACCTCCGATATGGGTTGATCGGCTGCTCAACGGGCACATCCGGGGGCGTATTGCGGCCGATGATTGACCAGGTGTTTTCATGGGCCACGCAGGTCGCCAGGGTGTCCGGATTCAGCCCATCCTCCGGATCTATAGCCTCGCATGTACGGTTTATGCTGGCTCCAGGGTGCTGGCAACTGGGAAATGGTCGTTGCGACCATGAACCTGGAGAAATCAGAAAGAACTCATAAATTCCTTTTTGAATCAGTGTCCTGGCCTGGCTCTATTGAGCGAGGATAGTAGTCTTACTGATCATTTTTGTTTGGAAAACGAGAAGGAAAAGTGATGGGAAGTCATTGACCTGAAGGGATTTTCTGCCTATTTTTGAGAAATATTCGGAATGAGATATGAGTCGCTGAGAAAACGGTCGCGGTGACATATATACAAATGTTAAATGTCAGGAGCAATGAATAGGATTCCTCTTTTCAAAAAGGTTGAAGCACTGGCGCTCGGTATTACGGTTCCCGTTTTGCTTATCGGCTACACGATCTTTCTGCTTCTCACGAATGAAGCTGTTTTCTGGGGGCGCAGTTCAACAGCCGTTTATCATGGAATTAGCGCTTACCTTGTTTCGCTCCTATGGTTCGGTGTGTCGGGACTGCTTGTAGGGCATTTCTGCCTCAGGACATATCACTTGTTGCGGCGGTCAAGCCACAAGGTGTTTATGTGGGTATCAGCCATTTTGTCGTCGGTGGGTTTGGTGTCAGCGATTGTGTTGGCTTAAACATTTAACAAGGCGCATCAGTACGCGGCCGATGGCCGCCGGACGGCTTTCAGCCGCCGCTGTGCTTGGCGTTAAATGCCTGGCTCCGGCGTTCTTGGGTTTGGTGTTTGGTC
>TARA_R110000868_G_scaffold411283_2_pt1 | contig 120839 bp, 116 predicted proteins | sample TARA_R110000868 | Tara Oceans TARA_R110000868 (sample SAMEA4397489) | marine metagenome | biome: Polar Biome; feature: [SRF] surface water layer (ENVO:00010504); material: water (ENVO:00002006), including particulate matter (ENVO:01000060) such as... | depth 5 m
AAAGGGACTTCATCATGACGACACTGGCAACCCCGGATCCGGTGATCCTGATCCACGGAGCCTGGCAGGGGAGCTGGGCCTGGGAGGGCCTGATGCCCTATCTGCGGCGCGCGGGGATCGAGGCCCACGCCATCGACCTGCCCGGCAACGGTGTCGACGGGCGTGCGCCGCAGGAGGTGACGCTGGCGGACGCGCTGGCGCAGATCGGCGCGCGGATCACCGCAATCGGTCGCCCGGTCAGCCTGGTGGGGCATTCGGGCGGCGGGGTCATCGCGTCGGCTGCGGCAGAGGCGTTTTGCGAGCAGGTCAGTCGCATTGCCTACGTGGCGGGCATGATGCTGCCCTCGGGGATGACCTTTGGCGCGTTGCAGGCCAGCCTGAAGGGGCAACCGGGCTATGGCGCAGGCATCACCGAACACCTGATCTGGTCCGACGCGGGTCAGGTCAGCACGGTGCCTGCCGCCGCCGCACGCGAGATCTTTTTCCACGACTGCGCCCCGGAGGCGGCGGAGGCGGCGGCAGGGCGGCTGACCCCGCAGGGGGACGGGCTGCGCAGCATCGCCGCCACGCTGACAGAGGGGCGGTTCGCCACCCTGCCCCGCCTGTATGTCGCCCTGCGACGCGACCGCAGCGTCACGCCGCTGGCGCAGGCCCGGATGCAGGCGCTGGTGCCCGGCGCAAGGACTGTCGCACTGGACACGGGCCATGTGCCGCAACTGGCCGACCCGGCGGCGCTGAGTGCGGCGCTGGTTCCGTTTCTGCGCGGCGAGTCCTGATCGGAAACGGGGCCGGGGCAGAGAGGGGGGCCTGGGCCGAAAGTCTGGCCTGAGCAAACAGGGGGCCAGCCTTCTTGGGCGGTGGCCCGTCCCAAGGCGCAGGGCCCTGCCGACGCGCAGGACCCGCCCAGTGCACCCAACACGTGTGCCCAAAACGTGCGCCCGTCAGGTGCCGGATCGCTTGACCGGCGAATGCCTTGGCGGGTTGAGCGAAGCCTGCCCGACCATCGCGCCGGACGGTCCCTGCCCGGCATGGGGCGCGGTGATCGGCAGTGCCATGGGCGCAGGAGACATGGTGGCCGAGGAGGTTGACGCAGGCAGGGAGGGCAGGTTGCGGGACAGCACCGTCGGGGTCACGCCGGCAGGATCCCCCGGTCCCGTGTCGTCAGGCCCGTTTTTATCTGGTCCGTTTTCCTCAGCCCCGTTTTTATCTGGTCCCATGTCATCAGGGCCCATGTCATCAGGGCCCATGTCATACGGTCCCGTGTCATCTGGGCCCATGTCGTCCGCGGGGATATCGGGGCGCATATCGCAAGACCTGCCGGGGGGCATATCCGGGGGGCCATCGGCGGACGTGACCCCGGGGGCGTCGGCGGTGTCGTCGGAGGCATGGGAGGCGTTGGTCGGCTGATCCGCAGGCGGTGGCATCAGTACGGGTGCACCGGCGTCGAGCGCCGCCGCATCGACCCGGCCCTGCGCCGCGATCCGGCCCGCGTCCGTGCCCTGAAGCGGATGGGAAAACAGGAACCCCTGCCCCATGTCGCACCCCTGTTCGGTCAGCCATGCCTCCTCTCCATCGTTTTCGATGCCTTCGGCGGTGACGGTCATGCCGAGGCTGTGCCCCAGCGCGATCATCGCGGAAACGATGATCTTGATATCCATCTGCGTGCGGGTCAGTTCGACAAAGCTGCGGTCGATCTTGATGCGATCGACGGTCAGGGCGTGCAGGTGGCGCAGCCCGGAATAGCCGGTGCCGAAATCATCCAGCGCGACCTGGATGCCGACCTTGCGCAGCCCCTGGATGACGCGGCGGGCCTGCGCGAAATCCTGTACCAGCGCGGTTTCGGAAATCTCGAGCTCAAGGCGATGTGGGGGGAAGCCGGTTTCGGCCAGGATCTGCAACGTCTTGGGCACCAGCTGCTTGTCCGAAAACTGGGCCGGGGACACGTTTACGCTGATGCTCTGCCCCCAGTGCAGCGCGCAAGCACAAGACTGCTGCAGAATCGTACGGTAGAGCTGATCGGACATACCGATGTCTTCGGCAACCCCGGCGAATTGCGCCGCCTTGATCAGCCCGCGCTGGGGGTGGTTCCAGCGGGCCATCACCTCGAACTGGCGAACCTCGCGCGAGGGCAGGTCGAGGATGGGTTGGAAATAGGGCACGATTTCGCCCCGGTCGGGGGACAGGGCGGCGCGCAGGTCCTCCTCAAGCGTGCGGCGGTCGTGCATCGCGCGCGCCAGCTTGTCGTCGAACAGCGCATAGCGGTTCTTGCCCGCCGCCTTGGCCTGATACAGCGCCTGGTCGGCCTGTCGCAGCAGGTCTTCGGCTGTCTTGCCATCCTTGGGATAGCTGGCGACGCCGATGCTGACGGTGGTGCCCAGCTGGTATTCGCCTGCGTAGATCGGTTCCTGGATACTGGACAGCAAGCGCCGCAGCAGGCTGAGGTGCGCGCGTTCCACCGTGGGCGCGTCGCTGAGGATGGCAAATTCGTCGCCACCGATGCGCGCGGCCAGATCCGTGCTGCGAATGGCCGAGCGGATGCGGGCCGAAATCGTGCGCAACAGCGAGTCACCGGTGTCGTGGCCGTAGAGATCGTTGATCACCTTGAAGCGGTCCAGGTCGACCAGCAGCACGTTCAGTTCGGTGCCCGTTGCCTCGGCCTCGGCCAGGCGGCGCACGATCTCGGTATGGAACAGTCGGCGGTTGGCCAGGCCCGTCAGCGCATCGTAATTCGCCAACCGGGAGGCGGTGGCCTCGGCCTTTTCGCGCTGGCGGACCTCTTGGCTGAGGCTGCGGGCCCGCAGCGCCAGGGCCAGCGCCAGCGCTGGAGCAGCCACGAAGAAGGCGTTCAGAAGTTCATCGAGCTGGTAGTCTTCGTAGAGGCGGGTCTGTCGGTAGAGGGATTCGTAGAAATCGGCGTTGTGCATCAAGGCAAAGACGGCAATGGATGCTATCAGGATCAGTATATTCGTTCGGTTCAAGCGTTTCTGCCTTTTTACACGCGCCAGATCATGGCGAAATCACACAAGGCTTTCGGCCGGAGCAGAGACGTGACCGGTCTTCCGCCCTGGCGCTGCCAACAAACGGCAGCGATGAAACGGTGACCTGGAAACAGGCCGAAAGGATACTGCCAACATATTATCACCATCCGCTTTCTCAATAAACAGATGCCGCGACGGGCAGCTTGAACGCCAATGCTCTAGAAAATGGCCGAAAGTTAGCGACCGGATAAGGCAAAAAAGGCCCTGCGCCCCGAGAATCCTGATTGCAACGGCTCCTTAGACCGCGAACAATGGGGCACAGCGTCTAAAATCACGCTAAATCTCGGAGGAGCAATCATGATTAAGACATTCGGATTCGGAGCGCTTGTCGCCGGCAGCCTGGCCATTGCCGCCCCCGCCGCCATGGCGACGGAATTCATCAACGTGCTGACCGGCGGCACCTCGGGCGTGTACTATCCGCTCGGCGTGGCGCTGTCGGACATCTATGCAAAGAACATGGACGACGTGCGCGCGCAGGTGCAGTCGACCAAGGCGTCGGTCGAGAACCTGAACCTGCTGGAGCAGGGCCGGGGCGAGATCGGGTTCGCGCTGGGCGATTCCGTCAAGGATGCCTATGAGGGCAACGCCGATGTCGGGTTCACCAAGCCGCTGACCAAGCTGCGCGCCATCGCGGCGATCTATCCCAACTACATCCAGATCGCGGCGGCCTCGGCCTCGGGCGCGACGACCGTGGCCGACCTCAAGGGCAAGAGCGTGTCCGTCGGTGCGGCCAAGTCGGGCACCGAAGTCAACGCGCGCAAGATCCTCGACGCGCTCGGCATGACCTATGACGATCTGGGCAAGGTCGAGTACCTGCCGTTTGCGGAATCGGTCGAGCTGATGAAGAACCGCCAGCTGGACGCGACGCTGCAATCCTCGGGCCTCGGCTCGGCGGCGCTGAAGGATCTGTCGTCGACGCAGGACGTGACCTACCTGTCCGTTCCCGCCGAAGTCGCGGAGACACTGGGCGCGCCCTATGCGGCAGGCGTCATTCCCGCAGGCACCTACCCCGGTCAGGATGCCGACATTCCGACGCTGGCGATCACCAACATCCTGGTCACCAGTTCCGACGTGTCGGACGAGGTTGCCTATCAGATGACCAAGCTGTTGTTTGAAAACCTGGACACGATGAAGGCAGCCCACGCGGCGGCCGGTGCCATCAACATCGAGGACGCGGTCAAGAACTCGCCGATCCCGCTGCACCCCGGTGCCGAGCGGTATTACAAGGAACAGGGCTTGCTCTGAGCTGAGGTTCTGACGAAAAGAGGAAACGGCCCGGTTCGTCCGGGCCGTTTTCAGATGATCAATCCGGGCACCGCTTCCAGAGCACCTGTTTCGATGCCATCCCCCGAGCGAAACGAAACGGCGCGGCCAGCGCGGTGAGTAGAGAGAACAACGACATGACCGACCATCCGCACAGCCTGCCGAACGAAGAGCTGGAGCTGCACGATCCGCTCGCTCAGAGTTTTCCGGCCTCATTCGAGGGGCGCTTTCTGTTCTGGCTGGCGGTCCTGTTTTCGGTCTACCAGATTTCCATCGCCGCCCATGTCATCGACCTGCCCAGCCAGGTGATGCGCGCGGTCCACGTCGGGTTCCTGATGTGCCTTGGCTTTCCGCTGCTGGCCATCGCGCGCAGATACGGCACGGCAGGCAAGACGGTCTGCTGGGCGCTGGCGCTGCTGGGCGTCTCTGTCGCCGCCTATCAATGGGTCGAATACACGCCCCTGCTGATGCGCGCGGGCGCGCCGCTGACCACCGACCTTGTGTTCGGCATCATCGCGATTTCCACTGTCTTTATCGCCGCGTGGCTGTTGATGGGTCCGGCGCTGCCGATCATCTGCGGGCTGTTCCTGTGCTATGCGCTGTTCGGTCAGCACCTGCCATCGCCGTTCAACCACCGGGGCTACGCGTTCGAGCAGGTGGTCGAGCAGATCGCCTATGGCACCGAGGGCATCTACGGCATTCCGACCTATGTGTCGGCCACCTACATCTTTCTGTTCATCCTGTTCGGGTCGTTCCTGGAAAAGGCCGGGATGATCAAGCTGTTCACCGATGTCTCGCTGGGTCTTGTGGGGCACCGGATGGGCGGGGCCGCAAAGGTTTCGGTTCTGTCGTCGGGCCTGATGGGCACGATTTCGGGGTCGGGCGTCGCCAACGTGGTCACCACCGGGCAGTTCACCATTCCGCTGATGAAGCGTTTCGGCTACCGCTCGGCCTTTGCCGGGGGGGTCGAGGCAACGGCTTCGATGGGCGGGCAGATCATGCCGCCGGTCATGGGCGCCGTCGCCTTCATCATGGCCGAGACTCTGGGCGTGCAATATGTCGAGGTCGTCAAGGCGGCCCTGATCCCGGCGATCCTGTATTTCGCGGGTGTCTTCTGGATGGTCCACCTTGAGGCGGGCAAGCGCGATCTGCGTGGCCTTGCCAAGGAAGACCAGCCCTCGGCCCGCCGCGCGCTGAAGGAAGGCTGGTATTTGATCCTGCCGCTGGGTGTGCTGGTCTACCTGCTGTTCTCGGGCTACACGCCGTTGTTCGCGGGCACCATCGGGCTGGCCCTGACGGGGATGCTGATCCTGGGCATGGCGCTCTCGCTGGGGATGCCATCGACCGTCGTGCGGGTGATCTTCTGGATCGTCCTCGGCCTCGCGGCCAGCGCGTTCTTCCGCTATGGCATCAACGCGCTGCTGCTGGTTCTGGCGATCCTCGTGGTGTGCTGTGCCTGCCTCAAGGGCGGGCGCGAAACCCTGGCGATCTGTCGGGACAGCCTGGCGGATGGCGCCAAGACCGCCCTGCCCGTCGGGATTGCCTGTGCGCTGGTCGGCGTGATCATCGGCGTGATGACCCTGACCGGGGGGGCCAACGCCTTTGGTCAGTTCATCGTGTCGGTCGGGCAGAACAGCCTGTTCCTGAGCCTGGTCCTGACGATGATCACCTGCATCATCCTGGGCATGGGCATCCCGACGATCCCGAACTACATCATCACCTCGTCCATCGCCGGGCCTGCCCTGCTGGACCTCGGCGTGCCGCTGATCGTGAGCCACATGTTCGTGTTCTATTTCGGCATCCTGGCGGATCTGACACCGCCGGTGGCGCTGGCCTGTTTCGCGGCGGCACCGATTGCCAAGGAGAGCGGCCTCAAGATCAGCTTTGAGGCGGTCAAGGTCGCTGCCGCCGGTTTCGTCGTGCCCTTCATGGCGGTCTATACCCCGGCGCTGATGTTGCAGGATGGTGGCGCGCTGGCGGCTGAGATCGGCTATTGGCCTGCGGTGGCCTTTGTCGTGCTGAAGGCGCTGATTGCGCTGGCGCTGTGGGGCGCGGCGGTCATCGGCTGGCTGTGGCGGCCGCTGGCGGTGTGGGAACGCGCGCTGGCCATGGTGGCGGCGTTCACGCTGGTTGCCGCGCTGCCTATCACGGACGAGATCGGCTTTGCCCTGACGGCGGTCTTTGCCGTGGTGATGTGGCTGCGCCGGGATCGCACGACGGCGGCATGAGCGGCTGCGTGATGGCAGGCGCGCTGGCACTGGGGCTGGCTGCGGGAAATCGCTTCACGCTGGAGTGGACCCATTCGGTCGAGCGCGAGGCCTGGCGCGAGACATGGGAAGTGGCGGATCACCATCTGCATCTTGTCGAAGCAGCCGTCAAAGGATCGGGGGCGGGGATGGAGCCCGGCCCCGGCGGCCATTTTCAGGATGGCTGGTGGATCTGGGTGCCGGATCTTGCGCCGGTGGCCGAACTGAACCTGGCGGCCTCGGGCATGACGCCGTCGGCCTGGCGGCTGTGCGGCGCGGACTGCGTCGACCTCGGGGCGGAACCGGGCGAGGCGCTGCGCATCGCCGCGTGCGAGGGAGACGGCAAACCCTAGGCGGAAACGCCCGTCGCGGCGCGGTGGCGCGGCTGCGGACAGGCGCGCGCCCCAGGCGCCCAGGGTCTGTTATCGGTTGCTGGCGGTCCTTACTGGCGGTCCCTACTGGCCGTCCTTACTGGCCGTCGTGCCCCGTGACCTCGTCCAGCAGACGGGTCAGCAGCAATGCGGTCCCCCCCAGCAGCAGCGAACGCCCGATGGAATCCGTGACGTTGGCGGGGGCAAAGGTGTGCAGGTTGTCGCGGCTGATCTGCGCCGCACGACGCCAGCGCGCAGCGCGCGGCAAATCCCCGGCGCGGCTGGGGTTGGGCACATGCCCGAGACGTGGCTTGGCGATCAGCATCACCGCCCCGATCGCCAACATTCCACCAGCGTAGAGGATCGGGGTCAGCCGCTCTTGCGAGGATGGCGGCAGCTGCGGCAGGGATTTCGGCAAGCTCGGGCGGCGCAGGGCAATGGGTTTTGGGGTTTTGATGGTCATGGCGGCCTCCTATCAAGGAAGAACCCCGATGTGGCCAAGGCTGTTCCCGGCCCGCCGCGCGATTTCGCCCTTCGGCGCGGATTGACGGCGTGTCGCGCGGGTCAATGGGGACGCCCGGCGAGGGGGCGCCGTGCAAGTTGAAAGAGGCCGGGCAAGTTGGAAGAGGCCGGGCAGGTTGGAAGAGGCCGGGCAGGTTGGAAGAGGCCGGGCAGGTTGGAAGAGGCCGCGCGGCGAGAGGTCGCCGCGCGGGGTGAAGAGGGTGGCACCGCCGTTGGGTGCGGTGTCAGGGGGCCGGGTGCCCGAGCAGCCCGCGCATGGCCAGGTTTTCCATCAGGCGGCGGGTGCCGAAGGTCCATTCCGGCGCCTCGGTCGACAGGCGCACCGTATTGGTCAGCGCCCCAAGGCCGGGCGCCGAGATCGTCACCACATCGCCGGGCTTGTGGGTGAAACCTTCGCCGGGGGTATCGCGATCCTCGGTCGGGGCGAACAGCGTGCCGAGGAACAGCAGGATGCCGTCGGGGTATTGGTGATGCCGGCCAAGGGTCTGGGCGACCAGATCCTGGGGGTCGCGGCTGATTTCCGACATGGAGGAATGCCCGGTCAGCGCATAGCCATCCGTGCCCGTCACCGTCAGCGTCAGTTCGGCCCGGCGCACGACGTCCAGCGTGAACCCCGCATCGAACAGGCGGATCATCGGCCCGATGGCGCAGCTGGCGTTGTTGTCCTTGGCCTTGCCCAGCAGCAGGGCCGAGCGCCCTTCGACATCGCGCAGGTTCACGTCATTGCCCAGCGTCGCGCCGTGAATGACGCCCGCCGAAGAAACCGCCAGCACGATCTCGGGTTCGGGGTTGTTCCAGGTGGAGATCGGATGCAGGCCGACATCGGCCCCCGGCCCGACCGAGGCCATGCTCTGCGTCTTGGTGAAGACCTCGGCGTCGGGGCCGATGCCGACCTCGAGGTACTGCGACCAGAGCCCCTCGTTTTGCAGGGTTTTCTTGACCTCCGCCGCCTCGGGCGATCCGGCGCGCAGGTTGCGCAGGCTGTCACCGATCGTGGTGGCAATGCGGGCGCGGATCGCCTCGGCGCGCGCCGGATCGCCCGCCGCCTTTTCCTCGATCACGCGTTCGACCATGGAGCGGGCAAAGGTGACGCCGCAGGCCTTGATCGCCTGAAGGTCGCAGGGGGCCAGCAGGTGCAGGGCGTCGGGCGCACAGGGATTGGCGGCAATTTCCGCCAGCGAACCGAGCGCGACGCCCGGGGCGCGGCGGACATGCGCGGCAGGATCGTCCAGATCCAGAACATGGCTGACCGTGGGGGCGGCGGCGCAAGTGATATCCAGCACCTGACCGTCGCGCAGGGTCACCACGGCCGGGCCCTGCACATCGGGCAGCCAGGCACGGCCCAGATACAGGCCATCGGTGTCGTCGATGATCGTCATGGCTGGCTCCTTCAGCGGCGGTGAAACACGGGCGGGCGCCTGGATTCGAATGCGGCGCGCCCCTCGCGGGCGTCTTCGGTGGCGAAACAGATCGCCTGCAGGTCGCGTTCATAGGCGACGGCCTGTTCCAGGGGCATGTTATAGGCCGCCTTCAGATTTGCACGCGCGGTTTCGGCGGCTATGGGGGCACGCGACGCGATGGTCGCGGCGATTTCGCGGGCGCGCGATTGCAGGGTCTCCGGCGCTGTCAGTTCCGACACGAGGCCCCAGGCCAGCGCCTTGTCCGCGTCGATCAGGTCGCCTGTCATCACCATCATCGCCGCGTTCGACGGGCCGACGGAATGGGCCAGCAGCGCCGTCATGCCGCCGCCGCCGATCCAGCCCAGCTTGATCTCAGGGGCGGCGAAACGGGCCACCTCGGACGCGATGCGGATGTCGCAGGACAGCGCCATTTCCAGGCCTCCGCCCATGGCATAGCCGTTCACCGCCGCGATGGACGGTTTCAGCAGGGCGCGCAACGCGTCGCAGTATTCGGGGCGATTGCGAAAATCCCACGGCGTCGCATAGCGGTCGAGTTCGGAGATATCGGACCCGGCGCAAAAGGCGCGCCCGGTACCGGTCAGGATGACGCAGCGGACGGCATCGGAGGCGTTGCAGGTGGTGACCGCCTCGATCATCAGGGTGGCCATTTCCGGGGTCATGGCGTTGAGCTTGTCCGGTCGGTTGTAGGTGATCGTGGCGATCCCGTCGGCAATGTCCAGGGTCAGGGGGACGCTCATGCGGTGGTCCTTTCGGGCAGGCTTTGATCGAACATGTCGCGCAGGGTGGCGACGGCGCGGGGCGCGGGCGTGCGGGCGGCGAAGGCATCGCGCAGATGCGCCGAGGCGCGGGATTGAAAGGCGATATAGCCGTCGTGGCGGGGGCGGATCGTCGCTGCCTCCAGCGTGGTGGTGGTGTTGTGGTAGAAATTGCCCCAGGCGGCGTTGACGCGGCCGTCGGCCCAGGCGCTGCGCAGACCCGGCTGGCCGTCATGGTCGGGGATGAAGCCGCGCTGCACCTCGGGGCTGAGCAGCCAGAGGAGGTGACTGCGCAGCGCATCGGTGACATCGGCACGGCGCGAGATGGCGATGCCGGTGCCACCCAGGATCGAGCCGGGGCGGTGCCCCTGCACCGGCGCGTCATGAAAGGCGACGGCGCGCGCGGCGCGGGTATAGTTGACGTAGCCGTAGACCAGCGGGATCAGGTGGATGTCGTCCTGGCTGCTGAGGTGATTGAGCAGGCCGATGGGGTTCAGGGTGCGGGCCTGTTCAGGCGTGCGCGCCGCCAGCGGGGCCAGGATCTCATAGGCCTGCACCGCGATCCCGTCGTCGGGCCAGCCACCGTCGCGCATGTCGAGGCCCGGATCCAGCGCGGCGCAGACCGACAGGAAACTGAGCGCGGCATGGGGCCCGGCCAGCGACAGGGCGGTGTACCCGCGCTGGCTGATCGCGTCGACCTGCGCCCATGTCGTCGGGGTCTCGGTCAGATCCGGGCGCAGGGCCATGACCTGCGTGGCGGCATCCAGCGGCAGCGCCCACTGGTGGCCTGCCATCGTGTAGCTGGCGTAGGCCGGGCCGATGGCCTGTCCGGCAATGGTGGCGAGGTCATCCGGGGCGAACACGTCGTCCAGCGGGCGCAGGCAATCGGTGGCCAGCGCCTCGCCCAGGTGGGGGTGATCCAGAACGACGAGGTCATAGAGTGCGCAGAGGTCCGCGATTGGGGCGGATTCGAACCCCTCCAGCGGCTGAACGGACCAGTCGACGGGGCCATGCGCGGCAGCAAGGGCGTTGTAGCCGCGCGGATGGTCCCAGGTGAGGCCGCGCAAGCGGGCCGGAGTGGTCATGCCTGCACCGGTCGTCATGCCTGCCCCCGCCCGATGGCGCCCTCGGCCGCAAGACCGGCGAGGTCGTCGTCACTGAACCCCGCCGCGCGCAGGATTTCATCGGTATGTTCGCCGGTCAGCGGCGCGCCCCGGCGCAATTGCGACGGCGTGCGGGAAAAGCGGATGGGAAAGCCGGGCGTCTTGACGTGTCCTTCGGTCGGGTGGTCGTATTCGATGAAGGTGCCGTTATGGGCAATCTGCGGATCCGCGACCAGGTCGGCATAGCCATAGACCGGCCCGGCCCAGATGCCCTGTGCATCCAGCCGCGCCAGCACCTCGGCCGAGGAAAACGGCGCGATGGCGTCGCGCACCAGCGCAAAGGTCGCGTCGCGGTCGTGCCAACCGGCAGCGGTTTCATCCAGTCCGGCCAGCGCGGGCGCATCGAGTGCCGCGGCAAGGCCGGGGAAATTCGGCATTGCCAGCGCGATATAGCCATCGGTCGTGGCAAAGGTGCCATAGGGCGCGCGGATGTAGACATGGGCGTGCGGCTCGGCGCTGCGGTCCTGCGGCTTGTGACCGACGGTAAAGACCGACAGTTCCTGCATCTGCAACGTGGTGATGGCATCCAGCATGTTGACCTCGACCTTCTGGCCCTCGCCGGTGCGTTCACGGTGCAGCAGGGCGGCCAGCGCGCCCTCGAACGCGGTATAGGCGGTGACGGCATCGACCAGGTACTGCCCGGCGGCCTGCGGCGGTTCGCCCGCGCGCCCCGTCGACATCATCGCGCCCGACATGGCCTGCAACAGCAGGTCCTGCCCGGGGCGCTGCGCATGGGGGCCGTCTTCGCCATAGCCGGTCATCGAGACATAGATCAGGCGCGGATTGATGGCCGAAAGCGTGTCGTAATCCACCCCCAGTCGCCCGGCGACCCCGGCGCGATAGTTCTGGATGAAGACGTCGGCCTTTTCCACCAGCTTGCGCATCACGCGCTGGCCGCCGGGGGATTTCAGGTCGATCGCAAGCGAGCGTTTGTTGCGGTTCAGGGACAGGAACGACACGTTGATCCTGTTGCCGGTGATGCCGCCCGCAGGCGCGTGGCGCTGCCATTCGCCGGAGAGGGGTTCAACCTTGATCACATCCGCCCCGAGGTCACCAAGGCGTTGCGCCGCAAAGGGGCCCGCCATGGCGATGGAGCAATCCAGTACGGTGTAGCCGCTGAGTATTCCCATGAAAAATATCCGATATGGGTTTGAGTTTGCTGACCCTCAGGTCATGTTCCAGCCGCCATCGACGGCGATGTTCTGGCCGGTGATGAAGCCGGCGCCTTCGGACGCGAGAAACAGGATCGCGGCGGCGATGTCGTGCGGCGTGCCGCGCCGCTTGACCGCCTGGTGATCCATGACGAATTTCACGTATCCCTCGGGGTCGGGGTGGATCTTTTCCGCGTCGGTGGGAAAGGCCCCCGGCGCGATGGCGTTGACGGTGATGCCCCATTTGCCGAACTCGCGCGCCCAGGCGCGGGTCAGGCCCAGCAGCGCGCCCTTGGATTGCACGTAGGGGGTCAGGTTTTCCCACCCCCCGGTCAGGGTGATCGAGGTGACGTTGATCACCCGGCCCCAGCCCTGTGCCCGCATCCCCGGCAGGGCGGCGGCCATGCAGATCAGCGCCGCCTCGACGTTGACCGCATGGACGGTGCGGTGTTCCTCAAGGGTGAATTCCTCGAACGGTTTCGACGGATAGATCGCGGCATTGTTGATCACCACGTCCAGCGGTTTGTCGGCGGTGATCCGGGCCAGCGTGGCGCGCAGCCCGGCGACATCCGCAAGGTCGATCTCAAGCAGGTGCAGGCGGGCGGCCTGTGCCTCGGGCGTGTCGGCCAGCAGGCTGGCGTTCTTGGAATGGTCACGGTCCAGCGCAAAGACCTCGGCGCCTTCGGCCAGCATGTCGAGCGTGGTCTGATGACCCAGCCCACCGGACGCCCCCGTATAGAGGACACGTCGCCCGGCAAGGCGGCCCTGCGCGACAGCACCGGCAACGGCTGAGGGAGAGTTCATGAGCGGCCTCCGATCGGGGTGAAGGTGCCCGAGGGTGCGGGGAAATCTTCCTTCGGCTGGGCCGCGATGGCGGTGATGCGGGCCTCGGCGGCGGCGATGGCGGCGGCATCCGGCAGGATGGAAAAGGTGCTGTCATAGCGTCGTTCGTCGCCATGGTTCAGCCATGTCATCTCGTCCCGCGCGCGGGCGGCGTCATTGCCCAGGACATGGTTCGAGGAGGGTTCGATCCCCATCGCATACTGGCCCTGCTGAAAGTTCTGCCACTGGTACTGGCAGGGGAACTGGTCCTTGCGGGTGGTGACCATGAAGCCGAGGCCGAGGCGGTCATTGACCAGCGCGACGGGCACGCGGCCCGCGTCATCCGCGCCCATCTCGTGCTGCCAGACCTGTTCGTGAAACCCGGCCTGCGGGGCGGGCATGGTGCGATAGCCTGCGTTCTGGGCGCGGTAACTCTCGGCATGGGCGGCCCAGACCACGTCGCGCACGGGGGCAAGGTAACGCGCCCCCTCCTCCAGCACCGGATGGCCGACGTTGATGTGATAGCAGAACATGTGCGGCGTGCGGTAGAAACCGCGGTTCACCACGCGATCCGACAGGGTGATGTCGTTGCTGCCCACCTCGACCTCGATCCGGCGGTGCAGTTCCAGGTGTTCGCCAAAGACGGTGCCCTGCGTCACCACGCCTTCGGCCCACAGAAAGCAGCGGTCGCCGTCCCACCGCTCGCCATGGCCGGTCAGCCGCGCGGGAATGGTGCCGATGCGCCCGTGCAGGGAATGGCGCGCGGTTGCGCGCGGACCATAGGTGTATTCGGGGGTCGGCACCTCGGCCATGAACAGGATGTGATCCAGCCCGCAGGTGATCATCAGCCCGGAAAAGCTGCGCATCCAGCCCAGCCCGCCTTCGCCCTCGGGTTCATGCAGGGCGGGGTGTCGGAACCCGGCGGGAGAGTGCCAGCCGATGGCCTGCCCGCGAAAGTCGCAATCCGCGATGTCCATCGCGCGGTCGATCAGCACGGTAAAGCGCAGGCCCGTGCCGGTGCGAAACTCCAGCAGGCGGATGCCGCGTTCCACGCCGTCGTCCAGCACCATGCTGCGCACGCCCGCCGCATGGGACAGGTTGCCGCTGAGCGCCTCGGCCTCATGCCGGGACAGGTTCTTGCCATAGAGCTTGACCATGACGTCTCCGTTTGCCGCCCATGTCGTCGGGGGCATTGTCGTTGGGGTCTTCGGGGGTGGCGGGCCGAAGGGGTCGGCCCGCCCGGTGGGATCAGCAGCCGTTGGCGCGCATCTTGCCGTCGATGAAGGCCTTGGCGCGGGGCACGTCCGATTCATCGAGGTGTTCGATGATCATCGGGATATTGGGGTGCTTTTTCGCCAGCCGCCGGAAATAGAGGTCATAGTTCAGCTCTCCCAGACCCGGGGCGGGCAGCTCGATCTCGCCCACGCCGCGGAAGGTGTGGGATTCCGCCGCCGTGTCGTCGCCGATGTCGGAGTGCTTTTCGGACTTGTCGTCGCCCGACCGTTTCACGTCCTTGGCATGGGCGATCTTGATCTTGTCGGACAGGGCGTCAAAGACCTGGTTCAGGATCTTGTCCATGTCGTCGATGTTGTGGGCCTCGAAATAATTGGTCGGGTCCATCAGCAGGCCAAGGCCGGGGTGGTCGACCTCGGCGAACATGCGCAGGGTTTCCTCGACGCTGCCGACGACGTTGTTGACGTAGGTTTCCAGCAGGAAGACCGACCCGTGATCATAGGCGAATTGCGCAAGGTCCGCGATTACGGCACGGCAATCGTCCCAGCCTTCCTCGGTCTTGTTCTTGGGGTGATGCACCCAGTCCGAGGTGGTGTCGAAGGTGCCGGTTTCCGAAATCACGTAGGGCGACCCGAGGTACTGGGCATGGGCCAGCAGTTCCTTGAGGCGGCCGTTGCGCCTGGCGCGTTCGCCCGCGTCGGGGTGCACGATGTTGGTATAGGCGGAAATGCACGACACCGGCAGGTGATGATCGCGGAAGGTGTCGCGGATGGTGCGGCATTTTTCCGGTGTGACCTGCCCGTCGGTCACGTCGATGTCCTTGAAGTGCAGATCAAGCTGCACGGTGTTGAAGTCGTGGCCGCGAATGATTTCGGCGGTCTTCTTCAGCTCGTACGGGAAATATCCCGAAAAGATCCCGGTTTGCATCATGGTGTGTTTCCTCCCTCAGTCTTGTGAAATGTCGAGTTGGACCGTGCGGCCCGTGTCGATGGATAGATACGCCGCCTCGACAAGCGCCATCGTGCGGACGTTGTCCGCGACGTTCAGAACCGGTTGGGTGCCCGCGTGCAGCGCGTATTGCAGTTGTTCCATCACGCCGACGAAGGCGTCCGGAAACCACATCGTGTCCCATGTCGGGCTGACCCATTTGCCGCCCGTGTCGTCGATGGAATTGTACGACAGGGTCGAGGCCGCGCCGGTGGGCCAGCCGATGCTGCCCTTGGCCGCGCCCCTGGTCCCCTCGACCCGCCAGGTGATATGCTGATCATCCTGGTAGCCCTCGGCACGCGGGCCGGACCACACGTCCTCGGTGCTCAGCGCCAGCAGGCCCGAGGCAAAGCGCAGCGTGGTGACGACGATGCCGTCGGTATGGGCAAATTCGGTGCGCGGGTCGGTGCGGGTGACGCAGGTGACCTCCTCGGGGTCTCCGAACAGAAAGCGCAGCGCGTCAAGATGATGCACCGACATGTTGGCCAGCGTCAGGCGGTCGTAGCCTTGCAGGAACCCCTGCCAGTGCGGGATGGCGTGCATGTCGATCTGCGCGAACACCGGATCGCCCAGCGTGCCGCTGTCCAGCAGTTGTTTCAGCACCTGCATCGACTGGTCATAGCGCATGTTCTGATTGACGCTCAGCAGCTTGCCCGCCGCCGCGGCCTCGTCCCGCAGGGCGCGGGCCTCCTCCAGCGACAGGGCCAGCGGTTTCTGCGCCAGGATCGCCTTGACGTGCGGCGCGGCCAGCGCCTGGCGGATCAGCGCGGGTTGCAGATCGGGCGGATAGGCGATGTCGACGATTTCGACATCCGTGTCGGCAATCAGGTCTTCGGGCGTGTCGTGCACCTTGCCGATGCTCCAGCGGTCGGCCACGGCCTGCGCATGGGATTTCGTGCGCGACGCGATGGCGACCACCGGAAACCCGGCGCTGTCGTAGGCGGCAAGGTGGCAATCGGCCATGATCATGCCCGCGCCGATCGCGCCGATCCTGTAGGTGCGGACGCGGACCTCCGGGTCCGGTCTGAATGCGAAATCTCTCATGGGTTCTCCCTCCCCTGCCCGGGTTCACCGGGCCTCCCTTTCGTCAGTGTGCAGCCAGCGCCGCGCCTGAGGTGTCGAAAAAATGCGCCCGGCCCGCGTCGACCGACAGGGCGACCGGCTGGCCGGTGGTGAACCGGGGCTGACCGCGCAGCGTGGCGCGCAGGCTCTGCCCCGCCAGATCGACGCTGATCGTGGTGAAACCGCCCAGCGGCTCGACCTCGGTGATGCGCGCGCCCTCGCCCGGCGCGACGCGCAGGTTTTCGGGCCGCACGCCCAGGCTGTCGGCGCCCTGCGGCCCCTGCACCTGCAACGACGCGGCCAGCGCCATCGGCACCACGTTCATCGCCGGCGCCCCCAGCATCCCGGCGACGTAGGTCGAGTTCGGGTGGCGATAGATGTCTTCCGGCGTGCCGGTCTGGCAGATGCGGCCGGCCTGGAACACCGCCATGCCATCCGCGACCGACATCGCCTCTTCCTGGTCATGGGTGACATAGACCAGCGTCTTGCCCATTTCCTGCTGGATCCGGCGCAGTTCCACGCGGGTCTGTTCGCGCAGGCGCGCGTCCAGCGCCGAAATCGGGTCGTCCATCAGGTAGGCGACCGGATCGCGCACCAGCGCGCGGGCGATGGCAACGCGCTGACGTTCGCCGCCCGACAGCTGCGCGGGCGGCTTGTGCAGGATGTGGCCGATGTGCAGTTTCTCGCACACCTCCGCCACGCGCGCGGCGATCTTGTCCGGCGCGACGCGCCGTTCGACCAGCGGAAAGCGGATATTGTCCAGCGCCGACATATGCGGAAACAGCGCCAGGTTCTGAAACACCATCGCCACGTTGCGCTGTGCCGGGCCGATGCCGGTGACCGGGCGGCCGTCGATCAGGATTTCGCCCGCGTCGGGTTTTTCCAGCCCCAGGATCAGCTTGAGAATGGTGGATTTGCCCGACAGCGGCGGGCCGAACAGGCAGAAGAACGCGTTGTCGCGGATGTCGAAGCTGACGTCATCCACTGCCGTCACATCGCCGAACCGCTTGGTCACGTTGCGAAAGGAGATCGAGGCCATCAGAGCGCCCTTTCCGTCTTGGCATCAAACAGGCGGACCGAGGCCGCAGGGATCGAAAAGCGGAACACCTCGCCCTGTCCGGGCGTCGGGGTTTCACTGTCGAGCACCGCCTTCGCCTCGTGCCCCTGCGTCACAAGGTGCAGGATGGTGCGCGCGCCGATGCGTTCGACCATGCTGACCTGCATCGCCAGCGGGCCGGCCGGATCGGGCTGGACCTCTTCGGGGCGGAACCCGAACAGGACATCGCCCCCCTGCGCCGCCATCACGGGGCCGGACCGACCCGCAGCCCCCAGATCGACCTGCGTGCCGCTGTCCGAGCTGACGACCTGGCCCGACAGCAGGTTCATCCCCGGCGCGCCGATGAAACGGGCGACAAAGGTGTCGGCGGGGTGGTTGTAGACCTCAAGCGGGGTGCCGACCTGCAACAGCCTGCCGTGGTCCATCACCGCGATGCGGTCGGCCATGGTCATCGCCTCAAGCTGGTCGTGGGTGACATAGACCATGGTCTGCCGGAACTGGCGTTGCAGCGATTTCAGTTCCGACCGCATGACGGCCCGAAAGGCGGCATCGACGTTCGACAGCGGCTCATCCAGCAGAAAGATCGCCGGTTCCACCACCGCCGACCGCCCGATGGCCAGCCGTTGCAGGATGTTCACCGACAGGCCCGCCGCGCGGCGATCCAGCATCGGGGTCAGTTGCAGCAGCTCGGCAATCTCGGCCACGCGGCGGGTGATCTCGGACCGCCCGACGCCCTGGGCGCGCAGCCCGTAGGCCAGGTTTTCACGCACGCTCATATGGGTGAAGATGGCGTAGTTCTGGAACACGAAGCCGACGCCGCGCCTCGCCATCGGCACGCCGTTCATCGGGCGGCCGTCAAAGCGGATCTCGCCATGGCTGGGGTCCAGCATCCCGGCGATCATGTTCATCGTCGTCGACTTGCCACAGCCCGACGGGCCCAGCAGCGCGACGAATTCGCCATCCCCGATGGTCAGGTTCATCCCCGCCAGCGCGGTGAAATCACCAAAGTCCTTGCCAAGGTTTTCCATCACGATTTCGGTCATGCTTTCCTCATTTTCCGGATGGCCAACATGGACACGACCGACAGCACGATCAGGATGGCCAGCGCGATCGCCGCGACATAGCCCCAGATCAGCTCCTGCTGGGTGACCTTGTAGATGTAGATCGAGATGGTTTCGGTCGCGACGCCCGGGCCGCCCCCGGTCATGATGTAGAAGTTGTCGAAGACCTTGAAATTCTCGATCACGCGGATGGCGACGGCGATGATGATGATGGTCTTCATGCGCGGCAGAACGATGGTGCGGAACCGCCGCCCCCAGGACGCACCCAGCAGCACCGCTGCCATCTGCTGATCCTGCGGGACGGACACCATGCCCGCCAGCAGGATCAGGAACATCAGCGGCGTCCATTGCCAGATGTCCGACACGATCACCGCGAACAGCGCCAGGTCGGGGTCCGACAGCCAGGCGATGGTGACGCGCTGACCGCTGATCATCGACAGCAGGTCGTTGATCGGCCCGCCGGACTGGAACAGCATGAAGAACATGTAGCCCGCCACCGCCGGCACCACCATCATCGGCACCAGGATGGTGGAATAGAGCACCCGTTTGCCGCGGAAATCATCGACGAACAGGATGGCAAGGCCAAGACCCAGCAGCACCTGCACCGGCACGCAGATCGCCATCACCAGCCCGGTGCGCCACAGGGCGGACCAAAAGCGCGGGTCGCCGGCCAGGTCGGCATAGTTCAGCAGGCCGATCCACAGCTCATAGGCGCGATACCACGGGATGCCGTCCAGCGGCGACCAGTCGGTCAGCGAGATGTAGATCTGCATCAGGATCGGGAACAGCGCGATGAACAGCACCAGCAGTTGCGCAGGCAGCGTCAGCCAGAAGCCCAGGCGCCTTTCCTCGCGCCCCTCGGCGTCGGGCGCGTCGGTGCGGGCATGCGGCATGGGGGATGTCATGTCGGTCATTCCTTCAACGCTCCGAAGGTCAGGCCGCGCACCAGCTGCTTCTGGATCGCGATGCCCATGATCACGGGCGGCACGGCGGCAATCAGGCCAAGCGCGGCCTTCGCGCCGTAGAGCTGTCCGGTCATCGAAGACGACAGCGACGCCATGTAGACCGGGATCGTCACCCAGTCGCGCGTCGTCAGCAGCAGCGCGATCAGGTAATCGGACCAGTTCAGGATGAAGACGAACAGGGCAGACGACGCCAGCGCGGGCCGCATCATCGGCAGGGTCACCCGCAGAAAGACACGCCAGCGCGAACAGCCCTCGACCAGGGCCGCGTCCTCGATCTCGCGCGGCATGTCGTCGAAAAAGGTCTTCATCAGCCAAAAGGCAAAGGGCAGCGTGACGATGCCGTAGATCAGCGCAAGGCCCCACCACGTGTCGATCAGGCCCAGGAACGCCCACATGATCATGACCGGGATCATCACCGCCATCGGCGGGAACAACCGCAGCTGGATCAGTGCCAGCGGCAGGTTGCCGCCAAATCCGAAACGCGACAGCCCGTAGGCGGCGGCGGTGCCCGCCGTCATCGCGATGGCCGTGCCGAAACTGGCCGACAGCAGCGACGCCAGGATCGGCCGGCCCGCCGTGCGATCCAGCGCGACGATCAGATCCGACGAACTGTGCCCGAAGATAAAGCGGAAATTGTCCAGCGTCGGGTTATTGGGCCACCACGTCAGATCGACGCCGCTGGATTGCCATTCGGCAATCGGCTTGAACGCCATCGACAGCATCCAGGCGGTGGGGATCAGCGACAGCGCCAGGAACAGCGCGATGGCCGTATAGCGAAAGATCTCGAAGGAGAGAGAGCGTTGCATGAAGTCGGGTCCGGTATCAGGGGCGCGCCCCCTCTCTCGGCCCACCCAGGCAGGCCGAGAGAGAGGACAGGCGGCAGGATCAGCTGGCGATCGGGTCCATCAGGGTCGGCCAGGCGGCCTTGTTCGCCTTGATGGCGTCGATCAGCTTGTCTTCTCCCACCCGGCGGGCGATGCGCTGCCATTGCCGTTCGGTATTGGCCATCGCCTGTTCCGCCGACATGCCGCCGGTCAGTGCGGCCATCAGGTTTTCATCCAGCGCGTTGTGAAACGCCGTGGCACCGGGATAGTTGATGGTCGGCACGGTGCGCCGCACGCTCTCGCGGACCACGTCCATGTGGTAGGCGTGGTAGGTTTCGCGCACCAGTGGATCGGCAAAGTTGGCCAGCTGGAAGGGGTCGAAATAACCGCCCGGATTGGCCGTCATCCAGGAATAGATGCGGGACGAGCCGAGCCATTGCAGCAGCAGATACGCGGCCTCGGGATGATCGGACTGGGACGAGACACAGGCCGTCAGGTTCAGCCACAGCACGGTGCGCCGCGCATTGCCGTCGGCATGTTCGCGCCCCGGCGGCAGGTGGGTGCCGACCTTGCCGGTCACCTTCGATCCCTCGTTGCCGGGATTATCGAGGAATTTCGGCAGGTTGGAAAACGCGCAGGTCATCGCCGCGCTGCCATTGCCAAAGTTGCCGTATTGCTCGGGCCAGCCCCAGCTGATCGCGTCGGGCGAATGGTGGCTGAGGCTGTCGACATATTCCTGCGTCGCGGCCCAGCCGGCCTCGGAATTGATCAGGGCCGTCCCGTCGTCGGCGAACAGGAACTGGTTGGGCGACGCCATCGAGACATAGCGCTGGTACCAGTTGGTATAGCCCCAGCCCTGGTTGCGCAGGTCGGTCGAACCGAACAGCCCCTGATCCGGGCGGTGAAAGAACGCCGCGATCTCGTCATGTTGCTTCCACGTCGTCGGCGGGGCGAGGTCATAGCCGTACTGATCGGCAAAGGCCTTCTGCTCGTCGGCATTCCCGAACAGGTCGGTGCGGTGGTTCCAGGTCTGGAAATCACCGTCCAGCGACACGCCGTAGACCGAACCGCGATACCCGTTCAGCAGCGACACGCCCTGTTCGCCGTTGACATAGCCGCGCTCGGGGTCGTCCCATTCGGGTTTGTGGGTGGCAACAAAATCATCCAGCGCCACGATGCCGCCGGTTTCCGCCAGATCGCCAAGGCGGTTCCATTCGACTGCGTAGATGTCAAAGCCGCCACCATTGGTCGACACGTCCTGCATGACCTTGGTGAATTCCTGCCCGTTCGGCACGCCGACGATATCCAGGATGATGCCGGTCTCGGCCTCCCACAGCTCTTTCACCGACGGCGCGCCCTCGGGGAACGGCTGGGTGATCTGCCCGATCGAGCCGTCCGAAAGACCCAGCACGATGCGCTCGGGCGCCTTGCCTGTGGCCTTCAGCGCCTTTGCGGCCTCGATCGCGCGGCCCTCGGGTGTGTCGGGGCCATACTGGTAACGCTCGGCCCCGGCAAAGCCGGTCGGCCCGCCCGTCATCCCTTGCGCCAGCCCGTCGGCCGCCCGGGCCCGGTCCGGTCGCAGGTAGAGCGGCGAAGCGACAGCGGCGAGCGCGGTCGTCTGTGCGGCGACCGACAGAAAGCGGCGCCGCGAGAAACGCGGTATCGTGGACATCTGGAATCCTCCCCTGCAGGCGTCCCCTCCCGGACGCTTGTTGCCCGATCAGGATTGACGAGGGATGAGGCCCGAACAATCATCAAATTACATCATTTCACATCATTCTCAGCATTTCTGCGCCGCAGCGAGGTTCGGCGGAGGGTGTTTGCACCCGCAGAGCCGCCAAATGATGGTAAATGATTGCACCCGAGGGCGCGGGATGATGAATAATGAAGGTCTGTCGATTCGAAGGATCCCCCATGCGCACCACCGTTTCCCAGATCGCCCGAGAGGCCGGCGTATCGCCTGCCACGGTCGACCGCGTGCTGAACGACCGCGACGGGGTGCGCGGGCGCACGCGTGACATCGTGCTTCAGGTCGCCACGCGGCTTGGCTATTTCGGCCCGGTATCCGAGGTCGCGCAGCAGCGCGTGCGGATGGACTTCGTGCTGCCCGCCGGCACCAACAGCTTTCTCGCTGCCCTGAAACGCTATTTGCTGGAAGAGGCGCATGGCCGGGGCGACGTCACCGCCAACGTGCACCAGATCGAAGGGTTCGACCCTGACCGCCTGTCGGCCCGGCTGCGTGACCTGCGCGGGCGCACCGATGCCGTCGGCGTGGTCGCGCTGGATCACCCCCAGGTGCGCGAAGAGATCAACGCCCTGGCGCAAAGCGGCGTGCGCATCGCAACGCTGGTGTCGGATATCCCGACGGTGGAAAAGGTCGGCTATGTCGGCGTCGACAACCGCGCGGCGGGGCGTCTGGCCGGTCTGCTGCTGGGGCGGTTCCTGAAGGGCCAGGGCACCCAGCACATCGCGGTTTTCATGGGCTCTCTGGCCTATCGCGGCCATGAGGAGCGCGAGATGGGCTTTCGCTCGATCCTGTCCGAGGAATTTCCCGAAATCCGCATCGCCGGCCTGGCCGAGGTCAGCGACGATCGCGATCGCGCCTATCTCGAAACGCTGAAATTCCTCGACACCGGCGGCATCGATGGCATCTACAACATCGGCTCCGGCAACCAGGGCATCGCCCGCGCCCTGCGCGACCGCAAGGCCGAACGCCGCGTCGTCTTTATCGGCCACGACCTGACGGATGCGACCCGGCTGATGCTGCTGGATCGCACGATGGACGCCGTGATCGACCAGAACCCCCGTGTCGAAGCGAGAGAGATCGTGCGCCTGCTGGCCTCGGCCGTCAAAGGCTCGATGGAGCCGGAATACCTGCCGCGCCTGCAAGTGGTGTTCAAGGAAAACATCCCCGCGAACTAGAGCGCCTACGCCCCCCTGTGACCGATGTTACGGGCCCAACCCGACGGGGATGCCCGAAAATCGTGCGGCGGGGCCCTGCGCCAGGGCACCCGGCGTTTGACCGGCAAAATGGTGTCTGTTCCTGTCCCCCACCCGCCCCAAGAATTTCTGCCAGATACATGTAACAGGGGGGCTTTCATGCCTGATCATTCGCTGACTCGTCGTCATTTCCTGGCCGCATCCGCCGCAACCACCGTCTACCTGACCACCAGCCAGGCCGGCCACGCGGACGAAATGACCTTCGATTTCATCACCCCGTTCAGCTTTTCCCTGGCCTTCGGTGCCGTGCTCTATGCCGATGCGGCGGGGTATTACGCCGCCGAGGGCCTGACCTTCCGCCCGCAGTCGGGCAAGGGCGCCGCACTGGCCGCACAGATGGTCATCGCCGAGCAGATGGACGCGGGGCGCACCGGCGGCACCAACTTCATCCTGTCGCGCGTTGAAAACGATGCGCCGCTGATCTCGATCGCGACCATTGCGCAGCTGTCGCCCTTCTTCGTCATCACCTCGGGCGAAGACCCCGCCGATACCGTCGAAGATCTTCAGGGCCGCACCGTCGGCATGGCCTCGCTCGGCGGGTCGATGGAAGGCACGCTGGATCTGCTGATGCGCAAGGGTGGCTTTGACCCCGACAGCGTCAAAAAGGTCAAGGTGGCTGATACCGCCGCCTCTTACGCGCTGATCGAAGCGGGGCGCGCCGGGGCGTTCATTGGCAACACCTCCTCCATGATCAAGGCGCAATCCGAAAGCGAGGGCGTGCATGCCTTTGCCATGGACGACGGGATGCCCGGTCAGGTCTATGTGGCCCACCCCGATGTGATCGCCGCCAACCCCGAGAAATTCATCGCGTTCCTCAAGGCCACGCACAAGGCCGCTGCCGAAATCGCCGCCCTGCCACAGGACCAGCTTGACCCGATCCTGCAGGCCATCGGTGGCAAGTTCGATGTCTCGGGCCTCGATGATGTCGAAACCGCGCGCAGCGATCTGTACACCAACGCCCAGAACTGGGTCGCCAAGGGCGACGAGAACCTGCTGCGCAACGTCCCCGAGGTCTGGGCCAGCGCGGTCGAGATGCTGTTCGAGGCGGGCATGATCACCAAGCAGGTCGACCCGACGACCCTGTACACCAACGATCTGCTGGAAAGCGCACTGGCCTGATGAACCATGACGTCGATATCACGCCCGCGGAAATCGATATCCGCGGGCTGACCAAGATCTTTGGTGAGGGGCCGCAGGCGGTCACCGCGATCTCGCGCGCCGATCTCGATCTGGACCGGGGGGCGTTCATATCGCTCCTCGGGCCATCGGGCTGTGGCAAGACCACCCTGCTGCGCGTCGTCGCCGGGCTTGAGGCGCCGAGCGAGGGCAACGTCAGCATTCGCGGCCTGCCGGTCTGGCGCGGGCGCAAGCGATCACGCAAGGCGACGCGCCCGGTGTCGATGATGTTTCAGGAGGCGCGGTTGTTCCCGTGGTACAGCGTGGCGGAAAACGTCGCCCTGCCGCTGCGCATCACCGGCATGTCGAAATCCGACCGCATGGCCCGCGCCCATGAAATCTGCGCGACGGTGGGCCTGAAGGGCTTCGAAAATCACCGCCCCGCGCAACTGTCCGGTGGGATGCGCCAGCGCGCCTCGCTGGCGCGGGCGCTGGTCACCGACCCGCAGGTGCTGCTGCTGGACGAACCCTTCGGCGCGCTGGATGCAATGACCCGCGACACGCTGAACCTTGAACTGATGGAGGTCTGCGCGCGCGCCCGCGTCACCACCATCCTCGTGACCCACTCGATTGCCGAGGCCGCGTTCCTGTCGGATCGCGTCGTCGTCCTGGCCCCGCGCCCGGCGCGTATCACCAATGTCGTCGAAATCCCCTTTGCCCGCCCCCGCACGCTGGACCTGCAACGCAGCACCGCCTTTCAGGATATCGTCGCGGACCTGCGCACACAGCTGACGGAGGGCCATGATGCCTAGATCCGCGAATTTCTGGCGCATGGCCCTGCCGGCCATCGCCGTGGTGATCTTCCTCGTCGGCTGGTCGGCCTATGTCCGCACCGCCGAGGTTTCGGCCTTTGTGCTTCCCACGCCCGAGGCGATTGCCGTCGCGCTCGGCCAGCTGATCCTTGACCCGAAGCTTTGGTATCACGCCCGCATCACGGTGACCGAGGCCGTGTCGGGCTTTGCCATCGCCGTGACCCTCGGCACTGTTCTGGGGTTCCTGATGGCGCGCTTTCCGCCCGTGGAATGGGCCGCCAAGCCGTTCATCGTGTTGCTGCAACTGGTGCCCAAGATCGCGCTGGCCCCGTTGTTCATCCTGTGGTTCGGCTTTGGCCTGGAATCCAAGATCGTCATCGCCGCCGCGCTGGCGTTCTTTCCGGTGTTTTCCAACGCGCTGATCGCATTCAAATCGGTCGATCCGGGCGACAGCGACGTGATGACCATGCTTCAGGCGAACGCCGCGCAGCGGTTTGTCATGCTGGAACTGCCCAACGCCCTGCCGGTCGTGCTGACCGGGATGGAAGTTTCGGTCGTGATGTCGATGATCGGGGCCATTGTCGGTGAATTCATCGGCGGCAGCGAAGGTCTGGGCTATCTCGCGGTGAAATACCTTCAGGAGCTTTCGGTCCCGAACCTGTTTGCCGTGGTCGTGGTGCTGACGCTGGTGGGCCTGTGCCTGTATCTGCTGATCGGGCGGCTGCGGGCCTGGCTCGCGCCCTGGCACGCCGCCTCCGCCGCGTCGCACTAGACCGGTCGCCGCGCCCCTGTCGCCGCGCCCCTGTCGCCATCGGCGGGCGGGCGCGGCGATGCCTCCCCCACCGGGGCCAAGCCCCAGGCCCCCATGCCCCACCTTGCGGCACAGTCCTGTGCAAGGCGGCGCGAAAGGCCACATGGGCCGCGCGGTGCCGGGCCCCGTGCCTGCCAGTGCCCGCCGGGCCGCTCACGCCGCCCCCTCGCATCATTCATTTGGGAAAATCCGCTGACACGGCGTAACAAAGCGTTACCTTGTCCGAATGGACAGGCTGACCCCTACGTTGTCCGACTGGACAGGCAGATCCCTGCCGCGCCGCCCGAAAGGCCCCAAGTGAAGAAACCCCTGCTCTTTCTCGTGCTGCTGATCGTCGTGGCCGTTGCTTTCGTTCAGTTGCAGGCGCATCCGCTGGATCTGGCGGGGCTGCGCGCATGGCTGACACGGGCCGAGGACTGGCGGCAGGACCATGCCCTCGCCCTGTTCGCGCTGGTCTTTGCGGGCTACGTCGCCGTCACCGCGCTGTCGCTGCCGCTGGCGCTGTGGATGACGCTGGCCTCCGGGGCGCTGTTCGGCTTCTGGCAGGGGCTGCTGCTGGTCTCCTTCGCGTCCAGCATCGGTGCGACGCTGGCGTTCCTGGCCGCGCGCTATCTGCTGCGCGACTGGGTGAAACAGCGCCTCGGGCAGCGTGCCGACAAGATCGACGCGGGGCTGAAGCGCGACGGCGCCTTCTACCTGTTCACCCTGCGGCTGATCCCGGTCGTGCCCTTCTTTGCCGTCAACCTGCTGATGGGCCTCAGCGCCATGCCCGCGCGGGTGTTCTACCTCGTCAGTCAGGCGGGGATGCTGGCGGGCACCGCGATCTACGTCAACGCGGGCACGCAACTGGCGACGCTCGACAGCCTGTCCGGCATCCTCTCGCCCCGCATCCTGGCGTCCTTCGCGCTGCTGGCGCTGTTTCCCTGGCTGGCCCGCCTGGCGCTGGCCATGATCAGGCGCCGCCGCGCCTACCGCGGCTGGACCCGACCCGCCAGCTATGATCGCAACCTCATCGTGATCGGCGCCGGCGCGGCCGGCCTCGTTTCGGCCTATATCGCCGCCGCCACAAAGGCCCGTGTCACACTGGTCGAGGCGCACCAGATGGGCGGCGACTGCCTGAACTACGGCTGCGTGCCCTCCAAGGCGCTGATCCGCAGCGCCACCCTCGCCCACCAGATGCGCCACGCCGGCGATTACGGTCTGGCCGACACCACGCCGCAGGTGCCGTTCCGCGCCCTGATGGCCCGCATCCGGCGCATCATCGCGGACATCGCGCCACACGACAGCGTCGAGCGGTACCAGGGCCTGGGCGTCGAGGTCCTGCTCGGCCACGCGTGCCTGATCGACCCCTGGACGGTGCAGATCACCGCCCACGACGGCACGGTCCAGCGCCTGACCAGCCGGGCGGTGATCCTTGCCACCGGATCGCGCCCGGCCATCCCGCCGCTGCCCGGGTTGTCGGACATCGGGTACCTGACCTCCGACACGATGTGGGATCGGCTCGGCCATCGCGATACCCCGCCGGATCGGCTGGTCATCCTCGGTGGCGGCCCCATCGGCTGCGAGTTGTCGCAGGCTTTCGCCCGCCTCGGCTCTCGTGTCACCCAGATCGAAAAGGGCGCGCGCCTGCTGGGCCGCGAAGACCCCGAGGTCGCCGCCATGGTGCAAACCTCGCTTGAGGGCGACGGCGTGCGCGTCCTGACCGGGCACACCGCCACCGCCTGCGGCACCACCGACGGCGAAACCTGGATCGACCTCCGCGATGACGCGAACGATGGCGCCCCCTCTCGGCGGATCGCCTTCGACGCGATCATCGTCGCCGTCGGGCGCACCGCCCGCCTGACCGGTTTCGGGCTCGAAACGCTCGGCATCCCCTCGGACACGGTGCTTGAGACGAACGAATACCTCGAAACCCGATATCCCAACATCCTTGCGGCGGGCGATGTCGCGGGGCCCTACCAGTTCACCCATACTGCCAGCCATCAGGCCTGGTTCGCCGCCGTCAATGCGCTGTTCGGGGATTTCAAGCGGTTCAAGGCCGACTACCGCGTCATCCCCGCCGCCACCTTCACCGACCCCGAAGTCGCCCGCGTCGGCCTGTCTGAAACCGAGGCGACGGCGCAGGGCATCGCCCATGAGGTCACGCGCTATGATCTCGACGACCTCGACCGCGCCATCGCCGATGGCACCACGCGCGGCTTCGTCAAGGTGCTGACCGTGCCGGGCAAGGATCGCATCCTCGGCGCCACCATCGTCGGGGCCCATGCGGGCGACCTGATCGCGGAATTCGTCCTGGCGATGAAACACGGGCTGGGGCTGAACAAGATCCTCGGCACGATCCACATCTACCCGACGCTGGCCGAGGCGAACAAAGGCGTCGCCGGCACCTGGCGGCGCGGCCACATCAACGCCCGCCTGCTGCGCATGGTGCAACGTTTTCACGACTGGAGGCGCGGATGATCGACGCCCGTATCCTGCCCCTGCAACGCGCCGCGCTTGCCCCGATTGCGCGCTGGCTGGCACACCGGGGCGTCCGGGCCGACAGCCTCAGCCTCGCAGGCTTTGCCTGCGGTCTGCTGGCGGTGGCGGCGCTGGCCCTGGGCGTCTGGGGCATCGCCCTGCTTCTGATCGCGCTGAACCGGCTTTGCGATGGGCTCGACGGGGCCGTCGCGCGGCTTGGCACACCGACAGATCGCGGGGCCTTCCTCGACATCTCGCTCGACTTCGTCTTCTACGCGCTGGTGCCGCTGGGGTTCGCGCTGCACGACCCGGTGCAGAATGCCCTGCCTGCCGCCATCCTGATCGCGGCCTTCGTCGGCACCGGTTCGTCCTTCCTCGCCTTCGCCACCATCGCCGCCAAGCAGGGACGCGCCACGCCGGATTACCCCACCAAGGGGATCTACTACCTCGGCGGCCTGACCGAAGGCTTCGAAACCATCGTGATCTTTGCGGCCATGTGCCTCTGGCCCGCCGCCTTTCCTGCCCTGGCAGTGATCTTTTCGCTGGCCTGCGCCGTAACCACCCTGTTGCGCTGGCACCAGGGCTGGCGCGCCTTTTCCGCCGCCGCCCCACACGACCCCGCCCCATATGACACCGCCCCACACGACACCGCCCCGCAGGACACCGCCCCGCAGGACCCAGTCCGGTACGACCCGCGCCCATGACCTGCGCCAATGACCCGCACCGCGCCACCAGTGCCCCCTTGCCCGACCCGAGGCCCGGCCCGAGGACCGGCACCGCCGCACCGGCCCACCAGCCGACCAGCCCCAGCGGTACGCTGGCATCACCCGCAGGGCCCGGCACGCCCGACGCCCTTGCCAATCACCGACCGACACCGCCCGAATACCGTCAAGATACCGACGTGAATACCGCGCCCCGAAAGAGGAAATATCATGCGCCTTGCCCTGGCTTCCGCCGCCCTCGGACTCGCCCTCTCCTGCGCTGCCGCCGCGCCCGCGCTGGCCGACTGGGCCGCCACGCTGGCGGCGGCGCGCGGGCAGACCGTCTATTGGAATGCCTGGGGTGGTGACGCACGCACCAATGCCTTCATTACCTGGGTCGGCAGCCGGACGCAGGCCCTCTATGGCGTCGAGGTCCGACAGGTCAAGCTCTCCGATACGGCCGAGGCGGTGACGCGCGTCCTGTCGGAAAAAGCCGCCGGTCAGGACAGCGGTGGCAGCGTCGACCTGATCTGGATAAACGGGCCCAACTTCCTTGCGATGAAGGATCAGGGCCTGCTGCATGGCCCGTTTTCGACCGACCTGCCGAACGCGAAATACCTTGATCTTTCAACAGGTTCAGCCGCCACGACGGATTTTACAGTGCCGGTGGATGGCCTGGAAAGCCCCTGGCGGCTGGCCAAGTTCGTCTTTGTCCATGACAGCGCGCGGGCCCCCTCGCCCCCCCGCAGCATGGCCGGTTTCAGCGATTGGGCCGCTGCGCATCCGGGCCGCATGACCCACCCGAATCCGTCCAATTTCATGGGCGCGACCTTTCTGAAACAGGCATTGGTCGAACTGGCGCCAGACGCCGCGGCACTTGCCATGCCGGTCACCGACGCGGCCTACCAGGTGGCGACGGCCCCCCTCTGGTCCTGGTACGACGCCCTGCGCCCGAACCTGTGGCGCGGCGGCACGGCCTTTCCCGAAAACCAGTCGGTGCAGCAGCAGATGCTGAACGACGGCGAAATCGACATCTCGATGTCCTTCGATCCCGCCTCGACCGCCGCCGCCATCGACCAGGGCCTCCTGCCCGACACGGCCCGCGTCTTCGTGCCGGACGGCGGAACCATCGGCAACGTCAGCTTCGTCGCCATCCCCTATAACGCGGCGCACAGCGAAGGGGCCGAGGTCGTGGCGAACTTTCTCCTCGCTCCGGAGACACAGGCATATATGCAGGATATCAACGTGTTGGGGGCCTTTTCCGTGCTGGACCCGGCGCGGCTGGACCCCGCCGCACAGGCAGCCTTCGATGCCCTGCCGGGTGCGCCCGCCCTGCCCCGGCTGCGCGACCTCGGGCCGACGCTGGCCGAACCGCACCCCAGCTGGATGACGCGGCTGACCCGGGATTGGGCACGGCGCTACACGCGATGACGCAAGGTGGCCTGCGCATATGCGTCCTGATCGTGGTTGCCCTGTTCGGCGCCGGCCCGATCCTGGCCGGGCTGTGGCAGGCCCTGCGCGCCAGCTTTGCCGTCCTGCCCGCCATCGGCGCGACCGCGCCGTCCCTCGCCCCCTGGCGGGAGCTGGCGCATCTGCCCGGCATCGCCACCAGCCTGCGTCTGACCCTGATCAGTGGCCTTGGCGCGACGGCCCTGGCCCTGCTGCTGGTGATGGCCGTCTGCATCACCCGGTCCGGTCGCGACATCGCGGCACACGCGCCCAAGCGCCCGCGCCACGCTCGGATGGGCACACGACAAGATCCCAAGGCCCAACCTGCGACGCCCCAGCCCAGCCACCCATCCGCCCCTTCGGCTGGCCCCCGCACGGCCCACCTGGCCCTTGCCCCCGTCCTCGCGCCGTTCCTGGCTGCGCCCCATGCCGCGATGGCCATCGGGCTGGCCTTTGTCATCGCCCCGTCGGGGTGGATCGCGCGGGCGATTGCGCTGATCCTTGGCTGGTCATCCCCCCCCGCGTGGATCACGGTGCACGATCCCGGCGGAGTGGCCCTGATGCTGGGGCTGGTGATCAAGGAGTTCCCGTTCCTCATGTTGGTGACACTCTCCGCATTGAACCAGATCCCGTTGCATCGGACCCTCGTGACCGGACGGACGCTTGGCTACGGCACGGGCACGCTTTGGCTGAAAACAGTGTTGCCGCAGATATGGCCGATGCTGCGGGTGCCGGTGATGATCGTGCTGGCCTACGCCCTGTCGAACGTCGACATGGCGCTGATCCTCGGCCCATCGAACCCACCGACGCTGGCGGTGCTGCTGACCCGGCTGTTTTCCGACCCTGATACCACCCTGCTGTTGCCTGCCTCGGCTGGGGCCGTGGTACAGGCGCTGCTGGTTCTGGCAACCTTTGGCGTGCTCTGGGCCACGGGCAGGGCGATGCGCGCGGTCGGGTTGGTCTGGCTGCGGTTGGGGGGGCGGGGGGCGCGGCCTGCCTGGCCCGGACAGATGCTGCGCACTGCGACCTCCGTCGTCATGGCGGGGCTGCTGACCCTCGGCACGCTGAGCGTTCTGGCGTTGCTGATGTGGTCGCTGGCGTGGCGCTGGCCCTTTCCGGGGCTGTTGCCGCAGACGTGGTCCCTGCACGCCTGGCAGGGCGCCCAGGGCAACTGGCACGCACCGCTGATCACGACCCTGGTGCTGGCCCTGGCCACCACCGCCCTGTCGACGCTGCTGGCCATCGCCTGGCTGGAGGGGGAAGACCGCGCCCGCAAACGCACCCCTGCCTGGGGCGAGGCGATGATCTATCTGCCGCTTTTGGTGCCACAGATTTCGTTTCTATATGGCCTGAACATCCTGTTTCTAAGGCTCGGGCTGTCCGGCGGGCTGGCAGCGGTGATCTGGGCACAGACGCTGTTCGTCTTTCCTTATGTCATGATCGCGCTGGCGGCCCCGTGGCGGGCGCTCGACCCCCGGCTTGCCCGCACCGCGGCGGCCTTGGGTGCAGGCCCGTGGCGGCAGCTGGTCGCCGTCAAACTGCCGACGCTGCTACGGCCGCTGCTGATCGCGGCGGCGGTCGGAGGCGCGGTTTCGGTCGCGCAATATCTGCCGACGCTGTTCATGGGGGCGGGCCGGATGACCACGCTGACGACCGAGGCCGTGACCCTTGCCTCCGGTTCGGACCGCAGGATCACGGCGGTGACCGCCGCGCTTCAGGCGGCGCTGCCATTTGCCGGATTTCTGGCCGCCCTGTTGATACCGGCAGTCCTGCATCGCGACAGACGTGCGCTGCGCGGCGGCGGAGGCAGCCCCGGATGAGCCTTGACCTGACACGGCTCAGCCTGCGTTTCGCCGCGCAACCCGTGCTGTTTGCGCCCCTGACGCTGCACGTGCCGCGTGGCACGATCACGACCGTTACGGGCCCATCCGGCATCGGCAAATCGACCCTGCTCGACGCGATTGCGGGCACCCTGCCCGGCGGCGTCGCCATGTCGGGGGGCATCACCCTGAATGGTCAAGACATCACGGGCCAGCCCGCGCACAGGCGCCGCATCGGCCTGTTGTTTCAGGATGCCGTGCTGTTCGGACATCTTTCGGTGGGCGACAACCTGGCCTTCGGCCTGTCCCCGGACATCCGGGGCCGCGCCGCGCGCCGCAAGGCGGTGACCACCGCCCTTGAACAGGCCGGGCTTGGCGACATGGCATCCCGCGATCCTGCCACGCTTTCAGGTGGTCAAAAGGCGCGCGTCGCCCTGATGCGCAGCCTGCTGGCCGATCCGCAGGCTCTGTTGCTGGACGAACCTTTTTCGAAGCTGGACGCCGAGCTGCGGGACGAGGTTCGGTCCTTTACCTTTGCCCATGTCCGCGCGCGCGGCATCCCGGTTCTGTTGGTCACACACGACCATGCGGATGCGCAGGCCGCGCAGGGGCCAATTGTCGCGCTCGGCGGGCGCAGACCTTGACTGACGTGATCCTGATCGGCGGCGGGCACAGCCATGCCCTTGTGCTGGCGCAACAGGCCAGAAACCCTGCGCAGCGCCTGCGGCTGACGCTGATCGATCCGTTTCGGCGTGCCACCTATAGCGGCATGGTTCCCGGATACCTTGCCGGGCACTATGCCCGCCGTGATTTGCAGATAGACCTTGCCCGCCTGGCCGCACGGGCGCAGGCCAGCTTCGTCCAAGGGCACGTCAGCGCGATCGATCCCGTCGCAAAGCGGCTGAGCCTGATCCTCGCCGATGGCAGCCGCCAACAACTGCCCTACGACATCGCCGCCTTCGACATCGGCCAGGATCATCGCCCTGTCGGGGGTATGCCGCCCGGAGATCTGCGCCCCGTCAAACCCTTCGATGCGCTTTGCGATGCCTGGGACGCGTTTGTCAGCAGGCCGGGGCCACGACGGCTCTGTGTGCTGGGGGCCGGGGCAGCGGGGTGCGAACTGGCCTTGGCGGCAGCGCACCGGCTGGGCCGTCACGGGCAGATCAGCCTGGCAGATCGGGCTGACCGGATCGTCCCGACGCACGGCAAGGCCCTGCGGCATAAATTGGAGCATGCACTGAGCCGCGCGGGCATCAAACTGTGCCTCGGCAGCACCGGCATGGACGACGTGGACCTGGTAATCGCGGCGACTGGCGGGCGGCCACATGCCTGGTTGCGCCGGAGCGGTCTTTGCGGCCCGGACGGCATTCCGGTCATGCCGACGTTGCTGCTGCGCGACCACCCCGACCTTTTTGCCAGCGGCGATTGTGCAGACTTCACGCAACGCCCGCTGGCCAAGGCCGGCGTCTACGCCGTGCGACAGGCCCCCATCCTGGCCGAGAACCTGCGACGGCATGCAATGGGCAGGCCCTTGCGGCCTTATCGCCCGCAACACGACCACCTGAAGCTGCTGTCGCTGGGCGATCATCGCGCCATCGCAGACTGGCATGGCCTGACCGCAAGCGGGCGCTTGCCATGGCTGCTCAAGGATCACATTGACCGTGCCTTCATGGCGCAGTTTCCGACCGCCTGAACCCCGGGCCCTGACTCCGCGCCGCGACCTCGGGCCGACCCCAGGCATTCGGCACCTTCGGACTGACAGCTGGCGGAGGTCACCCACAATATGCGGGAACGTTGAGGCAGAGCGCACCTGACGGCGAGACTGCTGCTAGGCCTGCATGCGCGACCGGATGCAAACCTGGGCTATCGCCCATCCGGTCGAAACGCCCTGCCAGATGGGCTTCATTGCACCCCCGGATATTCGCTTGGCACAAGCGATGGTTTTAGTGTCCAAAACCCGTCGATGATCGAGAAAAAAGCATTCTTTTCCAGAGCTGTAAGCGGTATCTTCCGACTGTAAGAAAGGGAGAGGATACATGCTGGCACCGCTGGAAGAACTACAGGCCCGAGAGGCCATTCGCGACTGTCTCTACAGGTACGCACGCGGGATCGACCGCGCCGACGAGGCGGCGCTGCGGTCGAGCTACTGGGAGGATGCCGAAGATTGCCACGGCGCAACCAGCGGCCCGGTGGCCGTCTTCTACGAGAGGGTCCGCGAGGCCTGGGCGCGCGGCCCCCGCAACATCCATCACATCAACAATATCCTGATCAGCTTCAGATGCGACGGCGAAGCCGAGGTAGAAAGCTACTTCCTCGCCCTGCAACGCGGCAGCGGTCCGGACGGCGTCGAGCGGCAGGTCATGCTCAGCGGGCGCTACTGCGACCTGTTCCAGCGCCGCGGCGGCGAATGGCGCGTGGCTCGGCGGACGGTGGTTTATGACTGGGTCGATCCGCAGCCCTTGCCGGAGGGCAGCGAAGCAGACCGCTTTGGTCCGCGCACCCCCATCGGCAGTGCCTTCCCGGACGATCCCGTTTATGCGCTGGCCGATATCGCGCTGGCCCCGTGACAGAAAAAGGGGCGGCGGCAGATGCCGACCGCCCCAAGGCACACCCTGACGGGGAGGAGAGTGTCAGGCGGCGTGGGAGGTCACGCCCATGGCCCCATCGTAGTTGACAAGGGCCGCCGTGCCGCGCCCAGGGATGATGTCGATCACGCGTCCGATCAGAACCGTATGGCTACCGGCGGGATGTTGCGCTTCGCTCTGACAGACCAGCGTATGGTGGGCGCTGGTCAGCACCGGGGCACCGCTGTCGCTTTGCTGCCAGCCGAGACCGAACCGATCCGCGCCATGCAGCCCGCGCTGCCCGGCAAAGAGCATGGCTTCCTCTTCCTGCTCGGCCCCCAGGATGTTGATGGCGTAGCTGGACGCATTGACCAGGCTGTCATGCGAGCCGGCAGAGCGGTTCAGACAGACCAGCACCAGCGGCGGTTCAGCCGAAACAGAGGAGAAGGCCGAAACGGTCATGCCGATCCTCTGGTCGCCTTCGCCCGCGGCAACGATGCAGACACCGGAGGCGAAGCGCCGCATGGCCTGGCGGAAGGCGTCCACCGACACCGGCGCGGGTTCGTCCAGCAGCTCGACATGCGCCCGGATGCACCCGGACGGATCGACCCAGCCATGTGCCTTTGCGAAGCTGACCATCGCGGCAAAGCCCTCGCTCCAGGCCCCGTCCCCTGCCGTGGCGCAAAGCGCGCGCACCGCATCGGGACGGACCCAGACATGATCCCCCTCGGCATGGCCGACCGGGGCAGCGGCAGTGCGCAGATCGCCCTGAAGCCGGGGATCAAGCGCGATCGAAAAGCTGCGAAAGTCGCTGGCACCCTCAAGGCGGGGCGCCAAGCCGGGTTTCAGAACGATCCGCATCGGATCACTCCGCCGCCGAGAGCTTGACCGAAGGGCCTACGGCCTTCTGGATCGCCGGGATGATCGTATCGCCCCACAGCTCCATCTGCTTCAGCATCGTCTTCTGGTCGAAATCGCCCAGCTGGGTCTGTAGCGCGATGTGGTCCGGGCGCAGAATCTCGATTTCCTCGATCATCCGCTCGATCACGTAGTTCACGTTGCCGATCGGCAGGTTCCTCTGCATGTCCTCAAAGGACATGTCCGTGGGATGCGGGATCTCCTTCATCAGGTAGCCGTCTTCGGTCTGCTGTGTGCGTTCCTTCAGGCTGAAGGACAGGCGGCGCTGGAACTGGGCGCTTTCCAGATAGCTGTCGATCTCGGACTGGCTGTCGCTGGCATAGCCGCAACGCAGGAAGCCAATGCGGCTCTTGCTGCCGTCGGTGCCCGACGCCTCGATGTCGGAATCCAGCTTGTCGCGCAGGCCCTGGATGGCGTCCGTGCCGCCCAACAGCGCGGTTACGAACAGGTTGTGCCCTTCACGAAAGGCACGCTGGCGGATCATCGGATTGCCGGTGGTGACCCAGATCGGCGGCATCGGATCCTGCACCGGACGCACGGCGATCGAGCTGGGCAGGATATCGAGGTACTGGCCGTGGTATTCAAAGATCTTCTGCTTCAGCGCCATCGGAATGACATCCATGTACTCTTCAAACATCTTGCCGGCTTCTGCCAGCGAGGTGCCGAAGCGTTCGAATTCAAATTGCTGGTAGCCGGAGCCGATACCCAGTTCCAGCCTGCCATCGGAGAGCGAGTCGACCAGGCCCACCTCGGCCAGGAAACGCGGGGCGTGATAGAGCGGCAGGATGCAGACCGCAGAGCCCAGCCGGATCTTGGTGGTCTTGGCCGCGCAATGTGCCACCATCATCAGCGGCGAGGGTGACAGCGAATAGTTGTTGAAGTGGTGCTCCGCGTACCAGGCGTTGGAGAACCCGGCCTGTTCCGCCATAACCGTCTGTTCGACCGAGTTGGCGATGACAGTGTGCGAATCCTGATGGTAGCCGCGCTGCTGCGCCAGGATAAATGCGCCGAAATCCATAGTGTGTCCTCCTCCAAAAACATCTTTTCAAACCGTACCTTCTTGCGTGAGTGGACATAATAGTCAAAATTATGATGGCAGCTTTTCAGTTTCCGAAAAGGTAGATCGATGGACAAACTTCGCGCCATGGAGCTCTTCGTGTCGGCCGCAGAGCAGGGCAGCTTTTCAGCCGCGGGGCGTCAGCATGGTATTTCCCCGGCCAGCGTGACCCGCCGAATAGACGAGCTGGAGGGACAACTCGGGGTCAGCCTGATGCACCGCTCGACCCGCGCCCTCGCCCTGACCGAAAACGGCGAACGCTATTTGCAGGACGCCCGCGACATCCTCGACAGCGTGCGCGCGGCCGATACCGCCGCCGCGGATCGGCAGGATCGGCCGCACGGCCTGCTGAGGGTACATTCGCGCACCATGTTCGGTGTTTCAGTCCTGTCGCGCCTACAGCCTGCATTCAGCGATGCCTATCCGGACCTGCTGGTCGACCTCCACCTGTCCGAAAGCCACGCCCGGATGCGCGAGGACGGCTATGACCTGGATTTCAGGATCACCCCGCCCACGGAGGCGGGGCTGGTCCGCCGTCGCCTGTTCCTGTCACGCCGGATCCTGGTCGCCGCGCCCGACTATCTGGCCCGCTACGGCACCCCCAAGGTCCCTTCGGAGCTAAAGCGGCATCAGTGCCTCGGCTACTGGATCAGCAACGAACCGGTCTACTGGCGCTTTCGCCTTGCCGAGGGAGAGATGGAGATGACGATGTCCTGCGCCTTCATCAGCAACAACGGACTGGTTCTGCTGAACATGGCCCTGGCCGGGCGCGGCATCGCGCTGCTGGATGACTACACGGTCGCCGATCAACTTGCGTCGGGACGCCTGGTGCAACTTATGCCGGACGTGCGGGTCACTAACTCCACTTTCGAGGAAGGAGTCTTCGTCGCCTATCGCGAATCGTCCTATGTGCCGACCAAGCTGCGGGTCTACATCGATTTCGTGGTGCGGAATTGGTCCGATGCCCTGCGGAAAGGAGAAAGAGCCTCCGCCCCACCTTGACCGGTCGGTCAGCCCCGGGCAGGTTGGGGTGGAAGGTAGGGCAATAGCATGACAACCGCAGTTTCGGACCAGGACCAGCCACCAGGCGAAGAAGAGGCAAGTGAACGGGTGCGCGGCCTGCTGGACATCGGTGCCCAGCTCTTCGCCGAGAAGGGATTCGAGGCAACCTCGATGCGCGATATCTCGCAGGCGGCGGGGGTTTCCAAGGCGCTGCTCTACCACCATTTCAAGAGCAAGGATGACATCTACGCCCGCATCGCCTTTCTGGCGACCCAGCACCTGAACACATTCGTCGAAGAGCGTATCCCTGCCTCGGGGACGGCCGCCGAGAAAGTCCGCGCCTACATGCGCGCCTCTGCGACCTTCTTTGCCGAACATCGCACCGCCTGGATGGCGGCCAGCACCGCCTTCTGGTCCGATCCCGACCGGCACCGGATGGAGATCCGCATCGCGCGACGCCGGCAGTTCGAGACCCGCCTGCGCGACCTCATCCGCGAGGGCGTCGAGAACGGCGAGTTCGAACCCGTCGATCCAGCGATAACCGGGCGGCTGATCCTGTCTGGCATCAACTGGATGCACCGCTGGTGGTCGCCCGACGGGGAAAGGTCTGCGCAGCAGATCGCCGACGATTATGCCGACATCATCCTCAAGGGCATGATCCGCCGGACCTCCTGACCTGAGGGTCGTGCGCATCGCGGCATCCCATGAACACAAAAAACCCCGAAGCCTGCGCTTCGGGGTTTTCCGTTGATTGCTTTGGCGCCGGATCAGTTCAACGAGATCTCATTCGCCTCGATCACGCCGCCCCAGAACTCCTTGTCCCAGTCCAGCTGTTCCTGCATCGCCTCGACACCGCCGACCTGCGGAGTGAGGCCAACCTTGATCATACGCTCCTGCAACGCTTCGTCGCTCATCGCGGTCTGAAGGGCAGCGCTCACGCGGGCGATCTCATCCTGCGGCGTGCCGGCCGGGGCCAGCAGTCCGAACCAGAAGGAGGACACCAGTTCCGGGTACCCCAGTTCGGTCGTGGTCGGGATGTCGGCGAACAGCGGATTGCGCTCGGGCGAGGAGATCGCCAAGATCTTCACGCTGCCTTCGTCCTGATACTTGATCAGCGAAATCGGGGTCGAGAAGTTCAGGTCGTTCTGCCCGTTCAGCAGGTCGGGGATCATCGACGGATTGTCGCGGTAGGCCACATCGATCATCGGCACGTTCAAGGCGCCTTGCAGGACCATGCCGAAAAGGTGCGTCACACTGCCGGGCCCAAGCGTCGCGTAGCGCAGCGGCTTGCCGCTGTCCTCGGCATAGGCCTTCAGCTCGTCGATGGTGTTCACGCCCATTTCGGCGGGCACGGTGACGGTCAGCGGGCCGCTCATCATGGTGCCGACGGGTTCGAAGCTATCCATGCTGAAGGGCAGGCCCTGGCGAAGCATGACGTTCAGAGACAGCGGACCCGTGGCACCGACAAAGTAGGTCAGACCGTCCGGACGAGCCGAGGCCGCGTAGTTCGCACCGATGATCCCGTTGGATCCCGGCTTGTTCTCGACCACCACCGGCTGGTCAAGCTCGGCGGCCATCTTCTCCCCCACTTCGCGCACGAGGCCGTCGATCAGGCCACCGCCACCATAGGGCACAACCAGCGTAACCGGATCACCCGACTGCGCAAACGTCACGGCTGGCGTCACCGCCAAAGCGGCAGCAACCCCAAGAGATTTAACGATATTTCTTCGATCAATACGGATCATGGCAATCCTCCTCCCATGGTCATCCAAGGCCTTCGCGCCCCGGAGTCGCCCTGACGCTAAGCGCTGACCGTCCGGTCAGTCAATCACAAAATCGACAAGAAAATTGTTGCGCACTCATCTTTCCGTTGCTACCTACATCAAGTGACTGACCGGTCGGTCAGCCCAAAAGTGTCAAAGGGAGGTTGACGTGTTCGACAAGCAGAATGTTCGTGTTGAGATGGATGGCATGGTGGCCCTGGTCACGCTGGCCCGCCCGCCCGTGAATGCTCTCGACCGCCTGACCCGGCGCGAAATCATCGACATCTTCGACGAGATTTCGCAACGCGACGACGTACGTTGCGCCGTATTGACCGCCGCTGGCAACACGTTCTGCGCGGGCGCGGACCTCAAGGACCGTCCCGATCCTGCGAACCCCGGGGATTTCCTGGAACACAATCGCATGACCCGCGAGACCGGCAATGCCATCAAGGAATGCTCCAAGCCCGTGGTCGCCGCCGTCAATGGTGCTGCCCTTGGCGCCGGCCTTGGCCTGATGGCCGCCTGCGACATCTTTTATGCCTCCGAGAATGCCGTCTTCGGCATGCCCGAGATCAACGTCGGCCTCGCCGGCGGTGCCTCGATGCTGCATTCGCTGTTCGGCCGCTCCACCACTCGCCGGATGTTCTTCACCGGGGTTCGCCTGTCGGCAGCCGAACTCAAGGCCCGTTCGATCATCGAGGAAGTCACCACCCCCGAGGCTCTGATCCCGACCGCGATGGACGTCGCGCAGGAGATCGCCTCGAAGGCGCCGCTGGCAATCAACTACGCCAAGCAGGCCGCGAACATGGTCGAAAACATGCCGCAGCGCGATGCCTACCGCCTGGAACAGAACTACACGATGGCCCTGTCGCGCACCGACGACGCCAAGGAGGCCCGCATGGCGTTCCTGGAAAAGCGTACGCCTGTCTTCAAGGGGCGCTGACATGACGACGACACCAAAGGGTCTGACGGCGATCTTTCAACCCCGCTCCATTGCCGTTGTCGGCGCTTCCTCGAACCCGAACAAGACAGGCGGCCGGCCGGTTCACATGCTGATCAAGCACGGTTTCGCCGGCCATATCTGGCCTGTGAACCCCAACGCCACAGAGATCCAGGGCCTGCCCGCCTTCGCCACGCTCGACTCGCTGACCGGCGTGCCTGACCTGATCCTGGTCGCGGTGCCCGGAGCCGGCGCCGTTGCTGTTCTTGAAAAGGCCGCCGAGATGGGCGTGCCCGCAGCAATCGTTCTCAGCGCCGGGTTTGCCGAAAGCGGACCCGAGGGCCTCGCCCTCCAGTCCCGCGTAACCGAGATCGCCGCGCAGTCCGGCATGCGGATCGTCGGACCGAACTGCCTTGGCGCCATCGGCGTCCGCGAACGCGCCATCGGCACCTTCTCGATCGCGCTGGAACAGGAGATGCCGCGGGTCGGTGGGATCTCAATCGTTTCGCAAAGCGGCAACATCGGCAGCGCCGCACTACGCCTTCTGGGCGAGAGCGGTGCCGGTCTGGCGCGTTTCGTCGCCACCGGGAACGAGGCCGACGTTCAGGCCGCCGACGCCATCGAGTGGCTGGCCGACGACGATGAAACGCGGGTGATTCTCTGCTGCCTCGAAACCTGTCGGGACGCAGGCCGCCTGACCGCGGCGCTGGATCGCGCGCGCGCCGCGGGCAAGCCGGTGATCGCGCTGAAGATCGGCGTCTCCGAGGCTGGCCAGCAGGCGGCCATGTCCCACACGGGTGGCCTTGCCGGCAGCGACCGGGTCTATGACGCCGTCTTCGCCCGCCATGGTGCCGTGCGTGTGCATTCCCTGGAAGAGCTGGCCCAGGTCGGCGCCGCCGCCGAGGCCAAGGGTACCCGTCGCATCGGCAGCCAGCCTTCCGTCGCGGTGATCGCCGCCTCGGGCGGCTTTGGCGTGATGATGGCCGATGCCGCCGCCGCCAACGGACTGGCCGTGAATCCGCTGGGCGAGGCAGCGCGCAGGCGCATCAACACCGCCCTTCCACTCGCCTCGGCCACCAACCCCATCGACGCCACCGCGCAGATGTCCGCCGACCCCGATATCCTGGGAGAGTTGCTGGACGCGGTGATGGAGGACGAGGCCAACTCGACCCTCTGCCTGATGCTGGCCCTCAGCATGGAAATCCCGCGCCTGCGCTCGGTCTTCACCGCCGCCCTGGCGGAGGTGACCCGCCGCCATCCTGATCGGACCCTCGTGGCCTGCGTTTCAGGCCCGGCGGATGCGGTGCAAGAGCTGTCGAACCTTGGTGTTGTCTGCTTTCCCACGATCGACGCGGCCATGGCCGGCATCGCCGCGCTTGGACGCATGGAAGCCATCGCCCAGGAAACACGCGCCCGCCTGCCGGAGATCACCCCGGCCGAACTTGACGCCGACGCCTGCCGCAACGAAGCCACCGCCCGCGCCACGCTGGCACGTACGGGCCTGCCCTTCGCGCAGGACATCACCGCCACCACCGCAGACGAGGCCGCCAGGGCCGCTGAGAGCATGGGCAGTGCCATGGCGATGAAGATCCTGTCGCCCGACATCCAGCACAAATCCGACATCGGCGGTGTCGAACTGGGCGTGATCGGCGCCGAGGCCGCCCGCGCCGCCTTCGACCGGATCATCGCCGCCGCTGCCGAACACGCCCCGAAGGCGGCGATCGACGGTGTGCTGATCTCACCGATGACCTCGGGCGGGACCGAGCTGATCCTGGGCACCACCACCGATCCGACGTTCGGCCCGGTGGTCATGGTCGGCCTCGGTGGCATCTTCGCCGAGATCTTCGAGGATACCTCGCTGCGGCTGGCGCCGGTTTCGCGCGCGGAAGCCGCCGAAATGCTGCGCGAGCTGCGTGCCTTTCCGCTGCTCGACGGCGCCCGGGGCCGTGCCCCTGCCGATCTTGAGGTGCTGGAACAGGCCATCGTCGACCTGTCGATCTTTGCAGCGCGCCACGCGGACGAGGTGGCCGAGATTGACATCAACCCGCTTCTGGCCCGCCCCAAAGGTCAGGGTGCCATCGCCCTGGATGCACTGATCATCCCCACCGTTACCCCCCGCCAGGAGTCCGCCGAATGACGACTGCCCCCAAAGACCCCGGCGCCTATGGCGCCATGGCCCGCACGTGGCTACAGCAGAACCTCACCGGCAACCTGCGCACTGACCGGGTGCACGAAACGCCTGCCACCCTGGACGAGCTGAAGGCCTTCGAGGCTGCCATGCATCGCGCCGGCCTGGCCGGGATCACCTGGCCCAAGGCCTATGGTGGCCACGGCCTGACCCTGCGCGAGCACCTGGAAGCCAACCGCGAGATAGGCCTGGCACCGGCGCCCAATGCCGTGAACTCGATCGGCAAGGAACTGGCCGGCCCGATCATCCAGGCGGTCGGCACCGAGGAACAAAAGCTGGAATACCTGCCAAAGATCCTGACCATGGAAAACGTCTGGTGCCAGGGCTTTTCCGAACCGGGCGCGGGCTCCGATCTGGCCGCGCTGCGCACCCGTGCGGACCGCACTTCGGATGGCTGGGTGGTCAATGGCCAGAAGATCTGGACCTCCGGCGCGTCCAAATCACAGCGCTGCCTGCTGCTGGCCCGGACCGGCGTGAAAGAAGACCGCCACAAGGGCCTGGTCCTGTTCGCCGTGCCGATGGATACCCCCGGCATCGACACCCGCGAGATCCGCTCGATCGAGGGGCACCGCCATTTCTGCGAGGTCTTTTTCAATGACGTGGTCGTTGACGAGGCCAACATGCTGGGCGCGCCCGACGAAGGCTGGAGCGCGGCGACACGCGTCCTCTCCATCGAACGCGCCAGCAACCGCATGTACCGCTCCTGGCGGTTCGAAAGCGAACTGGACCATCTGATCACCGCCTGCCGCAGCGACGCCCGAACCTATGCGATCCTGCAAGGCTATGCCCGTGATCTGGCAGAGGTAAGGATAGAGATCGAGCTGCTGAAGGGCCACGTGGAAACCCTGGTCGAGGCGCTGTTGGCGGGCGAGGAGATCGGCCCGAGCGGCAGCCTGCCCAAGCTCTACTGGTCGGAGGCGCACCAAAAATTCGCCCGGATCGCGGCGGAAATCGTGGCGCGCTTCCCCACCGATGCGGGCCAGCCCCTGCTGGACGCCAAGGCCCGGATGGAGGCGATCTACCTCGCCAGCCGCGCCGAGACGATCTATGCGGGCACCACCGAGATCCAGCTCGACATCATTGCCAAGCGCATCCTCAACCTGAAGAAGGCGGCCTGACCCATGTTCGACGATCTCGACCCCAAGGATTTCGAGGAAACCGCCCGCGAGGTCATGGAAGCCTGCGCGGCGACCGATGACCTCGCCGCCCGGGCCTCTACCCTGGCCGAGGCCGGCCTGCTGGGCGTCATCGCGCCCGAAGCGGTCGGTGGCCTGGGCCTGCCCGCGCGTTTCGCGGTACCGATCCTGGAAGCCGCCGGGGCGGGCCTGCTGGCCTTCCCCCTGATCGAAGCCATGCTGCTGAGCGAGGCGCTGGCCCATGCGCACCCCGAGATGGCAAGTGCCCTGGTCTCGGGTGAGACCATCGCCACCATCGCCTGGCTGGGCACCGAGGCCGACGGCATCGTCGCCGGTGCGCCCAGGGGCGAAGGGGCTGAACACCTGCTGGTCTTCCGCGCTGATGGCTCTGCGGTGCTGACGGAAACCGCCGGATTGTCCGCCCAGCTTTCCGATCAGCTCGACACCGATTTCGCCTCGGCCACCCTGCGCCTGGCCGGCCCGCTGACCGGCCTTGAACTCAGCCCCGACGCCGTTGCAACGCTGAAGGACAACGCCCAGATCCTGCGTGCAGCCTTCATCGCGGGGTCGACCGCCAGCTGCCTCAAGCAGGCCTGCGACCTCGCCCAGGACCGGGTGCAGTTCGGCCGTCTGTTGTCGTCCTACCAGGCCCTGCGTCACCGTCTGGCGCGCGACCTGCTGGCGCTGGAAACGATGCGCATGGGCGTGACCCGCGCGCTCTCCAACCCGGGCGAGGCCGCCCCAATGGCCCGCCGGGCCGCCTGGCTGGGCGCCGCCCGGATGGGTCCGGCCTGCGCCGAAAGCGCCATCCAGGTTTTCGGCGGCATGGGCTTCACCTGGGAGGTGCCGCTGCACCGCCACCTGCGCCAGATGCGCACCCTGGCCATCCAGGGCCAGGCCGCCGCAAGTGTCTCTGCCCTGGCCGAGACGCTGATCTCCGGCTCCAGCAACCAATGGTACGAAGAGGTTCCCGATGTCGTCTGACAGCAAATCCGTTCTCATCACAGGCGCTGGCCACGGCATTGGCAAGGCAACAGCGCAGCTCATGGCCGCGCGGGGTTGGACCGTCGGCGTCAACGACCTGAAACCCGAGTTCGCCGAAGAAGCCGTGGCCGCGATCACCGCCGCCGGAGGCCGTGCCTTCCCCGTGGTCCAGAACGTATCGACCTACGATGGGATCGAAGCGGCGATCAACGCCGTGGTCTCGGAAACCGGCCGCCTCGACGGGCTGGTCAACAATGCCGCATGGGTCCGCTACCAGCCGATCCCCGACATCATGCCGGAAACCGTCGAGCGGATGCTGGCCGTCGGTTTCACCGGGGTAATCTGGGCGACACAGCTTGCCGCGGCCGCCATGGACGAAACGCGCGGCGGTGCAATCGTCAACGTCGCCTCCGCCGCGGGCTTCCGTTCGGCGCCGCGCTCGATGGTCTATTCGGGCATCAAGGCGGGCGTCATGGGCATGACACGCGCCTCGGCCGTCGAACTGGGGCCCCGCAATATCCGCGTCAATGCCGTAGCTCCTTCTGCCGTGCCGACCGAAGGCACCGCCAAGCACCGCTCGGCCGAGCGGGACGCCAAGCGGATCGCCGACACGCCACTGGGTCGCCTCGGAACGGTCGAGGACATCGCCCGCGCCATCGGATACCTGCTGGGCGAGGAAAGCGACTTCATCACCGGCCAGGTCCTGTCCGCCGACGGCGGCATCGGCATCGCCATCACCTGAGGCCGCGACATGGGGGGAGACATGCAGGAGCAGCGGTCAAAAGTGGCGCTGGTGACGGGCGGAGCCTCGGGCATCGGCTGGGCGATCTGTGCCCGGCTGGCCCGCAAAGGATACCGCGTGGCGCTGGCTGACGTCGACCGCGCCAAGGCCCGCACCGCGCTTGGCACGCTGGGCTCGCAGCACGTCGACTTCCATGTCGACCTGACCGGCAAGGGCCAGGCGCGCCTGCTGCCGGATCGGGTCATGAAGGCCATGGGGCGGCTGGACCTGGTGATCAACAACGCCGGCATGACCGACAGCTCCGGGCGGGGCATTGCCTGCCTGCCTCAGGCCGATTTCGCGCGCCTCGTCGACCTGAACCTCGTCGCGCCAGAGCAGATCTGCAAGTCCGCCTGCGAACTGCTGCCCGAGGGCGGGCGGATCATCAATCTCTCGTCCGGCGCGGCCTATCGACCGCTGGCGCTGCGCGGGCCCTACAGTGCGACCAAGGCGGCAGTCACCGCGCTGACTGCCGCGCTTGATGCCCGTATCGCCCAACGCGGCATTCGAGTCAGTGCCGTCGCCCCCGGCTACACCCTGACCCCGCTGGTCGAGGAGCTGGCTGCCGCCGGTCGCGTCGACCTTGACCAGGTGGCCGCAGGCATTCCACTGGGCCGCATCGCCCTGCCCGGCGACATCGCCTCAGCCGTGGCCTTTCTGGCCTCGCCCGGCGGGGCCGCCCTCGGGGGGCAGACGCTGGTGGTGGATGGCGGCGGGCAGCTGGGCACCGCCCCAGATACCACCTGGCCACAGATTGGCAGGCATGCGCAGGGCGCGACGCTGCTGATCACCGATCAGCGGCTGAACGAGATCGAGGCCGACCTGCGCGCCAGTGCCCTGCCGACGGGGTTGCCCCTCGGCTGCGTCATCGACGCCCGGGGCCTGCAACGCGGGGAGCCCGCCGCCGCGGCCCTGACGCGCCTGCACGCCCTGGCCCGCGCCTGTGCCGGTCATGCCGCGCGCAGCACCGATTTTTCCCTGCTGGTCGTCTCGGCACAAGACGACACGCCCGCCGGACACGCCGCGACAGCCGCCACCGCGATGCTGGTGCGCACCCTGGCACTGGAATGGGCCCCGGCCCGGATTCGGGTGAACGCGCTGATCTGGCGCGGCACGCCGGACGAAACGCTTGGCAGTCTCTGCCGCTTCCTCTGCTCATCGGAAGCGGCCCTCGTGACGGGGCAATGCCTGGAGGGCGGCCCCTCGCCCCCGTAGAGACACCTGATCGGAACTGAGGCCCGCAGGGGGCACGACAGAAACTCACGCATAATTCGATGGGAGGCGAACATGCGATACGTCCTTGAAAGACTTGAAGACTACATCGCCGGGCTTGTGACCGGGGCGATCGGCACCTTCATCATCATCGAGGGGCTCAGCTACCGCATGGGCTCTCTCCACAGCATGGGGCCGGGCTATTTCCCGGTGATCCTTGGCGGGATCATGGTGTTGCTGGCGCTGTTCATGGTCCTTTCGGCCCAGCCGGAGAAAATGGCGCAGATCGGACCCGAAGACGGGCAACTGCGCGGCATGGCCTTTCTGGCCGCGGCCTTCGTGGGCTTCGCCCTGACGGTCGAGAACCTCGGCATGTTGGCCTCGGTCGCCATCGCGGTCTTCCTGGCCTCGCTGGCGAACCGCAAGACATCCCTCATCACCGCGCTGATCCTCGCCGTAGGCACCGCCGTCGTCTCGGCGCTGGTGTTCCGCGTCGGCCTTGGCCTCCAGATCAAGGCATTCTGACATGTCCACACTGATCAACGACCTCGCCCTGGGCCTCAGCGTTGCCGCATCGGTCGGCGGGCTGCTCTATTGTTTCCTGGGGGTCTTCCTCGGCACCGTGATCGGCGTGCTGCCGGGGATCGGCATCATGGCCACCCTCGCCATGCTGATGCCCATCACCTACCACATCGACCCCAACTATGCGCTGATCATGCTGGGCGGCATCTACTACGGCGCCTCCTATGGCGGCTCCACCGCCTCGATCCTGATGAACCTGCCGGGCACTGCAACCTCTGCGGTGACCGGCCTGGACGGCTACCCGATGGCCCAGCAGGGCCGTGCGGGTCAGGCGCTCTTCATGACGGCGATCGCTTCCTTCGTGGGGTCGCTCTTCGGTGTGCTGCTGCTGGTTACGCTTTCCGTCCCGCTGTCGCGCGTCGCGCTCAAGTTCGGCCCGCAAGAGTATGTCGCACTGATGGCCCTGGGCCTGATCGCGGCCTCGGTCATCGGATCGGGGCGCACCGTGCGCTCGCTGGCGTCGGTCTCCCTCGGTCTGGCCCTGGGCCTGATCGGGCTGGACCTCAACAGCGGCGTGGCGCGGTTCACCTTCGGTCAGACCGTGCTCTTTGACGGGCTGCCGCTGGTCGCCGTGGCCATCGGCCTGTTCGGCCTGCCCGAGATCATCGCCAACGCCGGGCGCACCACCACGCCCAAGGTGAACCAGGACAAGATCCGTCTGCGCGACATGCTGCCCACCCGATCCGACTGGCGCCGCTCCGGCATGCCGATGGTGCGCGGATCCGGCATCGGCGCTTTCTTCGGCGCCCTGCCCGGCACCGGCGGCCTGGTCGCCACCTTCGTCTCCTACGCGGTCGAGGCCCGTTGCAGCCGCCACCCCGAGGAGTTCGGCAAGGGCGCCATCGAAGGCGTCGTGGCCCCCGAGGCGGCCAACAACGCCGCGGTCCAGGCAGCCTTCATCCCGACCCTCAGCCTGGGCATCCCGGGTGATCCGGTGATGGCGATCATGCTGGGCGTGATGATGGTCCACGGTATCCTGCCGGGCCCGGACGTAATCCAGACCTCTCCCGACCTGTTCTGGGGTCTGATCGTCAGCTTCGTAATCGGCAACCTGATGCTGCTGGTGCTGAACCTGCCTCTGGTCGGCCTGTGGGTGCGGATGCTGCGCATTCCCTACACCCTGCTGTTCCCGGTCATCGTCGCACTGACCTGCATCGGGATCTACAGCGTCAACTACCAGGTGACGGATGTTTTCGTGCTGCTGGCCTTCGGCTTCCTCGGGTTGGGCATGAAGGCCCTGCGCTTCGAAGTTGCGCCGCTGCTTCTGGGCTTTGTCCTGGGTCCGATGATCGAGGAGTACTTCCGCCGCGCCCTGATCGTGTCCGGCGGGGACATGATGTCCTTTCTGGACCGCCCCATCGCGGGAACGATCACCGTGATCACCGGCGCCTTGCTGGTCTGGGCCCTGGCCAATGCCGCCTGGAAGCAGCTCCGCCCACGCAACCGCCGGAGCAGCAATGCCTGAAGCGCGCTCTGACCTCTCGGTGGACGGGCTGACCGTCCACCGCATCTCGACCGCTCCGGCCGACCTAGGGGAAAGTCCGCTGTGGATGGACGACACCCTGTGGTGGATCGACGGCGTGGCGGGACGGATTCACTGCCTTGACGGACGCGCATTCGACCTGGGTGGCCACATCGGTGGCATCGCCCCGGCCTCTGGCGGGGGGCTGATCTTGTCGCGTGATCACGAGGTCCTGCGCTTCGATCCCGCGACCGCAGAGACCACGTCCTTGCTGACGTTGGCGGGCGCGGACCCCCTGATGCGACTGAACGACGTAAAGCTGGACCGGCAGGGGCGTTTCCTCTGCGCCGGGATGGGACGCGACGGCACCGGGCGCGGCGCCCTGCACCAGCTCGACGGCGTGGGCCGGCACCGGGTGCTGCACCGGGGTATCCGGATCGGCAACGGCCTCTGCCTCTCGCCCGATGGCACAACGCTCTACCTGGCCGATACGCCGGAACGCAGCATCCTGGCCTGCGACTACACCCCCGAAACGGGCAAGACCGGACCCTTCCGGTTGCACGTGGACACCGGCCAACACGGCTCCGGCGTCGATGGCGCGACGGTGGATGCGGCGGGCAACCTCTGGGCCGCGATGATCCACAGCGCGCAGATCGCCTGTTTCGCGCCGGATGGCCGCCTGATCCGCCAGGTCCCGGCCCCCACCGACCTGCCCAGCAGCCTGGCGTTCGGTGGCCCCGCCCGCGACCGGCTGTTCGTCACGTCCATCCGCGATTCCGGCACCGGCAGGGCCGTCTCCTCCCATCCCGACGGAGGCCATGTCTTCGCCCTCGACGGTCTCGGCGCTGCAGGCTTGCCAGAGGCCGTCTTCACGCCCCATTCCGAAGGAACAGTCCCATGAACGACGCAACCGCAGAGACCTTCGGCCCGCTCGCCGGGCTGCGTGTCCTCGACATCGCCACCATCATCGCCGCGCCCTTCGCCGCCTCGCTGCTGGCCGATTTCGGCGCCGAAGTGACCAAGTTCGAGATCCCCGGCCAAGGCGACGGGCTGCGCGCCTTCCCGCCCTTCCGGGATCAGAAGTCCCTGTGGTGGAAGGTCACCAACCGCGGCAAGCGCTACGGCACACTGGACCTGCGCCGCCCCGAGGGGCTGGAGGTGATGAAACGCATGATCGCCCAGACCGACGTGCTGATCGAGAACTTCCGCGCCGGTACGCTGGCCCGCTGGGGTCTCGACCGTGAGACCCTGTGGGCGATCAATCCGAACCTGGTGATCCTGCGCGTCACCGCCTTCGGCCAGACCGGTCCGCGCGCCAACCAGGGCGGCTTTGCCCGCATCTTCGAGGCCATGGGCGGGCTGACCCATATCACCGGCATGGCCGATGGCGACCCGGTCCACCCCGGCTATCCCATCGCGGATGCCTTCGGCGGGCTCTTCGGTGCCTTCTCGATCATGGCCGCGCTCTATGGCGTGGTGAAGAACGGCACCAAGGGCGAAGAGATCGACCTGGCCCTGACCGAAGCCACCTTTCGGCTGCTGGAAAACCTGGCCATCGAATACGACCAGCTGGGCCAGGTGCGCGCACGCGACGGCAACAACAACCAATACACCGCCCCCGCCAATGTCTTCCGCACCTCCGACGGGCGCTTCGTCACCGTCACCGGCTCCACCAATTCGATGTTCGCCGCGAACATGCGCGCCATCGGCCGGGACGAGCTGATCGAGGATCCGCGCTTCAAGACCAACCGCGACCGGATGGAGTACCGCCAAGAGCTGGACGGCATCTTCCGCGACTACATGGACAGGCACACCCTGGACGAGACGCTGGCGGACTTCACCCGCGAAGGCGGCGCGATCGGGCCCATCTACTCGGTAGAGCAGATCTTCGAGGACCCACAGGTACAGGCCCGTGAGGTGGTCACCCCGGTGAAGGACGAGGACTTCGGCACGGTCCGCATGCAGAACGTCGTGCCCCGATTGACCAACAACCCCGGCCAGATCCGCTGGGCCGCGAAATCCCTGGGTGCAGATACCGACTCCATCCTGAAGGACCTCGGCTATTCGCCCGAAGACATCGCCCGCCACCGCGCCAACGGCATCATCTGACCTCAGCCCCGAGAGGACACCATGGATACTCTGACCCAGCCGCTCGTCCGCAGCGTCACCGAAGACGGCATTGCCACCCTGACCATCGACCGCCCACCGGCAAACGCCCTGTCCCAGGACCTGCGCGCGGCAATTCTGGCCGCATTGGACCACGCGGCGGCCGATACCGGCGTCGAAGGGGTCATCCTCGCCTGCGCCGGCAAGACCTTCATCGCCGGCGCCGAGATTTCCGAACTCGGTCTGCCGCTCTCGCCCACGCTGCCCGAAGTGCTTGAACGCATCGAGGGGCTGGGCAAGCCGGTCGCCGCGGCGTTGCACGGCACCGCTCTGGGCGGCGGTTTCGAGGTGGCGCTGGCCTGCGGTCTGCGCGTGGCGCGCGCCGACAGCAAGATCGGCCTGCCCGAGGTGCGCCTTGGCATCCTGCCCGGATCCGGCGGTACCGTCCGCGCCACCCGCCTGGCGGGCGCCGAAGTGGCCCAGACCCTCGCGGGCAGCGGAGAGATGATGCCCGTCGAAACCGCGCTGACCCATGGCCTCGTCGACGAGGTGGTGCCGGGCGATCCTGTGGAGGCCGCCGCCGCGCGCCTGCGCGCCTTGATCGCGGACGGCACCCCGCCCGCACTGGTGCGCAACCGCATGCCCGCCATCGCCGCCGATACCGACCAGCTGGAGTTGCTGGCCGCCGCGCAGCAGCGCAAGCTGCGCGCGCCCACGCCGCGCGTGGTGTTGCAGTCCATCCTCAACGCCCAGAGCCTACCCTTCGACGAGGCGCTGACCAAGGAGCGCGAGATCTTTCTCGACGCCGTTGCCTCGCCCACCTCGGCGGCGCTGCGCCACCTGTTCTTCGCCGAACGCGCTGCGGCGAAATCCGGGATCGACCGCTCCGTCGCGGCGCGCGGCATCTCTTCCGTCTGCGTCATCGGCGCAGGGACCATGGGACGCGGAATTGCCATGGCCTTTGCCGATGCGGGCTTCTCCGTCACCCTCTGCGACCTGTCCCAGGACGCCTTGGACGCCGCGCTGGCAGCGATCGGAACGCTCTACGACGGCATGGCCGCCAAGGGTCGCATCGCCGCCTCCGACGCCGAGGGCCGCAAGGCCCGGATCGCGACCACCACCGACCTGGCGACCCAGATCGACTGTGACCTGTTCGTCGAAGCCGCGTTCGAGGACATGGGCGTGAAGAAATCACTCTTTGCCCAGCTCGATGCCGTGGCGAAACCCGGCGCGATCCTGGCGACCAATACCTCCTATCTGAACGTGAACGAGATCGCTGCGGCCACCTCTCGCCCGCAGGACGTGCTGGGCCTGCATTTCTTTTCTCCGGCCAACATCATGAAGCTGCTTGAGGTCGTCCAGACCACAGCGACCGCGCCGGACGTGCTGCAGACCGCCAGCCTGCTGGCCAAGCGACTGAACAAGCAGGCCGTGACGGTCGGCGTCTGCCGCGGCTTCGTCGGCAACCGCATGCTGCAAGCCCGCAACCGCGCCGTGCCGCAACTGTTGTGCGAAGGCGCGACACCTGCCCAGATCGACGAGGCGTTCCGCGCGCTCGGCTGGCCCATGGGCCCGTGCGAGGTGCAGGACCTTTCCGGCCTCGATATCGCCTGGCGGATGCGCAAGGCCGAAGGGCTGAGCGAACCCGTGGCCGATACGCTCTGCGAACGCGGGCGCCTGGGCCAGAAAGCGGGCAAGGGCTGGTACGACTACGTCGACGGCAAAAAGCAGCCCTCTGACGAAGTGTACGAGGTGGTCGCCGCGATCGCCACGGGTCAGGGCATCCGCCAGCGCCAGATCACTGCAGAAGAAATCATCGCCCGCACCCATGACCCGATGATTGCCGAGGGCGAGGCCCTGCTGGCCGAGGGCATCGCCCGCAGCCGCGACGACATCGACGTGGTCTGGGTCAACGGCTACGGCTTTCCGCGCGCCCTGGGCGGCCCGATGTACTGGGATGCGAACGGGAGGCCCAAGGCGTGAGCAAGATCACCGAAATTCGCAGCGAAGAGGCCCGGCCAGGCATCCTCCAGATCACCCTGGACGGTGCCGCGACCCGCAACTCCATCGGGCGCGACCAATACGATGCCCTGCGCGCGGCGCTGGTCGACGCCGGCACCCGGACAGACCTGCGCGCCGTGGTTCTGACCGGCGCCGGGGGCTTCTTCAGCTCGGGCGGCAATGTCTCGGCGCTCAAGCAAGGTCGCGCCCTGCCCCTGTCGGAAGTGATGAAGAACACCGATTCCTTAGGTGCGATGATCCTGGCGCTGCGCAACTGCCCTCTGCCGGTGATCGGCGCGGTCGAGGGGGGTGCGGCGGGCCTCGGCCTGGCGCTGGCTCTGTCCTGCGACATGCTCGTGGCGTCGGAGACCGCGAAATTCACCGCCGCCTACGTCAAGATCGGCCTCACACCCGACGGCGGCACCACCCATTTCCTGCGCGAGGCCCTGCCACGCCAGCTGGTCAGCGAAATGTGCCTGCTGGGGCGCCCCATGCCCGCCACCCGCCTGCACCAGGCCGGCACCATCAACACCCTCGCCCCCGAGGGCGGCAGCCTTGAGGCCGCGATGGAGCTGGCCATCGACTGTGCCCGCGGCCCCCGCACTGCCATGGGCGCCATCAAGGCCGAGATCGAGGCCGCACCGCTGAACGGCCTGGCCGCCCAGTTGGACCTCGAGGCGCGTGGCATCAACGCCGCCCGCTACGGTGACGAGGCAGGCGAAGGCCTTGCCGCCTTCCTGGAAAAGCGCGCGCCCAATTTCTCGCCGAACGACCGAGAAGGAGACAGCCGATGATCCGCGACCCCAAAGCTCTCGACGCACTGATTTCCGGCGTGCATGACTGGGTGCGCAGCACCGCCCACCCCGCCGAAGACCTCGTTGACGAGCGTGACGAGGTGCCGGCCGAAATCGTCGCCGACATGGCCGAGCGCGGCTATTTCGGCTGGTCCATTCCCGAGGAATATGGCGGCCTTGGCCTGACCACCGAAGAACTGGTCATGGGTGCGATGGAGCTGTCGCAATGCGCCGTGGCCTTTCGCGCCCGGGTCGGCACCAACACCGGCATCGGCTCCGAGGCGCTGGTGGCAGATGGCACCGACTGGCAGAAACGGACCTACCTGCCGCTGCTGGCAAAAGGCGAGATGACGGGCAGCTTCGCGCTGACCGAACCCGAGGCCGGATCGGACGCCTCGGCGCTGACGACCTCTGCTCGGCGCGATGGTGATGACTACATCCTGGACGGGATGAAGTGCTACATCACCAACGCGCCGATTGCCGACCTGTTCACCGTCATGGCCCGCACCGCCCCCGACACGCCCGGCGCACGCGGCGTGTCGGCCTTTCTGGTGGAACGCACCATGCCCGGCCTGACCACCTCGGCGGGCTACAAGATGATGGGCCAGCGTGGCTCGCCCGTCGGCGAAGTGCATCTGGACGGCGTCCGTGTCCCCGCCCGCAACCTGATCGGCGGAGAAGAGGGTCAGGGCTTCCGCACCGCGATGAAGGTGTTGAACAAGCAACGCATCCACCTGGCCGCACTTTGCACCGGCCCGGCGATCCGAATGCTGGACATGGCGATGCATCACGCCGAAAGCCGCCACCAGTCCGGCCGCGCCATCGCCGATTTTCAACTGGTCGCCGCCCTGCTGGCCGATTGCCGCACCGATATCGAGGCCGCCCGCGCCCTGGTCCTGCAAACCGCCCGCGCCCGGGACCAGGGGCGCGACATCGCGCTCGAGGCCTCGATCTGCAAGTACTTCGCCTCCGAGGCCTGCGGCCGTGTTGCGGATCGCTGCGTGCAGGTGTTCGGCGGTGCAGGCTACGTGGCCAACCACAGCAGCATTGAGCGCTATTACCGCGATATTCGGCTGTTCCGCCTCTACGAGGGCACCAGCCAGATCCACCAGCTCAACATCATGAAACAGATGCGCCGCGCCCGGGCGTAGCCGCGACAGAAAGGACACCCCACATGCAGTGCCAATGCATCCAGCACTTCGGCCAGCCGCTGATCCAGGACGAACGCCCTGACATGACCCCGACCGGAACCGAGGTGATCCTGGAGGTCACGGCCGCCGGCGTCTGCCACACCGACCTGCACATGCGCGAAGGCGGTGTCGACCTGGGCCGTGGAGAGCGCCTGAACTACGCGGATCGCGGTATCAAGCTGCCACTGACCGTAGGGCATGAAACGGTGGGCCGCGTGATCGCTGCCGGTCCCGACGCGGGCGAGATCGACATGACCCGCAACTACGTCGTCTTTCCCTGGTGCGGCTGCGGTGCCTGCGACGTCTGCCGCCAAGGAGATGAGAACCTCTGCGCCACACCGCGCTACCTGGGCATCCACGTGGATGGCGGCTATGCCACCCAGCTGCGGATCGCCCATCCCCGCTACCTGTTCGACATCGGCGACCTGGACCCGGCGCGTGCCGCTCCGCTGGCCTGCTCGGGGCTGACGACGTTCTCGGCACTGAAAAAGCTGGGGGACAGCTATTTCGACCAGCCGCCGCTGCTGATCGGTGCCGGCGGCCTGGGCTTGATGTGTATCCGGCTCCTGGCCGCTCTGGGCGCCAAGGCCCCTGTCGTGGCCGACATCGACCCGGCCAAACGCGCCGCCGCGCTGGAGGCTGGGGCTGCCGCCGTGATCGACCCCGCGTCGCCCGATGTCCTGTCCGAGATCGCCAGTGCCTGCGGCGGCACCCCGCCCCGCGCCATTCTTGACTTCGTCGGTGCCGAGGCAACTGCCAAGCTCGCCTTCAACGCTCTGGCGCGCAATGGCAAGCTGGTCACAGTCGGCCTCTTCGGCGGGGCGGCCCCCTGGTCTCTGCCCATGATCACCCTGAAATCCGTACATATCATGGGCAGCTACGTCGGCTCCCTGACCGAGTTCGCCGAGCTGATCGAGATCGCCCGCAGCGGCGCCATCGATGCGATCCCCAGCACCGTCTTCCCGCTCGACAAGGCCGAAGAGACGCTCAACCTGCTGGAAGAGGGCAAGATCGTCGGGCGCGCGGTCCTGTCCCCGGCAACGCAGGTTTAAAAGGCTAGAAGTGTAAATGGCTATGCCGGGCACGTTTTCTCGTTCTCGGCATCACCCCGGTTAACCATGACGCGCTGCCAAGACAAGGCCACCCAAGGCGGCTCAATCGGAACCACTGAAGATTCAGGTTGGCGGAGGGGATGGGCCCGACGTCGAACCTTCTCCACCCTGCAAGACATTGAAAAGGCTGGAAGGTCCGTTACGTTGAAAGCTCAGATACTGGCTCATCCCCGAGAAGTAGACTTCGCAGTCGGTCAAGTACGCATACACCATTTGCCACATCAATGCTTGCAGTCTCCAGGATTGTCTCGTGACCGGTTATTCGGTGTCGAGCGTGAACAAGCTCTGTTGCACCCAGCCCCGGATGATGAGGATACAGAAGGGTAAGACGCGGCGCGCGGTAAAGCTGCGCATAGGCCATCATCTGGTAGACATCGCCTTGTGAGACGCCCTGTTTTGGATCGTCGATCCGGGAGGAGATCTTCTTCCACTTGGTGTCAATTACATGAGTTACGGTGCCAGCACGGCGGATCAGGATATCTGGCTTAGTCTGGAAGAGCCCTCGCTCGGTCGATTCTGCGGAAAGGCAGAACAGACGCCCGCCCTGAAGGGAAACCGTCAGGTCCGCCCCAGCCAGTGCCCGGGAAATCAGACGCCCGACATATTCCTCGAACAGTGTGTTCATCTCAAACAGCAGCGCTGTTCCCTGCCCCGCGCCACCAGTCGTCGTCTGATATCGGCCCTCTAGGAAGAGACGGGCCATGCTCAGAAGCTCCCGCCACCGGCGATTGGTACGGTCGATCACCACGTCATCCCACCGCAATTCCGAGGGCGAAATATCCGCGATGTCCGCATACACAAAAGCCAGTTCTCGTAGCCACTGTTGATTTCCCGTACTCCGAGACCTCCGAGAAAGGTGCAACACGGCGGCTTTCATGATCCGATTCAACGACGTGTCTTCCGACAAGACGTCAAATCGGCATGCGAGACGGGAAGGATTGACTGCGTATCGCGTGAACTGGCGTGCTACGTCCAACCTGCCGCGCAAGGCGGAAAGATCGTCCTCTTGCTCGACATAGCGGCGCGGCATTCCTTTCCGGACGGCCTCGGTAAGTTTGTCGCAAAAGATCCGGATCAGGATTTCAAGTAAGGTTTCTCGCTGCCACGCTAATTCTGTTATCGATCCGAGATCGAGTTTCAGATTTAGAGCGACGGCCAGCATGTGGATCAGACGTTTCCTGATCGCCGCATTCTGCTGTTCGACATTCCCTGTCGTCCCTACGTCAATCTTGGGCAGGATCTCGAGACTACAATTCGCGGTGGCCAAGATACCGACGACACCTCTTGCGCGCAGAGCATGCCGTCCATGCTCGAGCACCCCGCTGCCGCCCTTTCCAGCGAAGGGTGAGCGCCTGGCCAAAGCCGCAAGCTGATCCGCGAAATGTGCTGGGATTTGCCCGTCATCGTCACCATAGGCGAGCTTCTCCCATTCGCGAACGGTATAGGATTGCATCAAGCCTCAAACTCCGAAAAGTCGAAGTCTGCCTTCACGTTCCAACGAAATTTGTCACCGTTGATGTCATCTTCGGGCATCCCCTTCGGTGGCTTAAGGCCGGCAGATTCAAGGAAGTGTTCTTTGGCCATTCCCGGTCCGTCACCCAACACCGCGGCGACCTTGGCCCAATCCTCGTAGAAGTACTCAGCCAACAAAGGGATTACCTTGTGGCGCATTACGTCTTCTACGTCCGCCCGACTGTGGCAGCTGGTAAAATAGGCATGTCCTATCTGATGTTCGCGATCAAACAGATATTCGATGCGCTCATTGATCGTTGACAGAAGAGCGCGAAGGTTGATGCCGCCGACATCCTCAGAAAGAACTGTCGGGTCGGGCATCAACTCCTGAAACGTGAAACGGCGGCGCAACGCTGTGTCGAGCAGTGCGATGGAGCGATCCGCTGTGTTCATCGTACCCACGATGTGTAGATTGGGCGGCACCCCAAATCGCTTCTTGGAATATGGCAGTTGAACACGAACTTCATTCTGCGCGCCCAATCGTTTGTCCTGTTCAAGCAAAGTGATGAGTTCGCCGAAAACCTTGGAAATGTTCGCGCGGTTGATCTCGTCGATGATCAGAACATAGTCCCGGCCCACTTTGCCTCGGAGAGATGTGTCTTCGCCGAAAGTGATCTCTTCAAGCGCATCCCAATCGATTAACGACTGGTTCAGCTTGTAGACCGAATGTCGCCTGAACCCATTGGGGTAAAATCTGCTGCGATCGGTTCCCTCATCGCTGCGCCAGAGCCACTCCATTTTGCGCCGGTGGAGGTGATAGGTCGCATCAGGATCGAAGTAATACTCACCAGAAACCTGGCCGAATGCCTGGATACGGTCACGACCATCCGAAATCACGACATAGTCGCCCACTTGCATATCAGCCCTAAAAGAGAAGGTGCAGACGATGTTTCCGTCATGACCACTGGCTTCTGGGTTCTTCTTCGACCTCCATTCAGCGAAAATCTCGTTGAATTCGTCAAACCGCTCATCAGACCAATCGATGTCTTCGCCCCACCCAAGATGGATCAGATCGTTATCGAGGCCATATCGGATCCTTTCATCTTCGACATGTCGTCTGCCAAGAGCTACCTTAAAAACGCGCGCAGAACGGTCTAGGCGTTGCGTTCCAGCGCTTTCGCCCTGATCAAGCCTTGCACGTTCACTGATCCGTTTGAAAATACCCTCATGGCATTTCAGCCGAAAGCCCGTTCCGCCCGCTGTTTCATCAGGACCTTCAAGGTCATCGTCGCCGGTACTCGGCCGCATGCCCTCGACGAATTCTTCGTATGACAAGGATTGATGAAAGGTCAGGAACTCTATTCGCCCCTCATTCGCGAGACGCCGATACTCAGCAGTTAATGCGTCTCTATCATCTTTGAGCACCGCAGCGGACTCGGCTCCGACACAGAGCCGCACCGCTTCCCATGCAGTCTGATACGTCTTGCCCGTGCCCGGCGGGCCATAGAGGATCAAGTTTACGGCGGAAGGCGAAGCTGCATTGTTTGTGTCGGTCACGGTGTCCGCCTCCGGTTGGGAATTGAGCGTATATGTAAATATGGTCGAGCTGCTTGGGTTTGGCTCGGTACTTGTGGGCGGCGGAACCTGCGCAAGATTCTGCAACTTTTCACCGCCCAAGGCCTGGCAGATGTTCGGGAAGGCGTCCTTCAGCCCAATTGCCGCTGCAAGGTCGCCCGCGCGGATGGAGACCTCCCTGGCTGCATTTTCCCGGGCAGGTTCGATGAAATAGTTCAGGGCGCAGAGTCTGATCCGATCAGCGCCTTCCATCAGGTGCTCGTAGCGTTCAGGTCGCTCGATCGGCTGATCGTTTTGGTCAATGATAATGAAACCGGCGTTGTGAAGACGCGCAGCAGCATCCGACTTCTGTCCCCAACCGCCGTTTAGCTCTGTCTTGTTCAGAATGAAACCAATCAGCGACTTAGTTGGATAGACGCGATTTTCGCGCTCACGGGTGGAACGTACCCAATAATCACGCGGTTCCCCAAATGCACTAAAGATTTCGCGATGAGCTCCATCCTTACGGAAACTGTCATAAGCATCCATCGCGGCTTCGATCTCACGTCGACTTAAACCGCCCTCAACACTGCGTATTGCCTGAACCTCGGAATACCATTTGAGAAACTTCTCCAATTCTTGCTGAGTTTCAACAAACACACTCATTTGCTGCCCCGGATATATTCGGGATCCTTTGAATTTGTAGGCGGAACTCTGAAATTGACGATCTGTTGGTTCTGACGCCAAAAATGAGGTCACTTGCGCCCAGGGCAATTCCGCCCCTGCAGGCCTACTCTCGCAAACGATCTTGACCTGGTGGGCATAGCCACGAGATTTTGTGTCATTGATTTCGACTGCGAAAACCCTGTCAGACTGAGTTTTGAATACAATAGCCTTGGTCGCGCGCGCAGTGGAGCTTAAACGTGTTAGACGGCCTGCATCTGCTAGCGATTGCACGAAATTCAGAGCATCTTCACTGTTCATATAGTTCCCCAGAACGTTTCGAGAGCACACAGTGTATTCACCAGCTGCATTTGCTCAACAGTATTGCACTTAGCCTCACGCAATCGCGGCGCTCCAAATACCAATGCGAGGCCCTTGGCGCGTGACACCGCGACATTGATGCGGTTCAGCGAAAACAGAAACTCCATCCCGCGCGAGGTTTCTTCGGCGGAAGATGCAGTCATGGACACCAGGCAAACTGGCGCCTCTTGCCCCTGAAACTTGTCCACGGTTCCAACGCGGACGCTTGAAGGAAGCGCATCGCGGAGCGCGTTTACCTGAGCGTTGTACGGAGCGACGACAATGATGTCCGTCTCGCGCATCGGCCGCGTGCTGCCGTCCTTCTCCTTCCAGCTGCTGTCAAGGAGGTCAGTGACGGTTTTGCCAATAGCGGCGACTTCTTCCTGTGCGATCTGTGCATTGCCCTCATGCGGAACCGGCACCCAGAAAGCTCCGGCTTCGGGAAGCGCCGTGCCTGTCACGCATTGGTTAGCCGTATCAGGATGGCTGCTCAGTCGGCCTTCATACACCTGTTCCGAGACAAACCGACAGACCTCCGGATGCATGCGCCGGGATGTGGGAAGGAAGATGCCCCGCTCGGCTGGAACCGTCGCATGCTCACCGAGCATCCAATCCAGGCATGACAGGTTCGCAGGCTCGAGATGTGCCCCTTGGATGACCTGCGGCAACTGCCGCGGGTCGCCCACAAGTACGATGTTTCGCGCGGCACGCCCCATGGCGGCCATGTTGGCAAGTCCGACCTGGCCTGCCTCGTCCACGAACAGCCAATCAAAGGCCTGAACATTTTCGTCGCGCGAGAAGAACCACGCGGTGCCGCCCACGACATGCCCGCCGTTGGCGGCCTCTGCGTTGTCGGTCGTACGATGAACATCGCAATCTTCCGGATAACCATCCTCGCTGCCAGAAACCTTGTGCACGAGTTCGAGATTGATCGGCAGGTCTTCGTCTTCCAACGCTGAAAGACAGCCCATCAGCACATTCCTGATAGCCTCGTGGCTGTTGGATGCGACGCCGACGCGATGGCCCTTGCGCACCAAAGACAGGATCGCGCGTGCACTCACATAGGTCTTGCCGGTACCAGGTGGCCCCTGAATCGGCAGGACAGTTTCATCCATGTCATTCACCACGGCAATAGTGCCCTCTACAGGGTCTGCCCCGCCCAAAAGATCGCCTCGTGGGCCAGAGCCCAGACGCGGTGCAGCGCGCGACAGCAGGTCGTCCACCGCCGTGTACCGGCGCGCGCCGCACTGATCGGCGATCACATCGCGCAAAGCACCGGCAATGACACCCGTCTGGATCGGCCAGTCCGGATGCAGCGTCAGTTGATCCGCCAAGAGGTCGGCTTTGCCTGGACCTGCCTTGACCGTGATCTGACGAGCGCGGCGATCCATGGACTCGATCCCGACAGTAGTAGGAGGGCTGTCAAACACCGGAACCGTCGCTTTCTTGCCGCTCCGCAGTTTCGTTTCCTGTTCGGGATAGGTGTATCGGCGCGCGAAGGAACGCTTGACGGGTTCGACAGGACCTGCTGCTTCGAGCCCTCCAAGCGCATCGAGATCGTCGAGCAGATCATCTTCGTCCTTCGCAGCACTATCGAACACGGCCCATTGCGCGGGCTTAACCTCGCGGCTGTGAAAGACGCCTAGGTTAAACAGCATATCCTGCCGCGCCTCGGGCAAGCCGGACCCTGCCAGCATGTTTCGCAATGCTTGCGTATCGGCATCCTCTTCGATCTCTTTTTCTCCGGCGTCCGGGGCAAGGGTCGGCCAAGGGCCGGAGGGTCGGATGCCTACCAGCCAGTCGCGCAATTCCTCGGTCGAGATACAATCGACGCGGTTGTAATCCTCGATCTCGTCCAGAATCTGCTGGTCCTGCGTTTCGCGCCAGCGCTCATATGCCACGACCGAGCCACCCGCCGTCTTGACCTCACCGTCGCGCTTGCGGTCGTAAAAAGCCTCCATCGATTTGATGGAATAGTTCGGTTCCGATCCGATCAGCCCGCCGCGGACCACGGCAAACAGATCGACGAAGCGGCGTTCCCGGAGCAGCCGGTCAAGGAAAGCCTCTCCGATCCCGTATTTCGTGGTCAGGCGTTTGAGCGCTGTGATCTCGTAGGGCGCGTAGTGATAGATGCGCGCAGTGGGGTACTGCGAAATCCGCGCGCGAAAAAACGCCAGCAAGTCGGACAATGCCCGCGCTTCTGCGTCGTGGTCATGGGCCCAGAACGCCTTGAACGCCCCGTCGAACCAGATGCCGTGCAGGTATTCGAGGCCGCCCTCGTAGTGTGGATCGCCTTCAATGTCGTAGAACAAGTCGCCCGGCTGCGGTTCCGGCAACAGGTCAAAGCCCTTGCTAGGCTCGGGCGCCCGTAGTTCGAAATCTGGCTCCCCAGTTTTACGGGCCTGCTGCAGGCGGGCCTGCGTGACCAAACGGGCCTGGGTGTTTTCGGCCATTCCGCGCACTGGGTGATCCAACGTCGAGAGAGCCTCCAATGTGTGAACACCCGCAGCTTCGAGTTTTTTCACCTGACCACGACTTATATTTGCGACATTGAACAAGCTGTCTTCGGCCTGCCAGACGCTGTTGCAATGATCAGCCCAGCGGCACAGACCGCAATCGGCACATGGCACCGGGCGTGTCGGCTGCGGATCAGCGATGAAAGCTTCCAACCGTTCGCGGGCCATTCGAGCATAGGCCGCGTAATCCGCCAGACGCAGCGTCGCGCGCGTGCCGTCGCCCAATTCGACATGCGCAAACTCGGGCACCACCCCCTGAATTTCCGCCAGCAGATCGGAATACAGCACCAGCTGAAGCACATGTTTGGGATCGGCACGACGTTTCAGCTTGGTGTCCGCCACCTCATAGCTGAACGACCCAAGCGCCGAGGGTGTCTCGACACGTTCCAGGAAGTCGGACCAGCCGCCCCAGTTCCCCGACAGAAACGCGCCCTGAAACACGACATCCGGACCAGCGGCGAGTGCCGCGCGCGTGGCCTCGGCGTTTTCACTAAGCTTGCCACGCTCGATTTCCATAACTGTGCGTCCGGCCTCCTTGAGGCGTGCAAGATGCGCCGCCTCGTGCGCATCGCCCTGTTTTTGCAACAGTGCCGCGTCCTCGGTGTCGTCGCCCGGCTCCGGGCCCGTTCCGCGCATATGTGCCAGATCAAGGGTGGTCGCATGTGCGCAGCCTGTGAAGCGCATGAGATCCGTGGCGGACAAAAATATGCGACCGTCGAGATCCCTCATGGCTACTCCATTACCTATGCAAATCAATCTCCAAGGGAATCACCTCGACAGACCGCAAGGTCATCAATACCGTTTGAGGGTGTCAATTTCTGGCATGGAGATCAAATGTCTTTTGCAAAAGCGCAGGATTTGCTTCGCCTTGCCCAGATGGCGGCGTCCCGCCGAGGTGGCGTAAGCCTTGAGGACATCTGCGCCGAGTTCGATGTATCGCATCGCACCGCTCAACGCATGACCGAGGCTCTCGAAGCAACTTTCGTGAATGTTTCGACCACAGACGACGCAGAAAGACGGCGATACTGGCGGATGGACGCACCCTTGCCAGACCAACTGCAGCCCCGACAGGAAACGGCGATCGAAGCGCTGGAGATTGCGGCGCGTACCGCGCGCGATGAAGGGCGTATACGACATTCACGCGCTCTGGAGGATCTCCGCGACGGGCTGCTGGCGCGTTTGAATCCGAGGGACGCGCTTCGGTCGGAGGTCGATGCAGAGGCAGTGCTGGCTGGATTAGGCCAGGTCACGCGCCCGGGCCCTACCGTTACGCTGAAGCCTGCCGTGACAGATGCTGTCATCGAAGCGCTGCGCGGTCCCTTCAGGCTGCGCGTCTGCTATGGCGCGCAGGGCGCTGCGCCGCGTGTGATCGAGCCACATGGCATGTTGCTGGGGCACCGCAGCTATCTCGTCGCGCGCCAACCCTCGCGTGGAGAAGACATCCTGAACTTCCGCATGGATCGGATTTATGAGGCGGAAGTTCTGAACGAAAGCTTCCAACTGGCCTCAGGTTTCTCCCTGGAGACCTATGCCGCTCAGGCGTTTGGTGTCTATCAAGACCCCGAACAATACGGCGAAGTCGTGTGGCGCTTTTCACCGGAAGCCGCAGAGCGTGCCGCCGAATTCCGTTTCCACCCGACGCAAGTTGTCGAACCTCAGGACGATGGCAGCCTGATCGTCAGGTTCAAGGCAGCGGGTTGGCTGGAAATGGCATGGCACCTTTATCAATGGGGCGACAAGGTGGAGGTGTTGGCGCCTGCGGGCTTGCGCGAATTGATTGCGCGCCACCAGAGGTCGGATTTCGACGCTCTGCCATGACGATATCGAACGGGAATTAAATATGAAGAACGGTCTTGATCATGCAGCCTTGAAAGCAAAACAACGCGCCATTCGCGAAGGCTTCCCCGAAACCATGGGACTGCGCGCTCATCGCGCCATCAGTTGGATCGGCCGTGCAGAAGCTTGCGGCGAGGATGATGATGCGCGTTTCATTTTCCTTTGGATCGCATTCAACGCGGCATACGCCGACGAGCAGGAGTTTCAGGCGGTCGCCCCGGGAGAGCGCGCAGCTTTCGTCGAATACTTCGGTCGGCTCGTCGCCCTTGATCAAGACCAACGCATCTACAAGGCACTCTGGCAGAGGTTTTCAGGCCCTGTTCGGATGCTCATGGAAAACCGGTACGTCTTTAACCCCTTCTGGCAATACCACAATGGGATTGACGGGTTTGAGGATTGGGAGGAACGCTTTAAGACCTCAGCCCGCTCCTTCGCGCAATCCTTCCAGGCCGGTGACACTGCACGCGTCCTGAGCTTCGTCTTCGACCGACTGTACGTACTGCGCAATCAGCTCGTTCATGGAGGGTCGACCTGGAACAGCGGTGTGAACCGGGCGCAGGTTCGAGACGGCGCTGAAATCCTCGGGTTTCTGATGCCGGTGTACATCGACATCATGATGGACAACCCAAATGAAAACTGGGGCAGGCCGTTTTATCCGGTCGTGTCATAGATTGCAGAAACGATTTGGAAAGTGACGATCGATGCGGAAACCAAATCAGATGACCCGCCGGGATCTTTATGATCTGGTTTGGAGTAAGCCCATGACCGCGCTAGCCGGGGAATTCGATATATCTGATCGCGGGCTGGCAAAGCTTTGCGCCCGGCATCACATCCCCGTTCCGCCCCGCGGATACTGGGCAAAGGTAGCCGCGGGCGAGAAACCAACCGTGCCACCGTTCCTTGAACTCAAGGACCGCACGCTCGATCAGGTGACAATACGTGGCGGGACATCGAACCTGCCTGAGAGCGTTGCCGAATTTGCGCGGAAGAGGAAAGCCGAGCGCGAGAACCGCGTCGCCACGATCAGGCAGGTGGCGGATACGCCTCTTGTACCGGTCGAATGCCCGCACAAGACGGTGGCGAAAACGGCGAAGTTCCTCCGCACCAGGAAACCCAACAAGGAAGGTGTCCTCAGAGCGACCGAACCCGGTCACTGCGGCGTTATCATCAGTGCGCCCTCGGCCGAGCGATCCATCGTCATCCTCGACGCGCTGGCCCGTGGCCTTGAGGAAGTCGGCCTCATCCTAACGGCTGAAGGAGACAAGATGTCTGTGCAAAGAAACTCGGACAGGGTGAAATTCACCCTGCTCGAGCGCACGAAACGGATGAAATACGTCCCGACGCCTGAAGAGGTCGCTCGCGAAGAGCGACGGAAAGAAAAGGAGGCGCGCTCCTGGCGGCGAAACGACTGGGACGGCATTTCCTTCGGCAGCCGGCCGCCCTGGCCGGAATACGTGACAGAATGGACCGCACAGCTGGTATTCTCGATCGATGCATGGGCCGACGGGCTCCGGAAAACCTGGGGTGACGGCAAGACGCAACGTGTGGAACGCATGGTGCCGGACATCGTGGCCGGTATCGAGCTGGTTCTCGAAACCGTTCGTGTGCGCCGCGAAGAAAGCGAGGAACGCGAGCGGAGATGGCAGGAGTTGCAGCGCCGACGGAAACTGGCTCACGCCAGAAAAGAGCGCGAGGAAAAGCGGCTGGTCCATCTCGATCGCATAGTAAAATTGCGTCGGGAAGCGCGCGAGATTCGAGACTGGCTGGCGAGCCTGCCTGACGATGCCAAGCCATCGGAGGACAACGATCTTGGTCGGATGCTGATCTGGGTCGGCCAACGTCTCGGCGAAATCGACCGCCAGACCGGAATAGAGGCGGCGCGGTCTTTCGCGGGAACTGGCGATCTGTTTCCGGAGATCGACGAACTGCAGGACCCGCTCGGGGATCCCCCAGAGCGCAACGGCTGGTACTATTAGCGCGGGCGGTCATCGGGTCAGACCTTGCGCACCGAATGCCTCTCTTACCGAATGATTTCGCCAGCGCCTAACCGCGATCGACACGGAGAAAGGTGCCTTCGCGCAACCGCCCGCCCGGGCGCCGGCGGCAGGCGTGAACGAGCGCATTGACGCGCGTTGTCTGGAGTTGGCGCGTGTCGTCGCCCCTCTCATCCGACCTTCGCACCCCAGAACGACGTGTGTTCCGCCGCGAAGTAGCCGTCCGCGGCGCGGAAGTATCCTTGCAGCTCGACGGTGTCGCCCTCATTGAGCGTCACGATGGTCTGCAGCCAAAGCGCTGTCGCTTCCGAAACGTGTGCTCCGGAAATCTCCCCCATCGAGCCCCGGATCTCGGTCGTGCCATTCAGCACGAGCCGACCGCGCATGCGGGCCGAGGTGCTGGCATTAACCTTGTAGAGAAGCGTCGCGCCGAAGAGGTAGGTGCCGTCGACCGGCGCTACGAAGTAGCTGTTCGCGGAGTTGAACGCACCCTGATCGTTGTAGTCCGTGTTGTTCAGACCGATTTTCGTCCAGGTCCCGACGCCGACATAGTTGTCGTAGTTGGTGTAAGCCTTGAAGCGCGGCAGCCGGGGCTGATCGACGATCCCAGTGGCGTTGTCGACGCTGAGCCCGTCGAAGAACGTGCTGCCGTCGGCCGAGACCGCGAGACGGAACTTGTCGGATCCAAAGAGCCCCACCAGCGCACGGGTAGAAAAGCCGGTCTGCAGTGTCAGCCCGAGGTCGTCGCCCGCAGCCTCCTTGTTCATGGTGTAGAAGAGATCGCCGGTGCCGCCCTCGACCACGGTCTTCGCCGTCCAGAGAGCCGCGTTCAGCTTGGCCGAAAACGGGTTCGAGGCATCCGCCATCGTGCCGACCCCGAGCAGCGAAAGGTTCTGCAGCGCCGCCGGTGTGGTCCCGATCCAGCCTGCACCGTCGTAGACGAGCAGCAGCCCCTCGTCCTCGACCCATGCGCGCCAGCCGGTGCGTGGCGGCAGGCGCAGCCAGGCCCCATCGGTCCAGAGCGCGACATTCAGGTCCCAACCCGCCCAGTCGCCCGTTGCGCCCGGCGCGACGAGGTAGCGGTCGCCGTCGATGGGACTGCCGGGCGGCGCTGTCAGATCGCGGTCGAGCACGGAAAGCTGGACGAGCCCGTCGAGTATCCGCAGCGCCTCGTTGTGGCTGACGTGCTTCTGGGCCTGCGCCGCCAGGATGTAAGGCAGCAAGAGATGGGTGGTGGCGTCAGACATGGGTTAGCCTCAGAAGATCAGCGTGACGGTTTTGGGTGAGCCCCGCCCGACGAGAGCGGAGAGCTGGAAGATGCGGATGTCGAGCGTGTCGCCGGGGCCGAGCGGCGCGCCCCCATCGGCGGTTTGGTCTGCGGCGGTGTAAACCGTGCTGGTGGTGGCGGTGCTCAGCACCCGCTTCACGGTGGCGCCGTCGAGAATCTCGACCTCGTAGGCTTCGAACTCCTCGGCCAGCGGCACCTCGAGCCCGCCCCAGCTGTCGGCCGAGATAGCCCGGGACCGGCGTGTCCAGCGGATCGTCAGATCGCCGGGACTGCGCGCCTTGCGCCACGGCTGCTCGACGTGGGTGACCGAGAACGGCCGAAGCCCGACGCCTGCGGGCGGGAAGGCTTCCGCCACATAGGTCTCGTCGCTGACCGGGCGGCTCGCCGGGCCGATGCGCCAGTTCCACGGGATGCCGAGATCGGCTTCGGCGATCGGCAGCGAAGCGAGCGCAGTGTCCAGCACGACAACCCGCGCGCTTGCCGGAGCCGGATTGGCCATCGCGGCCTCGGTGCCACGCTGTCCTCGCAGCAGGCGCGTCAGGCGATACCGGCCCGGAGCGATCAGCTCGGCCGCGCCCGCCTGCACGATTTCCCAGACGCCCGATGCACTCTCTATCGCCAACGCGTTCGCCCCGCCGAACAGCGCCAGGTCGGTGACACTCTCCAGCGTGCCGGTCAGCAAGTCGACCACCAGCGCATTGCCGAGATCGAAGCGCGAGGTCGGACCCGCGTAGAAATCCGAAACAAGTGTCCCGATCCGGGCCCGTCCGCCAAATGACGTCAGCAGCTCGAAGCCATCGGTAGAGGGACTGCGGAACACCGCCATTTCGCCCGGCCAGGGAACGGCGTGCGCCGCGGCGAAAGGCCGATGCGCGGGTTGATCCTCTGTCAGTTGCGGCAGGTCCAGCAGCGCCAGCTCGGGTGCGCCGAACACAACGGTTTTCGAGAGCGAGGACGGGCGTGGCGATCCGGGCGGAAGGTCGTGGGCCTCACGATCCTGGCGAACGGCCTCGATCCCACGTGCCTCGGCATCCGCGATGGAGACCAGCCGCAGCGGGATGTTCCGACCGTCATGGTCCAATGTGACGACATCGGCCGGATCCAATGCTAGCCGCGAGGGTGGCAAACGAAACGCGACCGTCTCCCTCCCGGTCCAGGCTTCCATCAGCGCGCGACGGCACCGACGCTCGGCCTCCTCTGGCGGGACCGCCATCGGAAAGCTCTCCGAGGCGATCCGCGTCGTATCGACCGTGATGCGGCGCGCCTCGACAAGGGCGGCGTCATAGTCCTCATCGGCACGCGCCACCTGCCATTTGAGGGCCTGCGGCAATTCAGTTTCCTGCCCACGGGTCATTTCCAGCACGTCGCCCTCGCGCGCGGCGACCAGATCGTCATGCGTAACGCTGGCCACTGCCGCCTGACCGCGCATGACAAAACGGATCACGCCCTCGGTCTCGACCGCGTCGAAGCCGAAATGCCGCGACAGCGTGGTGATGGACGCGCGCGGGCTCTCCAGCGCGCCAATGGCATAGCCCTCGACCGCGCCCCAGAGGCCGTAGACGTCGATCCTCGACTCGGGCATCCCAGCCCGCAGGCAGAGGTGCCGGACCAGCGCCGCAAGCGACACCGCCCCGAGCCGTCCGGTCAGCCAGTGTCCGAGCCGCCAGTTCGCCCCGTCCGTCCAGACATCGGTGAGCGCTGGGAAGAATGGGTAAGGCCGCGCGTCCCAGGTCCAGACGGCGCATTCGGGCACATGCACCATCCGGCCGCTGTACACGGAGGATACCGGGTTGTTGGCGGCCTCGCCCCACCAGAGATATGTCGCCTCGAGATAGGCGCGCTGGATCGCATCGTCCCGCCAGCCGCGCGAGAAGTACGGCACGAAGCTCTCCGACGACTTCGGATCGTAGAAGACGTTGGGCTGGTTGGTGCCGCGGTCGATGGCCGGGCATCCGAGCTCGGTGAACCAGATCGGCTTCGACTGCGGCACCCATGCCGTCGGCGTGCCGCTCTCCACCCCACCCGGGCGGTTGTAGTGCGGGTTCGCCCACCAGGCGCGTAGATCCTTGTAGCGGAACACCCACGGCTTGCTGGCGGCGCCATCGGTGATCGGGGTACGGACCTGCGCGGAGCGGTCGGCTGCACTTGCATAGAACCAGTCGAAACCTTCCCCGCCCGCAATGTTCGCCTGCAGATAGGCCCGGTCGTAGATCGCGGGCCAGCCCTCGGCCGCGTCGAGATGCTCGAACCCGTCGCGCCAGTCCGACAGCGGCATGTAGTTGTCGATCCCTATGAAACCGATCTCCGGATCGGCCCAGAGCGGATCGAGGTGGAAAAACACGTCGCCCGAGCCGTCGCCGGGCTGGTGCCCGAAATATTCCGACCAATCGGCGGCATAGCCTAGGCTCACACCCGACCCTAGGATTGTGCGCACATCGGCGACAAGATCCCGGTACGCATCCACGGCTGGATAGGCGGATGCGCCCGAGCGGACCGTCGTCAGCCCCGGCATCTCGGTGCCGATCAGGAACGCATCGACCCCGCCCGCCGCCGCGCAGAGATGGGCGTAGTGAAGCACCATGCGGCGGAGGCCCCAGTCACCGGATGGTCCGGTCCAACTGACGCTGTCGCCCGAGACATTGAAGCTGGCGGGCGTGGCCCCGCCGAACAGCGCCGCAACCTGGCTTGCGGCTGTCGGGGTCTTGTCCACGGTCCCGGCGAAACCCGCCGCCGGAGAACAGGTGATCCGCCCCCGCCAGGGGAACGCGGGCTGACCGGTCTCTGCGGCGTTGTCGGAATACGGGTTCGGCAGCGTGTTGCCGGGCGGCACGTCCATCAGGATGAACGGGTAGAAGGTGACGCGCAGCCCGCGCGCCTTCATCTCCTGGATCGCCTGCACCACCGCGAAGTCGGCAGGCGTGCCGCCGTAGACGGGTCGATCCTGATCGTCGCGGCTGACGAGGAAGGCGCTTGCGCGGTTCACGCCATTGACCGACCAGCCGATCGGCGTCGTGGATTTCGCCGTGACCTCGACGCCGGGGCGCAGCTTGCAGGAGCTCGCGCGCAGGTCGTCCCCAAACCACGCCACGACCAGGCTGACGCTTTCGACGGCCGGGGCCATGGCCTGCAGGCGGTCAAGCGCGACCAAAATGTCGGTGATGTCGGGCAACGCGTTCAGGTTTTCGGAAACCGTCGCGCCGCCAGAGGATTTGCGGATCGCCTGCGTGGCATAGGTGAACTCGCCCGAGGCCGGGATCAGGGTGACGGCGCGGGTCAGCCCCTCGGCGGTGTCGGGGTCGGCGAGCGGCCGGAACACCTCGAAGGAGAGCTGCGGCAGGCGGTTGCCGTAGCTCGACAACGGCAGTTCCTCGAAAACGACATAGGCGGTGCCGCGATAGGCGGGCGTGTTCGCCCCGCCCATCTTGGCCGAAATGAACGGATCGGCCGCCTGCGCGTCGTCGCCCGGATACCAGCGCCAGGTGACGCTGGAGAGGTCCATCGGCTTGCCATCGGCCCAGATGCGGCCGATGCCGGTGATCGGGCCCTCGCAGAGCGCGACGGCGAAGCTGGCGTAGTACAGATACTCGGTCGTCTTGACCTTGCCGCCCCCGCCGCCCTTGCCACCGCCCTGCGTGGTGGTCTTGGTCTCCTCGCGGAAATCCGTCGCCCAGATGATGTTGCCGCCGATCCGCATGCGGCCATAGAGGCGCGGGATGACCGCACCTTCCGTGGCCGAGGTGATGCGCAGATTGTCTATCCGCGCGCCTTCGATCCGCTGAGTCGGCGCAAGTGACGAGATGATCCAGCTGTCGACGACCGAGCCAATGGTGGAGCCGATGAAGCCACCGATGGTGGCAGCGCTGACACCAAGGATTGCGCCGCCAATGCTGCCGCCAATGGCAGCGCCAGCGGCACCAAGAACAAGGGTGGCCATGATCGGGTCTCAGCGTTGCGGGAACAGGAAAGCGAAGGCGATGCGCCGCCGCCAGGCGTTGGTGAGCGGTTCCTCGATCACGCCGAGCCGCTCATAGGCGTGGAGGAAGGAATCGGGGCCGGTCAGGATCCCGACATGCTTGGCGATGGCGCGGGGCGTCATCCGGAACAGGACCAGCGCGCCGGGACCGGCCTTTACTAGTGGTACCTCGATCATCATGCGTCGTGCGCCCTCGGCCAGCACCTCGCGCGGGCCAGTCTCGCCCCAGTGCCGGCTGTAGGGTGGGATCGGGAACGGTTCGGGCCCGACGACCTCGCGCCAGACGCCCCGCGCGAGCCCGAGGCAGTCGCAGCCCACGCCCTTGAGGCTGGCCTGGTCGTGGTAGGGCGTGCCGAGCCACGCGCACGCCGCGGCGATGACCCTATCTGGGTCGGCCGGCGTCACAACACGCCTCCGTCGTGGCCACCGTCCTTGGTCGCGTAGCGCAGGATCGTGTCCTGACCGGGGATGTGCGGAAAGCCGCGGAAATTGACGGTGTTGGCGAACTTCGCGCCGCAGGTCTCGATCCGCTTGTCGCAGCCCGCGCGGATGGTGAACGCGTCGCCCTCGGCGATCGCGCGCACCGGCGCCTCGAGCAGCGTGAGCAAGGCGATGCCGTCGGCAACGTCATGGCCGAGCACCTCGGTGCGCCGACCCGCGTTCGCGCCACTCGTCCAGTCCATCGTGCCGAAGGTGAACCAGCCGGCTTCGAAGCCGCTGAGCCCCGAGACGGTGAAGGCCCGATCCCACAGCTGGTCTATCACGGCGCCCGCGCCCTTGTAGGCCGGATCCTCGAGATCGACACCGCAGCGCGCATCGCCAAGTGCGGCATCGCAGGTCGCCTGGAAGGTCCACCCGACCGTCTGGCCGAGCACATGGGCGAGCGACCGGACCTCCGCGACGAAGGCGAGCCGCCCGCGCCGGATCTGGCCGATGGCGCCTCGACGCATCAGCACCCGCTGGTTCGTGTCGGCCCAGTTCACGCGCCAGACCTCGACCTCGGCGTTATCCCAGCGGCCGTCGAGAATGTCGGTCTCGGTGATCCGCTCCGAGGTCAGCACGCCCTCGGCGTCCTGCGCATCGACGGACAGGTCCGAGCCCGAGCGCACCTCGGACGCGGTCAGCCCGCTTTCCGGCTCGAACTCCGTGCCGTCGAAGCTGAGCGTCCGGTCGTGATCGGTGAAGCCGAAAGTGACGTCGTCGGCGCGGCTGATCCGCCAGCACCACGCGAGCGTGGTCGTGCCCTCGTCGAGATGGGCCTGCAGCGCGGGCGAGAGGGATTTCATCGGCAGGTTCCTGTCATGCGGTCGTCGAGATCGGCGATCCAGGTCGCCCATTCAGGGGGCACGTCGGCGACGGTAGAGGCTGGCGGCCGGGCCAGCCGCGCCTCGGCATAGGAGGCGCAGCCCGCATCACCAGCGCCCATCGTTGCGGCGCAGCCGGTCAGCAGGATCGCCAGCACCGCGACCGTCACGAACCGCAGCTTGCCCGCGCTCGACGCGCTCGCCTTTGTCTTCCATCGCATCGCGTTCCGCCTCCCGTTTGCCCACGCGCTCCCCTTCCGCGCGCCCCCAGACCCGGCCGAGGACGACACCTCCGACCGCGCACAGAGCCGCGACTAGCCAGATGAGGAGATCAGCCATCGTCCCGCTCCCCGCGCGCGGCGGCCACGCAGAGGGCGACGACGAAGACGCCGACGCAGCCGCCCGCGACCAAGCCTGCGAAGAATTCAAGCATCGCCGCGGAACCCGCGCTCGATCCGGTCGCGCAGGCCGATCAGGCCAAGACCGAGGAACATCAGCCCCGCTGGCGAGGCGTCGCCCGAGCCGGCAAGCAGCGCGACGAGACGTGCCAGTTCGGCGAGCGGCCCGGTGGCGGGCAGCGCGAGAGACGCGATGCCGGTGAGCATGGCGAGGCATCCCGCCCACCAGGTGAGCGAGTTGGGGCGAACGTAACGCATGGGGATCAGGCCATCCGGATCAGGTTGGAGAAAAAGGCGACAAGTCGGGGGAGCCAGCCGGTCGGCGCGTTGGGCGTTGCAGGTTTTGCGGGCCTGGCTGGCCGCAGCAGGTCCAGAGCCTCATCCTCGGTCAGGCGGCGGATCGGCCGCGAGAAATCCACGCGGCCGGTGCGATCGACCGACCAGACCGGGATCTTGCCATCGGGATAGCTCCCATGCCGGAACAGGTCGCGCTCGGTCTCCCGGCGCGGGATGATCGAGGCCGGTCGCCGCCAGTTCAGAAACGCGCCGGCGGCTGCAACGCGATTTCCGGCATTGAGGTGCCGGGTAAGCGCAGCCTTGGCGATGCCACCTGTGTTGTAGTGGAAGCTGACCAGCGCATCGAACTCGTGCGGCTCAAGCGGCAGCTTCACAGAGCGCAGGACAGCGTCCTCGTAAGCAACCAGATCGGCGCGGAAGACCCGGAACGCTTCTCGGATTCCGGCGTCGAGATCGGCGGGCATGCCGCGCGGCATGGTGACCGGATCGGGCGGCCCGGCCGCGGCCGTGTGGCCGATGCCGAAGGTCCAGACCTGTTTCACATCGAGATAGGGTCCGGGCACGATACCTTCGTGCCGGACAAGGGCCAGAAAACCCCGGTCAGTCATTCGCATGGGATTACCTCAGAAGCGAGAGGACGAGGATGAGCGCGGCGACGAAAAGGCCGACACGCGCGCGGTGGGCAAAGGCCAATCGAGCGTCCGCTGGGTCGCAGCGAAGGGCGCGCGCCAAGCGAAGAAGCTCATTCATCGCTGTCGCCTCCTTTTCCTGCGCGAAGGCGCGCCAGGGCGACTTCGATGAATGCTGGTCCGAAGACGCCGACAAGATAGGCGGCCGACCCTGCCGCCCCGCCTGCCGGGATGGCTTCGATTGGCAGGTTGAGCCAAGAGGTTACGAGCGCCATAGACAGGCTCCCCATCCCGGCTGCGATCAGGCCGCCGAGCAGGATGTGCCGCAGCGCCTCGCGCAATCGCATTCTCGTGGTCAGCGCGTTTGTCGCGCCTCCGAGCGCGCCCCAAATGGCGAGGATGACGGCCGTGGAGGCGCCAAGTTCTCGGAGAACAGCAGCCAGAAATCCGGTCTCTTCATTCATCGCCGGATCTCCAGAAGCGGGATGGAAGTGATGGAGCCGAGCCGCTCGAGGTCGAGAGTCACGTCGAGCGCGTCGGTGTCGAAGCGGACCGGCACGTCGAAGGCGAAGCCTGCGGTGATCGCAACCCCTGCGCCTGGCGCGTTGGCAAAGGTGATAAGACCGGTGGTTGTGTCGATGGACCAGCCGGAGGGCTGCTCCACGCCTGCCAGCGCAATGCGCACAGTTCCGGTCACTGGTTTGGCAATGGCGCGCTTCCAAGATTGCGCGCCCGAAGCGTAGTGCTTGGCCAGCTGGAAGGCGGTCGTCGCGCCGTCGCCGGTGCCGATCGCCTGGTCGGTCGGCGCTAGCGTGCCCGACGGAAGGCAGGACTTGTGGTCACCCCAATCCTTGAAGCGGAAACCATGCAGGCGGCCATTGCGCGCCTCGAAGAAGGCGACCACCGCCGCCAGATCATCGGCGCGACGGATCCCATAGGCAACGTCATAGCGACGACGTGAATTGGCCCAGCTGGCATTTCGTTCTTCGTCGCCTGAAGCGAGCTCGACGATCTGGGTTCGCCGCTCGGGCCCGCCTCGCGCGCCCCGGCTGACGTTGTCGGGAAACCTGACCTCGTGAAACGCCATCACATGCCCCTCCGCCCGAGCGAAACGGCACGGGCGATGTCCGCGGCGACTTGTGTGCGGGACTGCCTGAAGCTCTCGGCGTCGCGCGCCATGACGGTGACGTTGACGCCGCCTGCGCCGTAGCTCTGCGCCTCCCGCCGCGACAGCACCCGCTCGCCGCGCTGCAGGATCGCGGGCACCTCGTCGTGGCGGAGTCCGGTCATGCCGCCGTCATGCATCCGGGGCGCAGCGGCGAAGGCCATGGCCGGGACCATGCGCGACGGTCCCGCGGACCCCACCATCCCTCCCGCATGCAGGACGTTGGCGAAGATGCCGCCCGCCCCGGAGAAGACGCCGGAGAGCGCGTTTGCGATCGGCCCGAGGATGAAGCGCCGCGCCGCGAGCTGGGCGAGATCAGCCAGCAGCGAGGTAACCAGGTCGCGGAAGTTCAGCTTGCCAGTCTTCACGAACTGGCCGACCGCGTTCTCGGCCGACTGGAACGCGCTGACGAGGCTCTGGCCGATATCGCCGCCGATCTCCCGCGCCCGGCTGGCATAGTCCGAGAGCGCTGCCGTCACCGCCTGCCATCCGGTCAGGGCACTCTCGGCACCTTCGCCAGCGGCGGCACCGGCATCGGTCGCAGCCAATCCGGCGCCGTCGAGCGCGGTTTCGAACCGTTCCGCCGCGGCCGTGGCCTCGGCCAGCGCATCGGCGCCGTCCTCATCCGTGCCGCGCACCGCTTCGCGCAGCGCCTGCCAGCTTTCGAGTGGAGCGCGAGCGCCCTCGGCCAGATCGCGCGCCGCACCGCGATAGAGGTTCGCGGACTTGAGCGCGCGGTTGGCCGCGTCCGTCAGGCCGAGATCGGGCGCGGTCAGCGGATTGTCCTCGAAGGCCCGGTCGAACGCCGCCTGTGCCGCTGTCGTTGCAGCACTGGCCGCGCCCTCGAAGCGGTTCTCGATCTCGCCGAGGTCAAGGTCGGGCACAAGCGAGATGCGCCGCTCGGAGCCGAGCGCTTCCAGCCCCTGGTTGATGCCGCCGATGAAGCCGTTGATGCGCGAGACCACGCCGTTCAGCATCGCCTCAACACCGTCGATCAGGCTGTTGGCCGCCTGAAACGCGAGATCGCCGATGGCGGCTGGCAGCAGGCCCCAGATCGCCTTGATCGCCTCATAGGCTCCCTCAAACGTGTTCGCAGCCGTGTTGCCGAAAGCCACGACGCTCTCTATGGCGCTCTGCATGCCAGAGGCGGCATCGGCCTTCAGATCGAAGAACATCGCCGTGGCGGCAGCGCCCGCCGCCGCAGCTCCCATCTTGATGCGTTCCCAGACCTCGACGGCGAGGTCCTTCAGAAGCGACATTGCCTCACCAAATCCGCCAGCTCCCGACACGAGGCGGGTGAACTGGTAGACAAGCTCGCCTGCGCCAACGATGAGCGCGCCGATGCCGGTGCGGATCAGGGCGCCACGCAACAGGACCAGCGCCGTGGCAAGCCCGCGCACCGACAGCGCTGCGGCGGCCATGCCAGTCACCCAGCGTCCCGCGAGGAACGCTGCGAAGGTGGCAGCATAAGTGGTCAGGCGACCGATCTTGTCGAAGAGCCCGCGGATCGCGATGCCGAGCGGACCGGCGCGGCTCGCGATCGCGGCCATGGCATCGGCGACGGCTTCCAGCGCGGGGGCTGCGGCAACGGCCAGCTGGTTTGAAAGCCCGCGCCAGATCAGCCCCAGCCGGGAGATCGCGTCATTGGTTCGCTCGATCTGGTCGGCATCCTGCTCGGAGACGACGACACCGAAGGCGAGAACATCTTCGGTCGCCTGGCGCAGTGTCGCGGTGTCGATGCGCGACATGGCGATGGAGCCTTCCTCGCCGAAAAGCTGACCGGCGATGGCCGCGCGTTCGGCGGCGGGCACAAATTCCTCGATGGCCGCGTTGATGGCACCAACCCGCTGGTCGAGCGGCAGGGCAATCAAGTCGGTCGCGGAGAGCCCCAGCCGATCAAGCGCATCCGCTGCGGGTCCGGTCCCGGCGGCCGCCTGACTGAGGCGGCGCGTCAGATCCTTTGTCGCCTGTTCGATGCCCGATATGGAGACGCCCGCCAGCTCGCCCGCGCGCTCCAGCGTCTGGATCGAGGCCACGGTAGTTCCCAGCGATTGTGCCAACTTTGCCTGTGCATCGACCGTCTGAAGGCCGGAGCGGACCATGGCGACGCCCGCGGCAGCGGCTGCGGCGACCGCTGCAGCTGCGGCAATCCGCACCCGTCGCGAGAAGGCCGCAAGCCGGGTATTGGCCGCTTCCATCTCGCGGCTCAGCCGTCCGAAGCCGCGCGATCCAGCTTCGCCGACACCTTCCAGTTCGGCGCGCACCTGCCGTCCGCCCACGGCCGCGAGGCGGACGGAGACGCGTTTCTCAGCCATGGGAATGATCCATCTGTTCGTTGAGTTTCGCGACCATCACCGCTTCGATGACGGGCAGCAGTTCGGCCATAATGAGCTGTGGCACGCCGAGCGCGTCACCGAGCGCCAGCGCGGCCGACATGTCCCAGCCGACGACCGCGCCCGGCAGGACACGGAGTTGGCCGCCGAGACGGTCGACCAGGTCCCAGACCTGCCAGCCCTCATAAGTCAGCGGCTGGTTTAGCCGCGTCGGGCAGTCTTCGCACGCTTCCGCGCAGGCTTGGCAGTATCGGTCGCCCCCGCCGAAGGACCACTCGGCAAGGACGCGGAGACGTTTTTTTCCTGTTCCAGCAGCAGGCCCTTGGACACGTAGGTCAGTTGGAATGCCTCGAAGATCGGCCAGATGTCCAAGAGCGCGTCGATGGCCTCGGGGCTAGGCTCGATTGGTTTCCCGTCAGCGTCCCCGATGCCATCCCAAGCGAGAACCGCCCGGCGCGCCAGCGCCTTGGCGAAGGCGACGGCGCGTTCCTCGTCGGAGGCCTCCTCGGGCACCGTCTCGACGGCGGGATCGCTGCGGGTGGCCACCATCAGCGCGGTAGTCAGCGGTCGCAGTTGCGCCCGCACGCCGGGGGCAAGATCATGCCAGCGTGGTGCATTCGTCAGGTCGAGCGTCAGCATCAGTAGGTCTCCACATCATTTACGAGAGTGGCGGTGCACATCCGGCCGACGACGCTGTCGCGCGCGGCCTGCCAGTCGAAGGTCGCCTGCACACCCTGCGGCCCGGAAATCTCGATGCGCGGGCGCGGCAGGTAGACGGCGTGCACGGTGAAGGTGAAGCTCTCGCCAGAGGGCAGCAGATAGGCGAACTCTAGCTCGCAGGGATCGCCGTTGATCGCTTGTGTCACTAGCGTCTGATCGGCGAACCGCACTTCGATGGTGCCGGTCAGCGCAGCGATGGAGGGGTCTGCGCCGTCGATACGACCATCCGAACGAATGGTCTCAATGCGGTCGAGGTTGTTGGCATAGGTGATGTCGGCCGAGACGACATTGCCCAGGGAGGAGCCATTCCGCGTGATCGCCCCGTTGAAATGGCCGAAGCGCTGCAATTCGAGGGCGGCTGGCGTGCCTGCACTTGTTGCCGTGCCGACAGTCTCGCCCTGCGCCACCAGCCGGGCCGTTGCGGTCAGCAGACCAGAGCGCTGCATCTGCCAGTTGATCTGATCGAGCACGCAGCCGGAATACATCGCATAGCGGGGCACCTCCGGCATGCCAGTCTCTATGGACATGTTGGGCAGCGTCCAGGACCCCGACTGAAACTCATGGGTCCAGGGCCCTGTGCCGGTCGTGGTCGGGTCACCAAAAGCTGCCTTCAGCCAGAACCCGAAGGCCTCGGTGTCAAGCGGCACCACAACATCGCCGTCGGCCGTCACCGCATCCTTGATCGGCGCCAGTGGATCGCGGCCGTAGCCGAGAAGCTCGGAGTTCAGCAGTGGTTGCTCCGCGCCCAGCGAGGTGCTTGCGAAGGGCAATTTCGTGAAACCGCCCACCGGGGGCGTTCCGTAAGTCGTCTCGAACGCAAGCGCCATCTGCGCCCGCGCCCCTTGGGCTCGTGCCATTGTGTTCTCCTCGGGTTGTCGGGGTCAGCCGAGCGGGTCGGCCGTGGAATAGTGCAGCACCACCGGGATCACGGCGGCCTTCAGGCTGGCCGCGCCCTCGATCGGCAGATCCGCCGGGCGCGGCGCTTCTGCCTCCACCCAGTCGCAAAGGCCGCCCAACGTGCGGTCGGTGGCGAGCGCCGAGCCGATGCTGGCGGTCAACGTGTCGAAGGCAGCGTCACGGTCGGCGCCCTGCACAACCGCCTCGATCTCCGCGCGGTGCTGATAGTGGTAGGCAAGCGGCGAAAGCGTCACCTCGGGTTCGCCGGGCTCGCCATCGCGCAGGATCAGCAGTCCCTCCGCCGGTACGCGTTCGGGGAGCACCTCGCTGCGAAGGGCGGTGGCAGGCAGCGCCGAGAGCCGCGCGTGTAGCACGGTGAGGATGGTTTCGCGAGGAGTGGCCATGGGGCTTTCTAGTACCGAGTGTCCTGCAGCTTTGTTCTGACCGCTGAAGGTTAAAAAACGCCATTCAACTTAAGAGGGTGGTAATCGATCGATTTCAGGTCTACTTCAAGTTCCGATGTGAATGGCGTCTTGTAGGTTTCTGCGTCGAAGCCGTTGAAGTTGGCACCGGCTTCGTCCAAAGCTTTAAACACTCGAGCAACTGCGGAAACAAACACCGGCATCATGTCAACATATACTTGTTTGTCAGGATATCGCTCTGCCTCCGAAACCTGCCGGATAGCATCTAACCCCAATTCATCACGAATGAGACAAAATCTCTGAAGCGCTTTCTCACCCTTCAAAAACCTGTCCAGGTACGGCGACTCCGCCGCTGGATCTAGTCGCAACCGGAAATCATCTAGCTTGAAATAGGCAGTCATCGGCAACATGCCTTCACTAGTCATTCGATGCCGAGCCAGTAAGTACGTCGCGCCGTTCCATTGGTTTGGATCGCCACGCAACCACAAGTCAGACAAGAGGCCTTGGAATAGAGGGTGGTCTCGATGGTGTATGGCATTCCGTAACGCGATCAGCGCACATGTGTCGCCGTGATCGAAATATGGAAAGTGAACTTTTGAGACATCATAGAGGGTGTGGAACGCCTCCAGTTTTGCCTCGAATGCCCGCTCCATGTTATGGATCGCCTCCTCGCGGTCCACGTCAAAAAGGCTCGCGAAACGACCATGGGCCTCGGTGTATAATCTCATGTAATTTGAGAGGTTGCTGATAGCATTTTCTATGGCAGCTAGGCTCATCTAGGGCGTATCCGAATCTGCAACTTGGACGGGGTTGATCTATCACTTCAAATGTCAGTAACAGAGTGAGCCTTGAACGGAAGCCCCTTCGAATTCAGTATTTTTCCTCCACCCAGTTTGCAACGATCAACCCCGGCACACTATCGAGCGCCCGTTCGGCATCACGGTCGAGGTCCAGCCGCTTCGGTAGCTTGACCTGCGGGACCAGCAGGAAGATCGGCGCGGTGACCTGGTTGCGGCCGGTTTTCGAGCGCGAGGCCACCGCTTGACCGCGTTTGTTGATGCGGGCTCGGTCGGCGACCAGCAGGCTCGGACCTCGGCGACGATATACGAAGCGCAGGCGCAATCCGCGCCGCCGCTCCCATTCGCCCGGGGTGATACGTCGACCGCGCAGACCTCGGCCCGCAGCTTCGGTCGGGATCGCAAGATAGAACCCATCTTTCGAGCGGATCAGTGGAGCAGTGTCGTGTGCACCCACGATGATTGGAGCTTTCGACCAGACCAGAGCGGCGGCATCAAGGCTTTCGCCTGCGCGCGGGAACGTCTGGTTGCGGATCGAGTTGGCGAGCCGTCGCCCAAGCCCTGCGCCAGTGATCTGGGTCCGCCACGAAGACTTCAACCCGGTTCCGGCCTCGCGCATCGCAGCGGTGACGGCCTTCTCGCCCGCCTTCACCTCGGCCGCCATGGCGGCGACGAGGTCCGGCATGATGTCGAGCCTCAGCTTCATGCCGGGCGCAGGTCCACGGTCCAGACCAGGCGCTCGCGGTCACGGACGGGCTCCCCCTGGATAAGGAACGCGTCACCGTCGATTTCGATCCGATCACCGGGGCGCGGGTTCGCAACATCGGCAAGGCGCAGGTCAATACGGGTCGTTTCCGACCAGAGCCGTGCGTCGCCGAAGTCGGTGATCGCATCGGCCTGCCGAGCAACCACGCGCACCAGAACGGGCGCGCCGGCATCAGTGATGTAGACAGCTTCGCGTCCGATGTTCGGATCGGCGAAGAGCGCATCTACGATGGCGGCAAATGCAGTCATCAGAACGAGGCGTTCAGGCGCACGCGGCCGATGGTGTCACCAGCCCCGCCTGCGACAGCGTCGGTGGCGACACCGATCAGGGTGTTCGAGGTCGCCACGTTGGTGGTGCGCTTGTTGGTGTCGTCCCAGTAGATCCTGGCACCCGCGGTCCAGGCCTGCGAGCCGATCTTGGTGAGGTCGAAGACGCCGGTGAGCACGGTCTCGACGGGCTCGCCGAGGGCGGCGGTGCCTGCCGCAACGCCGAAGATGGAACCGACGAGCAGGCCATCGCCGGAGGCGACGGCATAGGGTGCGGTCAGGGTAACGGTGTTGCCGGGCTGAACGAAGTTTTTCATGGGGGGTGATCCTCGTGGAGAGACGAAGGGCGGCCCGTGAGGACCGCCCGCGAGTCAGGGTTCAGGAAGCGGGCGTCACGCACCCGGGTTCTTGTATAGGCCGCGCCAGTCGATGGCCTTGGCGCCGAAGTCGAGGCGGCACTTGATCTCGACGCCGTCGACGTCGAAGCCGTTGCGCGTCTCGATGTAGGCGCCCTGCTGGCCCTCGAGATAGGCGTACTCGATGGTGTCGATCTGGTTCGGGCTGGCCGCCAGATACCAGGCGGTGGCGCTGGCCGCATCAAGGCGCGGCTCGCTGATCGGCGAGAGCGTCCGGATCGACTGCGGCACCACGCTGGAGGTAGCAGCAGGCACGAGGTTCTGAGCCACGAGCTGTTCGGCCTTCAGTTCCAGCGCGGCGGGCACGATCAGAAAGGCGGGGCGGATGTTCAGCACCGTCTTCTTGTCGAGCCCGGTCTGCAGCGCCATCGCCGCACGGGCCGCGCCCACCGCATCGACGGCCAGCGCCGCGCCGGTGCCCGCGAGGTTCTTGTGCGTGGTGTGGAACAGCGCGTTACCATCGGCCATCGCCGGGTTGGCGGTGATGATACCCCAGACCACGTCGCTTTCCAGCTGGGCGATGGAGTTGCCGTACATCGCCGGGATGCGCGTGAAGGCGTCGAGATCGTCGTTGATCAGCACCTGCCGGGTGATCGCGACCACCCGGCCATAGGTCTTGACCTTGTAGCTCTCCTTGCTCTCGCCCAGCGTGCCGCGCTTGAACTCGCCACTTTCGCCGACCTCCAGCAACTGCGGCGCTTCGCCGAGCTGGACGCGGTGCATGGATTTGAAGTCGGTGGCAAGCACCTGGCGGCAGAAGAGCGCGAAGGTCCGGGGATAGGCGTCATAGGCCTGCCGCAGCGTCTTGTTGGTGACGGCCGAGAGGATCTCGGGGAAGTCAGAGGTCGAATGTAGCGCGCGCGTCGCCACCTCGTCGCGCGACAGGCCGCGCGTGTTGACCCCGGCATTGCCGAGGCTCTCGCGGGCGAGTTCCAAGAGCGTCATGCCGCGATACTGGCGCGCGGCATCCTCGAGCGGGAACAGCGTCGGGCTGTAGCGGTGCAAGAGCGCGTTCGCCACGGCATCGCGCCGGGTGATGCGCTCGTCCCGGCCGCCGAGAGGCACGGAGACATGGGGGAAGGTCCGGGTCTCGTCGGACTTCGCGGCGACCTGGTCGAGGATCAGGCGGCGGGATTCGTCCACGCTGACGCCGCGCTTGACCAGATCCTCGGCGAAGCCACGCTCGAGGTTCAGCCGCCCGGCCAGATCGTAGATGGTGGAGACGCGGTCGCGCTCGGCCTCGCGGGCGCGGGTCGCGATGGCCTCGGTGTCGGGGGCTTCGGGCTTGAGGGCATTGGGCTGGCTGCGCGTTTGCGCCTCGGCCGCGCCGGTCTTGTCGTCGGGCATGGTGATCTCCTCGGTCGCTGCCGTATCGGTTGTGTCGTCGGCCGGGGCGGCCGGGGTCGTCTTGTCGGTCATCGGGGATGCTCCTTCGCTGGTTTCGGCGTCCCGGCGATGGAGGACGCAGTCGTGATGTTCGCCCTTGGCGCGGAAGCCCGCGGCGGGATCGGCGCCGACCGGCACGGCCGAGATCTCGAACGGGGTCCAATCGACCGCCCGCCAAAGCTCGCGCCCGCCATCGGGCTTGGAGACCTCGAAGCGGTGGACCTGGTAGCCGATCGAGACCGCGCGGATGTGCCCGGCCTGGATGTCGCGCCAGATCGGCTCGACATCGGCACGCTCGCTGATCCGCACCAAGGCGATGCCGCGGCCGTTCTCGATCCGGGCTGAACCCGGCACGACCGAGCCGATGACGGCGTCGAGCGTGTCGATTTCGTGCACCTTCAGGAACGGCGCGCCCGCGTTCAACCGGTCGAGCCGGACATGGGCGGGATCGAGGCTCAGTTCCTCGTCATAGGGTTCACCGAAGAAACTGGCGCGACGAACGCGAGCGCCTGCCGACCAGATCACTTCGACGGTGCGCGCGTCATTGTCGACGCTATTCGGCGCAAGCTCCGCCGACCGGCGCAGGGCCGGCAGTTCGATCATCGTGTCCATGAAGGTCAGTCCTGTTGGTCGGCCTGCGCCGGGTCTGTGGCATCCGCGTCGGCGGAGAGGTCGTTTGTCGGATCGGCGGCCGGATCGTTGCTCTGCGCGCTGCCCGTCTTGGTGACGCGGCGCGGGTCGCTGTCGAGCACCAGCCCCAGCGCGTCGAGCTTGGCGTTCGTCGCGGCGATCTCGGCCAGCACGGCATCCGGGTTACGGCCCTGCCGGGCGATCACTTCCGCCAGCGTCATGGTGCCGGAGCGGATCGACAGCAGGTTGGCCATCGCGTCCTTCTGTGGATCGACCGCCTCGAACTTCGGCGGCGACCATTCGACCGGCACGGTCGGCGACGGGATCTGGCCCGCCGCCCATGCGGCTTCCGTGAACCACCGCCAGACGGGCGCGCAGAACATCGGGATGAAGAGCTGCCATTGCACGGCGTCGATCTGGCGGCGGAACTCGACGAGCCCAGCCCGGATCGAGGAATAGTTGACCTGGCTGAGATCGCCGGTCAGCAGCTCATAGGGCACCCGGAACCCGGCCGAGATGGTGTGCAGGCTGGCTCGCTTGTATTCGCCATAACCGCCGGTGGCTGAGGGCTGGTTGAAGCGGATGTCCTTGCCGCCGCGCGCATAGGCGATCAAGCCCGGCTCGAACTGCTCCACCCTGTTGCCGTCGGCATCGACCACGGCTGGCGCGATGCCCTGCTGCGCCTCGTCGTCGCCGAAGACGATGGCGGTGACGCAGGCCTCGGTCTTCTTGCGGACCAGTTCGGCCACCTCGTAGTCGTCGAGATCGCGCAACGACCGGATCACCGGCGCGCCCCAGGGAACGCCACGCGCCTGCGTGCGCTGCTTTTCATAGATATGGGCGATCTCGGTTGCCGGGACCGGGCGGCTCTGCAACCCGTTCTGCAGTGACCCGTAGACGTCGCCCGGATGCTCGGCATGCAGCCAGTAGGCCCGGCGCTTGCCGACCGGGTCGAACTCGATCCCCTGCACAAGGCGTCCCGCGCCGAGCGCGCCGGATTTCGAGGCGTCGAGGAAGTCGGCCTCCAGCACCTGCAGTTGCAGGGGCACCGACAGGCCATCGCTCGCCCGACGCAGGCGGCGGCGCACCAGGACTTCGCCCGCCTCGATCATCTCGCGGCAGATCAGGGTCTGGAGCCCATAGAAGTCGAGCTGATCGTCCGCGTCGCAGTCCGCCGTCCAGCGTTCGAAGAGCGCGTCGACCTTGCGGTCCAAAGCCTCGTTACCACTCGCGGCGCGCGGCATGATCCCCGCGCCGATGATATTGTTGACCAGCACCGCGACGGCTTTTGCCGCATGCGGGTTGTTGCGCACCAGATCCCGCATCCGGTCGCGCAAGAGCGCCCCGGCCACCCCGATCTCGGTGTCGGCCGAGGATCCCGGCGCGCGCCAGCCGTCCGTCCGTCGCCCTTTCGCGGCCCCGTCATAGCCGCGCGTCAGGGTCTCGAAGGCCTGACGGGCCAACACGCGCCTGGCGGCGGCCCGAGGGGCGACGGAGGCAATGGCCCTGTCGAACCAGTTTGCCGACATCAGCGATCCCCGCGCGAAAAGCCTGCCAGCCCGGCCATGGGCAGCGGCCGTGTGGTGCCCGCAACGGCGCGTTCGATGGTGCGGATGCGCGCGAGAAGGTCCTCGGCCGAGCCGTAATCCACCGATTTGCCGTCATAGCTGACCCGGGTCGTGCCGCTGGCATAGGCCCGGCGCAGCGCCGAGAGCTCGGTTTCCGTCCAGTCGGTCATGTTCAAAACCATCCTTCCCGTCGCCCGAGCCAGTCGGAGCGGCGCTTGCCCTGCGGGACCTGCCCCGGCCGGTTGATCTGTCCGGCGGGATCGGTGTCACCGTAAGGCGCGGACCCGAGCTGATCCTCGAGATCGCGCCATTTCTCCTCAGACCAGCGGTCCGCGCCCGCGATCCAGGCGGCGGCGCGGGCATAGACCCGGCAATCCAGCGCCTCGTTCCGCTCGCGGAGCTTCTGCCATTCGAGCTTGGCGAAGCCACGTTTCGTGCGCACCGTCACCAGCTGCTCGGCCACGAACTGCTTCAGCCATTCGTTCTCGACCCAATGCGGCAGGTGGACCGTTCCCGGTGAGAACGCCGCACCATTGGCCATGTCCTCCTCGGTCGGCCGTTCGAGCCGCAGGAAGCGATAGGTCTCGGCCTTGAAGGTCGACACCGCCACGGTCCAGAGGCGCGCACCCCGACGCAGACGTTTGCCGCCCTCGGTCGCATCCACATAAGTGGGCCCCGACACCGGGCTTGCCCGATTGAACCCCTCCACGCCCTTGACCGGCGACACCTGCGCGAACCCCTGAGCCCGCGACCAGCCATAGACCGCCGGGGCCTCATAGCCCGTGTCGATGGAAAGCCGCGCGATCTTCAGATGCGCGCCACCTTCATGCGGCCACGTCCGACCGAGCAGGTCTGTCAGGTCGGCCCAGGCCTCATGCCGGTCGGGCCCGCCCTCAATCACGATGTGATCGACCAGCCAGCTTTCCAGACCTCGGCCCCAGGCCCAGACATCGACCTCGATCCGGTCCTTCTGCACGTCGGCCCCAGCGGTGAGGAACAACCCGCCCGCAGGCACCATCCCGGGTGTCCAGCGCTCACGCCGGTCGTAAAGCCGCTGCCAGTCCGGCGCTTCCCCTGTCTCGACCCATGTCTCGCCGAGGATCGTGTTGCGGAACGCCTTGATCGCCTCATCGGACCCTTGGGCCGCGTCCCATGCCCGCACGATCCGCTCCCAGCTGAGCCAGCCGATGGGCGAATAGAGCGCCGAGAGGTGGTAGCCGACGGAATTGGGATCCACTGCCGTCGCGGTCGCCCGCCATTCGCCAGCCTCCAGCATTGCCGTCTTGTGATGTTCCGCGACGGGCGTGTCGCAGCCCTCGCAGTGATACTCCGCCGTTTCCGGCTGTCCCTTCTGCCAGCGCAGCCGTTCGAATTTCAGCCACTGCATCTCGCCGCAATGCGGACAGGGCACGAAGAACCGGCGTTGATCGCTGGCCTCATAGTCCCGTTCGATCCGGCTCATCCCCCGAATGGTCGGCGTTGAGACCAGGAACACCTTGCGCCGATGGGCAAAAGTCAGCGACCGCGCCTCGGCCAGCGTGACAGGATCGCCTTCCTCGTCGGCCGAGGCCGGATAGGCATCGACCTCGTCGAGGAAGATGTAGCGCGCCGGGGTCGAGCGCAGCCCAACCGCCGAGTTCGCCCCGGTCATGATCAGGATGCCGCCGGCGAATTCCTTCGACAGCATTGTGTTGCCCGCATCCCGCGAGCGCGCCGGTTTGACCCGCTCCCGCAGCTCCGGGCTTTCGTCGATCAGCGGATCAATCCGCTGCCGCGAGTTCCGTTTCGCCAGTTCCACAGTGGGCTGGACGGCGAGCATCGGCCCTGGTGCCTGGTGGATCGCGAAGCCGATCCAGTTGTTACCCGCTTCGGTCGCCCCGACCTGAGCGGCCTTCATGAAGACAATCCGCTGTGTCGGATCGCCGGGCGACAGCCGGTCCATGATCTCGCCCATGTAGGGCGTGCGGGCGGTGCGATACCGCCCCGGCTCGGCCGATGCCCGCCCTGAGAGCATCCGGTGCCGATCCGCCCATTGCGAAACCGTCAGGTCCGGATCCGGCGTGAGGCCTTCACTCCAGGCACGCAGGATTTCGGCCGCGCCATCGAAGTCGTCCTCACCGGAGATCGGCTTGGACCTCGGCAAGATCGTCGAGCTGGGCACGGACATGTTTCTCCAGAACCTTCTGCATCGCGGCGGGCTCGACGCCCAGATCAGCCGCCATCAAAGCCGCCGCGCGTGCGGGCCAGTTGACCCAGACATCCCGTTCCTGCCGCGCCAACCGAAACACCAGGGACAGCGCGCGGGCGCGGTCGATCAACTCGCCTTTCAGTTTTTGCAGCCGCAGGCGGCGTTCCTGCGCCTTCAGAACCTCGTTGGCCGTCTTGGCCTGCAGGAAGGTGGTCCCGTTGCCCATCGGCGGGGCAGACATTCCCTGTTCGCGCAGCGTTTCGCCGACAGCTGAGACCGCCGCCTCCGGGACGGGTTTGAGCTTCGCGTTAGGCGCTTTGCGGGTTTTCGACGGGTCGGTTGCCTGCGCTCGCAGCGCATCGCTCGCCTCCGCGTCGATACTGCCATCGGAATGCAGAACCACGCGTCCCGTTGCCTTGGCCTTCTGGATAGCTCCGCTTGAGAGACCGACGCGGGCGGCGTATTGGCGCTCGCTCAGACCCTCCATGAAATGCTCCGATTATCATTCAAAATCATGTGCTTATGTAGTTGATATGCCTCCGCACCAGAGCGAACGTGGTCCTACGAAAACGATGCAACTCACCACGGAGCCGCCACGATGACCCGCCTTAACCCACAGACAACGCCCCGCCACCAGCTTCGCGCCGAGAAGGCACGCCGCAACAAGGAGGCGGCTTTGAATGCCTTCATCGGCAAGAAGGCCGAGATCGACGAGATGCTCGCCCGGTTGCAAGGCCTCAGCGATGAACACTTCAACTGCCACCCCGACGAGATCGGCTGGGCCACCGTCGGCAGCCTCGAGCACTACGCCTGCCTCCTGGAGCGCATCACGGACAGCGCCTTTGGCGAAGGCGAATACGCGGAGTGACCCCGATGAGCAGCACCCTTGCAGAGCGCTATAACCGCGAGGCCACCCGTCTTATGCCGCACATGGGCAGCGACCTTCAGGTCGACCCGACCATCAACGCCGCGAGCGAGATCGACGAGATCGTGTTTCGCCGCAGCGAATATCTCGGGGGCATGGCGGCCGTCCTCCTTGCCCTGATCGCGCGCGACAACTGAGCCATCGCGCGCCGGTCCCGGCCCGCCCAAGCGGCGGGCTCGCCTCGGTAGAAGCCACGCACTCCGCGCGGCCCAAACCCGGAGGCAAACATGACCAAACTTACCGACACCCAAGCCATCATTCTCAGCGCCGCGTCCCAACGCGACGGCCATATCGCCTTGCCGCTTCCCGACAGCCTGCGCGGCGGGGCCGCCGCCAAGGTGGTCGGCGCTATGCTCGCAAAAGGCCTCATCGAAGAGGTGGAGGCCGATATGTGCAAAGGCGAAGCCGTCTGGCGCGAGACCGGCGACGGGCATGGCGTCACGCTGGTCGCCACCGACACAGGCCTCGCCGCCATTGGAATTGAGACTGGTGGCGCGGAGGTCAAACCGACCAAAGACGCAGCCCCCAAGACCCGCACGCCGCGCGGGGGCACCAAGCAGGCCACTCTCATCGCCATGTTGCGCGCGCCAGACGGCGCGACCATCGCGGAGATCATGGCCGCGACTGGATGGCAGTCACACACCGTGCGCGGCGCGATGTCCGGCACGCTCAAGAAGAAGCTCGGGCTCGAAGTGACCTCGGACAAGGTCGAGGATCGGGGCCGCGTTTACACTATCCGCGACTGACGCACACGGCCCAACACACTGAGGACCGCCGTCCTTGCTGGGGCGGCGGGCTACTGCGTCATTTGAACAGCGAAATGAGTCCAAGCACGATCCCAATTGCTCCAAGGCCTACCGACCAAACCGCAAGCCAAGCTGGAATGTAGATTCGGGGATCCGGCGTCCGAAGATACCAGCACACCTTGCCAAACGCCCCGAGCTCTTTGATTTCAAAATTCAGCGGCTCGTTCTTCTTGACTCCAAGTGATTGCCTTGAATCGAAGGCCATGTAGATAGAGGTGTGATCGTCGTGGCCGAGCAAAACTGCATCGCATGACTTAGATCGGTCGGCAGTGTTTATTATTCGAGCGACGCCGTATCGCCCAACCCCACTCCGATACGACTGATGCACGCGGACGATCGAACTGCCCCATTCGCTTCGATCGAGCCCTTTGACTTCTAATTCTGGCATGTTCTGGTCCCGGCTGATTTGGGGACATCATACACCTTCAGCGTGACAAGTAGTAAGATCTATGCAAGTCGAAGTTACGCTTTCTCGCGCAATCGTTCGAAAATCCGCCGCAGCGCGAATGAACGCGCGATGCTCACCACCGTGAAGATTGCGCCCATCTTCAGGTTCTGCGCCAATGTCGTATGCAGCCCAAAGATCGGAAAGATCAGGATCTGCGTGATGACCGCAACGCCGTAGCCGATGACCACGTTGGCGACGGACTCGATCAGCGACATGAGCCGCGATTGCTTCATGTCGCCACCTCATTCATCGGCCAGCAATTGAGCCGCGAGAGTTCGGAGCGCATGCGCGGCAACCAGTGGGACCACGCCGTTGCCGCAGAGCCGAAGGCGGTCCACCCGGTGGGCCAGCCCATCAGCGCCTCGACGAATGCTGGGTTCAGCGTCCGGCGCGGCTCGGAGGTATCGCTCCCAGCCGTCGGCGTCACCAGGACCTGGCGGCCAAGCAGGCCGTTGACCGGCGTGTTCGCCAATGTCGTCGCCCCGTCCTTGTGATCCCGCGCCGTTGGCGTCATCCACATCTGGCTGGCGCTGGTCAGGTCGGCCGATTTGCGATTGCCCGCGCTCGGCTTGTTGCCGTCCGTCGCCATCGGCGTTGGCCAGTCCCGCGCCATGCCATCGAGACCCTTCTCGTGTCTCCGGGCACCGCCCCGGCTGCGAAAGTTGTCGGTCTGCGGCGTTGGCCACATCGCGGCCGATGTCGCCAGGTTCATCCCGTGTTTGCCCGCCGATTGTGATGGCGTCGGTTTCGTCTGCCGGTTCTCGTTGGCGCTCGCCCGTGGCGTTGGCCAGAGCCGCAGCATCTCCGTCCGGTTCCCACCGCTCGAGCGGGTCCCGGAGCAAGCGCGCGGGGTTGGCAAGTTGATCGTGCTCGCGGTGCGCGACGATGAAGAGCCGCTCGCGCTTGTGGGGTGCACCGACTTCCGCCGCCGTGAAGAGGCCTGCCGCAAGGCGGTAGCCCATGCCGACCAGTCCGCTGGCGACTTCGGGAAATCCGAGGCGGACATGATGGGCGACATTTTCGAGGAAGACGAAGGGTGGCTCGACCTCTCCGATGATGCGCGCGACATGCGGCCAGAGGTGCCGCGGGTCGTCCGCGCCCCGGCGCTTGCCCGCGACGGAGAACGGCTGGCACGGATATCCCGCAGTGACGATGTCCACCGCGCCGCGCCACGGGCGGCCGTCAAAGCTGGCAACATCGTCCCAGACAGGTGCCGGATCCAGGGCCGCCTCTTCCATCCGCGCCACGAGAATGGCCGCGGCGTAGGTTTCCCGTTCGACATGGCCCACAGTTCGATAGCCGGGCATGGCAATGGTGAGCCCGAGGTCGAGCCCGCCTGCGCCGGAGCAGAGCGAGAGGCCGAACAGGTCTCCGGCTCCGGAACCGTGTCCGGAGGAAGGTAAAGCCAGGTCATGCATCGCCTCAGCGTGGGTTGGCCGTCAGATCGGCGAAGCTCTCACCGGTTTCGTCCAGCACGGCGGTCTGGCCCGTGAACTGCTGCCAGCGTTGCACGGCGACATCGACGTAGGCCGGGTTCAGTTCGACCCCGAGGCACACACGGCCCGTGGTTTCCGCCGCGATCAGCGTGGTGCCGGACCCCATAAAGGGCTCGTAGACCGCCTGACCGGGGCTTGAATTGTTGAGGATCGGCCGGCGCATGCATTCGACGGGTTTCTGGGTCCCGTGCACGGTTTCCGCATCCTGATCTTTGTTGGCGATCTGCCAGAGCGTCGTCTGCTTGCGGTCGCCCGCCCAATGGCCCTTGCCGGTTTTTTTCACGGCATAGAGGCAGGGTTCGTGCTGCCAGTGATAATCGCCGCGGCTCAGCACCAGGCGATCCTTGGCCCAGATGATTTGCGAGCGGATGTTGAAGCCGGAGGCCTCGAGGCTCTCGGCGACCGTCGTCGCATGCAGCGCGCCGTGCCAGACATAGGCCACATCGCCCGGGAACAGCGCCCAGGCCTCGCGCCAATCCGCGCGGTCGTCATTCAGCACCCTGCCGGTGCGCTTGGTGGCTGCGGCGCCAGCTTTGTTGCGCCAGCCGGGATCGTATTCGACTCCGTAGGGTGGATCGGTCACCATCAGCAGCGGTGTCACATCGCCGAGCAGACGTTCGACGTCCGTGGCCACCGTCGCGTCCCCGCAGAGCAACCGATGCTTTCCCAGCACCCAGAGATCGCCGGGACGGCTGATCGGGGTCTCGGGTGCCTCCGGAACATCGTCCTCTCTCTCACGGGATGCGGTCTCGGGATCGACCTCACCGGCCAACAGCGCTTCGAGCTCAGCATCGTCGAAGCCAATGAGCGACAGGTCAAAATCCTCGGCCAGCAGGTCGTTCAGCTCGGCCGAGAGCAGTGCTTCATCCCAGGTCCCGAGTTCCGTCAGCTTATTGTCCGCGATCCGGTAAGCCCGTCGTTGCGCCTCGGTCAAATGGCCCAGCACGATCACGGGGGCCTCGGTCAGCCCCAGCTGCGTCGCGGCCCATACCCGACCGTGGCCCGCGATCAGCTCTCCGTCGTCGGCGACGAGGCAAGGCACCGTCCAGCCGAACTCCGCCATGCTGGCGGCAATCTTCGCGACCTGATCCGCGCCATGCGCCTTTGCGTTCTTCGCATAGGGCTGGAGCCTGTGCAGCGGCCACATCTCGATTGCATCCGGGGCAAAGCTCAGGGTCATGCGGGTCGGTTCGCCTCAATCGGGTGGACTCCGGATACCGGCAGCCAGCCTAGACCCCACGAGGGGTCCAGCGGCCATCGGGCGTATCCGGTGCCAAAGGTTTGTTTTATTGTGGTTTTCAGCAGATCGCAGGTGGATGCCTGCTAGGGGTGGCTTCCCAAAAAACCGGCCCTGTCGCTAGCGATATTGCGCGCTTCGCCCGCCCGTATACGTTTCGGGCCGGGAAGGACCCGCGAAGTCAGCGGGTTAGCGGCTTGGGCCCCAGCTGGCCACCTTGGTGGACCCCGGAAGCCAGCTGCGCGGCCGCTGCCTGCGCGCGCCTCTCCCGAGTATATCCAATTTCTAGCCTCTCAGCCGGAAACTGTAACCCTTTGCGATGTCTCACTGAAAATTCTGTCACAGGACGATTTTCCTTGACAGGTTGTTCGCGTTCTCAACCACGAAACGCCGTGACCGCTTCGAAGGCGGCACGCGCCCATTGAGCCGCCAGGTGATCAGCGCGAGGCCGTATTGCCAATGGCGGTTGGCCGCGGGGCGGCTGATCCCCATCTCCCAGCAGATCGGCTTCCACGGCGTGCGCTCGGCCCGCAACCAGACGATCCGGGCATCGTCCCGCTCCAGCCAGCGCAGCCAGAGCAATGCCTCCTCGGCCTCGGAGATCTGGCGCGGTCCCGGCCGGGGCCTGCGCATTTGCGGTTCCTGACCGACCTTGTCCGCGAAGCTGTGAAAATACTCGGGCCAGGCATTGAAGAAGCCCTGCGGCATGACGCCGGGCAAGGTACGGAAGACATCGGCCGCGCTCTCCAGCCGGTCCTCCACGCGCGCTGTGGTCCACTCAGTCATTGCCTACCTCCGGTTCCCGCTTGCCATAAAGGCGTTCGCCCAGCTGGCGGACCAACTCGCGCTCTGGCCAGGTGAGGCGATTGTCATCCACGGAGACTGCCAGAACGCCCTGTTCCTTCCAGCCGTCCTTTTTGACTTGATCGGGGCTGCGGCGAGTGCCCCCGAAGCCGCGAGGGGCGAAGCTCATGCGGTTCATGCCATGCCTCCTTCGGTCTCGATCGCCCAGTGCAGGATCGCGATGGCGTCGGCCTCGTTGTCATCGGCCGGGCTGAAGCCACGCGCCTCAGCGGCTGCGATCATGGCCGCCTTGTTGGCGTTGCCCTTGCCAGTGGCGTGGCGCTTGATGGTTCCGACGGGCACGCCTTGGTAAGGCACGCCGCGCATCTCGGCCCATGCGGTCAGCGTGGCCATCAGCCCCCCATAGACATGCGCCGCATCGGTCCCGGCGTGGCGGCGAACTTCCTCGAACCAGATAGCGGCAATGGGACCAGACAACCGCTGCAACTCGCCCAACCAATTGGTGAAGCGCAGGTATCGCATCCCACCACCGTCATAGCGCCCGGGTTTGAACGAAGCCGTCCCGCTGGTGATAATGCCGTCCGCGGACCGTAGCGCCCAGCCCGTTGTGGTCCCAAGATCCAGGGCCAGGATGGTCGCCGACAAAGCTATCGTCTGGTGTTGACACACGGTTTCAATTTGCCTGTTCGACATTGTCATCTCCATTGCTGCTCGAAAGGTGAAAGGTGCGGGGCAGATCGGCCCGTGCGCGGATACCCCACGACGTATGGGATGGGGCCAAACCTGCTCGTTGCCCCCCATACGTAGTATGGGGGCTTTCCACACTAACTCCTCTTTTGCGGGTAACGTGCTGATAAAGAACGAGAAAATAGGAGTTCGGAGGAGTTGGGGAGGAGTTAGCCCACTAACTCCTCTTGTGGAGTAAGCCATTGATTTCATTGATACAGGAGTTAGGGAGGACATAGGAGTTAGGCCTCACTCCTAGGAGTTAGTGAGCCCAAATCGTCGTCCGCAGCCGTCTCCGGATAGACCCAAACGGCCGGGTTTTCGACGTCCATGCAGACCCCGGAATTGGGGCATTTGTAGTGGCTGGGAAGGACGGGATCGGCGTCTTCGAAGACCTCTCCGGTCTCCGGATCGACACGCTCTTCGGGGCGAAACCGCATCCCATCGACGCAGAGGTAACCGAACCGGGATCGAACCTTCGGATAGCCAAAGGCGCTGCCATCTCGCAGGAATTTAACATGGCCCTTCGTGGCCAGAACACTCAACCGTTCGCGGATGGTGTATTTGCTGCCAAGCCCACTCTGGTTCTCGAAGGCCTCGGCGAACTGCATGGTCGTGTAGAGTTGCCCGCTGGTGGCCTCCTCGAAAAGCAGGTCGAGGATCACATCGCGCTTGCGGTTGCGCTCGGCGTCATGTTTGGCCCCGACCTCCTTGCGAACCAGTCGCTCGTTCATGGGGTTCAACTCGACCCATTGCCCGTCGACTTTGTCGATCAGCTTGGCGGGAAGCGCAGGTCCGTTCCTGAGCTCGATCTCCAGCTTGCGTTCCGGGGCCTGTTCGTCGGGCCGGTGGAGGATCAGGCCGGAGGTATAGAACCCGCGCAGCGCGCTGGCGCCTGAGAGCGCGAGGAAGGGATCGTCTTTGACCTGCTGCTTGCTGAGCTTCTTGGTGTGGTGGACCAGGATCACCCCGCAATCGGGGTCGACATGGTCTCGCAGCACCTCGACGCGTTCCTTGAGGAAGAACATCATGGCGGTGTTGTCGTTCTCGCCGCCACCATCGGGCCCGCCGTCGAACAGGTTGCGGATAGGGTCCACGCAGAGAATGTCAGGCGGTGCCTCCGGGAACGCTGTCTGCACGGCGCGCGCGACCCGCACGCTGCCCTCGTTGTCGAGCAGCATCTTGAGCTTTGGCGTCGCAACGAAGGTGTCGCGCGCGGCGGCCAGCACCTCTGGCGGCAGGGCAATCTGCTTCAGGCGTTCGCGCAGATAGTGATACTGGATCTCCGCTTGAAGGTAGAAAATGCGTAGCGCCCGCGGCGGAGTGAACCCGAGGAATGACACGCCAGCCGCCATGTAGACGAGCCAGGAAATCAGAAGGTCGCTCTTGCCCACCTTGGGCGCGCCGCCCAGCACCAGAAGCCCGCCTGGCGTCAGCACACGCGGAGCAATGATGTCCTCCGGCATGGGGCTCTGGTCGTCGAGCAGCGCGCCGAGCGTGAAGGCAGGCATCTCCTGTGGCCCCGGTGGGCCGGAGTCCAGCCGGATCAGCGGCGGGCCGTATTTCTCGACATGCCGGTCCCAAAGCCGCTCGGACTCGCGTTTGAGCCGCTCTACTGGCCACTGGGGCCGCAGCATCGCGGCGTTGTAGCCACAGATGCCTTCCCAACCCTCGTCTTTTGTCATCCGGCCCTCATGGACCATACGGATGAAATGGCCGATCGCGGCGGATGCTCCCTCGAAGCGGGACCAGTCGTCCTGCGCCCCCTCTCGCACGGGGGTCACCAGCACATCGTCCATGGCGGGCTTGTCCGGATGGGTGAACTCAGGCTGCAGGGACACGCCCGGCGCGGGCAGCATGTCGGCGACCGCCTCGATGAACTCGTCCAGATCACGCTCGTGGGCGGCGTTCAGCTCGACAATACGCACCTGCGTTTTCAGGCTGTTCTTGTAATAGACAGAGCCCGCCACGCGGATGGGCTGGTGGGCCGAGCGGAAATGCATGTCACCGCCGACCTTGGCGGCAATGTCACCGCGCAGACGGCAGACACGGGCGATGTCTTCACCTTCCGCAGGCTCGGTCAGCATCCACCAGACGTGAGCTTTCCGCTGGCCCTCGGGCGTTACGCCGCCGCTTTCCACCACCATGGTCGGCGCGCCGAGGTGGCGTTCGAGGTGCGCACGCTTGGCAGCGATGTCGCCGGTGTCGAGATCGACCACGACGTTTTGCATCTGCAGGATTTCCGCTGCCTTGGCCTGGCCGGACGCGGCCACGGTGCCGGGTATCACGTAGACCGCTGCTCCCTGGCGCGAGGCCCATGTTGCGAAGGTCGCCATCTTCTCGGGGGCGGCCCGGTCCGCCTTGAGCCAGATGTTATGCGGACGGCCATCGATGCCCTGACCCTTGTCGATGAAACTGCGGACCGGGATCAGCCCGTCGCAATAGCCGAAGACGACTTGCATGAACTGGGCGATTTGCTCCGGATCAGGCTCGTCGCCGAACACGTCGACCTGCGGCGCGGCGTCATTGAAATCGCGCCACGGATTGAAATGAACGATGTTCTCTTCGGGCCCATCGGGCACTGTGTCATCGCGCATTTGCGTGTCCTCGTCGGGATCGGCTGGCTCGTCAGTCATTTGGCGAGGCCCCAGCACCGCTCGGCATGGGCACAGAACCGGCATTCAAAGAAGTCGCGCTTAGAGGCGATGCGCGGCAGCAGTTCACCGGCGTCGGTGGCCTGCAGGATCCGCACCGCGCGGTCGGACATGCGCTGCGCCAGATCGGCATCGAACGGCACGAGCTCATGATGCAGTTCGGCCGTGTCCTTGTTGATGGCAGTGAAGAGCGCCGGTGCGGCCGAGATCCCAGGCACCGCAGGCTCCATGTAGGCTTGGTAGATCGCGATCTGGGCGGCATAGACGGGCTTGGAAACCGTGACCCCGTCCTTGACGCAGGCGCGCCAGTTCTTCGCGTTCATGGTCTTACATTCCCAGAGCGCCGGGATGCGAAACCCAAGCGCTGCCGGGGCATCAGCGATGATCCCATCGACATGCCCACGGATCCGGCCGCCCGCGACGGAGAATCCGAACTGGCCGCCATCGCGCTTTTGGGTCACCAGATCGATCCCGGCGGCGCGCAGCCAGCGGATCGCCAGGTCTTCGAGCTGATGACCGATGGCGAAGATCCGCAACGTCTGCCCGCCGAAGTCGGCACCGTCATCCTTCGGCGCGCCCGCAAACTCGAATTGCAGTGCGCGTTCGCAGGCGTGGCCGAGGCGGGACGCGCCGAGATAGGTCCGGGGTGGCGTGGCCTCGCGCTCGGCGATGAGGGCCGCGTCGACCAGCGCGTTGATCCGGTCGGCGGTGGACGGGCGGTGATTGAAGTCCAATGTCAAAACGGGATCTCCGGCGCGTTTGATTTGGCAATGTCGGCCATGGCCTCGCGGAAACCCTCGACTGCCTCCTCGATCAGTGCCCGCACCTGCGCCTCCGTCAGATCGGCAAGTGCGGTCTGCCAGCCGATCTCTTCCAACAGCAGCGCGACGCGTTTCAGGGTGGCAGTGATGGCAGCGCGTTCCTCTTCGGTCAGATCAACCATGGCAAAACGCTCCCGCGCCAAACGCGTCCAGAAGCCCTGGCAGGGCATCGAGCAGAACCAGACCGATGGCCGGGGCCGCTTCGAACGAACCGGATCGCGCCAGCCAAAACCACGCGTGGGTTGCCGGCAGACAGCACAGAGCGTGCCACGCGGATGCCAGAGACGCCGCCGCTCCTCGGCTGTGATTTTGAGTGAAGATGCCATGGGTCATGCCGCCCTCCGTTCGAATCCGGCCACCGCGTTCACGGCGGCCTGGATGGCGCGTTTGTTGAAGCCGAAGGTCATCAGCACCGAAGCGCGGTAGCGCGTGAGGCCGAAGTCGTGCCGGCATTTCGGTGGCAGATATTTCAGCTGCTTGTCGGTCGGTGGCTGGCGCAGCCACGCCTTTGTCTTGAAGGCGCTTTCATCGCTTTCGTGGGTGTTCAGCCAGTCATCGGCCTGCGCGAGGCAGACGGTGCGTTCGCCGACGCCCAGCAGACGTGGCCGCGCGCCCTTGGCCCCGCCGACGGCGTACCAGACGCCGTCCATCCAGAAGATGCCGCCCCAGGCTGTGAAGCCGGTAGCCATTAGCGCGTCATCTGCGCCGAAGAGATCGACCCATGCGAAGCTGGAGCGCTTCAGCAGGTCGATCTCGGTCATGACAAAGCCTGAGAGTGGCGCTGCGTTCGTCCCGGTCTCGCCTTCGTCCTGCAGCAAGACCTCGCCGCAGAGCGGGCATTCAGTGGCGGCGAGCGGTATCTCCGCCGCGCAGGCGGAGCAGGATTTGGTCGGGGCGTCACCGGTGGCGATCTTGCCGTCCAGATCGACATCCTGTTCCAGCGTGCCGTGGATCAAGCTCGATGTCCCGAAATCCAGCACCACGCAGTCGGTCTTGACGATGCCGGGGTGTTCTTCGGGATCGACCGTGCGCAACCCGCGACCGACCATCTGGATCATGGTGGATTTGTAGGAACTAGGCCGCAGCAGCACGACGCAGGAGGTGGGCGGGTGATCCCAGCCTTCCGTGAGCACGGCGACATTGACGATCACGCAGATCTCGCCTGCCGCATAGTCGGTCAGGATGGACTTGCGGGTGTCGGCCGCCAGATCGCCGTGGATCAGCGCGGCCGTGATCCCCGCGGCGCGAAATGCCTCAGTGACGTGTTCGGCATGGGCGACGGTGGAACAGAAGACGACGGTCTGCCGGTCACCAGCCTTCTCGCGCCAGTGGCGGATCACCTCGTCGGTGACCGGCGCGCGGTCCATGATGTCCGCCACCTCGGTCATGTCGAAATCGGCACTGGTCTTGCGGACCGACTTCAATTCCTCCTGCACGCCCACATCGATGACAAAGGTGCGCGGCGGCACGAGATGCCCCGAGGCAATCAACTCAACCAGACGCACCTGGTCGGCGACATTGTCGAAGACCTCGCGCAGTCCTTTCTTGTCTCCCCGGGTCGGTGTTGCCGTCACCCCGAAAACGCGGGCGTCGGGATTGGCGTCACGCACCCGGTTGATGATGCGGCGATAGCTGTCCGCCACCGCGTGATGTGCCTCGTCGATCACAAGCAGGTCGAGGCGCGGCATGTCGGCCAGGTTCGAGGCCCGTGCCAGGGTCGGCACCATCGCAAAGGTGACGTCGCCGCCCCAGGATTTTTCGGTGGCATCGATCACCGAGGTGGACACCTCCGGCACCATGCGCTGGAACTTGGCGCGGTTCTGCGCCGTCAGCTCGTCTCGATGCGCCAACACGCAAGCTTTGGCTCCATCACCGAGCATCGCGCCGGTGACTGCCGAGAGCATGATCGTTTTGCCCGCGCCGGTGGGCGCCACACCGAGCGTATTGCCGTGTTGGCCGAGCGCAGCAACACTGCGCTCGACAAAGGTTTTCTGGCGGGGACGCAGGCGCATGACCGATCCCCCTTACTGGGCCCAGCTCGGCCGCCCGGGAGCACCGGGGTTGGCTGCTGGCGGATTGGACGAGGACGTTGGGGCGGCAGCATTCTGCTGCGAAGTGGCCCCCGGCCCGGCGTTACCACTGAACTGCAGGGGTGCAGTTCCCATGACCTGCGCATAATCGCGATGGTCAGGCGTGACCGCGCTGCGGATCTCGTTCTTGTCGTCGCCACTGGCATCGGTGCCGATGTCGATGCGGGCGACGAACTCAATGCCGTCGAGATCGGCGAAACCGCTGATGCGCCGTGCTGCCTGCGCTTCCGGCGACATGTCCTTGTCGGAAATCCCGCGCGCCGAGTTCAGCATACCGCGCACCAGGCTGCGGCCCATATTGGCCCAGTCTGGCCCCTTCGGGCTATACAGCCCGATCAGCGTGAAGATCTTGCGCCGGGCATATTGCCCCTCGGTCACGGTGAACTCGCCGTTGAGGTACACCGCGCCGGTGGAGCCGCGCGTGGCATAGCCGCCAGTCCAGCCCTGCGAGGCGTCGTCGAAGCCGCCGGGGCGGATGGTCAGGCGCACCTTGGCCAGTGTGCCCTTGGGGATGAGGTTGGTATTGCTCTGCGCGTCGTTGAAATCGTTCCAGGAACCCATGGGGAACCTCCTTTTCTGATCAGGATTGTGGTTGGGATTGGTCGTCAGCCGCCGGATCGGCGGACGGTGGGGCGTAGGTCAGCCGGTCGGATGCCGGTGTTGCAGCCGTCCGAATCTTGGCCATCAGGCGGCCGAGATGGGGTTCTTCGACTTGGTCCAGACGGCCCGAACGATCCTTGGCCGGGAAACTCCAGGGGTTGATCGTGTGGCAGACAAAGGCGCGATACGGATCGCCGCCATCGGCCTTCAGTTCCGCCATGGTGATCACCTCGTCGACGATGCCTGGCAGCTCGAGCCCGGTCTTTGAGCCATCGATCTGCGGCTGGAACATCTTGCGATTGAAGTCGTCGAGCTTCTCGTCGAGGATCCCGACCAACCAGACATTCTTGGCCCGCGTGTGCTGCAAATGGGTGAGCCAGCCGATCATCTCGCGGCCATGCAAGCCGTACGCCCCGCGCACATCCGGCTTGCCGGTTTTCTCCGACAGCGCCTCGGGTTGGCCTTTGCACCAGCCAAAGCACAGCCGCCCGGCAACCGTGATCGAATCCACGAAGATGGTGTCGTAGCGGTCCAGCGCTGCCGGATCGCCGAAGCGCTCGCAGACGGCGGCATAATGCGCGGGGCTGTATGGCTGCTCATCGCGCAGCGCCGGGTTCGGCCCACCGATGAACACCGCGAAATCCCGGCATTCCGTCCAGGTGCGCGGCCGGATGCTGTCACCCGCCCAGCCTTCGATGGCGAGGTCACCCGCTTCGAGATCCATGAACAAGGTGCGGTCGGCATCGAGGGTCCAGAGCAGCGAGGTCTTCCCAATGCCGGATTTCCCGAAGATGCAGCCCTTGATGCCGCGTGGCTCGGCCAGCCGCTCGTCGGCGCTGATGATAGGGAGGCTCACTGGTCAGCCCCCTGCGCGAGGATCTCGACCTTCAGCGTGCCAGGCCGCACAGTGCGCGCGGGCTCGAAACTGGCGCGAATGCCGTCAGGCCACGCGCTGTATTTCCGCTCCGGCACTTTGATCGTAATGTCGACATACTGCGCGGGATCGTCACCTGAGGCGCGGATGCGCTCGACCACGTCACCAAGCTGTGCCTTATCCCAGTCCACCCGCTTCGGCAGATCGGCGACCACGGTGAAATCGCCGTCATCGAAGCGGACAGTGCCGGTGTCCTTGCCGGCGGCCTGGCGTTCTTCGGTGGCCCGGGTGGCGTAGCGGACCGCCAGTCCGGCATCGAAGCGAGCCTTGGCCGCCTTGTCGCGCTTCAGACGCTCGTCGATTTCGCGTTGCAGGATCGCCAGCAACTCGACCGGCAGCGCCGCGATCTCGGCCGCGCTGAGCGAAGGCAGATCGTCCGGCGTTGGGGTGTTCTCGGGGAATGGCATGAAATGGTCTCCGTGATCGGTGAATAAGGATTGGAAGGCCGGCATCACGCGGCCTCAGGCTCGGCGAGCAGCAGCTCGGACAGCGAGACGGCAGCAGCTTTGGGTTTGGGGCGGGCAACGGCGATGTAGGCGAACTGGTCGGGCCCCACGCGCTCCTGCACGAGATGTACGAGACCCTGCTCAGCGGCCCAGAAGGCCCGCGATCCAAGCCTGCTCAACTCGGCGCGTGCCGCATCCGACAGCCCTGAAAACACAGGGAAGATGTCGAGCACCAGAAAGCCGCGATGGTATTCCAGCCGGTCGCCGGGAACGGCCTGCGCCACCCAGGCGCAGAATTCGATCTCGGACAGCGGTCGGCTGGCGCGAACCGTGATGAAGGGTGTGGTTTCCATGAACATGATCTCCTCCTTTCGCCTCTACTCAGGCCGCTGCCGCGTCGTCCCAGTCGGGACCGAGGCCGCTTCAATGTCCTTTGTTGCGGCGTTGTGCTGATCGTCCGGCTGGCCCGCGTCGGCGTCGGCATAGACCGCCACGAGAGGCGTCCCATCCTGGTGGGCCCCGGCATTCTCGATGCGGTATGCACGCTGGTTCTTCAGGATTTCCGGCAGCTCCCAGCGGCGGTAGAGGCCGGGGATGCGCTTGAGGTCTGCGGACAAGAGGTCGGCTTTGCGGATCATGCGGGTCGACTTTCGGTTTGAGTGGGGCGCGCGGTGGCGTCTGAATGGGAAAAGCCACCGCACCGCTGAGATCGGGACATCCGATCAGCGAAATTCTCGCAGGACGTCGCGCAGACGCCGGGTCGCCCGCTGATAGCGTTTGCGCGTTGCCGCCTCAGACAGCCCCAACTCCGATGCGACCTCAGCCTGCGAGAACCCGTCGACGGCCACGCGGATCACCAGATCAGAATCCTTGCCGACGATGCGGACGAGATCGCGGTGGAGCAGTGCAGAGCTGGCGTTGGCTGACGCCTGATCGTCAGTTGGGATTTCGTCGGGATCGGCCTCGCTGCGCAGGCTCTGGTGCCTGTCCTCGCGTTGACGCGTTCTGATCAGGTCGCGCTCGATGTTTCGGAGGATGGTGGAAGCGATCCAGTTGACGCGCTGCAGATCCAGACAGCGAATGGCCTCGGAGGCCCGTGCCAGGATTTCAGATGCAACCTCGTCACCGGTGCCGATCCTGCGCCAGGTCGATCTGCGCCGAACGGCATCCAGCCCCGGCCAGAGCGCCAGCAGCATGAGCGTCAGGGCACAATCGGCGGCCTCGTCGCCAGACTGTGCAGCCCGGACCAGAGCAACCAATATTCGGTTCTTCTCATCTGGCCCGCGGCTGCCGACTTGCAGCGTGTCCAGCAATGCAGCCGGATCAGCGAAATGCGCGAGCGGTTCGCTGCTGCGCCGGAGCTCATCGAAGGTGTGTTGAAAACCAAGAGTTGAAGAAGAAAACATGAGGTGATCACGGATCTCGTGCCACGCGATGGACATTGGACGCCTGCCTTGCGGCCAGGCGTCCAGCGCCTTTTCGTGGCCACGTCAGGACGTCGTGCGTCTCTGCGACTTCAGGGAAATGGTGAGACGTGCGCCTTAGCGCGCGGGTGATGTCGCCTGGTTCAGCGTTCCGCAGCCGCGGCACGTGGCCACGACCGGAAAGCCCACGAAATACTCGTGCCCTCGCGCAAAGCGCAGGTGCATGCGGCCGTCCCGGCAAACGCCGAGCAGCTTGTCACAGCGCGTACAGCGCCATTCCGAGGTCAAAGGGTTGGGGGTTGATTTTGCGCCACCGGCCCAGCTGATCTGGGCTGGCTGGCGTGAAGTATCGGGAGTCGGCATGGAAGTGCTCCTCTGACTGAGTGAGCCTTTCCAATAGACAGCGGTTTTTTAGACCGTCGCCCGCAATATTTTTGACCGTCGACAGACCGGCCCGCCGAGATCGGCCAGATTATACGACAAGTCGCCAATATCCACGGGTCGAACCCTTGGCGATATAGACGTCAAGAATGCTCTCCCACATCGGTTTCTTGAACGCCTGCTGTGGGCTCTTGACGCCAGTATCCTCGATGAGGTCAGCGGTTTTGACATCAGGACTGCCGGCAAGATGCGCCGTTACCAGCTTTTCGAAGATCCGGATCTGATTTGCACCAAGAATGGCAAGCGGTGCTTTTCCTGGGATGCACAATGAAGCGGATTGGTTGCCTGACTTGAGCACTGCGACTGAACTGCCCCCCGCGGCAACATTCCGTCCAGAACTGAAGGTCTGCGCCAACGCATCACGCGACAGCACCAAGTCTTCGCCCTCATCGGACAGATGCGTGAGCACCGGAACGACGACATTCGGCCCGAGGCAGGTGAGTGTATCGACGCTGGATGTCAGGACGATCCCGATCCCAGACGCATTCCGCGCACGCAGGAGTTGATCCAGCTTGTTGATGACCTGGGGATTACCCAAACGCCGCGCGAAATAGACCGGTTTGCGATGGCCATCCGTCCCCATGTCACCCATCAGGACCAAATCCTGATCAAGGACCTGCGCTCCCTTGCTTGTCAGCAATGGACGGATGAGTTTCAGCACGGTTTCCTGAAGCCATTCGCGATTGAGTTGATAGCGTTCCAGATCGGCCGCTGGATGTTCGCCCGCATCCTCTCCAAACGGACCTGTCGCCGAGACCATTCCTGGCGTCGATGAGGGCTTGATCTCGACCTCACCGTCAATGTCGTCCTTGTCAATCAGCACGACATCCTGCCGGTCACGCCGCTCGAGCAGCCCACCCTCAATCAGACGATCAGGATCAAGCCCGATCTCACGCAAGTATCCACCCGTGACCTCGTCTTCCTCGAGATCGTAGAGGTCCACCAGTTGCGCGAACATGGCACGCAAATCGCCGTTGTCGATCTGACGGAAGGCGCTCAGGATCCCCCATTCGTGCAGCAACGCAAATCCGAGGCTGCGTTCGTCGGGGTCCTTGTTGCTCTGCAGATTGCAGCTCTTGACGCCTGACACAGTGATGTTGAGGGAGCGTTCCTTGGCGTCGCCTGCACGGTTGTACTTTACTGCAATGCCAATGCGGCTGAAACTGGCAGCCCTCCGGAAGATGTTGCCCCGGCCGAGATACCTTGTCGCGATTTCCTGGATGTCATCATCGATGGCGACCTTGAGAGCCAGTTTTCGGCTCCAGTGGCCCAGACGGATTTCCACTTCCAGCACCCGCGCCACCTGGATTTCCACACCTTCGATCTTCGGGATTGAAAGTGCCAGAGATGTGCGGAAACGGCTGAGGTTGTAGCGCTTCCAGGTCAGCGGTTTTTGAGAAATGTCGTGTTCCAGCGTAACCTCGGCGAAGGCATCGCCCACCTTCTGCCGAACAACCGGACTGTCGGCGCAAATTTCGATCTGCCTTTTTGATGGGGTGTAGATCAAGGTCGCTTCGTTTGGCGGTCGGAAATAGATCGTTCCCCGCCGCCCGTCGTCGCGATGGTCGTGCACGCTCGACAATGGGCCGCCGTGACGGACAATCAGCATGATTGATGTCGGATGCGCTTCAGTAGAAGGCAGGTCGAGCGCCTTAACCGTACAGATTGTCTTGAGTTCGAGGACCTCCGTGATCTTCGACGCCAGCGCGGTTTCATCGATTGCGTTTGCGTCAAGGTTGATCGCCTTTTCCAACTCGACCTCGAACGCATCGTACATCTTACCGTGGTCGCGGAATTGGCGTGCGAAATGAAAACTCTCCGCATCCTCGAAAGTCTGACGTGTGTTGAGAAACGCCCAGATGCTCCTGCAGAGCGGATCAGGCTGCGCCTCGATTTCCTGCGCCTGCTCTTCCGTGAACTGCTTGTCGACAATTGTAGCGAGGGATGAAATGCCCTTGCTGTCGGAAAGTGCACGGATCCTGCGACAGCGCTGTTCGGCTGGCCGCAATTCGTCCAGATCAAAATCTGACAAAATTCCAATGATTTTCTGCCGAAATTCGCTGACCGATTCTTCATCTGAAGGATTTGGAGTCTCCTCGGGCAAATTGAACTCTGGCTCGTTCTCGCCTTCCCGAATAGCAAGCACCGCGCGTGCAAGGTCGATCCGCGCGTCCTCGATCAACGCGAGGATATTCGGGCCAATCGGATTTGCTTTTTGCGCCATTAACTCACCTCAATGCATGTTATCTCTTAACTTGTTTCAACCTCCGATAATCGTTGACGAAAGTAAGGTTCACAAGAGCAGATGTTCGCCACCTGTTCGCTTTCTCATCAGCGCTTGGCGAGGGCGGATGTCCCGCCCAGGCCTTCTCGGTGGCTTTTGGTTGGTAACGACACCAGCAAGCACGGCCACCCAAGACATGAAACGACCCACCCCCCTGCCACCCGACCAGATGACGCCCGCAGAACGCCGCGCCGAGCTATGCGGCCTGCTGGCGCTCGGGCTGGTTCGGTTGCGGATGCGTGATCGGGCGGAAGTATCTGACGATACTGGAGAAAGTGGACTACACTATCCGGCCGACGAATGGCGTCATGCAACTCCAACTCACCGGAGAAATGTATGACGACCCACGATCCGATCCCCGCGCGCCTGGCCGCGCTCAAGACCACATCGACGCCTGACCTAAAGGCGCAATGGCGGGAGTTGTTCGACAGCGAACCGCCGCCGTTCAATCGCCGTTACCTCGAAAGTCGCCTCGCGTACCGCATCCAGGAGCTGGCTTATGGCGGCCTGAAGCCGGAAACGGTAAAGCGGCTAGAAGCCCTTGGCGAGCAACTTGATGGCGGTGATCGCAAAAAGAGCCGCATCCGCGCTGACCTGACGCCCATCGTCGGGACGCGGTTGATCCGTGAATGGCAAGGCGTTGAACACCTCGTCACCGTCACCGCCGACGGTTTCGACTGGCAGGGTCGCCCTTATAAATCGCTGTCAGCCATTGCCTGCGCCATCACCGGTACGCGCTGGAACGGCTGGGTGTTCTTTGGCCTGAAAAACCACCGGAGGCGCGCATGACCAAGCCAATTGTCCGGAAACTGCGCTGCGCGATCTACACGCGCAAGTCCTCCGAGGAAGGGCTCGAGCAGGAATTTAACAGTCTGCACGCGCAACGGGAGGCCTGCGAGGCCTATATCGCTAGCCAGCGCTCCGAGGGCTGGGTGCTCGTCCACGATCAGTATGACGATGGTGGCATTTCTGGCGGCACGCTAGACCGCCCGGGCTTGCAGCAATTGATGGCGGATATTGAGGACGGGCTTGTCGATGTGGTCGTTGTCTACAAGATCGACCGCCTCAGCCGCTCTCTGGCCGATTTCGCCAAGCTGGTCGAGGTGTTCGACCGCAATGACGTGACCTTCGTTTCGGTCACGCAGTCGTTCAATACCACCACATCAATGGGGCGGCTGACGCTAAACATCCTGCTTTCCTTCGCCCAGTTCGAGCGCGAGGTCACGGCCGAGCGCATTCGCGACAAGGTCGCGGCGAGCCGCAAAAAGGGGATGTGGATGGGCGGGGTTCCGCCCTACGGTTATCGCGTTGAAAGTCGCAAACTGATCATCGACGAGGAGCGCGCAGCGCATGTCCGTTGGGCATTCGAGCGGTTTATCAAAATCGGATCTGGCACCGAACTGGCCCGCGAAACCGCTGCCAAGGGCATACTGACCCCCAAGGGCAACCCGATGGACAAGAAGTTTATCTACCGCATGCTCAACAACCGCGCGTATATTGGCGAGGCGGTCCACAAGGGCGAAAGCTATCCCGGCGAGCACGACGCCATCATCGATCGCGAGACGTGGGACCGCGTCCATGCCATCCTGCAGGAAAGCCCACGCAAACGCGCGGCCCGGACCAGAGCCAAAACACCAGCCATGCTCAAAGGCTTGCTCTATGGACCGGACGGCGCGGCGTTTTCGCCGACGCACACCCGCAAACGCGACCGGCTGTATCGCTACTATGTCAGCCAGACCGTGCTGAAGCACGGCGCCGGATCGTGTCGCGTGGGCCGTGTCTCGGCTGGTGAGATCGAAACCGCCGTCATTGATCAGCTTCGCACAGTGTTCCGCCAACCCGAGATCGTGGCCGGGACATGGAAGGCGGCACGCGCCAATGCCGACGACATCACCGAGGCCGATGCCCGCGCGGCTCTGCAGCAGCTCGATCCGCTTTGGGATGAACTCTTCCCCGCCGAGCAGGCACGCATCGTGGCGCTTCTGATCGAGCGCGTGGACATCGGCACGGACGGGCTCAATGTCCGGCTGCGCGTCGACGGCCTCCGTGGCCTTGCGCGCGAGATGTTTGCAGGCGGTATTGAGGCGGCGGCATGACCAGCAGGACGCCGATCCCGGACACCGTGACGCTGCACGTGCCTTTCCGTGTCGTGAAGCGCGGTGGGCGAAAGGAGATGCAGCTGCCCGAGGGCGTCAAGCAACCGCGTCGAACGGACAACACGCTGGTGAAGGCTCTGGCCCGCGGTTTTAGGTGGAAGTGGATGTTGGAGTCCGGGGACTTCACGACGATCAACGAACTGTCCAAACGCGAAGGGATCGCGCCATCATACATGACTCGCGTTTTGCGGTTGACGCTGCTCGCCCCGGATATCGTCGAAGCGATCTTGGATGGGCAACAGGGGCCGGAGATAACGCTGGCGCGGGTTCTGGAACCATTTCCGACCGAGTGGGAGGATCAATTGATGAACTTCAAACTTGAGTTCCACGGGTCATAGGGCCACCGCCAGTCCGTCAAGCAGAAACACCATGACATTCCAAGAATGCGTAAAAAAGCCCTATACGCGCTTTAGCGAGCGCTTTCAGCCAACTCAAGTCTGACAAAAAATTCTGCCCGCGCTGGAGTGCGCGGATCTTTCCCACGTGCTAAGCATCTGAGAGGGCATGGGAATCGGAGTGACGAGTGGCAGACGGATTCATCGCATTCGAGTTGGACCTGATGGGTGCAGTCATGAACCAGCTCATCCCCACGCTCGATGCCATGGGTAGCGCGCCGCTCACCCTAGACAACGCCCAGGCGCTTCCCGACGCCCAAGGCGTGTACCTGCTGATCCACGACGGAGAGGTCCGCTATGTCGGGAAAACCGATGCGGAGGCTGGGCTTCGAACCCGCCTGGCTAGGCACGCGCGGAAGTTCGAGCAACGGCGAAACGTGCGGCCCGAAGATGTCCAGTTCAAGGCCGCGCGGATCCTCGTTCTGACCGCGATGGATATCGAATCCAGATTGATTGCCCACTACGGTTCGGAGTGGAACGGATCGGGCTTCGGGTCCAATGATCCAGGGCGCGAGCGCGAGACGACGAACAAGCCTGAGCAGGGCTTCGACGCGCGCTTTCCGATCGACATTGATACTCCGCATAGTTTGCTTGCGACGGGACAGACGACGGTTCACGTTGCCCTAATGGCACTGAAGGATGTGCTTCCCTACACCCTGCGCTACGAGGTTTCTTTACCACCGCCACGAACGAAGGTCGGAGGACATGACTATCGGCTAAATCCTCACCCGGACATGCCAGCGTCGCAATTGGAGATTCCACCCGGTCCCATCTCAGTGCGAAGAGCAATGCAGCTGATCGTAGCTGCTTTGCCCGCTGGCTGGCAGGCGACCTATTTCGTGAGCCACGTGATCCTGTACAAGGAAGATCGCCAGTACGCTCACGGGGTTCAGATCTAAGCCGCGCTGAGCTTGTCTCGAACGCCTGTGGCGACGATCCGAGCCAATTGGCACGGGACGGCGTTTCCGAGCTGCCGCATCGTCTCCGTCCACGAGCCGTGGAACACCATGTCGTCGGGGAAGGTCTGCAGGCGAGCGCTCTCTCGGATCGTGAAATAGCGCACCGAGCCATCAGGCCTGCGCAGCATGTTCTCGCCTCCAGGAACACCATGCACGCCCGCCTTCAGTGTCTTGCCGGGCTCGTCAAGTGGGCTTCCCGTGTGCCCCGGATAGGAGCGTGCACCGGGTTGAAACCGGTGGTCATGAAAGTCCAGCGCCGTGCCGGACGCATGTTCCGGATCCGGAAGGTCGGAGATCGCGTCGCGCACGGTCAGCCACGGTTCGTCCAGAGGCCGCTCAGCTATCTTCAAGGCCCGCGCCTGCGCCGCACCACCATCCGGCCGGTTCTTGCGAGAGACGCGGTGCAGGTCCCAATAGACCTCCTCGCGCCATTGCGACCAGAGCAGCGCGTCCCGCGAGTGGGTCGGCTTCGGAAAGTGCCACTCGATCTCGGTGTCGGCACGGAACCCGACGAGGAAGATGCGCTCACGTCGCTGGGGGACACCGTAGTTCGCCGAATTCAGAACCCGCATCACCACTCGATAGTGCAGGCCCTTCTCGGTTCCCTTCGTGTGATGGTTCTCCAGGCGCGCGAGGTGTGCCAGCCATTCTTCTTCCCTCTTGGCAACAAGATCGGGATAGGTCAGCTGCAGTCGAATGTACTCGAGGTAATTCGCGAAACTGCTGCGCGTAAGCCCCTTTACGTTCTCGAAGATGAAAGCCCTAGGTCGAAGCTCGCGCACGGCACGGATGGCCTGCGGGAACATGTCCCGGCTGTCGAGAAATGCGCGGTGGCGTCCGCCCATCGAAAAAGGTTGGCAGGGCGGTCCGCCCGTAACGAGGTCGACGGAGCCGCCTACGGTCCCAAAATCGAACTGCCGCACATCACCCTCATGAATCGGCCAGTGCGTAATTGGATCAAGACCGCGATCTTTGTTCTCGCGGAGAGTGTCGCACGCCCATCGGTCCCAGTCCATGACGGCAGCCGGGCGGAATCCTGCTTGGCTGACGCCGATCCCAAGCCCGCCTGCGCCCACGAACAGCTCGACCGATCTCATCATCCCAGGAACTCCCCGATCCTTGCCTGCAATTCCTCTCGGTTTTTTGTTTGGCATTCCCATATCACGAGGACGTCCCAACCGAGTTCTGCGAGCAGGACGATATTACGCTCGTCCCGTTTCCTATTTGTTTCCAGCTTCGGGCCCCAAAAGTCCAGCCTGGATTTCGGGAGTCTCGCCAGCGGGCACGCCGGATCTGGGTGTCGGTGCCAAAAACAGCCGTGCACGAAGATTACCTTTCTTCGAGCCGGAAAGACTAGGTCAGGCTTCCCGGGCAGGTCATGACGATGAAGCCTGTAGCGATAGCCCATACCGTGGACCAGGCGGCGCACCAGCAGCTCCGGCTTGGTGTCACGGCCGCGGACCCGGCTCATGCGCTCGCTTCGCTGTTCTGGCGTCAGTGTATCCACGCGCATCCTTATAATGGCACGCAGAGTGGACCGACAAGAAGAACTTCCGAACTCATACTAGTTAGTCCAACCAAATCAGGCGCTTGATGCCAATTTTGTCCGCCGCGCTTTCGACGACTGCGCGCTGGGTTGCCATCCCGAACTTTGCTGAAGATTCGGTCAGCACAGCTGCAAAAGGCTCGCTATTCTCGAAAGCACGCTCATGCAGGGCCATCAACGTTGCCTTCCAGTCAGCTGCCTTGCTCCAAGCGATCTGGCGCCCATCGGGGAGAAGGCAGCCGTGCGGTTTAATGAAAGTCGCGCTGACCTCTGCACCCTCGTCAATCCCGAGCACCCGGAATACGCGCGCGGGGTTGGCTGAGGCCTCCCTAGTGTATGACTTGAGGAGCGTATCCTTGATATAAACGCGAACTTTTCGCGGGTCCATGTACTGACCCAGCCTTCCGCCAATACTCTCCGTCTCGGTCCACACCGAGTAGTAACGCGACTTATCGGTAGCCGAAAGCGCCGACCAATTGAGCCGATCAGCTTCTGCCCACAGGTGCTCCTTGATCTCGCTTCGAACGCTCACGGGCACCCTCATTGCACGCCTCCCGGCTGGGGTGCGGCTGGAAACTCAAACTGCGGAACTTCTAACTGCGCGTCACCCTCGCGCAAAATCAAATCCGCCTGATCCTTCATCCATTCGAGCATGAAATTTCCTGCCGATGCGTCGCGGAAATTGATGAGATTGTGTCCGAGAGGCAGCCGCTCGACAGGACCCGCAGCGGCCTTTTCAAGTTCGATCACTTCCGCCACTCGACGCAGATCGGTCACGAAATCCATCACGATTACCTTGTCTTTACCGTGGCTCAGGCGAAGCCCCCGGCCAAGCTGCTGGACAAAGATCCGACGGCTATGCGTCGCGCGCATGAAGACAATTAGATCAACATCAGGCACGTCAACGCCTTCGTTAAACAAATCAACACTGGACAATACATCGATGTCCCCTCGTCGGAACATTGCCATAAGTCGATCGCGCTCGCGGGCTTCCTGCCTCGACGAAATAGATTCAGCGCGCAATCCGTAACCACGAAGTGTTCCCGCGAAACTCTCAGCGTGATCAACCGTTGGAGAGAACACAATCCCACCCCGCCGCTTCTCGCTGCGGAAAGCCTCGACAATGTGCCTGGCCGCCTCATCGTCGCGAGTTGGCATCAAAAGCTTCCTGTTCAGTTGGTTTAGAGAATAGTTGTGCGAAGAGATTTCCTGTACAAACTCCCAGTCGACGTTGTCTGCCAACAGCCGATAATCGACCTCGCAAAGGTATTTCTGCCTCAGGCCGTCTGAGATACCGAGCCGAACAAGCGGCTTGCCCAATAGCTCATCGATGTCGAAACCATCGCCGCGCCACGGCGTTGCCGTTGCTCCACCGACCATAGGTGGCTCAAGAGCAGCGAGCGCACGCCGAAAACTAGCGGATCCGATATGATGCGCCTCATCGACAAGCACCAAGCCAAAATTTGGCAAATCATCGACACGTCCAATGATGCTTTGGACCGTCGCGAAAGTGATTCCATCGTAGAAAGATGGGGTCTCATCGCCCGAAAGCATATGCGTTGGAACCCACTTGGGCAGCTGATGCCAAAATCCGAATTGTAGCTGTCGAATGAGCTCACGTTTGTCGGCGAGAACGAGCACCCGGTTTTCGCGAATGAGGCCATCACGATAAAGATCCGCAACAACTTCCGCCATTACCACGGTCTTGCCTAAACCCGTTGCAAGCACGACTTGAGCGCGACCCGTGTCCGTGAGGCCTTCGCGAAATCTATCGACTGCCTCTTGCTGATATGGCCTTAGATCCCTTCTCGACTTAGGGTACTCGGGGACTTCTTGAGCAAGGTGCGCAAGACGAGCTGGATCGAGTAATTCGACATTGATCCCTATCCGGCGGAAACGTTCGATTTCGGCTAGGACTCCACCACCGACCGCGCGTGAAGTCGCCAGAAGCATACGGTTGGCACCATAGTATGTTCCGGCATCGACAACTTCTTGGACGGCATGTTTCGTGGGCGGGGCGGTCGTGGTGTGTTTGCACTGCACAACCCAAATCTCACCGTTTTTCACGCCAACGACATCTGCGCCTTTGTCGCCCGAACCACCAACAACGCGCACATCATCGAAGCCTGCATGCATCAAAATTCTTGCAACATCGCGCTCAAACGCTTGCCATGGGCCACGTAGGAGTCGCCTGTCGTCAAGAAAGTGCGTCATGCAGAGATCTCAACATCTGGTTTCAATAGCTCCAGAGACATTACAGCCCGAATGACCTCACTCCGTGAACTGCTGGCAAGATCTCCGCTGTCTTGCTTGGAGAGCCAAACAGCGTCGTCAATTAGAGCAAGATAACGCGACAAGACACCAGCGCGTGCTTCTGCGGTGATTTGCGGGTCGCCGTAATCGAGGTCAGCGTAAGGGGAATCCCAAAGCTTGCCATCGAAGCATAGGTCCGGCCGTTTCTCAACGGCAATTCGAACAATTTCGAGTGGCCCAGAAAGAAGGAAACTACCATTCACCGTGGCCTCGGAAGGCTTGATTTTTTTTGCTGCCAACGCGCGCATAACCGCAGTCTGCTCATCCACGCCTAAGTCATTGAACAGAGAAGCGCGTTCCTCCTCAGGACAAACCGAAACAAGACAACGAGCCACATCAACTAGAACCGACGTGGCAGTATTGGGCAATGCCTTTAGGTCAAGAGCCGTCTCTTCCCCATAGGCGTCCCGAAAATCCGCGAATAATTGAGCAAAGTCGGGCTGTTGGCTAGAGTTGCGAGTCTGATCCGCAGTCATGTAAGCGAGATGCGCTAGGAGCGCGTCCCTTGGTGTCATTGTGATTGATTCAAAGGTTTTGTGTGCAGGATTGAAAAGAAAATGATGGGTCTTCGTCGTCACGTCACCCATAATCATGGCCCACGGAGCATCTCCCGCTAAATCGGGGTCCTTGGAGTCGACCTCATATGCGACGACATTCCATTTCATGCCAGTACCGTCATGTTGATACCGGCGACTAAGGAGTGGCGCTTCTCGACGCTCCGGTGCTGCGGCCTTCTCTGGCTCGGGAGGCGTTGCCGGATCTGGATCAGGCGTATCGCCGCCGGATGTTGCGCCGCCGAGGAGGCCTGGCGGAAGTTGTGCATCGCCACCAGATGTCGGTTCCTTGCCCCCAGTTGCTCGTCCGCCGGCGCCGTAGAGCAACTCACGGTCAGCGGCCTCAACGAGCTCCCACCATTTACTGTCGTCCTGATAGTCAGGATTGCCATCGTGGAAGGCATTGACCATTTCGACGGCGCGAGCGTTGTCCTTGACGATCAAAATTCGTCCGTAGGCGCCTGCAGTCTTGGAGTGAGGACTCGTCCGTCGGAAAGCTTTAAAAAGTCGAAAGAGCGGTGATTCATTTGGGCCATAGCCAAGATCTTTAGCTTTTTCAGGACGAAGCGGCCCCTCTCCTCGGATGACTCTATACATTTCATCCCATGTCGGATCTGCACGATCAAAACGATCTTTAGCATAGCTGACCCGGCAATGATCAATGTGGATCTCACCAACTATGCGGCCTCGGTTTCGCTGATCGTCAATCGGGTACTCCCGCTCTTCATTTTCCCCATCGCTCCAGGAAAAAAGGTCCTTGTTCCCAATCTCAATTTTTCGCCCATTGCGAACAAAATCGATACCGAACTCGGACTGGTCGAGATATCTCTGAATTCCCAGCCACCCCGTAACCTTGCGTTTACGTTCGACTACAGACTTAGCGGTTTCGCAATTCGGACATGTTCCGCCCACTTCCGCATCTACGAGCCAACTCATGCAATTGATGCAGTACAATCTGGCTGCGAGTTCATGATTGATACTGATAACTGCCGGAATATTTGTTCCACCGGGCCCGGGAACAACCCGATCTTCATTCCACAGGCAATGACGTCGCGCCTCGACGCGCTTGTGGTTCACATAGAGCTCGAAACTGATTGGAATTCCGTTCGGCCGAAGCATCGAAGAGTAAGCTTGCGAGAGCCGTTTGCGTATTGCCGTTTGATTCGCGTTTTTTGCGAGCCATTTTCTTTGCTCTGGCTTGAGTTGCTTGATCGTAATCTCGGTACCATGTTGATCGGGATCGGCCTTTGCGCGCGACAAACGCGGCGTCCGAAAGTGACGCTGCAGACGCAACTTGTCGAAATCGATCAGGAGTCCGTGCCACTCACGCTCACCCTTACGCGTAGTCCAAACTTCGGTGACCGAACCAAGACGAGCCGTGGCGATGTTGAAGCCCATGCCAAACAGCCCAAGGCTATCGATTGGATTATTGCCTGACCAACCGGCGCGTACGGCGCGTTCCAGCATATCTGGTGTCATGCCGGGACCATTATCGATAATCCGAAGTGTCGCTCCAGGTGAGTCCGCTTGCGGCAAGTGGACATCGACCTTTGCACCAGCGACCGAGTTTCCAGCACGTCCTTCTTTCAAAAAGCCGTCAACTGCGTTGTCGACGAGTTCTGCAACGCAGCGCCACTGATCGATGTTGATCTCGCCGAGCATCGGCAATACGCGCGGATCAGGCTCGAGATTGAATTCGCTCGCCGGCCGCAGATCGTTCACATTGATGCTCGCCATTACACTGATTCCCCATTAACCTCAGGATATTCATTCAATATCTCCGTACGATATGGAGGCCTCAGGTTGAACACAAGCGAAGGAAGAAGATTTGACTGTAGGTACTCCAGTTCCCACGACTTCGGAACTCGAAGACTACCTCGAGCGCCTGCGGCCGACAGTAGACGAGACGATCGACAGGCTAGGTGCAACCCGCTTCCGGGAAGATCCCATCGCGGGTAGAAAGTACTCCCGTGCGACCTCGATTATCAGCTCAGCCTACAAAAGACATGGCGCCATCCTTCAAAGGGCCCTACTTGAGCGGCTTAAGGACTGCGCAAGGTTGCGCGTTTGGACAGAGGACGACTTCAAGCTTTCACATGACACACTCCGGGAGGTCCGGATCGCGGAGCGGCTAGACTCCTTGTTGCAAGCGCACCTTCCGTATGGAGATCGTGAACGCTCCGTGCGCGTCGACATCTTGGTATTCGACGAGGTAAGTCGCTCCCTAAACGCCTACAATGTCAAACGCGGCAACGGCTCATACGATGGAGGAAAGCGGCGCCTTATTCACGAAGAGCTCGTCCGCACCCAGATGCTTCTCAGCGATTACGGCCGCGGGCTTGGGCTCTGGTCGGAGACGAGCAATGCTCACGTCATCTTCTACTACGGCCTTCTATCGCTACCACCGCCACTTGCGATCTCTGGTTACGATCTCGACGAGCATTTCCAATTTCCTGTCCATGAGGCAATCGAACTCGTTAACGCCTATTTCGTTGCGCGGTTATCAGCGCTCATCGAGCAGGAAGACTAGCCCCACCAATGTTATAGGTAGCTCCGTGCGCACGTTGCTCGGTCCCCGATTGCGGTTCGATCCCAGTCCTATTTGAATAGGTGGGACCAAGATCGGAAACATTTCTTGCCGCACTCTTTTCCCGTTTTCTTTCAATGTCTTGGAAGAAATTCACCAAACCAATGCAGTTAACAGGTCCGGAGAATTTCGGGCCGAGAGAACGCTTTCGGGTCTCCTGACACCTGTGGCGGTGCCTAGCCTGCCCCGCAAACCCCTTTGAAAACACGAAAAAATCCAGCCGCAGCCGAATCGAGAGAACGCTTTCGCGGGGGCAAGTGGCGGAGGAGGTGGGATTTCGCACCCGCGATAGACCCTTTATTTGCGAGACATGAAATAGAATTGTGTACCATTTTGTGACCCAATTTGTGATCCAATTCTCATACCCTTATGTTACGGCACTTCACATAATCTGCAGGACATTCATCTCTATCCGTCAGCACCTCGCGCCCGTTCAGGTTCTCACGCCCTACAGGCGTCGATGGGCTGCTTGAGCGAAATTCGACGTTCGATCATTCGCCTCTTTACTGCGCAGCGCCAGCAGACCGGGCGGGAAGCCGACCTTCGCTGCAGGCGCCATTGCATCCAGAAGGCGCAGCGGAAGACGACATTCGGATAAGCTCACTTCGCCTGACCTCAGGGAATCAACACTGTTGGCGAGATCTGGGTTCGGTTTCAGCGCCTTGAGATAGTGACACTGCACGCGCATTTGCGTAGTCTCGGGCGAAAGCTATTGATTTGGGGACATTTAATGAAAGCCGCTGAAACCCGCGTCGACCGATTTCTTGCCAGTAGCGAGACGGCCTTCGCAATCCCGGTTTACCAGCGGAATTATGACTGGAGCCGCGTGCAGTGCCAGCAGCTGTTCAACGACATCTTGGCGATTGGCGCGGACGAAACGCAATCGGGCCACTTCATCGGCAGCATCGTCTATGTCCACGATGACGTGTACACGGCATCAGGCCTGCGCGAGCTGACGATCATCGATGGGCAGCAGCGCCTGACCACCCTTACATTGACCTATATCGCACTCTATCGCCATGCCGTAGCCACGGGCAAGGATCAGCAGGCTCAGCGTATCCACAAGACTTTCCTGATCAACGAGTTCGCGGAAGATAGCGAGAAGCTGAAGCTGAAACCCACGGAAAACAACAAGGTGGCGCTGGCGCAGATCATGGATCCGAAGGAGGTCGTGAAGGCTAGCGGCTATTCGCGCCTCGTCGAGAATTTCCGTTTCTTCGAGAGTCGCATCACGGATGCGAACTTCGAAGTCATCCTGCGCGGCCTGTCGAAGCTGATCTTTGTCGATATCGCGCTCGATCGTCAGAAAGACAATCCGCAGCGAATTTTCGAGAGCTTGAATTCGACTGGGCTCGAACTGTCGCAGGCAGACCTGATCAGGAATTACATCCTCATGGGATTGCCCCGAAAGGAGCAGGAGAGAGTGTTCCGCAACTTCTGGGAACCCATCGAGTCCAATGCTCGAAACCTTGAGGTGAACGAGAGCCGGGTTTCGGATTTTATCCGCGATTTCTTGACCCTGAAGCAGAAGGACATCCCCAACAAAAACGCTGTCTACAACAAGTTCAAAGATCGATACCCAGTTCCGAACTCCCCCGAGCTGTCGGCGGCGCTTGAGGAGTTGTGTGAATTCTCCCAGGTCTATGCGCGCCTGCTTAACCCCGATCTCGAAACCGACCCAGCAATTCGACGCGAGTTGCGCTATATCCGGAGCCTGGAAGTCAACGTGGCGTTCCCCTTCCTAATGCCGGTCTATCGAGATTTCACGGGTGGGGTCATCACGCGCGAGGTTTTCTCGGCCGTGCTGCGCCTCGTGCAGAGCTATGTCTGGCGTCGCTTCATCCTTGGCCTGCCGACCAACGCCTTGAACAAGATTTTCATGAGCTTGTACGATCGGGTGGATCCTGAGGAATACCTGGTGTCGATCGAGCGATCCTTGATGCAGCGTACCGGCAGTCAGCGTTTCCCTCGGGATGGCGAGGTGATCGCGATGCTGCGGGACAAGGACATCTACAGCACGAAGAGCCGCACAAGGACGTATTTCTTCGATCGCCTGGAAAACCATAACAATCGTGAACTGGTGGATATCACGGTTCCCGGTATTACCATAGAGCACATTTTTCCGCAAAACCCTGAGCCGGGATGGCGCAGTGCAGTGACTGCGGAAGACTATACCTTGCTGAGCGAGAAGTATCTGAACACCATTGGGAACCTCACGCTGTCCGGAAATAACGGGCGCCTGGGCAACAAGCTCTTCGTTGCCAAGCGCGACATGAATGAAGACGGCAGTGAACAAGGATACCGATTCAGTCGCCTGTGGCTCAATCGGGACCTTCAGTCGCTGGACGAGTGGGGTGTGAAGCAGGTCGAAAAAAGAGCAGACCTTGTCTCAAAGCGCTTCCTTGAAGTCTGGCCGGCGCCTGCCGTTGAAGTTGTCACAGATGAGGGCGGTGAAGAGGTCAATATTTTCGAGGCGGAAGAGCCTCGCTTCAAACGCCTGGAGTATGCAGTATTCCTCGGTGCCCGCTTGAACGTGACGCAGGTTTCCAAGCTTTATGTAGAAGTCCTCGAGTACCTGCTTCAGGCGCAGCCCGAGGCGTTTCAAGGTACAAAGCTGGGCGATCGGATACAGCTGACATCCGAGTCCGGCACGCTGCGGCAAGCCGTTCAGGTGGGCGAAGGTCAATTTGTCGAGGGCAACATCGACTCAACCAACAAGTTCGAACGATTGAAATTCGCTTTGTCTGAGTTGGGTATTGAAGAAGAACTCTCGATTAAATTTGCATAATTCCGGAAGGTGGCCGCCTCCCAAGCGCACCTTCGGTATCGTAATGTGCGCAATGGATATGAGCCCGCGTATCACACATTCCATGAGAGCCTGGTGTTGCATCCCCAAATGTGGGGTGGGGGCAGCAACGGCGGTCCGGTGGGCCATGACCTGCCCAAACATGCTGCGCTTTGCCCGAATGACCGTTTCAGAGTAGCTGCACCACAGCATTGGATCTGCATGCGAATGTCTGGAGAGGGCCGGTCGTGTCGTTCAGCCACGATAAGGCTCTGCCGATCAGCGCATCCGCTCCCTGTGTATTCGGAGCGTGTCGTCAAGTTAAGGGCGGGGCGTTTCCGCCCCGCTCAAGCTACCGGCAAGCGCCGGTCATGGCCGCGTCAGTGACCGCAACCCAAGCGCCGAGGGACGTGTCGGGCAGCGGGCGGGGCATATGGCTGCGCTCGGCCCCATAGGTCTGACATCCGGCCCCGCTCGGGATCTCCGGCGCGCAGGCGGCAAGGCTCAGTGCGATCAGCACCGCACCGCGCTTCATTTCCACGCCTCATCATTCTGGCGCGCGATCTGTTCGGGCGACTGATCGGAGCGCAGAGCGTCGGCTGCTGCCGCCCTGCCCCGATCCGCCCGGTGATCTGCCTTCCGCGCCTGGTCGAGCCGCGCCGAGCGGCGGCCGCCCCGGCGCGCGGCGACCACGGCCGCCATCACCATGGCCACGCCCGCCACCAGCTTCAGCCAGATCCGCGACAGCAGCGCGCTCATGTCGTGCCGCCCTTCTTCTTGACCAGGCGACTGGCGGCAAAGGTGCCACCAAAGACCGACAGCCCCGCCAGCACCTCGACCAGCGGTTCGATCTGAATGGTCAGCGTCCCGGCGTCGGGATTGAACGTCGCCCATCCCTGCCCAGCCACGAAGGCCCCGCCGAGATAAAGCGCCATGCGAATGAACAGGCCAATGCTTCCAGCCATATGAGTGTCTCCTTTCTGAAGGTGTTGAGATCAGGCGACGGCGCGCGCGCCGAACAGCTGCGCCAGGAACGCGGCAAGGGGCGAGCGATCCGCCGGGCGGGCTTTGGCCGGTGCGCTTTGCATCGGCGCCGGGATGATCACGGCCGCGCGCGCCAGTCGGGTCGCACGATCAAGCACGCCGCAGTCATTGGCTTGCGCACCCGCGTTCTTGCCAATGACCCGCACCGACCAGCCTGCGCCGAAGGTGCGCCAGGTCCGCAGCCCACGCAGGAAGCGCATGCGCCGGGCACAGAGCGCGGCAATCACCGCCTCGACGTCGGCGCCATTGGCGGCCGCCAGGGTTTGTGCCCCGACGATGCCGTCGACCGAGACCCCCAGCACGCGCTGCAGCTCCTTGGCCGCCTGCGCCACACCGGAGTTCACCGCGTAGTCGCCGACGCAGTAGTCGAGGCCAGTAGGCAGCAGATCCGCCCCCACCTTGTCGAGGTACTGATGCGCGATGATCGCCTCGGCCTCGGCCTTAGAGATCCCGCGCACCTGGCGCAGAGGCTGGCCGTGCATCCGGTTCCAGGCATCAAAGGCACCTTGGGTGATGCCGCGATCCGTTGCGCCGCCGGGATCGTCGGGATGATGCACATAGCCCCCCTCCGACAGGCCAATCCAGGATTGGATAAGCTCATAGTTCTTCCGCATTTCTGTCTCCTTCAAAGCAAAAGGCCCCGG